>LKMJ01000856.1_pt1 | contig 25327 bp, 28 predicted proteins | sample 643391 | NCBI WGS metagenome assembly LKMJ01 (sample SAMN04112250, study PRJNA286221) | soda lake metagenome | biome: soda lake; feature: Kulunda Steppe; material: water; isolation source: sample PL-Br10 brine of Picturesque Lake | place: Russia: Kulunda steppe | collected 2010-07 | reverse complement strand
CGACAGCGATATCAACCTCATCAGCACCGTCAGCACCTTCGACCTGGTCACCGGCGGCAACGCTAGTTGCACCGACCATGTCAAAGGTGTCGTCAGCAGTTTCAGTACCGTCGTCGTTCTCGACGCTGACCTCGACATCCTCGGCTGCGTCAGCACCCGAGAGGTCGAGTTCAAGGTCGAGGTCAACGTTCTCAGTAACGGCGCCAGCGTCAGTGTTGACGACGTCAACGATGACATCCGTGCCATCGACAGTGACGTCGTCAACTTCGAGGTCACCGTCAGCCGACGCTTCAACGTCGGAGATAGCGGCCCCTTCAGCAGCTGGCTCTGAGAGGTCGAACGTTAGGTTGGAGACACCGTCTCCAGCGACCTCAACGTCTTCTGCTGTTACTGTCTTATCTACCTCGTCTATACCTATTGTCACATCGTCACCAGCATCGAGATCGGCGATGCCAGCAGTGTCCTGCGCGACAGCAGCCCCGCTAAACGTCGCAAACATGGCAACTACCGATAGCACCATGATTGCAGCGAGGAATACTGCGCGTAACTTATCTCTTGTGTCTGTCATGTTTCGTTGTGTTGTTTGCTTCCGGCGGAAGCAGCTTTCAACCGGGCACCGTCGTCGCCAACTCGCACGCCACATCGCGGCACCGGGATACTCACTACTAACACCATGGGCAGGGGTACAACGGGAACCACACCCGGATGTTATAAATGTTTTGTGGTAGAGTACGTTGTTTGACATGCGTTCCCACGGCTCGATATCGCGTTTCTGGAGCCTCTATTCCCCGAATCGGGCCACTCCTTCAGGACGTCTGACATCTGACTGCCGGGCGACTGACACCATATAATAAGCTTTGTGGTACCGGGGGTGGTGGGATGCTGGGGCGCGTCAGTGCAGCAACCGGTGCTCCGGCTCGGGAGCCGGTTTGTCTCCAGACCGCGCGTGTGCGAACACTCGCTTCGACCGGGGAACGATTATACTTCGATAATTGAATTAAATTGGTCCGAGATTCGAATCGTATTGGTTTGGTTATTAAATACAGTAATCCAATATTCAAATCCTTTGAGTTTGAAGTTTGGAGTATATTGGTTCAGATGTTGGAGTTTGTGGCTTCGGAGAGCAGCGGGCGTTACAGCGGGAGCGAGGCGAAAGCCCACCGCGAAAACGGCGGTGTTTCGTGGAGGGCGAGGGGGTGACGATTTCAGACAGCAAGAAAGCCCCCGCCGCCTTACAGCCGCGAAGGTTTTTGTGTCAGTCTCGCCAAAGAACGGGCATGGGAACAATCGATGTCCCTGCAGACGTGTACGACGCCCTGAGCGTCCCGGAAGACGAGCGGGACGACGTGCTGCGACAGGAGCTGGCCGTCCACTGTATCGAGAGAACATCCTCTCATTCGGGAAGGCGCGAGAGCTTGCAGGGCTCACACACCGCGATTTCCAGGCACTTCTTGGCGACCGCGGCGTAGCGCGACACTACACGAGCGACGAGCTCGACGAGGACCTCGAGTATACCCGCCGATAGGCGAGTCGTCTCCGACACCTCGCCACTTCTCAACCTCGCTCTCATCGACCAACTCGACCTCGTACGCGAACAGTTTTCGACCGTCACCGTTCCGGAGACCGTCTGGGACGAGCTGCTCGCTGGCGAGGATGGTGTTGCTGCAGTTCAAGCACTACGCGACGCTGACGTCCTCGCTGTCGAATCTTACCTCGAGCGAAAGACAGCGGAAGCTGACCGACATGTCCGACTCGTCACCGGTCCCGCCAGAGCTTCCACTCGCCGTCCTCGTTCAGCGCCACGACGGACGCGAGCTCCAGCAGCTCCGAACGGACACCATCATCAACCGGTCGCAGGTCCTGTAGTCGGCGCTCTCTCGGGCTCGCCTGGCAGTTCCGTGCCGTTTCTTTATTACTCATGCCGACCTACCTGTGGGCATGGGGCGTGACCCGAGCATCGACCGGCAGGCCGTTCGAGAGGTACTCGAACAGCACCCTGTCCGACTGGGCGTCCTCTTCGGCTCACAGGTTCGCGGAACGAGTGGGGACCACAGCGACGTGGATGTTGCAGTCGAATTCGACCCATCGCTGTCCGACGAACGATGCTACCGCGCGAAACTCTCGCTCGTTGTCAGCCTCGCAAAGGCGCTCGGAACCGACGACATCGATGTCGCTGACTTCGGCGACGTTGAACCGGATGTCGGCGCGTCTGCGCTCGAACACGGAGTTGTCCTCGTCGGCGAACTCGAACGTGCCGAACAGCTCCGCGAGCAGTTCGAATCACAGCTATCAACCACCACACACGAACAGCGCATGCGACGATTCGACGAGTTGCTCACGCGAATGGAGGAGCGAGTGTGACAGTCGACACGGAAACCGAAGCACGCATTCTCCAGAAGGTCGAGTACGTGATAGGGCGGTTACGCTTCTCACGAAGAAACAGTCGCTCGACAAAGCGGAGTACCTGCAGGATAGGGAGCAACAGGCAATCGTCGAACGCGAGTTCCAGACTGCTATCGAGGCGTGTATCGACATTGCTGAGCTTCTCATCACCAGCCAGGGGGAGACCGTTCCGCCGACGAATGCCGAAAAATTTGCACGGCTGAATACACTCGAAATCCTCTCCCAGGAAACGAGCGCGCGAATGCAAGACGCGGCTGGGTTCCGCAACGTGCTCACTCATAATTACGGCCAACAGATAGACGATAAACAGGTCTACTGGCACCTACAGGAAGACCTCCACTGGTTTCCGGCCTTTCTTCGCGAGGTCAGGACTGCCCTGGGCGAGTGACTGAGATGGGACGGCTATTCGTGGGTTGACGACCGAGCGACGTCGTATCCTCCTGGCGAAGAAGTGTCGGTATCACCCGTTCGACGTTCTCGGAACGACTCGGGAGAGGGTTGCTTCTCCCTGCTCTCTTGAGTTCGACGCTCCCTGCGCTGGCGTGCCTGTCAGCAGTGGACGCCGCTGGCGTACTCAGCATGGATCTCGTCACCGATCCTCCCATATCTTCCACTCCCCGTCCTCGTTCAGCGCCACGACGAACGCGAGCTCCAGCAGCTCCGACTGGAGGCCGTCGTCGATAGTTATATCGACGTGGACGAGTGCGAGCTCCTCGACCCCCTCGATATCCGGCTCCTCTACGCGGTCAACCACCTCGGTTCGCTCGACGGTCAGGTCGACCCGGTCGACGTCGGGAATCTCCGCCGGCCCCCACGCCTCCCCCGGCGCGTTCTCGTGAAAGAGCTCGTCTGCGGTGTGGAAGTGCGACCGGTCCAGTGCGTCGACGTACTCCCGGACCACGTCCTCCTCCGGCCCGGTCGGTTCGTGGATGAGGACGTACCAGCCCGCGGCGACACCGCCCCACGTCGCCAGCGCGGACCCGCCACCGTACGTGAGCAGCCCTCGCCGCGTGACCCCGACGGGTTCGTCCTCCACATCCTCAGCCATCGCCGTCTCACAGTGCGGACATCGCTCCGTACCGTCTGCCCCAGACACGCCCCCTCCGCAATGTGGGCACTGTCCCATACTAGCACTACCCAATCACCGCACAAAAACGCAGGGTAGCGGTGAACAGAAAACGGGCGAGGAGGGCGAAAATCCGCAGGGGAACCGGGTTGGTCCCACTGGAGCAAACGACGATGCTTTTCACCGAGGCCCCCAGAGGGAGAAACAATGAACTCACGCGGGGACCTCCAGCTTGCGACACGCGGGTCAGCGCTCGCACGCTGGCAGGCACAAAACGTAAAAAACGAGCTCTCGAGCAGGCGACAGCCGGTCGAACTCGTCACCGTCGAGACCGAGGGTGACCAGATTCGAGACGAACTCATCCACGAGCTCGGCACCACCGGGGCGTTCGTCCGCAGCCTCGACGAAAAGGTTCTCAGCGGGGAGCTCGACGCGGCGGTCCACTCGATGAAGGATATGCCGACCGAACAGCCCGATAACCTCGTAGTTGCGGGGGTTCCTGAACGCGGGCCCGTCGGCGACGTGCTCGTCACCCCCGGTGAGACCAGTCTCGCTGACCTTCCCGAGGGCGCAACTGTCGGCACGTCCAGCCTCCGCCGTGGCGCACAGCTGCTCGCAACACGCCCGGACCTCACTATCGAAGGCCTGCGAGGGAACGTCGACACTCGCGTCGAGAAGCTGCTCGCGCCGACACTCCGGAGCGAACACGAGCGTCGCCTGAACGACTGGCGTGAGAACGACTACGGAAACAGCGAAGGCGACACGGCGTTCGACCGCACGCCCGAGGAGTGGGTCGAGAGCCTGACCGATACCGAGCAAAACGCGCTCGACCGGGCTGTCGACACCGAGTACGACGCTATCGTCCTCGCCGAGGCCGGGCTCGCCCGGAGCGGTCTCCTCGAGGACCTTCACTACGAGCGCCTCCCGGTCACCGAGTTCGTCCCGGCCCCCGCACAGGGTGCAATCGCGGTGACGGCGCTCGACGACGAGGCCGCCCAGTACATCCACGACACCATCGACCACCCGCCGACGCGCGTGGAAACGACCGTCGAGCGGACAGTCCTCGCGGAACTCGGCGGAGGCTGTGTCGCGCCCGTCGGCGTCCTCGCCCGACTGCAGGGCGACGTGGTTGCAACCACCGTTCGCGTCCTCTCGCGCGACGGTACCGAGGAAGTCGCCGAATCCCGGGACCTCCCTGTCGAGCGCCACGCTGAAGCCGCCGAACGGTTCGCCGCCGACCTCGCAGACCGAGGCGCGGCGGCGATCGTCGAACAGGCGCGACGAACCGAGCCAGACGGGCCAAAGCGGGAGGACCAATGACCAGGGAACGACCGACTGTCACCGTCTTCCGCCCGGACGACGAGCGCACGGACGCCGCCGTCAGCCTGCTGGAATCGCTCGGCGTCGACGCGCTTCCTGACCCGATGCTCTCAGTCGAGCCCACCGGTCAGCTCCCCCGCGAGGACGGCGAGTACACCGTCCTGACGAGCAAGACCGCCGCCGACCTGCTTGCGGATACGGACTGGCAGCCGGGTGGCACCCTCTGCGCAATCGGCGACGCGACCGCGGACGCACTCGAAACGGTGGGCTACGCGGTCGACGTCGTCCCCGAAGAGTTTACCTCTGCGGGCATGGTCGCTCACCTCCAAGCCGAAGTCGACGGTGCGCGCGTCGAGGTGGCTCGAAGCGACCACGGCTCCGACGTCCTGCTGGACGGGCTCGAATCCGCGGGCGCGTACGTCCACGAGACGATTCTCTACCGGCTCGTCCGTCCCGAGGGAGCCGGCATCTCCGCCGAGCGCGCTGCGGAGGGAACGCTCGACGCCGCTCTCTTTACCTCTTCGCTCACCGTCGAGCACTTCCTCGCCGCGGCACGCGAGCGTGGTATCGAAGAGGAGGCCCGCGTCGGACTCGACAGCGCCGTCGTGGGAGTTATCGGCGAGCCGACGCGGGAGACAGCCGAGAGGCTGGGACTGACCGTCGACGTGGTTCCCGAAGAAGCGACATTCGAAGCACTCGCGCGAGGAGTCGTCGAGCAGTTGTAAGCGGCGAAAAGAACAGCGACCGTTTCAGACGATGGAGTAGCTCGCACCGGCAGTCAATGCGAGCACACACAGCACGCCACCGAGCGCCACGTACGTAATCGAGCGTGGCTCGTCGAACATGTGCATGTACCAGCCAGCGACGGCGAGCGCCTTCACCGTCGACAGCCCCAGGATGACGGCGAAGGCCACCCCGTACATTGCTTCGACCAGAACGATTTCCAGGAGGAACTGGACGGTCGTAATCCCTGCCAATACCACGAACAACACCGTGTAGAGTTTTGCTGATGCCATTTTTGTCACCTTAGAGGATGTAGAACAGCGGGAACAGGAACAGCCAGACGATGTCGACGAAGTGCCAGTACAGGCCGTAGTACTCGATGGTTCCCGCTTCGTCTTTGCCCATGTACGCGCCGTTCCACGTGCGTGCGATGAGGAACAGTACGATGAGCATCCCGATGACAACGTGGGCTGCGTGCAGCCCCGTCGTCAGGTAGTACGTCGAGGCCATCAGGTCGGAGTTGAACGTCCAGCCCTGGTTGAGATAGAGCTCGTTCCACTCGATGGCCTTGTTCACCATGAACGCGGACGCGCCCGCGAAGGTCAGCCCGAGGAAGCCAACGGTCTTCCACTTGGCCTCCTTGCGCGCGTAGTACAGCGCGAGGACGACCGTGAACGAACTGAACAGCAGGACGTACGTGTTGAGCAGTCCCGGCCAGACGGCCTTGCTTGTGTAACCCGCGGCGTCCCACCAGTCGGTCCAGCCGAACTCGAAGCGCGTGAAGATGTACGCGCCGATGAATCCGCCAAACACCACGATGTCGGAGCCGAGGAACGTCCACATGCCGAGTTTCGTGTTCTCGACGGATTCGAAGGGCCACTGTTCGGCCATCCTCGGCTCGGGAACCTGGAACGACTCATAGCCCATCCCGACGAGCGTGTACGACCCCCAGACCGCACCGACCAGCGCAATCCAGAAGTACTGGTTCGCTTCGACCAGCCCAGTGACGATGCCGTGATGGGCGTGGAAAACCAGCAAGAACGCAGCCAGTATCGGGAACGACAGCGCCAGGTAGATGCCGTGAATCGGCAGGAACTCCTCCTGGCGTGCGCCCTCGATACCGAGGAACGCAATGAAGGCCGGAATCGCCAGCACGAACGGCCACACCGAGTAGGAGGTGGTCAGACCGGAGACACCGATACCGGCAATCAGTGCGCCAGCACTGGCGAGGATAGGCCACCAGCTCGCATGGTCGGCGTGCTCCTCGGGAGGAGCAAGCTGTTCGCCCGTGGCGACACCGCCATCGGTCGCTGCGTCGCCCTCGACAGCGAGGGCTTCACCCTCGACACCGCCGTCCGTGGAGGCCCGGTTGAGGAAGTTCAGCTCACCCGAGGCGAAGCTCGGCTTGCCGGGGAAGTTCTCCAGTGGTGGTGGTGAGGAGACCGCCCACTCGGGCGACCCGGTGTAGGCCCACGGTGAGTCGTCGACCACCCGGTCGCTGTAGAAGCTCGCAAAGAGGTTGTAGAACATCACCAGGAACGACGCCGCGAACAGGAACGCACCGAGGGTCGCCAGCTGGTGCCAGAGCGTGAAGCCGGCGTCGTAGTGGAATGCACGGCGGGGCGTCTCCCAGACGACGAACATCGGGAAGTACAGCAGGTTGAAGCCGACGAAGGCCAGCGCGAAGTGCACTTTCCCGAGGAACTCGTTGTACATCTTCCCCGTCATCTTCGGGAACCAGTAGTACACCGCGCCTATCAGTATCACCGCGCTTGAGGCCATCACGTAGTGGAAGTGTGCGACCACCCAGTATGTGCCACGGAACGAGTAATCCAGCACGATAGCGCCGAGGAACACCCCGGTAATTCCGCCGATGATGAAGATGACCAGCGAGCCAAGGGAGAACAGGAACGGCGTCTTCCAGCGAATCTTCCCTTTTATCATCGTGTAGATGAGCGAGAACACCATCAGGTCGAACGGTAGCGAGATGGCGATAGTGGTCACCATCATCACCGTCTTGATTTCGAGGTTGATCGACGTGAGGAACATGTGGTGCATCCAGACGATGAAGCTCTGGATAGCGACGAGCGCCATCGCGATGATGAACCACTTGCGGCCGACAAGACGACGGCCCGAGAACGTCTGGACCATCTCGGCCAGCGCACCCAGCGCCGGGAAGAAGACGATGTACACCTCGGGGTGTCCGAAGAACCAGAACAGGTGCGTCCACAACAGCGCGCCGCCGTCTGTCGGCGTGCCGTCCTCCAGCGCGAAGTAGGAGGTGCTGAGCAGATGGTCCGAGCTCAGGATGACCAGCGCCGCGAGGAACGCCGCGAACGCGAACAGCATCATCCACACCGTCAGCAGAATCGAGAGGCTAAAGAGCGGGATGTCGCGCATCCGCAGTCCTGGTGCGCGCATCCGGTAGATGGTCGTCAGGAAGTTCACCGACCCGATTGTCACCGACCCGACGAAGATGATGAGTCCAAGAATCGCGGCGAACGAGCCGACCTCACCGAACTCGGGGATGTACGCAGGAACGTTCAGCGGCGCGTAGGCGGTCCACCCGCCCATGAACGTCGCACCCTGGAAAAAGGAGGTGGCGACCAGCACGCCAGAGAACAGGTACAGCCAGTAGCTCATCGCGTTCAGCCGCGGGAACGCGAGGTCGTCCGCGCCAATCTGAAGCGGGACGAGATAGTTTGCGAAGCCGAAGGCAAACGGCGAGAGGAACCAGAACACCATCAGGAATCCGTGGGCGGTGACGATCTGGTTGTATCCCGCGTCGCTGAGAATTGTCCCGCCAGGTTCGAGCATCTGGACGCGAATGAACAGCGCCAGCACGCCCGCGAGGACGAGGAAGAACACCGACGTCAGCAGATAGAGGATGCCGATATCCTTGTGGTTGGTCGTCACGAGCCAGCGCTTCACACTCGACCGCGGTGGTAGGTCTCCCATCAGTTAGTCACCTCTAGTTGGTCGTCGAACTCACCGTTCTCCCAGGCTTCGAGGGTGGCTTCGTACCACTCCTCGAACTCCTCTGGGTCGTCGTGCCACTCGAACTCATCAGCCGGAAGGATGAGGACGTCCTCGCGCATGTTGGAGTGGCCGTTGCCACAGAGCTCATAACAGATTGCCCGGTACTCACCGGCCTCGTCGGCCTGGAACCACGTATCGGTTGTCTGGCCGGGCATGGCGTCGGTCTTGGCTCTCAGCCCCGGTATGCCGTAGTTGTGCATCACGTCTCGCGAGGTCACTTCGAGGTGAACCACCTCGTCCTCAGGAGCGATGAGGATATCGTTGGTCTCGAAGCCGTTCTCGTACTCGTAGGCCCAGCCGAACTGGAACCCCTCGACTTCGACCTCGATATCTGCTTCCTCCTGCCCAGCGCCTTCGATGTACAGCAACAGCGAGTACGAGTAGATAATCAGCCCGAGAACGATGACGGCACTGATACCGAAGGAGAGAAAGAGCTTCTTTCCGCCCTTCGCGCTGGTCGGTATTTCGCCGAGTTGGGGCCGGACGACGCCGTCGTCGTCGTCGACTTCCTCGACGTCGTATCTCCCTTCAGCGTCGGGCGCGTCCGTCCTGTACTTGTAGGCATTGTACATCAGGTAGGCGATGACGACAACACCGACTATCGTCCCGAGGACGAGAAACGCCAGGTAGAGTTCAGTGAAGACGTCTACCTGGGTTCGTGAGAGTGAGGCGACCGCCCTCACTCCCGGCAACGATGTCTGTATGACTCCGGAACCCAGCATTTGACTCGGGGTTACGACCACCGGGTATTAGGCATTTCGGAAGACCGCGATATCCTGGGTAAATAAGCGGGCAATGCCTGCCCGCCTGTCGGCAGTTCTACCAGCCTGCTTCTCAGCGGCGGTCACTTCCCCTCCCATTCGGGCTCTCGGTCCTCGAAGAAGGCGTCGATTCCCTCGTTCTTGTCCTCGGTCGAGAACAGCGCCGCGAACAGCTCCGCCTCGTACTCGATACCGGCTTCGAGGTCCATCCGCGCACCTCCTTTGACGGCTTTCTTCCCGATTTCGAGCGCGATTGGGCTCTTCTCAGCCATCGATTCCGCCAACCCATAGACCTCCTCGTCGAGTTCTTCCCCGTCCTCACAGACGACGTCGACGAGGCCAATGTCACGAGCCTCGTGGGCGTCGATGAGTTCGCCCGATAGGATAAGTCGCATCGCCTGTCCCTCACCGACGAGTCGCGGTAGACGCTGTGTCGCCCCGCCGCCGGGGATGATGCCGAGGTTGATTTCGGGCTGCCCGAGTTTTGCCCGCTCGTGGGCGATACGGACGTCACAGGCCTGTGCGAGTTCGGAGCCGCCACCGAGCGCGTGACCGTTGATGCGCGCGATGACCGGCTGGCGCAAATCGTCAACAACCTCGTACACGCGCGGGCGTTTCGAGGCCTCACGCTGTTCGATGGCGCTTCGCTCGCGCAGCTCCGACACGTCCGCTCCGGCGACGAACGCCTTTGCCTCGTCCGCACCGGTCAGGACGACGACGCGGACGCCGCTGTCGTCGATAGTCGCCATCACGTCTTTCAGTTCGCGTCGAAGCTGTGCGTTCAGTGCGTTTCTCGCATCCGGCCGATTTAGCGTCACCGTCGCGACGCCTTCGACGCGCTCGCCGACGCTCGCATCGAGCAGGTCGCACTTCCCGACCAACTCTTCGATAGCGTCTGCACCCTCGACTCGCCCGTCGGTCATCGACTCACCTCGCAGGTTCTGTCGTGCATACCCGACCATCGACGGGCCGATTAAAAGGCGTTTCCGAGCGGGCTCACTCCCGCCACTGCTGGCGCTGTCGTCTCGCGTATCGGTAGAGGGTACTGAACACCAGCGTGTTCATCGAAACGCTCGACAGCAGGAGGAACTGGTTTCGGCGTTCTGTGAGGCGTGTCCACGTCTCCTCGTCGTCGGCCCACAGTCTCCGCAGGTGCGTGACGAGCGCGGCCGCCCAGCCAGCGAGGGCGGCAAGTAAGAGAACGAGTTGCCAGCGGCGCATACGAGAACGTTCACGGCGCGCGATAATAAGCGTGAGCGGGTCCAGCTACTCGCTGCCGGGGAACTCCTTGAACAGCGAGTCGTAGTCGTCGTCCAGTCCAGCGGTGGCAGGGTCGGCTTTCTCCTCGAGCTCCGCGACCCGGGCGACCATCTCCTGATACTCCTCGCTGTCCTGCAGTTCGGAGGGTGTCTTCTCGGCTTCGAGCGTGGCCTTCTTCGAGGTGAGGGCGTAGTACTCCTGGAGCGTCTCGTTGTACTCGTTGCGCTGGCGCATGGACTCGACTGCCTCGTTGAGGTCGTCGCGCATGACGGGCTTGGTGAGGTAGTCGTCGAACTCCATGGAGACGATGTCGAAGTCCGGGTCGACCGCGGTCACCATGACGACACGGCAGTCGAGGCCGCGTTCACGAATCTTTTCGAGCACCTCGTCCCCGGTGTAGTCGGGCATCTGTCGGTCAAGAAAAACGATGTCGACGTCCCCGTCGGCCTTCTCTAGAGCCTCCTCGCCACCGTAGGCTTTCCGTACCTCGTGGTCCATCCGAAGCCAGGTCGTGTACAGGTCCGCAATGTCCTGCTCGTCGTCGACGACCAGGATTGTGAGTTCGTCCGTCATTGCTTGTGCCGAGAGTTCCGCTACGTGTCGTCGAGCTCCGTATTTGAGTGCCCCGCGTCTTGCGGTGAGCCGATCTTGCAACCGGCCCACACGATACACAGTTCCTCTATGAAGCAGGGGTAGTAAAATAGTATCGGCTCTCTATCCTGCAGTTGAACTGAGTATCACTCCCTTGTCCTGCAGTTGACTGAGTAGCAACTGGCTGGTGGTCAGACAGCACGTATTTGTTCGTTCCCCCTCTCACGACAGATATGTCCACCGACGGGGAGCCCACGGCCATTCGCTCGCTCGCAGTCAGCGTCGAGGACGTCGTCACGGCCCTCGAACTGAACGAGACGACGCCCCGAGAGGCGGTCCTCCGGGTCACGCCACCGTTCAGCGGTCGAATGCGCGCTCGCCTCCACGTCGTCACCGACGAGAGCGGCGAAGAGACGATTCACGTCGACCCGGAGACGCTGCTGGAACCAGACGCCCCGTCCTACCCGACCGCTGCGGACACCGAGGACGAACTCCGGGACGACCCGGGAGAGAGTTACACCGTGGAGCGACACCACGACCACCACCTCGATGCGGTCGCTGACTGGCGAAACAAGGTTGCCAATTCGATTCGTGCCCGCGCAACAATCCAGACCGCAGATGGTCCCCACGAAGTCGACGTTACGGCACTCGGCGACGTCCCCACAGGAAAAGCGACGAAGCCCGACGAGAGAGCGCCGTAAAACTTCTAAGCTGATTTAATCAGAGAATAAATTGTTCGTAACTGTGGGTAAAACTGTTGCTAACCCAGTTAAACGAGACGAAACAGACTGAACGCTCGTTCGGTTATATGGAGGTCGCAGTTGTAGACGTATTCAGGTGACCCCGCCAATGTCAATCTCCCCGCTGACCGATACGGACGCACTACAGGGCGAGTTGCCCCGCCCGAACGTCTCCCGGCTCGTCGTTCGACCGCTCAAACGGCTCGCGTTCTGGAGCGCCATCGTCCTCCCGTTCCTCCACGTCTCGTTGCTCGTCTCCGGCCTCGAATCCCAGTCGATGGTGCTCGCGTTCGTCGCCCTCCTCGCGCTCAACGCCGTCGCCATCTACGTGGGTCACCCCCACGCCCGGGACTGAGAACGCGTCGAGTCCTCCCAAACCACTGTACTGTGGTAATTTCGACAATATATTTAAATAAATAGGGGTGTTACTGGGTCCATGGCCGCATACGGCCGGCCGTCACTGAGAGACCTGTTCGACGAGGCACCGACTCCCCACATCGCACACCCGCCCGAGACTCACCACCTGGACTTCTACCTCGCCACAGATGGCTCGTTCAGAGAGTCAGGTGGCGGGCTCGGTGCGGTCATCGAAACACGCGATGGCGAGCGTGTCGCACGGCTATCGCTGCCCGACGAGTGCCCAGACAACAACGTCGCGGAGTACCGCGCGCTCCATCTGGGGCTCGACGTGCTCGCCGCGCGCTCGCCGGAAGACGCACGCGTTGGCGTGTTGCTCGACCACAACGACCTCGCCGCGAACGTCAACGCCTCCGTTCTGGACGGCCGGTGCACCACGTTCGAATCGCCACACACTATCTCTGTTCCCGAGTTAACCGGGCTGCACTGGCGCGGTATCGAGAGTCGTCTGCGCGACTTCGAGGACGTCCGCGCCGCCCGCATCGCCAGCGACCGCAACCCCGCCCACCCGCTCGCGAACGCGCCGGACCAGTACGCCCACGTCAACGACGAACCCGCGCAGTGTGTACTGCCGGAGATCCCTCGCTCGGAGACCCAGATTCCGCCGCCTTCCCGTGCGAACCGCGGGGCGAGCGACTGAACGCCAGCGACTCTGACACTGACCGCAGCAGTCAGATTCATACGAATCGCACCCCAAAGAGTGTGTATGGAACGAGCAACGCTCGGCGGCGGCTGTTTCTGGTGTATCGAGGCGGCGTTCAAGCAACTCGACGGCGTCGACAGCGTGACTTCGGGTTATGCCGGGGGCCACACCGAGAATCCGACGTACAAGGAAGTGTGTAGCGGCGAGACGGGCCATGCCGAGGTTATCCAGGTCGAGTACGACCCCGAAGCCATCAGTTACGCCGACCTGCTGGAGGTGTTCTTTACGGTCCACGACCCCACGCAGTTGAACCGGCAGGGTCCCGACGTGGGCACGCAGTACCGTTCTATTGTGCTTGCTCACGACGACGAGCAGGAGCGTCAGGCCCGCGCCTACATCGACACACTGGACGAAGAGTACGAGGACGACGTGGTGACAGAGCTCGAAGCACTGGAGACGTTCTACGAGGCCGAAGAGTACCACCAGGACTACTTCGAGAAGAACCCCAACGACGCCTACTGCCAGATGCACGCCAGCCCCAAGGTCGAGAAAGTTCGCGAGAAGTTCCAGCACAAACTCCAGCAGGTCTAGTCCTGCCTCAGTTGGCAGCCCGACCCCTCCAACCGTGTTGTGAACGCTTTTCCAACGTGTCTCTGGGAGTTCTCCGCAACAACCAAGCGACAATACCGAACAACGAGCGACAGACCAGAACATTCAAATAACTATTTCGAGAATGCTAACCAATGGCATCGTGTCAACTTGGAATTTCTCGGGAGTGTACGCCAGTTGTGGATGCGCGCTTCGAGAACGAAGGTGGGGGGACACCGGCGACGGCGGTAGTCGAAGCAGTGGCGGCGGCAGAGGGTGTGGATGCCACTGAGTTGCCGTCGCTGTACGAGGTAATAGACACCGACGCGCTCAACAGCCTGTTCAGCAGCCCGGGGGCCGAAGCAGTACTCAGTTTCAGAGTCGACAACTGGAACGTATTCGTCAACGCTGACGGCCGAATTCGCGTCTGTGACACGACTCAGCCGACGGATCCAGCACCGGTCTTCAGCAACTTCGCCGACTAGCTTCCGTTCGCCCACCCAGGCTGTGTATCCGCCGTCTCGAGTTCCACGACAAACCGCGAGCCGTTCGGATCGTTGTCCTCGACCCAGACACGACCCTGGAAGGCAGTAACGAGCGTGTAGACGAGATACAGTCCGATACCGGTGCCTGGGCTTTCGAGGCCAAGTTCTCCCTTACCGAAGATTGCTGTCTTCTTTTCGTCGGGTATCCCCGGCCCGTTGTCAGCAACGGTCACGCGGGTGGTTTCGTTCCCATCATCGACAGTGACCCGCACTTCGGGGGTATCACGAGTGCTGTGTGTGACAGCGTTGTTCAGCAGGTTTCGAAACACCGAGGTGAGCATCTCGTTTGCATACACTGATACCGTTGGAAGAGCATCCTCGCCGTCAAACACGACCTCGTCGTGGATAGATCGAGCCTTCGAGAGCTCCGTCTCGAGAAGCGTATCCAGTCGAACTGGCTCCCGCGTCACGACATCCTGTGCACCGGAGATAAACTCCAGATACTCCTTGCTGTTCTCGGTTAGCTCGACCATGTGTCGGTTCGATTCGACGATCTTCTCGAGGTCGTCCTCGACGTTGTCAGGTATCTCACTCTCCGACAGCCGGCGCTGAAGTGACTCCGCTCGAAACTGTTGAATCTGGAGGTCGTTCCGGAGGTCGTGGCGCAGAATCCGGTTGAGAACTTCCAGTTGCTCGTTCGTGGTCCGGAGTCTGGATTTCTGCTCCTGGCGCTCGAGGGCGTACCGAATCGATTTGACCAGGCGCTCCTCGTCGATGTTTCCTTTCTTCAGGAAATCCTGTGCGCCGCGTTTGAGAACCTCGACCGCGGCCTGGTCGTCCGTCAGCCCGGTGAGGACGATGACAGGAACATCGACCCCTTGACTGTCGACGCGTTCGAACGTCTCGAGCCCCTCCGACTCCGGGAGACCCAGATCGAGCAAGAGCAAGTCAGTCTCGTCGTCGAGCGCATCGACTCCTGCCGTAAGCGTCTCCTCGTGGCGAACGCTGACCGCCTCCGGAAGAAGCGGCGTCTCGGCGTTCCGAAGGTATCGCTCGACGAGCATCGCGTCGTTCGGGTTGTCCTCGATGAGCAGGACCGAGAGAGCATCAGCTGTCATCGTGGTTACTCTGTCGGGAGCTTTACGACCTCGAACCAGAACTCCTCGATCTGTCTGATGGTGTCCTGAAACTCCTGGTACCCCACCGGTTTCGTCAGGTATGCGTTCGCGTTGTACTCGTAGGACTCGATGATGTCCTGCTCCGCCTCCGAGCTTGTGAGAACGATAACCGGAATCCGCGACAGGTCGTCGTCCTCGCTGAGGTCTCTGAGCACCTCTTTCCCGTCCTTCCGGGGCATCTCGAGGTCGAGCAGGACGATGTCCGGGCGCGATGCGTCCTCGTACTCGCCCTCCTTGCGGAGATATCGCATCGCCTCGACACCGTCGTTGACGACCGAGAAGTTGTTGACAATCTTCCCCTTCTCGAACGCTCGCTGTGTCAGTTCGACGTCGTTGGGGTTGTCTTCGACGAGCAATATCTCGACAGGGTCGACTTCCTCTGTTACTGAACTATCTGGGTTCATAGACATTCCTCTGTTACTGAACTATCTGGGTTCATAGACATTCCTCGGCTGCTGAACTATCTGGGTTCATAGACATTCCTCGGCTGCTGAACTATCTGGGTTCATAGACATTCCTCGGCTGCTGAACTATCTGGGTTCATCAATATCAGGTCTCCTGTGTGTTGCTATCTACGCCCATAGTCTCCTGTTGTTGTTATCTGCGCTCATAGCTAATCTGTACCTGTCTTCGGTATCGTAAAGACGAACGTCGAACCTCGGCCCGATTCCGACTCGACCCATATCGTGCCGTCGTGGCGCTGGACGATGTTGTCACAGATTGCGAGGCCGAGCCCTTTCGCCTGGCTACTCGTCTGGTACTGCTCGCTACTCTTGAAGATGCGGAATATCCGCTCGTGTCTGTTCTCCTCGATGCCGGGGCCGTTGTCTTCGACTTCGAAGCGGTAGTCGTCACCCTGCTCACGTGCCCGAATCACTATCTCGACTGGCCCGTCTTCCGAGTGTTCGAGGGCGTTCTTGATGAGGTTCTGAAAGAGCTGACTGAGCTGGTTCCTGTCAGCGTTGACTGTTGGGAGGTCGTCCCACTCGACCATCCCGTTGTGAACCTCGAGCGCCACACCGAGGTCGTCGACGACAGCCTCGACAATCTCACCGGTATCGACAGCTTCGAACTCTTCGCCCCGGGTCGTCACCCGCGAGTAGTCGAGGAGTCCGTTTATCATCGACTGCATACGCTCGGTGCCGGTGACGACGACGTCGATAAGCCGGTCAGCCTCCGCATCGAGTTCGTCGCCGTACTCCTCGGCAATCAGTGCCGTATAGTTCGAAACCGTCCGCAGTGGCTCCTGAAGGTCGTGAGAGGCGACGTACGCGAACTGTTCGAGGCGTTTGTTCGACTCCTCGAGTTGTTGTTTTCGCTTCTTGCGTTCCGTGATATCGCGCGCCGACACGACGAGTGACGTGACCTCACTCTCCTCGTCCGTGACCGGCCGAATCGTCCCACTGACGAACAGTTCGCCGCCATCCGGCGCGCGTTGGGTCGCCTCGAACGTGACGTACTCACCACCCGCGGCGCGGGTAATCCACTCCCGAACGTTTGCCCGTTGCTCGGGGTCGTGTTGCCACCACTCCGTCTCCGGGAACGGCGTCCCGACCAGCTCCTCACGATCGCTGTCGACGAGCTCCATCGCAGAGTCGTTGACGCGGCGAAGCGTCCCGTCAGTGTCGAGCAGTCCGACCAGCAGCAGGGGGTCGTTGAACACGGCCTCGAACTGGCGTTTCCGACGCTCGAGTTCCGCCTCGTACTGTTTTTGCTCGGTGATATCAAGCGAAATACCGATGACGCTGGTGAGTGTGCCGTCGTCGTCCCAAACCGGACGATAGCGTGTGTTGAAAACGAGGTCGCCGACCGCCTGTGTCGTCTGGACCGCCTCCCCATCTAGCGCACGCTCGATCGCCTCGAGAATATCGGGATTGTCGGCATACGCCTCGAAGACACTGGTTCCGACGAGGGCGCCAGCATCCAGTCCGAGGGTCTCGAGTCCCTTCCCCTCCGAGAGTGTGAACGTTCCGTCCGGGTCCAGCGCGAACAGGACCACCGGCAAGTTCTCGGTGATGACCTCGAAGCGCCGGTTCTGTGCCACCAGTTTCTGGTTCTCAGACTCGCTCGACCGCTGTGCACTGTAGCGCTGTAGCTCCCGTTCGAGACGGCGCTCCAGACGCTGTTGCTGGACGGCGCTGTCCCGACGCTCGATGTAGTCGTCCGCTCCCGCAGACAGCGCGTCGCTGACGGCGTCCTCGTCTGCCTGCGTGGCGTAGACGAGTATCGGGATGTCGGGGTTTTCGCTCCTGATACGCGCTATCACGGGTGCGTGTTCGGCCGACGAGCGGTCGCCGAAAAGGACACAGTCGATGTCGTCGAGACTGTCGAGAACCGTTTCCAGGTCGTCAGCACTCCACTCGATAGCTACTGCCTCGGACACAGACTCTGTCACCGCAGTGGGTGCGTCAGAGTCATCCCCAATCCACAGTAGACGACGTTCCACGTCGACATGGCGTGCTGACACACTACAACCGTCGATTGCGGGCCCCCTTGAGTGTTTGGGCCACGGAAACTGCTAGTGGCAGTCGGGGACGATACCGTGACCCGGTCCCTGGATATCGATCTCCGGGCCGTGGGAGATGTCGGCCACGTCCGCGTCCAGAAACAGGTTGCCGTCGAGGTCGACGTAGGAGAACGCGTCCGTCCCAGCGACGACGTGGGCCGAAGTGTGAATCCCGATTGCGCTCTCGAGCATACAGCCGACCATCAGTTCGAGGTTGGCCGCCTCCGCGATTGCCACGATATCCCGTGCGCCCAGTAACCCTGATTTCCCAAGTTTGACGTTGATGATATCCGCTGCGCCTTCGCGGACGACGCGAACCGCTTCGGCGGGCGTGAACACTGCCTCGTCGGCAGCGATGGGAACCGACACCTCGTCGCGAACGCGAGCGAGTCCGGCGATATCGTCGGCCCGCACAGGCTGTTCGAGCAAGGCGAGGTCGATTCCTCGCGAGCGGAGCGCGTCGGCAAATCGGACGGTCTCGGCGGGCGTCCAGCCCTGGTTGGCGTCGACCTTGAGTTCGGCCTCTGGCACGGCCTCCCGGACCGCCGTCACACGCTCGACGTCGGCAGTCACGTCAGTTCCGGTCTTGATTTTCAGATGGTCGAACCCGCGGTCGGCCGCGTCTGTGGCCTTCCGGTGTGCCTCGTCGGGGTCGACGATAGGGATGGTGAGGTCAGTCGTAACCGGTTCGGGAGCGCCGCCGAACAGCTCCGAGAGTGGAAGGTCGCGGGCCCGGCAGTACGCATCGAAGACGGCGGTTTCGACGGCGAGCGTCGCCGACACTGCGCCCGGGAACGTCTCGCGCAGCGCCCGAGCGTGCGAGCGGTACTCTGCAATCTGCTCCCCCACGAGCAGGTCGGCCCCGGCGCGGGCAGTCGCCACCGCGGCCGCCTGTGTCTCGCCAGTTACGGGCGCAATCGGAGAGCCCTCGCCGTAGCCGACGGTTCCGTCGGAGAGTTCGACCGTCACGAGGACGTTCTCCGCGGCAGATTTCGTCCCGAGCGCAATCTCGAAGGGCTCCTCGAGCGGCAAATCGAGCGGTTCGGCGGTGACGTTCGCAATCTCTGTCATCGTTACAGAGCCTCCCGCACGGCACCCAGTAGCGCTTTCGGTCCGTCCTCGTCGTAGACATTGGCAGCGGGCAGGCCGGAGCGCTGTTTGGCCTCGTCGGGGTCACCCCACGTCGAGACGGCCGCCACAGTTGCGTCCGAGAGCCGTTCGACGAGCGCGCGTTCCTCCTCGACGCCCGCGAGGCCCCACTGCTCGAAGTGAGTTCGCTCGTGGCGACCGGGGTCGTCGGCGAGCACGACGGCGTCGGGCCACGCGCCGTGCAGAAGGGAGAGCGTGACCCCCGAGTACGCTCGGTGGGTCAGGCTGGCCTGTCCCTCGACGAAGACGAGGTCGTGGTTCTCACTGACTGCAGTCACGAGGTCCTCGACCACGCCAGCAGTGAAATCGGCGGGGACGCGGTCGATGACGACGCCGCGGTGTGCGCCGACCATGATGCCGGTCTGTCCGGTCGCTACCCAGCCGGCGTCGAGTTCGGCTTCGCGGGCAGTCCGGTAGAGTTCGAACGTCGTGGTCCGTTTACCGACCGCACAGTCAGTTCCCAGCGTCAGCACGACGTCGGCACCGACCTCGTCGACGCTCCCGTCGCCAACCCGGAGGTCGTCCTCGTCCGGGGGCTTCCGAACGTCGAAGAGGCGGGTGTCGGTCTCCGCGGCGAGGGTGGTCCACTCCTCGCGCTCGGAGAGGAAAACGTGCAGTCCCGAGACAACGTCACAGCCGGCCCGCATCGCCCGCTGGATGTCTTCGACCCAGGGCTCAGGCAGGTCGCCGCCCGCGGGAGCGACGCCGATAACGAGCGCCTCCGCCTGCGGCGCCCGCTCGAGCGCGTCGGCCATCGAGCCGACGACCGGGACCGGCTTAACGTCCGGTCGGCCGAGAACAGTATCGGCAGTCGCCGGTGCGGTCTCCGAGTCGACGACCGCGACCGCCTCGAACAGGTCACTGTGCATCACGACGCCGTTTGCCGTCTTGCCGCCCGGCTCGCCGAACTCGCCCTCGGCGAGGACGACCGTCGGAACGGGCGGGTCGAACGCGTCCCTGAGATTCATACTGGAGGTTCCAGAGCAGAAAGTAAAAAACCGCACCCCCCGTTCGTGTCTTCCCACCCGAACGCCGAGTAGCCCGACAGCACCCGAACGCGTTGCACGCTACGACCGGCTGACCTGTGGGCTGGCTCTCGGCTCCGCCGCCTCGACCGAGAACTGCTCGAGCAGCGAGCGCAGGTCGTTAGACTGCCCCGAGAGCGCTCGGACGTTCCCAGTCACCTGGGAGACTGCGGCAGTCTGCTGTTGTGTGGCGGCCGCGACGTCCTCGGCCTGTGCGGTCGTCTCCTCGCTGATGCTCGCCACGGAGTCGACCATCCGGACGACCTCCTGTGCGGTCTGGGCCTGCTCGTCGGTCGCGTCGCTTATCTCCTGGATGGCCGAGTTGACAGTGCCGACCTCCTCGACGATGTCCTCGAAGTTGTGTAGCGTCGTCTCGATAGTGCCGACGCTGTCCGAAACCTGTGATTCCATGTCCTGCACGTCCGCGACCGTCTCGTGTGACTGCGCCTGGACCGACGCAATACGTTCGGATATCTCCCCTGCAGAGGCTTTCGTCTCCTCCGCGAGATTCTTCACCTCGTCGGCGACGACGCCGAACCCGTCGCCGGCCTGGCCGGCCCGGGCCGCCTCGATGGAGGCGTTCAGGGCGAGCAGGTTCGTCTGCTCTGCGACCTCGTCGATGAAGGAGACGATTTCGTCGATCTCCTGAATCTCCTCGACGAGCTGTTCGACGGCGGCAGCCGTCTCGCTGATTCCCGACTCCAGTTCGTCGAGTTCGTCGATGGCCCCCTCGGCGGCTTCGCGGCCGCTCTTGCTTCGCTCGGCGGCCTGCCCGGCCGTCCCGGCTGCGTTGTCCGCCGACGCGGCGATCTGTTCGACCGTCGCGGAGAGGGTGTTTATCTCCTCGGCGACCGCCTGGAGCTCCTCGGTCTGTCTGGCCGCCCCGTCAGATATCTCCTGAATCGAGCGCGCCACGTCGGCGCTCACGGCGTCGACCTCGTCCATCGTCGTCGTCACCTCGTCACTGGCGTCGGACACGTCGGCGGCGAACCCCTGCACCTGACTGACCGTCTCGCCGATAGTCCGGATGAGTTCGTTGTAGTTCGTGACCAGTTGCTCGTGTTGCTCCTCTTCGAGGTCGAGGGAGCTTTCGTCGATTGTTGCGGTGAGGTCGCCTTCCTGTGCGCGCTTGGCAGCGTCGCTGAACGCCACGACGAGCTCCTGGAGGTGCATCGACCGCCGCTCCATCCGGTCGCTCATCTCCTGGAGATTTTCTGTGTACTCCCGGAGGCTCGTCGTCATCGAGGACATGGACTCGCCGAACTCGCCGGGAACCTCCTCATCGAGTACTGGGTCGTCGAACTGCTGGCGCGAGAGAGCATCGGCCTGCCGCCCGACCGTGTCGAGAAAATCCTGCAGGTCGGCGAAGGCGTTCTGCAGGCTCCCTATCTCGTCGGGTTGGTCGCTGCGCTCGACCGTCACGTCAACCGTTCCTGCAGCCATCTCTGTCGCCCTCTCCTCGAGCGTGAGAACCGGTGAGATGAAATCACGGCGGACGATGAGGACAGTGTTCGCTGCCGCGACAGCGGCGAGGACGAACAGGACGCCTGCAAGCGCAAAGAACAGCGTTCCGGAGACAAAAAACGGGAGGAGAAAGATGAGAACGGTGGCAAAAAACTGCAGGGCGATAGCCGTGAGAACCTTTCGCTCGATGGACTCCGACACGCCGAAAACGTCCATCGTCTCCCAGAGAAATCCTTCGTACCTCGTCAGTAGCTGTGAACCCGTGCTGGTCATACGTAACCGGAAGAAAACCAGATTGATAAAACAGCAGGGTGTCTGCAAGAACTTCGGAACGAGAGAGAAAACTGTTGCCGGTTAGGCGGATTTGTCACCGCTCTCGATAGGTCAGCTGTGTTCTTGTCGTCCAGCAACGCGCACGAGACCGTCCCGCACGGGTCGAGATTCGACGAATTGCCAGCCGAACGGAACAATAACCGTACCAACCAGGGCGAGCATTGCACGCGTTTCACCACCCGAGGCGAGCGTCGTCACCAGTGCAAGCACGAATGCGAGGGCGAACGCATGCATTGGACGGCCCCTCGTCACCCATGCGGCGGCCGCGAGGTAGCTCACGGCGAAGACGACAGACGCGAGCACGTCCGCAAGAAAGTGGACGCCGAGTACGAGGCGGGAGAAGGCGACGAGCGCGACAGCTGTGGCCACGACAACGACCCCGAGAGCGCGCGATTCGTCGAGAATCCACCACGCGAGCGCGCCCCAGCCGATAGTGGCGACCATCGTGTGCCCGCTCGGGAAGCCGTCGTCGCTCACCTCGATTGCGTGGAGTGATTCGGGCGGGCGAGGCGCTCCGAAGAGGGACTTGAGCAGGAGTGCGAACGCGAGACCGCCGAAGACGATGGCGATAACGAACGCCGTGCGGTCGGAACATAGCCGGTCGTCTCCGTGCCGGACGCTCGCCCCCACGTCAGCGAGATACAGGACGCCGAGCACCGCGACGACGACCAGCCAATCACCCAGGAGCGTCAGGACGGCGAACAGCTCCTGGGCCCACTCAGGGATTGACTCGACCAGCGCCTCGGTCACGCCGACGTTTCGCACCATGGGTAGAGAGAGTCGGGGTTTTCACTTGTACGATATGGATTCCGTCGAAGACGCCATCCATTTCTCGAATCCGACAGGTACCAGGAAGGTGCCCCAGTCGAGGTCAGTCCAGGGTGTAGCGCTCCCCATCCACTGCCAGCGGCTCCGCGAACGCCTCCTCAGCCGGGTAGAAATGTGCGACGTGAACCAGACGTGTCCGCTCGGCACCGAGCTCCCCGGCGAGGTCAATCGCCCCCTCGCGAGTCATGTGTTTCGTCCCGAACGTCCGGGGAACCCCTTCGTCGTCGTGGTGGTCACCGCCGAGCGGGTGGTAATCACAGAGATGTGCCGGGACGAGCGCCTCCGCGAGCAGGAGGTCCGCACCAGCCAACTGCTCCCGCGACTCCTCGGGAATCGCATAGCACGTGTCCCCCGTAATCGAGAGTTTCGCACCTGTCTCGCTATCCTCGACGGTCAGCCCGTAACACAGAAGTGGCGGGTGGAACACAGGAACGAGCGTCACCTCGAACCCGCAGGTCTCGAAGGATTCTAGCGGTGTGCGCGGTTCGACGGTCACCTGATCGAGGTAGGCGTAGTCGCTGGCGACCGTCTCGGCGACGCTCTCGCCGGTCTGTGGGTCAGTTTTGTTCGCCGCGAACACGTCCAGCTCGTCGATGAGGCGATAACAGTTCCCCAGTCCGTCGAGGTGGTCGAAGTGGATGTGCGTCACGACGGCCGCATCCGGAAGCGGAACCTCTTCGCGGAGGAACTGACGACGGAAGTCGGGACTGAAATCCACCAGCAACGACTCGTCGGTCCGCTCGTTGTAGACGTGGACTGAAAATCGGGTTCGCTCGACGCCGCCTCCGGCTGTGATAGTCGCCCCTCTTGCTCGAAGCTTCTCACGGAGGTCCTCGGGCGGGTCGCGAGCTGTCTGGCAGGTCTCGCAGTCGCAGCTAACGGTGGGCGTTCCCGTCGTGTCGCCGGTACCCAGAAGCGTGACCTGCATCAGTTCGGAGGAAGAGCCGTCGGGCAAAAAGTCGTGTGATTGCCAGGAAGTCTGTTCGTCTCCGTTGTCCTTGGTGTCATTTAGAGCAGCAAGCGAGCCCCGGTTGGACGGGCAAGCTACGGATGGGACTGAAAGGGGCGAGACTGTGGACGACGGCAGGCGACGCAAGTAACGCAAGGAGCGAAGCGACCGAGTAACGCAGCGAGCCTCCCGAGTTCACAGTCTCGGGGCTTTCTTGCTGTTCACCGCCAGAGCGCAACCACCACGAGCACACCCATCTCACACAGTGTCGTCAACTTTTAGCCACCAGACACCAAACCGCGGGTAATGGCACAAGCACAGGAGCAGGGCGACCTCGCGGTGGTCATCGGGCTGGAAGTTCACGTCCAGCTCGAGACGGACACCAAGATTTTCTGTGGGTGTTCGACGGCCCCGAGCGAGGAGCCCAACACCCAGACTTGCCCGGTGTGTCTCGGGCTACCGGGCGCACTGCCGGTGCTCAACGAGGCCGCAGTCGAGGCCGCCGTGAAAGTCGGCAAAGCGCTCGACGCGTCGATTCCCGAAGAGACGCGCTTTCACCGGAAGAACTACTACTACCCCGACCTGCCCAAAAACTTCCAGATTACGCAGTACGACGAGCCAATCTGCCAGGACGGCGAGCTCGAGTGTTCTGTCGAGGGAACTCGCCGAACCGTCGGCATCCGCCGGGCTCACCTCGAGGAGGACCCCGGGAGCCTCAAGCACAAGGGCGGCTCCATCGACACCGCCGAGTACACGCTCGTCGATTACAACCGCGCTGGCGTCCCCCTACTGGAAATCGTCACTGAACCCGACTTCCGCGGTGCCGAGGAGGTCCGGGCGTTCCTCGCGAAACTCGAAGAGGTGCTGGAGTACCTGGGCGTCTTCGACTCCACCCGGGACGGAAGCCTGCGTATCGACGCCAACCTCTCGGTCGTCGACGAAAGCGACGTCGGCGACGACGGCGAGATTTCCGAGGCTGTCCTCGAAGAGGCAAACCGCACCGAAGTCAAGAACATCTCCAGTCACAAAGGAGCCGAGAAAGCGCTCTCCTACGAGGCGACCCGACAGAAAAACGCCGTCCGTCGAGGTCGTGCCGTCGAGCAGGAGACTCGCCACTGGGACGAGTCGAGGGGAATCACGGTCTCGATGCGTTCGAAAGAAGAGGAGAAAGATTACCGGTACTTCGAGGAGGCCGACCTCCCGCCGCTTCGGGTCTCACACTGGAAGGACGTGATCGAGATTCCGGAACTGCCCGACGCCCGCCGCGAGCGTTTCCAGGACGAGTACGGTCTGAACAGCGAGGCCGCGGACAAGCTCACCAGCACGAAACAGGTCGCGGACTTCTACGAGGACGTGGCCGAGCAGTTCGACCCCGACCTCGCAGCGACGTGGGTCGCCGACGAACTCCTCGGAGAGCTCAACTACCGCGACATGGACGTGACCGAACTCGAAGGGCGCTTCGACGAGGTCAGCCGCCTCATCGAGCTCGTTGCGACCGACGAAATCACCGCCAAGAACGCTCGCGAAACGGTGCTACGAGCGATGCTCGACGACGGAGCCGACCCCGATGCCGTCGTCGAGGCAGAAGACCTGGGCAAGACCAGTGGCGATGAGGTCCAGCAGGCGGTCGAGGCGGCCATCGAGGAGAACCCCGACGCCGTCGAGGACTACTACGACGGCGAAGGCGGCGCTCTCAACTTCCTCGTCGGACAGGTGATGCAGAAGACGGGTGGTAGTGCCGACCCCGGCGACGTGAACCAGTTGCTCCGGGCGGAGCTAGAGTAAGCATCACCGCACCGAGCGAAGTGAGGTGCGGCCTTTTTCCCCACGTTTTTGGGCAAGTGGTGCCCGCAGGTCTG
>LKMJ01000855.1_pt1 | contig 25347 bp, 26 predicted proteins | sample 643391 | NCBI WGS metagenome assembly LKMJ01 (sample SAMN04112250, study PRJNA286221) | soda lake metagenome | biome: soda lake; feature: Kulunda Steppe; material: water; isolation source: sample PL-Br10 brine of Picturesque Lake | place: Russia: Kulunda steppe | collected 2010-07 | reverse complement strand
TCATCGGCCTGGGACTGCCCGAGGCGATCTCCAGTCTGTGCCCCGGTATCGATCCGGATCGCGCCGAACTGCTGCGCAGCCGCTATGCCTGGCACTTCGTCGAGGGCAATGATACGCCCATGCGTTTCTTCTCCGGAGTGGAGAAGGGGCTTGTCGGCCTGCACGGAGGCGGCGGTCAGCGCCTGGCGGTGGCCACCGGCAAGAGCCGCCGGGGCCTCGATCGGATCTTTCGAGAGAGCGACAGCGGGCGCTGGTTCCACGCCAGCCGTACCGCCGACGAGACACGGTCCAAGCCCCATCCGCTGATGCTGGAGGAGCTGCTGCTCGAGCTGGAGGTGCCGCTGGAGGAGGCGGTGATGGTGGGCGACACCGAATACGACCTGGAGATGGCCCGCGCCATCGGCATGGATCGGGTGGGGGTGACCTGGGGCGTGCATGCGCCCGAGCGACTCGCCGCCAGCCGGCCAACCTACACCGCCGAGACCGTCCCCGAGCTATTTGACTGGCTGCAAGGAAGATAAGTGATGAGTGACGACGACCAGAAGCGCGGTGAGAGCCAGGACCCCTGGACCCAGGGACCCGAGCGAACGCCCGAGCAGGCTCGGGAAGAGCGTGAGGCGCGCCGCTCGCCATCCGACCAGGTGGCGCCGCCGGCGGAGAGCGCCGAGACCCTGCGTGAGCGCCAGCGTCTTCAGCAGATGGAGATGATGGATCGCTGGATCGGCGGTGTGCTGACGGAGCAGCGCCGCTCTCGGCGCTGGAAGCTGTTCTTCCGCTTCCTCTTGGTGGCGCTGATCCTGACGTCGCTGTCGGCGACTCTCTACAGCCTGCTTTCCGGTCCTCCCGGCCGCGGTGCCTCGGCTGGCCCGCACCTGGGGGTGGTCAAGGTGCGCGGCGTTATCGACTCGGAGTCGCCGGCCAGCGCCGAGCGCATCATCACCGGGCTCAATCGCGCCTGGAAGGCCGAGGAGAGTGAGGCCGTCGTGCTGCATATCGATAGCCCCGGCGGTAGCCCGGTGCAGTCGCAGCGCATCTTCGACGAGATCATGCGCCTGCGCGCCAAGGGCGACAAGCCGATCATCGCGGTCATCGAGGATGTGGGTGCCAGCGGTGCCTACTATATCGCCGCGGCGGCAGACGAGATCCTGGTCGCCCCGGCCAGCCTGGTGGGCTCCATCGGGGTGATCTCGGCCAGCTTCGGCTTCGAGGAGGCGATCGAGCGCCTGGGCGTGGAGCGCCGGGTCTTCGCCGCCGGCGACAACAAGGCCTTTCTCGATCCCTTCTCGGAGCTGGCACCCGAGCAGCGTCAGTTCTGGCAGTCGGTACTGGCGACCACCCATCGCCAGTTCATCGAGGCGGTGCGCGAAGGGCGAGGCGATCGCCTGAGCGACGACGAGCGGCTCTTCAGCGGTCTGGTGTGGAGCGGCGAGCAGGCCGTGGAGCTCGGGCTGGTGGACGGCATCGGCAGTCTGGGGGGGCTGGCTCGGGAGCGTCTGCCCGAGCCGAAGGTGCGCGACTACACTCCGCGTCTCGATCCCTTCGAGCGCTTCTCGCGGCAGTTCGGACGAGTCGCCATGGAGTTGCTCGGGGTGCCCCGCGCCGATTCACCGCTGCGCTATCAGCTACCCTAGCGGGTCCAGTCCCGCCTCGCGCAGCATGGCGCAGAGGCGGATCAGGGGCAGGCCGATGAGGGTGTTGGGGTCGTCGCCCTCGAGCCGTTCGAAGAGCGCGATCCCGAGTCCCTCCATGCGGAAGCTCCCGGCGCTGTCCAGAGGCTTCTCCTTCTCCACGTAGCGGGCGATCTCTTCATCGCCGAGCCGCCGGAACGCCACGTCATAGGTCTCGTGTGTCACCCACTGGCGATCGTGGCGCGTATCCAGCAGGGCCAGGCCGGTCAGGAAGCGCACCCGCTGCCCTGAGAAGCGCGTCAGGTTGGCACGGGCGGTGGCCGCGTCGCCTGGCTTGCCGAGTATGTCGCCCTCGAACAGCGCCACCTGATCCGAGCCGATGATCAGGTGGTCCGGCCAGGCCTCGGCCAGCCGTTGGGCCTTGGCCAGCGCCAGTCGTTGCACCAGGGCGATGGGCTCCTCGTCGGGGTGCGGGGTCTCGTCGATATCCGGACTCTGCCAGGCGAAGGGGATTTCCAGCCGATCGAGCAGCTGGCGGCGCCAGCGAGAACCGGAGGCGAGTACGAGTCGTGGCATGGGAGCTTTCCTGGTCGTTGATTCTCGATCGAGGGTAGCACGGCCAGGAAGGCCAACGGCGGCTTTGACAGGGGCGGGGGGAGTGCCTATCATTGCGCGCCTATGTTAACCACACGACTTCCCAGCAGGGTCGAGCCTTACAAGCTTGCGGCCCGATCCGAGCGACTCGAGGGCCTGATGGCGCTTGCCGACTTTGCGCGTCTGGCCGAAGAGGTCGGTCCCCAGAGCGGTGATCTTCGGGTCAGCCTCGACTTCGCCATCGACGCCCAGGGCCGACGAGTGATTCGCGGACGCCTGGAGGCGGACCTGCAGCTGCCCTGCCGGCGCTGCCTGACACCGATGGCACAGCACGTGGAGAGCGAGTTCCTGCTGGGCATGGTCACCAGCGACGATCTGGCCGCCGAGTTGCCCAGCACTCACGAGCCGGTTCTGGTGGAAAACGAACAGCTGAACCTGCTGACGGTGGTCGAGGATGAACTGATCCTCAGTCTGCCCCAGGTGGTTTACCACGAGGAGGCCGACTGTGAGGTCTCCCGCGACCAGCTGACCAGCGGGGAAGATGCCGCGGCATCCCGAGAGCCCGCAGCGAGCCCCTTCGACGTGCTCAAGCACCTCAAGGGCAAATCCTGATTCATCATCGTTTTACTCTGGAGTGACATCCCATGGCTGTTCAAAAGAACCGCAAGACCCGTTCCAAGCGTGGCATGCGTCGTAGCCACGACGCCCTGACCGCTCCGACCCTGTCCCAGGACAAGGAGACCGGCACCACTCACCTGCGTCACCACGTCGCTTCTGACGGCTTCTACCGCGGTCGCAAGGTCGTTGAAGTCTGAGGCGACGACGCCCCCTTCGGTAGTGCCTGGCCGCTGATCCTGTCGTGAAGATTGCTATTGACGCGATGGGTGGCGACCTCGGTCCCCGCGCCACCGTGCGCGGGGCCGCCAGCGCTGTCCTTCACGATCCCCGTCTCGAGATACGGCTATTCGGTCCCCGGCGTGAGTTGGAGGACGAAATCTCCTCCCTGCCGCGGCGTCTCGTCGCGGCCGGTTCGCGTCTGGAGGTTGTGAATGCCGCCGATGTGATCGCCCCGGGCCAGCGTCCCGCCGACGCGCTGCGCCGAGGCCAGGCCAGCAGCATGGCCATGATGCTGGCTGACGTGGCCTCCGGTGACGCCGCGGCCGGGGTCAGCGCCGGAAACACCGGCGCCCTGGTGGCGCTGGGTCGCCAGGCGCTGGGCACGGTGGCCGGTATTCCGCGCCCAGCCATCAGTACGGCGATGCCCACGCGCAGTCAGGGACGCTGCTACCTGCTCGACCTGGGTGCCAACGTCGAGTCCTCCGCCCAGCGGCTGGTGGACTTCGCCCTGATGGGCGAGCTGATGGCTCGTCACGTTGATGGGCTGGAGGCGCCCAGGGTGGCACTGCTCAACGTCGGCGTGGAGGGCTCCAAGGGAACGGCCAGCGTGCGCGATGCGGACGAGCGTCTCCGCGCCCTGGTGCACCTCGACTATCGCGGCTTCGTGGAGGGCGACGGCATCTTCGCCGGCCAGGTGGACGTGGTGGTGTGCGATGGCTTCGTCGGCAACGCCGTTCTCAAGGCCAGCGAAGGCCTGGCCAAGATGCTGGTGGCCCGTGTGCAGGCGACATTCGAGGCGCATTGGAGCAGTCGCCTGGTGGGCGCGCTGGCGCGGCCAGCGCTGCGACGCCTGAAGAGCGAACTGGATCCCGTGCGCTACAATGGTGCCAGTCTGCTGGGGCTGGGCGGCATCGTGGTGAAGAGTCACGGCGGTGCCGACGCTGCCGGCTTCCACTATGCGGTGCTGCGCGCGGTACAGGAAGTGCGCCATGACCTGCCGAGCTGCCTGGCGGCAGGTCTGGCGCCGAGGCGGAGCGCTGGCGAGTCGTTCGGCAGTGCCGGACGAGCGGCCAGCGATTCCGACATCCTCACACCGGGGTCGCCCGGTGATGATGACAGCCAACAAGAGCAAAGGTGATCATGATGACTCAATCCCTCGCCCTCGTGTTCCCCGGGCAGGGTTCCCAGCAGATCGGCATGCTGCGGGAGCTGGCGGAACGCTATAGCGTGGTGCGCACTTCCTTCGAGGAGGCCTCCGACGCGCTGGGCTATGACCTCTGGCAGGTGGTTCAGGAAGGTCCCGCGGAGGCCCTCAATTCCACCGCCTGTACCCAGCCGGCACTGCTGACGGCCAGCGTCGCCATCTGGCGGGTCTGGCAGGAGCTCGAGGGGGCTCGCCCCGGCGCCATGGCCGGGCATAGCCTCGGCGAGTACAGCGCCATGGTGTGTGCCGGCGTGATGTCCTTCGCCGAGGGCGTCAAGCTGGTGCGCCTTCGCGGCGATGCGATGCAGGCCGCGGTGCCGGCAGGCGAGGGGGCCATGGCGGCGATCCTTGGGCTTGACGATGCCGTTGTGGAGCAGTGCTGCACCGAAGCCGCCCAGGGCGGGGTCGTTGCTGCGGTCAACTACAATGCACCCGGTCAGGTAGTGATCGCCGGCGACCGGGCGGCCGTGGAGCGCGCGATTTCCGCCTGTCAGGCGGCCGGCGCCAAGCGTGCCATGCCGCTGCCGGTGTCGGTTCCGTCACATTGTGCCCTGATGGAGCCCGCCGCCGAGCGTCTGGCCGAGGCCATGGACGCCATCGAGCTGCGCGCGCCGCGCTATACCGTGTTCCAGAACGTCGACGCCCAGGCCAACGCCGATCCGGAGACCCTGCGTATCCGGCTGATCGAACAGCTCTATCGCCCGGTACGCTGGACTTCCTGCGTCGAGGCTATGGTCGAGGGTGGTGCCGAGGTGTTCATCGAGTGCGGTCCGGGCAAGGTGCTCACCGGTCTGGGCAAGCGTATTGTTCGCGGCAGCAAGGGCCTGGCGGTCAATGACCCTGACAGCCTGGAGGCGGCTCTGGAGCTGGCGCGCAGCGGATCCAGCGGCGCCTCGGTAAACGGCTGAATCATTCCTCAGGACGAAGGTGAAACCATCATGACAACCGAAGCAAGAGTGGCGCTGATCACCGGCGCCAGCCGTGGCATCGGCCGCGCCATCGCCCATGAGCTTGGCCGCCAGGGGCGCATCGTGATCGGCACTGCCACCAGCGATGCCGGCGCCGAGAGAATCGACGCCGACCTCAAGGCCCAGGGAATCCCGGGCGGCGGGCGCAAGCTCGACGTCAATGACCCGGCCAGCATCGATGCCCTCGTCAAGTCAGTCACCGAGGAATTCGGGGCGCCCACCATCCTCGTCAACAGTGCCGGCATCACCCGCGACAACCTGCTGATGCGCATGAAGGAAGAGGAGTGGGACGACGTTGTCGACACCAACCTCAAGTCGGTCTATCGCGTGACCAAGGCGTGCCTGCGAGGCATGACCAAGGCTCGCTATGGGCGCATCGTCAATATCAGTTCGGTGGTGGCTACCATGGGCAACCTGGGCCAGACCAACTATGCTGCCGCCAAGGCGGGCATGGAAGGCTTCACTCGCGCCCTGGCGCGGGAGGTAGCGTCCCGTGCGATCACCGTCAATACCGTGGCTCCGGGCTTTATCGCCACCGACATGACCCAGGCGCTGCCAGAGGCACAGCAGAGTGCGCTGATGGGCCAGATTCCCCTGGCGCGGCTCGGCCAGCCCGAAGAGATCGCCGCCGCGGTGGGCTTCCTTACCGGCGATACGGCGAGCTACATCACCGGCGAGACGCTGCACGTCAACGGTGGTATGAACATGCGTTGAGACCCTGCGGGGGAGGCGGTTGCGCCGGCCCCGGGGCGTCTATAAACTACCCCGCAGCTTCCGTCTGCGGATCTGGAACCCCAACGGCTGGTCATCTGGACGGCCAATTTGAACGACTGGAGTACGTCATAATGAGCACCATTGAAGAGCGCGTTAAGAAGGTTGTGGCCGAGCGCCTGAACGTCAAGGAAGAAGATATCCAGAACAGCTCCTCCTTCACCGAGGATCTGGGCGCCGACTCCCTGGATACCGTCGAGCTTGTCATGGCGCTCGAGGAAGAATTTGATACCGAGATCCCGGATGAAGAAGCCGAGAAGATCACCACCGTTCAGGAAGCCATCGATTACGTGAATACCCACCAGTAAGCCTGGTGACGGTCGATGACGTCTGACGCGGGGAACTCGTTCCCCGGAAAAATGCCGCCCAGCGAGGCGGCTTTTTCGTGGCAGCTTGCCCGGAGGCTTGTCAGAGCAGCACTGGGCGGGGAGACTCGGTATAATGCGCGCAGCGGACGGCTCCATGTGAAGGAGTCCTGTCATACTGGATGTTGGGAGGAACACTGATGGCACGTAGAAGGGTTGTGGTGACCGGTCTTGGACTGGTCACGCCGGTGGGGAATAGCGTCGAAGAGAGCTGGGCCAACATCAAGGCCGGCAAGAGCGGCATTACCCCCATCGAGCACTTCGATGCCAGCGGTTGCTCGACGCGCTTCGGTGGCTCGATCAGGGACTTCGACATCAGCCCCTACCTGAACCCCAAGGAGGCCCGCAAGATGGACCACTTCATCCAGTATGGAGTGGCCGCCGGGGGGCAGGCGATCGAGGATTCGGGGCTCCAGTGCACCGAGGAGAACGCCGCGCGGATCGGCGTGGCCATCGGCTCCGGTATCGGCGGTCTGCCGATGATCGAGCACAACCACAGCGCCATGCTGAAAAGCGGCCCGCGGCGCATTTCGCCGTTCTTCGTGCCCGGTTCGATCATCAATATGATCTCCGGAAACCTGGCCATCCTTCATGGATTTCGCGGTCCCAACATTGCGATAACGACCGCCTGCACCACCGGCACTCACAATATCGGCTACAGTGCCCGCACCATTGCCTATGGCGATGCGGATGTGATGATCTGCGGCGGCGCCGAGATGGCGACAACCCCCCTCGGTCTGGGTGGCTTTTCCGCGGCCAGAGCGCTCTCCACCCGGAATGACGACCCCGAGGCGGCCAGCCGTCCATGGGACCGAGACCGCGACGGCTTCGTGCTCTCCGACGGCGCCGGGGTGCTGGTGCTGGAAGAGTACGAGCACGCCAAGGCCCGCGGCGCGACCATCTACGCCGAGCTGACCGGCTTCGGCATGAGCGACGACGCCTACCACATGACGGCTCCGCCCGAGGATGGCAGGGGAGCGGCGCTCTCCATGAGCAACGCCATCCGTGATGCCGGTCTTGATCCTTCGGCCATCCACTACATCAATGCCCACGGCACCTCTACTGCGGCCGGCGATCTGGCCGAGAGCCGTGCGGTGGAAAAGGTGATGGGGGCGGCGGCGGCCTCCGTGGCGGTGAGTTCCACCAAGTCGATGATCGGCCACCTGCTGGGCGCCGCCGGGGCCGTGGAAGCGGTGTTCTCCATCCTGGCCATTCGCGACCAGGTGGCGCCTCCCACGATCAACCTGGACAACCCCCAGGAGGGCTGCAATCTCGACTATGTGCCGCACACCGCCCGTGAGATGAAGATCGACGTGGCGCTGTCGAACTCCTTTGGCTTCGGCGGTACCAACGGCACCCTGGTCTTCTCCCGAGTGTGAGGGTGGAAACTGCCTGGCCCCTGGACGACCGTGGGGTCGCCTACGGCGACGGCCTCTTCGAGACCGTGCTGCTCCGCAATGGACGTCCCTTGCTGTGGGATGAGCATCTGTCCCGACTGGTTCGCGGCTGCCACGTCCTCGGTATCCCCATGCCCGCCGAGCACGAGCTGGCCGCCCCCCTGGCCGAGGCCGGCAGCGGCCTCGAGGTGCTAAAGCTGATGCTGACCCGCGGCAGTGGCGGACGCGGCTACCGACCGCCGGTCTCTCCTGCGCCACGCCTGCGCTGGCAACTCGCCGCCTTCGCCCCTGCCGAGGCGCGCTGGCGGCAGGGCGTAAGGGTGCGCCACTGCCGCCTGCGGCTCGGCCTGCAGCCGGTGCTGGCCGGTCTCAAGCACCTTAACCGAATCGAGAATGTGCTGGCCCGAGCCGAGTGGGATGACGAGGACATTGCCGAGGGGCTGCTCTGCGACAGCGATGGCAGGCTGGTGGAGGCCACCGCCATCAACCTCTTCTGGCGGCGTGCCGGCCGCCTCGAAACGCCGCGCCTCGATCGCTGCGGGGTGGCGGGGGCCCTGCGTGCGGCGTTGATGGAACGCATGGAGATCCACGAGGTTGATATTCATCCCGACGAATTCGAAGCGGCCGAGGCGGTTTGGCTCGGCAACTCGGTGCAGGGGGTCTGGCCGGTGGTGCGTCTCGATGACGGCGCCGGCATCGAGCGACGGCGCTGGTCGCTCTCTCCCCTGCATCGAACCTTCCAGGCGGAAGCCCATCGCCTGCTGGACTATCCCGCTCCCTGAGCCGATCTGACCCAAGATGACACGACGAGGACGCCGATGCTGCGTGTGCTGAAGACCCTGCTGGTGCTGGCCATCCTGGCCGGCGCGGCCCTGTTCGGCGGTTACCGCTACTGGGAGTCGCGCCTCGAGGCGCCCATCGCGGTGAGTGAGCCGACCCTCTACGAGGTGCCTCGAGGCGCCGGCTATAACCGCGTGGTGGCCGACCTGGCCCAGCGTGGGGTGATCGCCGACGACTGGGCCTTTCGCCTGCTGACCCGCCTGGAGCCCGAGAGCGTGCCGCGCCTGCGTGCCGGCGAGTACATGCTGGAGCCCGGCATGAGCGGACGTGAGCTGGTTGCCCTGCTGGGCAGCGACCGCGTGGTCACCTATCCGCTGACCGTGCCGGAGGGATGGACCTTCCGCCAGATGCGCGAGCTGCTGGACAACGCCCCCAAGCTCGAGAGCCGCACCGCCGGGCTCTCCGACGAGGAGGTCATGGCGCTGCTGGACCGCGAGGGCGTCTACCCCGAGGGCTGGTTCTTTCCCGACACCTATCGCTATCACAAGGGGGTGAGCGATGTGGAGATCCTCCGCCAGGCGCTGACCCGCATGGAGAGCATCCTCGAGGAGGTCTGGGAGGGGCGGGCCGACGACCTCACCATCGAGTCGCCCTACGAGGCGCTGATCATGGCCTCGCTGATCGAGCGTGAGACCGGGGCGCCCGAGGAGCGCCGCGAGATCGCCGGCGTGTTCAAGCGGCGCATGGAGACCGGCATGCGCCTGCAGACCGACCCCACGGTGATCTACGGCATGGGCGAGCGCTACGACGGCCGTATCACTCGCGCCGACCTGCGCGAGGCGACGCCCTACAACACCTACGTGATCGACGGCATGCCGCCGACCCCCATCGCCATGCCGGGACGGGCGTCGCTGGAGGCCGCGGTGGATCCGCTGCCCGGTGAGACCCTCTACTTCGTCTCCCGCGGCGATGGCACCCACCATTTCTCGCGTACCCTGCGCGAGCACAACAACGCGGTAAACCGGTATATACGCAATCGCTGATTGGAGCAGGCATGAGCAATAACGACCCCGATCGGCCAGCGAGGGACGCCGGGGAGAGCCCGGAGAGGCACGGCCGCTTTATCACCCTGGAGGGGAGCGAGGGGGTCGGCAAGTCCACCAACCTGGCCCGGGTGGTCGCCTGGCTGGAGGCACGCGGCCTCGAGGTGGTGCAGACCCGCGAGCCCGGCGGTACGCCGCGGGCCGAGGCGATCCGCGACCTGCTCCTGGATCCCGGCGTCGAGGAGCCGCTGGATGCCGATGCCGAGCTGCTGCTGATCTTCGCCGCCCGCGCCCAGCACCTATCACAGGTGATCCGCCCGGCCCTGGCGGGCGGTGCCTGGGTGGTGTGCGACCGCTTCACCGATGCCACCTATGCCTACCAGGGCGGTGGGCGCGGCATCGACCCCGAGCGCATCGCCGAGCTGGAGCGCTTCGTGCAGCGGGGCCTCGCCCCCGATCTGACGCTGCTGCTGGACATGCCCATCGAGGCCGCCCGGAGTCGACTGGCAGACCGTGGCGGGGCGCCGGACCGTTTCGAACGCGAACGCGGCAGCTTCTTCACGGCGGTGCGTCAGGCCTACCTGGCACGCGCCGCCCTCGACCCCGGGCGCATCGCCGTGCTGGACGCCTCACGGCCCCTGGCGGCGGTGGGCGAGCAGATCGAGGCGATTCTGGCCGAGCGGGTGGCGGCATGGGCGTAGCGGCTCAGCCGTCGCCGCTGCAGCCGCTGCCCTGGCTGCGGCCGCGCTTCACCGAGCTGGTGCGTCTGGCCGATGGTGGCCGTCTGCCTCACGCGCTGCTGATATCGGGGCCGCGCGGGGTGGGCAAGCGCTCCCTGGCCGACGCCCTGGTCGCGCGCACCCTGTGTGCCGCCCCCGGCGAGACCGCCTGCGGCGTCTGCCACGGGTGCAGCATGCTGGCGTCGGGCTATCATCCGGATCTGCTGCGGGTGGAGCCGGAGGAGGGCAAGCGCCAGATCCGTATCGATGTCATCCGCGAGGTCAACGCCTTCGTGGCCCAGACGCCGCAGCAGGGCGGCTACCGGGTGATCCTCATCGCGCCGGCGGAGGCCATGAACCAGGCCGCCGCCAATGCCCTGCTCAAGAGCCTGGAGGAGCCGGGTCAGCGCACCCTGTTCGTGCTGCTCGCCGACATTCCCTCGCGTCTGCTGCCCACCATCCGCTCACGCTGCCAGCACTGGAGCCTGGCGGTGCCTGCCGAGTCGGCCTGCCTGCCCTGGCTGGCCGAGCGACTGGGTGACGAGCAGGAGGCAAGCTTCTGGCTGGGGCTGGCCGGCGGGCTGCCCTTGGCCGCCCTGGCCCAGGCCCAGCCGGAGTCCCGGGCGCTGCGCCAGCAGCTGCTCGAGACCTTCGACGCGCTGGTGCGCGGCGCCGAGCCGGTGGCCGAAGCCGCCCGTCTGGATCGACAGTCGGCCGAGGCGATCCTGTGGTACGGTATTGCCTGGCTGGAGGACCTGATCCGGCTGGGCCTCTCGGGAGAGCCCGGAGAGCTGCGCAATCCCGATCTGCTGCCCCTGTACCGTCAGGCGGTGAAAAATGCCCGGGTGCGCGACTGGTTTCGCCTGCTCGACTACGCTCGGGAACAGCGCCGCCTGCTGGCCGCGGGCGGCAATCCCAATCCCCAGCTGGTGCTCGAAGCCTGGCTGGTTCGCTGGTCCGCGCTGCTGCGCTCGTGAACGAGGAGAGGCTGATGGCTGCTCAGAAGGCGCTGTCGCTGAACATTCAGGACGTCCAGACCCTGCTCTCGGCCTACATGCCGATGCTCGAGAGGGGGGGCATCTTCGTGCCCACCCGAGAGCGCTACGAGCTGGGCCAGGAGATCTACCTGCTGCTGACCCTGCCCGGCGAGAGCGACCGGGCGCCGGTCACCGGCCAGGTGGTGTGGGTCTCGCCCGAAGGGGTGAGCGGCAGGCGCATGCCCGGCGTCGGCATCCACTTCAGCGCCGGCGACCAGGTGGTGCGCGATCGCATCGAGAACCTGCTTGCCGGCTACCTGGACAAGGGTGCGCCGACCTATACGCTCTAACCAAGGACCCCCATGTTCGTAGATTCTCACTGCCATCTCGATCGCCTGGATCCTGCCACCCACGGCGGGGATCTTGCCGCCACGCTGGACGCCGCCCGCACCCGGGGTGTCAAGCAGTTCCTGGCCATCGGTGTGACCCTGGAGGCACTGCCCGGGGTCGCTGCCATCGCTCGCGAGCACGACGACGTGGTGCTCTCCGCCGGTGTCCATCCGCTTCACCTGGTCGCCGAGGAACCCGGCATCGAGGCGATCAGGGAGGCCGCGGAGCGCTTCGGTGCCGTGGCCATCGGCGAGTGCGGTCTGGACTATCATTACCTCGACAAGGCCCCGGAAAAGGTGCCCTCCCGGGACGTGCAGCGCGAGCGATTCCGGCGACAGCTGATCGCCGCCACGGAGCTTGAGCTGCCGGTGATCATCCACACCCGGGAGGCTCGCGAGGAGACCCTCGAGCTGATCCGCCAGCACACCGACCCGGCCATCGGCGGCGTGCTGCACTGCTTCACCGAGGATCTCGACATGGCTCGAGAGGCGGTGCGTCTCGGCTTCTACATATCGCTATCCGGCATCGTGACGTTCCGCAACGCCGAGGCGCTGCGCGAGGTGGCCCGCAGGGTCCCCCTCGACCGGCTGCTGATCGAGACCGATAGCCCCTATCTCGCCCCGGTTCCCCACCGCGGCAAGCCCAATGAGCCGGCCTGGGTGGTGGAGGTGGCCGAGTGCATTGCCGCCGAGCGCGGCATCAGCGTGGAGGAGGTGGCCATGCAGACCACCGCCAACTTCTACCGCCTGTTCCACGCCGCCGCCCCGGAAGCCCCCGCCGAGCTGCGCGAGACCCTGCGGGGTGCGGGCCTGCTGGGCTGATCCATCGCATGACTCTTTCGCATGACTCTTTCGCATGACTCTATCCCATGACCAGGGAGCCGACATGAACCTCGATCCGCTGCTGGCCCAACTCGATCCCGGGGGCGAGATTCCTCCCGTGGACCGCTGGCGCCCCGAGCATGCCGGCGAGATGGACCTGGTGATCGTCGCCGACGGCCGCTGGATCCATGAGGGGGGGGTGATCGCCCGGCCGCGACTGGTTCGGCTGCTCTCGACGATCCTGCGCCGCGAGGCGGACGGGCGTTACGCGCTGGTCACCCCGGCCGAGAAGCAGTTCATTCGTGTGGAGGATCACCCCTTCCTGCTGGTGGATGCCGATCTAGACGACAACGGCATCTGGTGGCTGACCACCAACGTGGGCGACCGTCTGGCCCTGGGCGAGGAGCGCCGTCTCTCGCTCAGCGAGACACCGGCCGGCGAGTCGGTGCCCGAGGCGCCGGTGCGCTTCGGGCTGGCCGCGCGACTGGGGCGCAACCTCTACTACCGCCTGGTGGAGGCCGCCGAGCACCGCGCACTGCCCGGCGGCGGCGAGGAGCTGGGCCTGGTCAGCGATGGCGTCTGGCAGCCCCTCGGGCGTCTGGACCACGGCGAGACGGCGTGAGGCTCACCGCCGAACAGCGTGCCGTCGTCGAGCACGTCTCCGGCCACGCCCGGGTCGCCGCCGTGGCTGGCTCCGGCAAGACCACCACCATGGTGGCCCGGGTGCTGCATCTGCTGGCCCGGGGCGTTGCCCCGTCGCGCATTCTGGTGCTGATGTTCAACCGCTCGGCCCGGGAAGACTTCCAGGCGCGACTCGCCGCCATGGCGCCTGCCGGGCAGCCGCTGCCCGACGTGCGCACCTTTCATTCCCTGGGACATCGCCTCACTGCCAGCCTGACCCGCTGGGGGGCCCTGGCCCCACGCCAGCTGCTCACCGCCGACTGGCAAGGTGAACGCCTGCTGCGCCAGGCCACCCAGCGTGCCCTGGGGGACGCTCCCGAGGCGGGAGAGGCGGCTCTGGACGCCGAGCGCCTCGAGGCCCTGGCCCACTTCTGCGCCCTGGTGAAGGCCGAGATGGTTCCGCCGGCGGAGCTGTACGCCGGGCTCGACTTCGGCGAAGCCACCGAGCACTTCGTGTCGGCCTTCGACCATGCCGAGGAACTCCTCGCCGATCACGGACTGATGGGCTATGCGGACCTGCTCTATCGCCCGCTGCGGGCTCTGGAGGCGGATGACGCCCTGCGCGAACGGGTTCAGGGCTTCCTCGATCACGTCATCATCGATGAGTACCAGGACATCAACGTCGCCCAGCAACGCCTGCTGGCGGTGCTGGTCGGCGATCGCGCCGAGGTGATGGCGGTGGGCGATGCCAACCAGTGCATCTACGAATGGCGCGGCGCGCATCCGGACACCATGCTGGAGCGTTTCACCGCGACCTTCGGCGCCGCTATCGACTACCCGCTCTCTACCACCTTTCGCCACGGCCACGCCCTGGCGCTGGCCGCCAACCATGCCATCGAGGCCAACCGGCGCCGCCCCGACCAGCTCTGCCTGGCCGCACCGGGCAACCCCACGACCCACCTGGCCCAGGCCCAGGGCAGCCGTGCCCTGCTCGAGGCCCTGGCGGACTGGCAGGCGGGCGGCCGTGATCTGAACGAGGCCTGCGTGCTGGTGCGCAGCTGGTCTCTCTCCGTGCCGCTGCAGCTGGCGCTGCTGCGCGAGGGGATCCCCTTCCGGCTCTCCCGCGAGGATCGCTTCGTCTTCCGCCTGCCGCTGGTACAGGCCCTGGCCGGCTACCTGCGCCTGGCCCGCGAGCCGGCCCTGCTGACCGATCCGGCCCATCTGGCGCTGCTGCTGAGCCAGCCGACGCCCTTCGTGGCACGGGAGCGGCTGGTGCGACTCGCCACGGTGCTGGCCGAGACCCAGCGCTGGCCGGAGCGCCACGACCCTCTGCTCGCCGGCCTCAAGCCCCACCAGCAGCGCACCCTCAAGAAGCGCTGGGCGCTGCTCTGTGAACTGCCGAAACGTTCGGCCTGGCCGCCGGCGCGGCTCCTCGCGCACGTGGTGGAGGCGGTGGAGGCCGAGAAGGTGCTCAAGCGCGCTGCGGCTCGCCGCGACAAGGGCGAGGAGGACGTACGGCTGCTCGACGTGCTGCTGGAGCAGGCCGCCGAACTGGGCAACGATCCGGAGGCATTCATCGAACTGCTGCAGCGGCCGGTGCGGAGCGATGCGGACGGCGTGCTGATCACCACGGTGCACGGGGCCAAGGGACTGGAGTGGCCGCTGGTGGCCCTGGCCGGGGTCAACGAGCAGGATTTTCCCCATTACAGTCGTGACAATCCGCTGACGGCCCAGCGCCTCGAAGAGGAGCGTCGGCTCTTCTACGTGGCCATCACCCGGGCCAGAGAGCGGCTGCTGCTGCTTCACGACGCCGGCGATCACCGGCCGAGCCGCTTCCTGGCCGAGAGCGCCTGGGAGGAGTGCCAGCGGGTGGCCGAGCGCCTGGCCGAGAGTCCTGACGAGCGTTCGAAAGGGCAGGGCGCGGATGACGGGTCACCGCTCCCGGTGACCCGTCCGCCCCTGATGGAGCGCTACCTGGCAAGGCTCGGCACCTCGCTGCCGCTGACGCCGTCGGCGGCCTCGGGCGTGGCCGAGGCCGCCGGTGATTACCGGACCTTCGACGTGGGGCAGCGTCTGCGCCATGCTGTCTTCGGTGAGGGTGAGATCGATCTGGTGGAGGGTGACCCGGACAATCCGGTGATCGAGGTGCGCTTTCACCACGCCGGTCGACGGCGCCTGATCGCGCGCCGAGCCCCCATCGAACTGCTGGAAGGAGATCGCCCATGAGCGCCCCCCTGACGACCGCTTACGAACTGGCCGAGGCCCTCGACAGTCGACTGCCACCGCGTCTGCTCGACTGCCGTGCCCGGCTGGGCGATGCCGATGCCGGCCATACTCTGTGGTGGGAGGCCCACCTGCCCGGCAGCGTCCATCTGGATCTGGACCGGGATCTGGCGGGGCCGCCGGGGAAGGGGGGGCGCCACCCGCTACCGACCCGCGAGGCCTTCACCGCCACCCTGCAGCGGCTGGGCCTCACCCCGGAGGTGCCGGTGGTGCTCTACGACGACATGGGGGGCCAGCTGGCAGCGGCGCGGGCCTGGTGGATGCTGTCCTGCTGGGCCGGACACCCCGACGTTAGCGTGCTCGACGGGGGCATCAAGGCCTGGCTGGGTAGCGGAGAGGAGCTCGCCGAAGGGGATCGCGCGGCGCCGGAGCCCAGCCGCTGGGTGCCGGCGTTCCACGACGAGCAGTGGGTGGAGGCCGAGCAGCTGCCGTCCAGCCAGGCGCTGCTGGTGGACGCGCGCAGCGGCGAGCGCTTTCGAGGCGAGGCCGAACCCATCGACCCGGTGGCGGGGCATATTCCCGGGGCGGTGTCTCGGCCCAGCGCGGACAACCTGACCGCCTACGGCCGTTTCAAGCCGGCCACCCAGCTCGACGCCGGGCTTCCCGAAGCCGAGGAGGTGATCGCCTACTGCGGTTCCGGCGTCACCGCCTGCCACACCATCCTCGCCTACGCCGTGGCCGGCCGCCCGCTGCCACGGCTCTACCCCGGCTCCTGGAGCGAGTGGATCCGCGATCCCGCCCGGCCGGTGGCGCAGGGCGATTAGGCAGCCGCCGGCGTTACCGCTACCCTATAGCGTGAACAGGTCAGGGAAGCCACCGCGATGAATTTCGCACTGATCGGCGCGGCCGGGTATATCGCCCCGCGTCATATGCAGGCCATCAAGGCGACCGGCCATGAGCTGGTCGCGGCCTACGACATCAACGACTCGGTGGGGATCATAGACTCCATCTCCACCGACTGCGCCTTCTTCACGGAATTCGAATATTTCCTCGAGCACGCCTGGCGGCTGCGGCGCCGGGGCGAGGGGGCGCTGGACTACATGGTGGTCTGCTCCCCCAACCACCTGCACAGCGCCCACATAGTCGCCGGGCTGCAGCTGGGCTGCGACGTCATCTGCGAGAAGCCGCTGGTGCCTACCCCCGAACAACTCGACGAGCTGCGTCTCGTCGAGCAGGAGACCGGTCGCAGTGTCTACAGCATCATGCAGCTGCGCCACCATCCGGCTATCCACGAGCTGCGCGACAAGGTGATGAGCGAAGCGCGCGAAGGCGAGTACGACGTGGAGCTCACCTATATCACCGCCCGCGGCCCCTGGTACCTGGCCAGCTGGAAGGGGGATCCCCGCAAGTCATTCGGTGTGGTGGCCGAGATCGGTATTCACTTCTTCGACATGCTGCATCAGATCTTCGGCGAGCTCGAGCATCAGGTACTGCACTATAGCGACGACCACAAGGCCGCCGGCTACCTGGAGTATGAGAGGGCCAGGGTGCGCTGGTTTCTCTCCATCGACGAGCAGGACCTGCCGGATTCGGTACGCGGGCGCCAGTCGACCTATCGCAGCATTACCTGCGATGAGGAGCAGTTCGAGTTCTCCAGCGGTTTTACCGATCTCCATACCGTGAGCTATCGCGAGATCCTGTCGGGTCGCGGCTTCGATATCGAGACCGTGCGGCACTGCCTGGAAACCGTCAATACCATCCGCATGGCGAAGCCGGAGCCACCTCGCGACGCTGAGGGCCATCCTCGCCTGCTGTCCTTGGGCATCGCCTCGGCGATCTGATAAAGAGGGAAGGACTGGATGGACTTCATCGATCTCGCCGCCCAGCAGGCACGACTCAAGCCACGGCTCGATGCGGCCATTCAGGCTGTGCTGGCCCATGGCCACTATGTGCTGGGGCCGGAGGTGGAGGCGCTGGAGCGGGCGCTGGCGCGGCGGGTGACGGTGGACCACTGCATCGCCTGTGCCAGCGGTACCGATGCCCTGCAGCTCGCCCTGCGCGGGCTGGGCATCGGCCGGGGGGACGAGGTGATCGTGCCCGGCTTCAGCTTCGTCGCGACCGCCAGCAGCGTGGCGCTCGTCGGGGCGCGCCCGGTCTACGTCGACATCGAGCATGAGACCGGCCTGATCGACCCGGAGCGGGTCGCGGCGGCCATCACGCCACGCACCCGGGCCATCATGCCGGTCTCGCTGTTCGGTCAGTGTGCCGACATGGCGCGTCTCGGTGCCCTGGCCGAGGCCCATGGGCTGGCGGTGGTGGAGGATGCCGCCCAGAGCCTCGGCGCCAGCTGCCAGGGACGCCCCTCCGGCAGCCTGAGCCGGGTGGCGGCCACCAGCTTCTTCCCCAGCAAGCCACTGGGGGCCTACGGCGACGGCGGGGCGCTGTTCACCGACGACGAGGAGCTGGCCTCTCGTCTGCGCAGCCTGGCCCACCACGGCGAGACGGCGCGCTATCACCACCAGCACCTGGGCCTCAACAGCCGCCTGGATACCCTCCAGGCGGCGATCCTGCTGGTCAAGCTGGAGTGCTTCGACGAGGAGCTCGAACGGCGTCGCGCGGTGGCAACGCGCTACGACCGCCTGCTCGCCGAACTGCCGGTGATTCCGCTGCGGCTGATGCCGGGCAACCTCAGCGCCCATGCCCAGTACAGTCTGCTGCTCGACGACCGGGAGCGGGTCCGGGCGCGCCTGGCGGAGGCGGGCATCCCCACTGCGGTGCACTATCCCGTGCCGCTCCATCGCCAGCCGGCGGTGGCCGATTCCCACTGTCGGCTACTGATCTGCGAGACGCTCTGCGAGCGCATCCTCAGCCTGCCGATGCATCCCTATCTGGAGCCGGTCCAGCAGGAACGCGTGGTGGAGGCACTGCGCGGCGCCCTGGCGGCCTGACGCCGACGGCTGTGGCTCGTAACGCCGGAAGGGCATGCCTATGGCATGCCCTTCCGTGCTACTGCTTCGCGGCTACCCGCCTCACATATTGGGATAGTTCGGCCCGCCCCCGCCTTCCGGTGCCACCCAGGTGATGTTCTGGGCAGGATCCTTGATGTCGCAGGTCTTGCAGTGCACGCAGTTCTGGAAGTTGATCTGGAACTGCGGCTTGCCGTCGTCACCCTCGATCACCTCGTAGACCCCGGCCGGGCAGTAGCGCTGCGCCGGTTCGGCGTACTCGGGCAGGTTGTCGCGGATCGGCAGCGCCGGGTCGGCCAGCTTCAGGTGGCAGGGCTGGTCCTCCTCGTGGTTGGTATTCGAGAGGTACACCGAGGAGAGCTTGTCGAAGGAGAGCTTGCCGTCTGGCCTGGGGTAGTCGATCTTCTCGAACTCGCCGGCGGGCTTGAGCGTCGCGTGGTCCGGCGTGGTGTCGTGGACGTTGGGCAGCTTGCTGCCGAGCAGCTGGTTGAGGAAGTTGTAGGCGCCGCCGGCGACGGTGCCGTACTTGTGGATCGCCGGGCCGAAGCTGGCGCTCTCCTTGAGCTCGGCATAGGCCCAGCTCGCCTCCCACTTCTCGGTGAAGGCGGTGAGCTCCCGGCCCCCCTCGTCGCCGCCGGCGATCGCCTCGAAGACCGCCTCGCCGGCCACCAGGCCGGACTTCATGGCGGTGTGCAGCCCCTTGATCTTCGAGAAATTCAGGGTGCCGGCGTCGCAGCCGATCAGCAGGCCGCCGGGAAAGGTCATCTTCGGCAGGCAGTTGAGCCCACCCTTGGTGATGGCGCGGGCGCCATAGGCGATGCGCTTGCCGCCCGTGAGGTGCTTGGCCAGCACCGGATGGTGCTTCATGCGCTGGAATTCATCGAAGGGTGACAGCCAGGGGTTCTGATAGGCCAGGTCCATGATCAGGCCCACGACTACCTGCTGATTGTCGGCGTGGTAGAGGAACCAGCCGCCGTGGGTGTGCTTGTCCAGCGGCCAGCCGGAGCCGTGCAGCACCAGGCCGGGCTCGTGCTGTTCGGCGGGGATGTCCCACAGCTCCTTGAGGCCGATGCCGTAGTGCTGGGGATCCTTGCCGGCATCGAGATCGTACTGCTGGATCAGTCGCTTGCCCAGATGGCCGCGAGCGCCCTCGGCAAAGAGGGTGTACTTGGCGCGCAGCTCCATGCCCGGCATGTAGCTGTCCTTGGGCTGCCCCTCGGCACTGACGCCCATGTCACCGATCAGAATGCCCTTGACCACACCCTCCTCGAGGATCGTCTCCTGGGCGGCGAAGCCGGGGAAGATCTCCACGCCCAGCCCCTCGGCCTGCTCGGCCAGCCACCGGGACAGATTGGCGGCGCTGATCACGTAGCGGGTCTGATCGCCGCCGGTGTTATGCATGGATTTGGGCACCAGGGCACTGGGCAGCTTCTGGGCCTTGTCGGCATCCTTGAGCAGGTAGAGCTCGTCGCGGGTCGCCGGGGTCGTCAACGGGGCGCCGCGCTCCTTCCAGTCGGGGAAGAGTTCATCAAGGGCGCGGGGCTCGAAGACGGCGCCGGAGAGGATGTGGGCGCCCACCTCGGAGCCCTTCTCCACCACGCAGACGGTCAGTTCCTGCTCGGCCTCGTTCGCCTGCTGCATCAGCCGGCACGCCGCGGCCAGGCCCGAGGGCCCTGCGCCGACGATGACCACATCGAAGTCCATTGAATCGCGTTCTACTTGTTCCACCTGGATGTCCTCCCTCGCTTCGCCGCCGATGGCGTACCACCAACGTCGACTGCAATTAAAACGGTCGTTTGCTTCTGGCTTGTCCCCATGATAGGCATAATAGCGGACTCAGGTCACCCCCTCGATGTGTTCGTGTCGACGAGGCGGGCGTCCGAACGTGGGATTGTTGCCAGGCCGCCGGCATGGCACATTGGCAGAGTTTTTCGATGCAGCGCCTATCAAACGCTCGCATGAAACCTACAAGGGCATGCCGCGCCGTTCCATGCGGCCCGTTTCAGGAGGGTGCGAACGGCAATGTCGCACCAGACATCAAGCGAGGACACCATGAAAGTACTCGTCGCGGTCAAACGCGTCACCGATTACAACGTCAAGATCCGGGTCAAGCCGGATCATTCCGACGTCGACCTCACCAACGTCAAGATGGCCATGAACCCCTTCTGCGAGATCGCCGTGGAAGAGGCGGTGCGCCTGAAGGAGCGCGGTGTGGTCACCGAGATCGTCGCCGTCACCATCGGCCCCAAGGCCGCCCAGGAGCAGCTGCGTACCGCGCTGGCGCTGGGTGCCGATCGCGCCATTCACGTCCAGACCGATGAGCGCGTCGAGTCCCTGGGGGCCGCCAAGGCGCTGGCCAAGCTGGTGGAGGAGGAGCAGCCGGCCCTGGTGATCCTGGGCAAGCAGGCCATCGACACCGACAACAACCAGACCGGCCAGATGCTCGCCGCCCTGACCGGCCTGCCCCAGGGCACCTTTGCCTCGGAAGTCGCCGTGGATGGCGACAAGGTTGCCGTGACGCGCGAGGTCGACGGCGGCCTGCAGACCGTCGAGCTGACGCTGCCCGCCATCGTCACCACCGACCTGCGCCTGAACGAGCCGCGCTACGCCAAGCTGCCCGACATCATGAAGGCCAAGAAGAAGCCGCTGGACGTCAAGACCCCGGAGGATCTCGGCATCGAGGTGGCCTCCAAGGTCAAGCTGCTCAAGGTCGAGCCGCCCGCCGAGCGTCAGGGTGGCGTCAAGGTGGGCTCCGTGGACGAGCTGATCGATAAACTCAAGAACGAAGCGAAAGTTCTTTAACACATTGCGCTTTGTCATAGTGCTTTGAAAGGAGCGGATCTCATGAGCATCCTGGTACTCGCGGAACATCACGACGGGGCCCTGGCCGGTGCCACCGCCCATGTGGTGGCCGCGGCAAAGGCCATCGGTGGCGACATCCATGTGCTGGTGGCCGGCGAAAACGTCGGCGCCATCGCCGAGGCCGCCGCGAAACTCGACGGCGTTGCCAAGGTCCTGGTGGCCGACAACGCCGCCTACGCCCACCAGCTGGCCGAGCCCACCGCGGCGCTGATCGCGGAGCTGGCCGGCGATTATGGCCACCTGCTGGCCGCCGCTTCCACCAACGGCAAGAACGTGCTGCCCCGTGTGGCCGCCCTCAAGGACGTGGCGCAGATCTCCGAGATCATCGCCGTGGAGTCCCCGGACACCTTCAAGCGCCCGATCTACGCCGGCAACGCCATCGCCACCGTGCAGAGCGAGGACGCGCTGAAGGTGATCACCGTGCGCTCCACCGGCTTCGATGCCGTCGGAGAGGGGGGCGCTGCCGCCATCGAGGCGGTGGACTTCGTTGCCGACAACGCCCAGTCCACCTTCGTCAAGGAGGAGCTGGCCAAGTCCGACCGTCCCGAGCTGGGCGCCGCCAAGGTGGTCGTCTCCGGTGGCCGCGGCATGGGTAACGGCGAGAACTTCAAGCTGCTCGACGGCATCGCCGACAAGCTGGGCGCGGCGATCGGCGCCTCGCGAGCCGCGGTGGACGCCGGCTTCGTGCCCAACGACATGCAGGTGGGCCAGACCGGCAAGATCGTCGCCCCGGAGCTCTACATCGCCGTGGGCATCAGCGGTGCCATCCAGCACCTGGCCGGCATGAAGGACTCCAAGGTGATCGTCGCCATCAACAAGGACGAGGAGGCGCCGATCTTTCAGGTGGCAGACTATGGACTCGTTGCCGATCTCTTCGAGGCCCTGCCCGAGTTGGAAAGCAAGCTGTAAGAAAGATCGGGATCTTCCCGGTGGCGCTCTCCATGATCTGCGGCCTGGTGGCGGATCTCTTCCAGGTCCTGCCGGAGCTCGAGAGCAAGCTCTGAGCGTCACACGGCGAGAGTGTCGAAGCTGCCGTTGCCGGCCTCCGAAGGGGGGCCGGTTTTTTATTCGCCGCGGTCAGGATGAAAGAGAACATCGTTTGCGCCAAGCCGTGCGATCGATCCGAACATGGCGGAGGAACTCCTCATGGGAGAAGATCACGCCTGCCCTGTAGAGTTGTGGATACAGGGCTCGGAAGACAGGGCTTGGAAGACAGGGCTTGGAAGACAGGGCTCGGGAGACAAGGGTGATCAACTGCAGAGGGAATTCGTGGGCCGCGCGCCTCCTCAGGGCCGCCTGTCTGTGTCTGGCGCTGCTGCCTGCCCTGGCACTGGGCGAAGAGGAGGTCGCCGGGTCCTTCGAGGGAGGGCTGGCCCCTGGTGCCCTGGGGCTGGCTGTGCCCCTGGCCGCCGAGATGGCGCGGAGTCTGGAGGCCCTGGAGAGCATGATCGCCGACGATCTGCCGTTTCTGGAGCGGCAGCGCCGGGCGCGGATGATCGACCTGCGCCAGGCGCTGGCCGCCGACCCGCTGCTGGCTCATGAGCTGTGGGAGCCACTGGTGGCCGCCTGGCGCCAGGAGCTGGCCTACGGACGCGACACCGACAGCTGGCGGGGCCTGCTGGTGGGCGACCCCGACCGGGAGGTGGACTACCTGCGCCTGGGCCGGGTCGGGCTCTACTTCCTCACGCCTGACGGCCGCGAGGGGGGCGTCTGGTCACTGGCCGAGGCAGGCTGGCGGGCCCTCGAGGGGCCCGAGCTGGCCGAGCTGCGCAAGGGGCTGGCCATCGTGCGCGAGCGCCGTGCCCCGGCGCTGCTGGCCCTGCCCGTCTCGCTGGCGCCCCATGACGATGAGACCGACAGGTCCCGGCGGGTGCCGCTGTCCATGGCCATGGGCGTCGAGGCAATTCATCGGGATCGCGCCGAAGCACGCCTCGCAGATGACGTCGACGCCGAGCTGTTCGAGCGGGTGAGTCGCCAGGTGGGCGAACTGCGCGACGAACTGGCCGAGAGCTGGCTGCGCCTGGGCAGCGGACTCGCGCTGCCGTCGCACCCCGATGCTTCAATGAGCGGCATCGAGGCGAGCGCGTCGCTGCTGCGCGGGCTCGAGGCCTGGACCGAGGAGAGCGGGCGCTGGCGGCGCTTCGAGGCGCCGGTGGCCGATGCCGGGGGCCATATCGCGCCGCGAGAAGTGGCGCGCCTGGGCGACCTGCTGGCCTTCGGCGGCGGCGATCTGCTGCGCCTTGGTGCCGTCGAGAACGGCGAGACCCCGCGCCTGTCGGTGGTCGAGGGGCTCTCCTCCGGGCAGCGCACCCGCCTGGAGACGGCATGGGCCGGCCAGGGACCGCTGCTGCTGGATCCGACGGCCGGGCGGCTGCTGGAGGTCCTGTCGGCCCAGCCCACCCTGGTGGAGCGCTTCCACCAGGGCGGCGCCGTGGGCTATGTGGTGGTGGCGCTGGGCGGGCTCGGCCTGATCGCCGCGCTGCTCCAGTACGCCTACCTGCTGGTGGTCAGCCTGCGACTGCGCCGTCAGGTACGCGCGGCAGAACCCTTGCGCGACAACAATCCCCTCGGCCGGGTGCTGGGCCGCTTTCGCACGCTGCCCGATGGGCTGCCGCCCGAGGCCCTGGAGGCGCGCCTGGATGAAGCGCTGCTGGCGGAGCTGCCGCGCCTGGAGCGGGGCCAGGGGCTGGTCAAGCTGCTGGCCGCGGTGGCGCCGCTGCTCGGCCTGCTGGGCACCGTCATCGGCATGATCGTCACCTTCCAGGCGATCACGGCCTACGGCACCGGCGACCCGCAGCTGATGGCCGGCGGTATCAGCCAGGCGCTGGTGACAACGGTGCTGGGGCTGATCACCGCGGTGCCGCTGCTGTTTGCCCATACCGCCCTGGTCAGCCGCTGCCGGCATCTGGTCGGCCTGCTGGAGGGGCACGCCAGCGCGGCGCTTGCCGAGCATCTGGAAACGGGCGCGGCATCTCCACGCCCGACGCAGCGTGAGCCCCATGCCGTTTCTCGTTGATGCCCGGTGGATCTGGGCCGAACCGCTTCAGCGCCTGGTGGAGGCGGGCGGGGCGGTGCTGGTGGGTATCATGCTGGTGGCCGCGCTGCTGTTCACCCTGACCCTTGAGCGCTGGTGGTACTTTCGGGTCACCTGGCGGGCAGAGCGCCGCACGCTGCTTCGCCGCTGGTCGGAGCGTCAGGACCACGCGAGCTGGAGCGCCCGCAGCCTGCGTGAGGTCTGGAGCCGCGAGCTGGTCGCCCGTCTGCGCCGTCCGCTGCCGTGGATGAAGCTGCTGGTGGTCCTCTGCCCGCTGCTGGGGCTGCTCGGGACCGTGACCGGCATGATCGTGGTGTTCGACGGCCTGGCACTCAGCGAGACCCATCAGGCGCGGGCCATGGCAGACGGCGTGGCTCGGGCCACCCTGCCTACCCTGACCGGGATGGCCGTGGCGGTGGCCGGCCTGCTGGTCATCAGCCGGATGGAAGTGATCATTCGTCGTGAGCGTCAGCGGCTGCAGGATCGCCTGGCTCGCGCCGCCGAGGTGAAGGGGGAGGAGAGGGATGCGTAGGCGTCGCCTGGAGGCCGAGAACGAGGCCAGCGAAGTGAACCTCACGCCGATGCTCGACGTGGTGTTCATCATGCTGATCTTCTTCATCGTCACCACCAGCTTCATCAAGGAGAGCGGGGTGGAGATCGAGCGCCCCGAGTCCAGCGCCGCCAGCCCCAGGCCGGAGGCTCAGGTGATGGTGGCATTGACCCCGGAGGGGGCGGTCTGGGTCGATGGCCGGCCGGTGGATCTCCATCGCGTCGGGGCCGAGGTGGCCGGCCTGCTCGGCAGCGAGGGCAGCGTGGTGATCCAGGCCGATCGGCAGGCCACCACCGGGCGGCTGTTGGAGGTGATGGATCGGCTGCGCGAATCCGGGGTCGAGGATGTGGCGGTCGCCGCCACCCGGGGCGGATCTTGATCCGGCTGGTGCTCTCCGGGCTGGGCGGTTCGGCGCTGGCGCTGGGGCTGTTCTGGCTGCTGGCGCTGCTGGTGATGACGCCCGAGGAGGAGGTGACGCCGCCGCAGATGGCCCTGCCGCTGCGACTGGTGGCGATGGCGGAGGTCGCTGAGCGTGCCGAAGAGGCCGAGACGGCGCCCGAATCAGCCGCCGAGCCGGAGGCGCCAGAAGAAGCCCCC
>LKMJ01000854.1_pt1 | contig 25373 bp, 32 predicted proteins | sample 643391 | NCBI WGS metagenome assembly LKMJ01 (sample SAMN04112250, study PRJNA286221) | soda lake metagenome | biome: soda lake; feature: Kulunda Steppe; material: water; isolation source: sample PL-Br10 brine of Picturesque Lake | place: Russia: Kulunda steppe | collected 2010-07 | reverse complement strand
CCCCCCCCCCCCACACACACAGCTTTCGACACATCTCTAAGCGAGGGGCCCCAGAAGCAAAAGGGCACCGCGCGCGCACATGGCCGCACCTGCAATGTCCGACATAAAGGTCCCGATCTGCTTGAGCAGCTTCTCCACGCTGCCCTCACTGCCGGTCTTGAGCAGCGTGGTGATGGCCAGCGTGGCGATGGAGCGGTTCTGCACCACAGTCACCGGTGCACGGCGCACATCAGCACGGGAGCGAGGCCCTGAGCTCGCCATGTTTGGGCAGAGCGCACCCTTGCATCCCAGTCACAGCTGTTGTCTAGTGCCTGCCACGCCCGGAGAGGGCGTCACAGCAAAGGGGCTCCAGAGGACTCAGAGGAACAAGGGCATCCAGCAGTGGAGAGCAAGGTTGCGGGCGCAGGCTCAAGCTTTCGCGGTGAAACACATGCACACACATACACATTACACATTTGCAACCACACTCGCATTGGCAAGTGCACATACGCCTGTCCTCATGCTACAGGTGCCGCAGCGCGCCGCCTGGCCTGCCCACCTGGTCTGCAATGAGCGTCTCCATGTCAATGTTGCAGGTGGACACGATGATTGGGAAGCTCATGGCCACCTTGTTAAGCGTGCGCACAGCAGCAAACCGAAGCACAGGCTTCGAGGAGGACAGGAACAGCTGCAGCACAGCCACTGCAGGACCCAGCTCCCTCGCAGTCACGTCCTGCACACATGCACACATTGAGGCATGTGGGCGTGGTTATGTTCGAACGCGCGCGCCTGTGCATGCACGAGTGCACACGCATGTGAACGCACGTGCACCCATGAGCCCATGCCTGTAATGACACTCAAGTGCTCACCCAGGACTCTGACAAAAATACCATGAGTGATATGGCATACTTATCAGGTATTTTGTAATCCTATAAACATGTATGTATATGTATCCTTGCCCTAAGTAGCAGCATGCTCATGTGTTTGGCTGCCAGTACCCCCCCTGTGCTTCCCGTGGTGCGCACACGAGCTGGTGCGCACGAGCCTGAGCAGTGAGTAGCCACGCTGGCTTGTACACCTTGAGGTTGCAGATGGCGCGCGCGGCCTCAAAGATGACCATCTCCGTCTTGTGGCGCAGGCAGCTCTCCAGAAAGTCGTAAAAAGGGCGCGCCTCGCCATTGGGCCCGGGCTGTGTCTCTGCAGTGACCTGGGCCACGTACCTCACGAGCTGCACGCAGCAGGCAGCAGGTGCATAACGCGTGGGCACTGTGCTGCACAGCAGCTGGCGCTGTAGCACACTGCCTTGCGCAGGCCTCCAGCGTCAACCCTTGGCAGGTGGGCGCGCGCAGCGCAGCAAGAGGCAGCCGAGGTGCTCCGAGGCCGCTGCACAAGGAGCACACCTGCAAGCTGCTGCTCATTTGCTGGGACAGACAAGTGAGCAAGTGAGCAGAGAAAGACAAGTGAGCAGTGAAAGACAAGTGAGCAAGTGAGCACACTGCAAGGTTGTGGGGGCGCACAGACGTCCCATGCGCTCGTTCATAAACAAGCGTCCAGGGCAAGCATGCGTGCTGAGCATGCAGCTTAAGAAGCCAGGCAGGCCACCTCACCAGGCATTGCGCCAGAGGCGACTTGACGTTGGCTTTGGTCAGTGTGCTCACAAGCTTGCTGATGGCCAGGCGGTCGGTGGCACGCAAGGCATGCAGCAGCGCCACGGCGTGGAACTGCGAAGGGGGGGGGGAGCGCGGGTCGACCCATTTGGGGGGTCACAATCGCACACCCTGTGTCACGCACACAACTGTATGACCTGCAGCCAATTTGACCAGCTCTCTGCATGCTGCATGCACCTGTAATGAGCAAACTACAAAAAACTCCACGACCTGTTATTTGCTCTACACAAGTATTTCATCGTCACTCTCCCTGCTACAACACTGTGGGATGTTCCTACCCATCCCATCAATACAACACATGATGTGTCCCTACCTGTACCATGGCATTCTTGTTTTGTGCGGCTTCTTGGATCTCATTAATCCATCGCTTTACAATTTCTGCATTGTTCTCCAGCAAGTGCAGTGCGCTGACAAGGGCAGCACTAGCCACAACAGGGGCTTTGTCCACAATTGCCTGCTTGAGGTAGCGTTCAATCTGCAAACAAGGAAAGCAGAGATGGGTGTGTTTTCAAGTGCTCATTCCCCAAGGCACCCCCCCGCTGGACCCAGACTTGCCATTCACCTGCATCAGCAGCTGGCTGTCAATGATTTTGCACAGCACGCGCACGGAGTTGGAGCGGTACAGGTCGGTTTTGCTGTTCATGTCCTTCATGAGCGAGCTGGTAACGATGATGACCTCGTCGGCTGAGGGGCAAATGTCCTTGATGCAAAGGTATACCATCCTGCGCAGGTTGGTGTCCTTGCTCTGGAACAGCTTGGTCGCTGAGAAGAACACCTCCGATGCCTCTTTCTGCGCGCGTTTTTATGCATGACAAGAACGTTGATAAGGTGCTCTTAGGCTGGTCGATCTCGGTGACCAGCAGGCCGAACATGAGAATGCAAGCCCGCCTAGCAATAGGCACCCAAGAACGCGCTTTCCCACATCACACAGACATACCTTGGTGAAGGTCTCTCCCTGGCCCAGAAGATACAACAGCTTGGTGATAACCTGCGCACACGCGCACATACACAAAGCGCATGCAACACTGCTGCAGATGAACACTGGCGATTGCACACACAGTGGATGCTGATACCATCTTGCTATTCACAACATAGTATTCGGATGTTTCAACTTGCTGGTGCTGCTGGAATCAAGTCCCGCTTCTACTGCTTAGTGGAAGAGCTATGCTGCGAGCAAGAGCGCGCCTGTGTGCCTGAAGTGTGTGCTCAGTAAGGCTTCTCCATGCCCTAGGCACATCTCAGCTGCATCCACATAAACCATGGACCCCTCACGGAGGCTATCAGGGAGGCTCCAAGACAGCAGGCTTGGTCCCCAGCCCTATCCCACGTCCCATGACCCTTGGCATCAGACCCCAACCTGCTGGCACTTCCGGGCATCGATTTGGGGATCGTTAAAGCAGCGGGCCTCCTGCAGCACAGCTCCCTTGTCGATGCCATAAAAAGGCGAGAACTCGGCTGTGCAAGGGGAGAGGGAGGGCGGTTTAGACACTGGAGCTAGCTAGACATGGCCTGTTGGGCTGGCCCTAAATGGCTCTAGCAAAACAAGCTGACTCACTCTCTTCGGCATCCTCATCCTTGGCCTTGTCCATGCTGCCCCGTCTCAGCCCCCTGAAGCTCTCCTCGTCCTACTGCGACGTTATTTTTATATCCCTTATTTTATAATATGAGTATATGGTTGATTGCCCCACTATGAAAAATATTTCGGCTGATTGCAAGTAAAGCCTGCTGAATTAAGAACCCGTTGACTTCAGTCATTTTGTGGTGGATCTCAGGACCAGGCATTATTGGGAGCCTTTCTTGGGAGCACCACCAAGAGAGCGCAACAGCAAACAAGTGATCTATTACGAGTGTTGCCCTCCACCAACAAACAGGACCTTTCTCCTTACACTAGAAAATCTTCCCAAATACATGTTCATGTTCCTGTTGCATGATAATAAGAAACCCATGAATACCAAGGTTAATGCTCCTATGTGCGTGCTCTCCCCCACCGTTTTACTCTGCCCTCCCAAAATGGGCATTACCCAAGGAAAAAAACTGGTCCAATGGCCTCTCCTCTTGACCACAACCTTAAATACCTCAATTTCTGGAGCAAGGACCTGTCTTTGGAGCCATTCCCAACGCTTTTACATCCAAATCTTTTGGCCTCTCTGTCTGCCATCCGGTTTTTGCTGCTTGCGTAGTTTTTCTTTCTTTTCTTTCTTTTTCTTTCTGCCATCCGGTGTATGAGGATCAACTCCTGCATCGTGCCCTAAGGCATACTATTTACTTTCCTACGGCAAATAACACTGAAACAGCCACCTCCATGTTCCATCCATGCTAAGGATGACGGATAAGCACCAACCCCTACTCCAAACTTCTCAACGCCTATCCCCATTTATGTCGCACATTAGGGACTATGCAAACAGGTGCTGTTTGGAATACAGCAGCATGCTTGCGTCTGAATTATCACAATCCAACCTGGATCAGGGACCTGGCTTGTGACATTCCTGAAGCGAACTAGAAGCACATATGTAAAATCACTTATCATCCAGGTCTCACTGCCCGCCGCCTAAGAATTGAAACTGGTCCTGCCTACCTGCCCCAAAGCACGTTTACTTCACAAATTTCATTTCGGACATTATGGACTATTTTTTGGCTGGCGAAGACCAGCAACAAACCAATCAGCCTAACGATCTGGCTGGCGGTTAACCCTTTTAAACTTTAAACTTTACCTGCCCCAAAGCTCGTTTACTTCACAAAACTTGGCAATGCTCATTTCTGCCCTCTAGTGGAGGGCAGAGTGCATGCCTTGCCTAGTCAGATTGTCTATGATTCCCTTTCTCAAAGGCATAACAGACTCTGCCATTTCATCTCGCACATTATGGACTACCTCTTGGAATGATGATCCTACATCAAGTGTTTCACTGCCTACGTAGTTTTTCTTTTCATTTTGCCTGAATCAGCCTAACGACCAGGCTGGCGGTTGACCGTAATTTGTCAGGTAATTTGTAACTCTCTCCGCAGGAAATTTGCCAGCCTGTTCTCTCAGACAGCTCATGAGATGAGTTCAGATCATAAAGAGACATGGTCTTTCTACCTTCTTTAATCAAAACAGCGAAAACAACTATTTTGTCTACATGAATTGCTTGCTTTCTTTGAACAGGCTAGCAGTCACACTTCTTGAATGAAGGCCTTATCCTTTAAATCCTTGTAGTGAGTCGATTTGTTTGTCACTACGCCAGATTAGCATCATTGCCGGATCCGTGTCACTGTCCATTTGCAGTAAGTTGGGTAGGATGCGCGGAGCACTCCCTAAAGGCGCTGGCCGGCCGGCCGGGGGCCAGGCGTGCCCGTGCGACACGAGCCTGGTTGGGTCTGAGTAACAATGAGAGTAAAGAGGCAGGGGCGCCTGTGGGATATGGATGGGTGGCAGCAGCATAATGTGTACAGCATTTAATCGAGGTCCTTTGCAGCATGGTTAAAGGCTACTCTGGACAGGTGAGACCGCCTCACCTCGCCAACTTCATGTATGGTGCACCATCCAAGAGGTAGATATCATGCTCCTGAAACGCTAAATCGTGACAGTGATTTGGCATGCATGACATCGTATCCAAGTTGCAAACTTGGCAACACACAAAAGTAGGTAAATGTTGAACATGTATCAATGGTGAAAATGTCAATTTGATGCAGTAATAGTGGGAAAACGTAGGTGTTGTCAACCTTTGCACTCTTGGGTCCGTCAGGCAGTCAACATATAAGAACTTGTCCGTCAGGCAGATGTCCAGGCGTAGGGACGCCCGTGAAAGGTGGAAAGTACAAAAATGCGTCCTTCAAGGACCCTTGCAGCATGCGCCTGTGCAGTCCGTGCTCATTGCGGCTTGGCATGGGGCTTGGCCTTGTGGATCTCTGCGGGTGGTCAGCCAGAAGCAAGGGCATGGAAAAGGGGATGGACTGATTGCCATTTAAACGAACCCATGAACATGGGCGCGGCTTACAAGGTGCATGCTTGCAGGGCCTTTGTACACTTCCGCAATGCGACATGACCATGCAGGTAAAAGCCAGGAGGCTGATGTGCATTTTACACATACTCATGTCTACAACCCATCATGGATTGGCAAGAAGTGCATGATCCAGACGTCTTGCAGACACTGAACAACATGTGCTCCACAGACGTTCAAGAGGTTATGCTCTTGTGCTGCTTTGCAAAATGAGGCGCATGCTCTTCTTCCCTAAAAAAAGCATCAATTTCTTTTTCTTCCTCTTTGCCAGGCCTTCTATGTGAAGGCCCCTTTCACATGCATTGCCTTGTTAGGCTGTCTATGATTTCCTTTCTCAGCAGCACAACAAGCTTTACCCTTTCATACTCTACCATTTCATTTTCAAACAGCATACTTGTTGGCTGGCAGCCACAAGCTAATTAGCCTAACGATCAGGCTGGCAATGTACCCTAACTTTATGCATGTACTCACTCTTCAGGACAGTCTCATCAAACTTGGCATACACCTCCTTCAACTTCTTGCCAGCGAGCTCGATGGCTCCATCAATCTCCTTCTTTTTCAGTTCGTACACCTTGGGCCCCGTGAATGCCACGAAGATCACTGCATGCAGGGGTAAGAAATTGGTGAGCTTTGTTGGCAATCTGTTGCAGCAAGTATGCTCAGATATGCTACATAAGTGGGTGGCTGGCCTGTGTCAAGATAGAGAATACCAAGGGTCGTCCCCACAGAACCCCCCCCTTCTCACTTTGCGTTTCAGCGCCACCTCTCATGTTTCGAGCAGCCAGAGGAGTCAAGGGCATTCCAGGGGCCATCCCCAAGGCGCGGGTCCCAGCCTGGTGCTGCTTACTCACCCGATTGAATTTTAGTTAGCTTATAGCGCTGCATAGCCCCATACACAACATTTAATATGATCTAATTCATAGTTTCGATTCAGGCCAACCAGTCACTCGAGGGGAGCCTGAAACGAGCGAATGAGCAGGGCACCATTTTTGCATGTTATATCCTAGTATAAATTAAGCGCTATACAGCGTTATATAGCGCTTTACGTAAGGATGGGTGAATAGGGTGGTCCAGTCTGCCAAAGAGACTCGGCGAGACTCGGCGAGACTCGTTGTAGATGGGTAGGGCCTATATGGGAGATTTTTGTTAGAAAGCTGCTTTTCACGGGCGGGTCCTTTGGTCCTGAGAACTTTCATGGAACTTGAATATGAAAAAAACAAACTATTTAACAGGTTAGGTCATTCCAGAGGCCGGGATGAGTCACCGGCTGTTCCGTCCTCTCCCCCCCTTTTTCAAGCTCCTCAATTCCACCCTTATCAACCTAGCTGCTCAATTCTTGGCATTCTCTTCATCTTGTTCGGCAAGGAGCTGCAGGCTGGACTCCAGGTCGCCCACAAACAAGTCCTTGTGTTGCAGCAGATGAAAATCAGCTTCCGTGCGTGCACCAAAGCAAGCCTCGAGTGGCGCTTGGTGCACATCTGGCCCTGAACTGACCAGTTACGCTTGCGGACGCAAGCTATGGGAGCATGCATAGTAGCTGCACTGTGGCAAGGGTGAGGAAGCCATGCTTGGAAGCCCACAGGCGCAAGAAATTGACACACTGAATGGTGGGGTCTGAAGTGCCTGCTGCTGCCAAGTGCTTTCCTTTCCTTTCTCCTTCCATTATCTCACATGCTTGAAGATACATTGGCAGGGGTGCTAGCTCTCAGGAAGGATTGGTAGCCCATAAACCTGTCAGTCATGTCCAAGCTTATCACATCATCACACTCCTCATCGTCCCACACCACCTCGTCTCTCACTGTAAAATTATCTTAAAACATTATTAATGGCTTTGAAGAATTTGAGGGTTTTCTAGCACATTTTCGCACAATTTCGGCATTTACCAGTTAAACAGGTGACACTCGTCGGTGACGACGGTCCCCCCAATTCCCCAGCGAGTCTCACCTCGTCCTCAGCGAGTCTCGGCGAGACCCCTGCCCAACCTTAGCTGTACGCTATATAGCGCTATAAGCCAACGCTGACTCTGATTCATTTCATAAGAACATGCCCACACATTTATTGCGATGACACTGAGGGGGATGCAACCATGGCAGATGTGGGGGATAGATGCCTTGGCTCGCAAACGTTTGTTGGGTAGGAGTGATAACAGATGCCGTCTTCAAAACATTAAAAAACTAAAAGGCCAAAGGGATGTCTTGGTCGTGGCAATGCATGAGTATGGTGCTTGTCACGGTGATGCAGACCCCATCCTTTGCAAGCTACAGTGCAAGCTGTGCAAGCAACTGTTCAACCATCTAAACCCCCTGATGCTTGCAAGATACATCTTAAAAGCACAGTGTGCAAGGGTCATCGCTTGAGAGTGAAGGAGGGTCTAATTCCCAAAGAGCAGCAGCTTGCCACCCATTATTGAGCGAGTCAACTTCTCTTGTGGGAAGAGGAGCTTCCCAGCTTTGGTAGTAGGAGAGCGCTACTCTTGCTGAAGCATGCACTTGACAACCTGTGCCGCAACTGGTCAGCTTTGGGGCTGGTGTACAGCAAGATTTGATCCAGGCTCACTCTGGAATGTGCAAGGAAGTCCAGGAGGGCCGGTCCAGCTAAATGTATGTTTTTAATACTATCAAACTCAATTGACAAGTCTTGGGGCGTTTGAGTGTGTGCGAAAACAGAATTTTATGACAATGCACCTCCAACGCCCTCTCTACGTAGGCCGAGGCTCTGCAGAGGCTCGACGAGCCTCTTTGGAATTTGTAGGGGTCGGCGTATAGCGCTATGTGGAAAAATATATAGCGCTATATAGCACTATATTTCAGGCGCTATATACGCTGGATCTCTCCCCGCTAGCCCGAATTTCGTCATCAAACTTGCATGTCAGATGGAACATGATGTATGCACCCCTCTTGCAAATTTAGAAAGGAAAAATTCATTTAGGCGCGTTTTATGGCGTTGTAGGCTCCTATATAGCGCTACATTTGGTGCACCTAGGCTACCAGTAAGGGCCAGGTGCCTCAAGTACATCATCCTCTCTGCACCCCTGCACCCCCATTTTGGCAGCTATCTACTTGGACGGGTTACCCACACTCATTACTGGCATGATCACATGCGCCACAGCTTGTTTGGGCCCTGTGCTTGTGCCCATAGCACAGCCGCACCAGCGTGTGAAGGCATGCGGAAGTACTACGGGTGCGCATGCGTGCATGTGTCCTCGTGTGCAGGCATGCCAGTGTAATTCGTGTGTTGTGTTTGCTATTTTTCATTGATGATAAGAAAATGTTGCAATCATACCATCGCAGCAAAGGGGCACGTGCAGGTGAGTTTGTGCAGCGCGAAGGTCAAGGCCGATATCGATGCAAGCTTGCTAGACAGAGGCTCTTGTGACGCTTTGCACCCTTTCAACACTAGCCCTGCTTGATGCTGTATCAGTACTTGAGACCTTGGTATGCAATGACATGGCAGACTGCTTACTCCTTTTGGGTTGCCAGCGCTGCAGCAACGCTGCGTGGCTGGCACGTGATGGGAGTGTGCGTCCAAGCAAGTGCGCACAGTGCATGCGCAAGTCACAGCATGCGCAACCCCCTGCCTACACTCCTCCCATCTTCTCCCCCCTGGCCAAGGGAGGGCGGGGCAGAGGGAGGAAGGGCAAGGTCAGTGTGCGCCAGCGAAGTTGCGCCACTCATAATGCCATGCCCAAGCTGCACTTTGCTGCTCCTGGCGCTGTTTGCACCCATTTCTTAGCCTTGAGCTCCAGCTACTGTATCTGGTCAAGAGTTTGTGTGCTGCTTGCCCACCTTGTTCACCACAGCAGCAGACATGTTTAAGTTGGCACACATAGGAACCGTCTGGGGCAACCCGGCCAGACGAAGGTTTTCGCCCAAGTACAACAGTATTTGAATCTGATTCAAAGAATCGATTCAGGCCAACCAGTCACTTTAGGGGCGCCTGAAATGAGCGAACCAGCAGGGCACCATTTTGGGATGTTATATTTAAAAATATTTTGGGATGTTATATAGCGCTATAGGCCAACGCCGACCCCTAGAAATTTGAGACACCCTATTTACCCGTCCTTAATCATATTCCATTTGGCATTCAAATTTTATGACGAATTCGGGCTCTCCACTTAACCACTCTGCCATGCTCAGTGCAAATTCCTTTTCCCACTCATTCACGCGGGAATAGTGAGGCCCATAGATGCACGTGCACATGCCCTTTTCCCCGCAAATCCAACCTGAGGCATACCCGCTGCTGCTTAATCCCTTTCAGCTGCTTTCTCTACCTCTGCTGCTGCTCTGCCTGAGTAGTGCAGGCGCAAGCTCACATGCATCTGATGGCTGGGAAGCCGAAAGGGCAGCAGCTCTACCCACACCACAGGCTTACATTTCATGAATGAGGAAGCAGGCCTCTCTAGTCTTGGCCTACCTACCCACAGGCCTGGGTGGAGCAGGAGGGGGTCTGGTCGCAATGGCAGCAGCAAGCACCCTCTTGCGCTCAGCAACTCTCTGAGCAAGGGTGGGATCCTGGCGGATACGTAGCTCCCCAGGCTAACCGTCACCCTTAGAGCGCTTCCACTTTGAGCAACCTACATTGAGAGTGTCCTTCGCCCGTTTGGGGCGTGGGGGTTTAGGGGGGGGGGCCCGGGTGGGGCAGTGGCTAAATTACCATACCTTGCAGGCTCTTTAAAAAAGTTATCAATTATACTCCTGGCAGGTTGCAAGAGCGTGCTGGAATTAATCCTATAAATTCATCGCGAGATCAATAAGAGCACTAAGTACTTTTTCTTCAACAAGATGTGTAAAGCACAGCTGTTTTCACAGGGTGACACAAGTCAAATAACCTGCTGACAGATACTCACATCCCAACGAATCTGCTGTCCCAAATATTATTAGCTGGTCATTGGAAAGAGGCTGCTCCACGTGATGTTGCTGAACGGCTTGCTGAAAAGACCAGACGCCGCTGGACACTCAAGACCAACGCCGCTGGACACTCAGTGAGCCTTCAGCCTCTGCACATTTTCTGCCCCCCTGCTCAAACCCAAAGTTAAGTGTGCAAACTTGCGTATCTGGGGAGTCAATATGCTTCTAGTAAAAATGGAATTAGGCCAATCGGTGGATTTAGCGGATTTTGATGGGAGTTTTCCAAATTGACCTCATGCAAAGGCCCTTTGTTCTTGGGCCGCTCCCCTCCTTCGCCCCAAAAAAATCCTTATGAACGCCGACATGCGCTCGGTTTTTTAGAGCCTGGTGTGCGCGCGAGGTAGTGGTCATTCCACCACCTGATGCCTACTGGCACCACGCACCCAGGCCCACAACAGCCCTCCTCCCCACCTGCTAAGCATCGCCAGTTGCAGCAAAAAATCAGCTTCTGGTGCACTTATCAAGACACAGAATGATGTAGGGGTTGCAGAAGTCAGTTGGGAAACTAAGTGCGCGCTTAAGTGAAACATTCTTGGCTTGCAAGGGGGTGAGCTGTTCATGGGGGCGACCCTAGGCAAGCTGAGGGAAGACCAGTTCTAAACAGAAGGGGGGAGGAGTTGGCCAGTACTCAGTGCTATCAAACTCACTAAGAAATGCCCGTTTTCTGTTTTTTTCTCCCAACAACTGCTACTTCTCATGGCTCCATGCAGAGCTTGCACAAAACACATTCACTGACCCCCTGGACACATTGCAAGCGTACCAGACAGGAAGAAGCAAGGGAGGTGTAGCAAGCAACGCCAAAAAAATGGCGATGCCCATCCCAAAAGAGAAGCCCTCCACCATGTTACTCAATTTTTACGTATTACATCACATCACATATCCACCAAGTCACCAGCTTGAACGACTTCACTGGTGCGCACAAAATTGCAGCCCAGAGCACTGCCCCACCCGCATTCCCGAGTACTCATCACAGAGAGCCATGCTGATTGAGCCTGCACCATCAGATAGCTGTCCGTTCCTGTTTCTTTCAGCTAAAGTGGCCTTGTTGGCGAAATCAAAGCTCAAAGTTTGTGAAATTTATGGCTGTTCTGACTGCACGCTGCACCTGCAGCCACAAAAACTTGGCATCCCCAGTCAAAAGTTTTGCTAGAAACATATGCCGAGTTTCAGGCCAAGCTGCGGGCTGGCTGGCCCTGGCCAAGAAATGCCCATCTCTGTTTCCATCACAGGCTACATGCTTTTTATATAATCAAACTTCATACAAGTCCTAGGGCGTTTGAATGTGACGGCGAAAAGCAGTTTTCCAAAAAAAATACCACCAAGGCCCTCTCCATGTAGATTGAGGCTGTGTAGAGGCTAGACGAGCCTCTTTGGGTTTTTGAAACATCCTGTTACCCATCCTTACGCATAATTCCAATGTCCCATCTTTCACCATTTTATCTTTGAAGCGTGCAAGCAGTGTGCATGATATAGCTTTGCTTGGCACGCACATGCTAGGTACATTGGGGCTGCATCTCTGCATTAAGTTGGCTCCAAAGAATTTCAATCTGGTTTGACAATTCTGCGCTTGAGACAGCTTGCGTGGCGAAACGGCAGTTAGTAAAGAACTCACCCAGGTATGCCGCAGTCAGCAATGATACCCTGGCTGCGACCCAGCTCAATACCAGGCCAGCGCCAAAGACCTGTAGGTGATTTGAATTATCATCAGAGGACTAAAAATTAGCATGCGCTCCTTCAAAACTGAAAAGTGGCTCAGATGTCACAAGGCAATTCTAAGCAGGTAGGAACATTTTAAGATATGAATCAGGGTGACACACAGAAAGAAATAAATGCAAATAAAAAGCATCTTTTACAAGAAAGAAGAACTTTTTAGCTGTGAAATAGTTACAATTGAGGGCACCGGAGCACAAACGCTTTCTTTCTGTGCTTGGCAGACCGGCCTAACAAAAGGCAGTTTGCATATGAGTTTTGCGCACCGAGAATGTGTGCGTGCCTTGCATACATAGCATGTGCTGACAAAATGATTCACTCGGAGATGCATGCTGTCAGAAAAATACTAATTGACTGCTGAGCCTATAATGTTCATAGCTCAACCTGACTTACCTTCAGAGAAAGGGCTGGTTTGCTGCCACCAAGAATCTGGCCGACAATTACTGCATTGTGGTAAATGCGAGCATGGCGAATGACATTGAAGGACTGGCAATTAAAACATTCCGAAGAAGAATACAAGTGCAATGCATACGGCAGGTCCGCCTTGCTGCGTCCACTGTAAGTGCAGACAGTGCTCAGACCAAGACTTAGTGCACTGACAGAGCTTTTTTCCTGCTGGATCCAGGCGTGAAGGATTTGGGTAGAATTACAGTTTTTCATTTGACACGTTCAGACATGTTAAAAAGCAAATCAACCAAACCCAATAGCCTTATCAAGTCAGGAATTGACATCTCCTCCTCAGCAGCTTGCCTTATAAAAATGCATCGCCTTTTGCAGTGCGTGTGCGTCTGAGCATAGACTGGCGGCAAGACCAAGATACATCGAATACAGATCCTGTGTGATTACAACACGAAGGCATGTACAGAAAGGGCGGTGCATCTGGGCACAAGGCAGTCAGAGCAGGGCGCATGGTGCCGAGCTCTTCTTGAGCAGGCTCCGCGCGGGCGAGGCAACCCAAATCGTACTTCAGTCGTTGCACAAACAAGCAGAAACCTCTATGATGGCCTATCTTGGCAACCTCACGTGCGCATGCACAGAGGCTGCACAGGAGACTCACTCAGGACCAGATTGATGATGGGCCTGTACTTCTGGGTCAGCACATTAAGCTCCTCCTCACTAATCCCTGCTCGCAATACCTCCGGCACAGGTGGTCCACTCCTGTATACATGTGCAGGGTTGTGGGAAGGACGTGGCTCTGTAGCTCAGAATGGGGTGGATCGCTCACATCCCCACCAACAGCTGCTCAAGGCGCCCGTTTTAGAGCTGCACAACGCACCTCCCCAAAGCAGTGCCTGCCAGGTTCCAAAGTAGCGTGGTAGCCACTAGCACCTGCATGCGCGGGCGAAAGAGTGAAAAGGGAGGAGGAACATCGATCGGCGAGCGCGAGAGCACCTCCCTGCCCCGCAGCGAGCTCTTCCACGCCCCGTGCAGCACACCACTCTTTACTTCCTACACAAAGACATCCAGATGCATGCAGCTGCGGCGTTCCACCAAGCCTGCTGCTTACAACGAGAGCTTGCAGGCCCAATACGCAAAAAGATATCGGGGCCCAGGCCAGCAGCAAGTACACGGCTGTGCTGCCCCCGAAGCAGATGCCACTCTTGCGGGGGTCTCTCCACAACAGGATGTCTCTGTGCTCTTGCGGTAGCTTTGAAACTAGCTGAGAAACTAAAGAACCTGAAGTGGACATTTTGACTGTTTCAATTATTAAGTTAGATACGGTCTAAAAGGGATGGGCATGAACTTGAACTGCAACAAAGCCTGCTGCTCCTCGATCATTTAAGGACCATGGTGCTTGCTCTACAGCCTCATTGGACAATCAGCAAGCCGCAGCCTGGATATTTGCGCCATCTGCAATGGAGATTGCATAGCAGCGCGCTGCCTGTGTTGCCCTCCACAGGTGTCAGGCCAGCCACTTTTCGCATGAAGCACTTTGACATTTCACACGATCAGTGTGCAATGAAGGTGTGTGCAAGCAGATCTTGTCAATGTGACATGTTACATGTGGCGCTGCCCTGTCTTGTTGCTGATCTCAGGAGCATGGCGCACAGGAGTGTGCAAATCAAAAGCGACTAACTCCTATCGATATGTGAAGTTCTAATTTGCTGGCTGCTTCAAACATTGCACATCCTCTTGCCTGGACTCACGGAATGTCCATGACGAAGCTTGCATGCTCGCATACATTCAATTTGAAACATGCAGATGGGTACTGATGCCATGCTCCTGGGCTCCTGGGTGCATCCGCAACAAGCCCAAAGAATCCTTGATGTGGGTTGCGGAACAGGCGTTCTAGCCTTGATGGCAGCACAGAGGGCAAGCCCAGCTGCTTGTGTGGATGCCATTGACGTAGATGCAGACGCATACGAGCAAGTAAGTACAAGGAAAATACGGAGGATCCATCTTCAAAATACCTTCAAGTGATCTGAAAACCTCAACCGCATTTACCTGGGTTTGCATGTGTGTGTGTGTGTGTATGTGTGTGTGTGTGTGCACGTGTGTTATAGCCTGTAATTTATAGATAGAATTGGGTGAATACTACGGTTTGGCAGACCCCCGTCGAAGCTCTATAGAGCCTCTTTAGAGCCTATTTGAGCCTCTACAGAGACTCTTTGGCATTTTGATCAGACCCTATATACCCATCCCTTCTTATAGAGCTTCCATCTCTCTCTCTCTCTCTTTTCTCTCTCTCTCTCTCTCTCTCTCTCTCTCTCTATATATATATATATATATCTCTCTTGCACACCCACACATTCACACAAGAAGAATGATCAATGGCAGTGAATATGAGGGACAGCTTGCATTAAGGAGAGCTCCAGCTTCTTGGGGTGCCTGATGAAGTCATGTTGAGCCAAAATCGTATCAATTTCTGAGACCTGTAATTGTCATTCTCGTCGATGACGATTCCTCATTGTACGAAGCCGATCTCAGAATTCAATCTAGCCGCATGAATGGAGGGGCTTTCTTAATGTGCGGTCATGTGCTGGATATTCATCACTGCTGCAGGCAAGGGATTAATGCATGCAGGAGCTCAACTGCTGCGCACTAACTGCTCAGGAGCATTGACCTGTACCTGATGCTGGCCTGCTGCGATGGCAGGCCACCCAGAACGTCTTGGCCTCGCCGTGGCCGACAAAGGTCAGGGTCTTCCATATGGGCCTGCAGGCCCTGGTGGCACAGGCACTGGCTGGCAGCAGGCCTGAAAAAGGCCCTTGCACGGCTGCGAGCCAGCTTAGCAGCAGCGGCAGCGGTGGCGGCGACAGCAGCAGCGGCAGTGTTGACAGCAGCTGCAGCACGAGAGCCAGCATCAGCACCAGCACCAGCAGCCATGTAGCCCCCTTGGGTACATACGACCTGATCGTCTCCAACCCTCCTTTCTTCACGCATAGCTTCAAGACGCTGGAGCTGGCACGCGAGGCGCGTGTGGCGCGCAAGAGGCGGCAGGGTTGGAGGGCGCTGCGCAGCGCACCCTCTCTCAAGCAACTCACAAATCAGGATGACAGCAATGCGAGAAGCTTGCAGGGGCAGCTGAGAACAGCATCAGGTCCCTCCGGGTCAGAGGGTGTTCAAGGGGGTGGTAGTGCTTGTAGCAACAACGGCAACAGCAAAGGAGAGATTTCAGTTCCTGCCTCCGCCGCCTCCATTTCAGCTGACAATGGAGGTGAAGATGGCCTCAGGGTCAAAGGGATCCTTGGGGCGAGAAGAAGCTACCCCGAAGGGTTGCGCACACCCCAAGCGCAGCGTGTGCTTGCCAGGCATGCAGATGCAAACCAGGTGTGTAAGGCGCTGGGGAGGGAAGAGGGGCCGAGCATAATTGGGAGCGGATGCCACCGATGCCAACTTGACCTCAGGACAGCCCTGCACATTTGTCCTTGACTTTCGGCAGTCTGTTCGCCGACAGCTGTGTGCTGGCCGCTCCAGGCTGTCCGTCCTTGTTGCTCTGTCTATCAGCTCAACCTGTGTTTTTCGAACCCCTGTCTTTTTGACCCGTCTTGTGTGTGCATTCTGAGCGCCGACGGAGACCACGTCACACTTTTTGATGAGGTGGCACAGGATGTGCTGCCAGGGCTAACTTGTCCCGGACCAGATGATAAAGGCTGGTGTTGAAATGAATCTCAAGCGCGCACTTGGATCAAACTCTCCTGCAGGGCCTCAGTTACAGCGAATTGGCAGAGGGTGCGCGCGCGCTCCTGGTGGGTCCCCTTTGAAGATCCGCTATGCAATCGTTTTCCATTGTTGGCTTTCGCACATTGTTGGCTTTCGCACAAAAAGGTGGAATCAGTCCACCATTGTCTAGGGATTAGATGTGTGTACTTTCTTGCAATGCGAAATCACTGAGGGTGTTACCTTCATGCCCCTACTTTGACACGGTGAAGGCAGGGTGTATGCACTTAAATGGATGTATGGAAGCGTAAAGGAAGTCTTGAAGGGGCATGAGCTCATTGGCAACAAGGCAATTAATATTATACACTGCTGTGAAATGTCTTTGCATGCTTTGGTACTTATTGATACTGACTTTTACAGCTGCCACGCCTTTGCTCCATTCTTGTCTCTGGGCTTATAGCTGCACTCTCACAGGAACGGGATATTGTAGAGAACAACACCCCAATCGCTTATCTTAGTAAGCTTTTGAGTGGTAGGTTAGGTTAGGTTAGATTACAAAGCTGTACCTGTTGAGTGGTAGGTTTGCGACTCATGGTGCTTGCATGCACCCGTCATTCTGCATCCCCTCTGCATATGCAGGCACCAGGTGGGCGCCTTTGTGTCATCTTGCCAGCTCTGCAAGGCGAAGCAGATGAATTTGCTGCACTAGCGCAGATTCAGGGGCTTGTATTGGTGAGTGGGTGTGGTGTGGAGTCAGTTCTACATAATAGTATCTAGCTGCCATCAACGCTTATTCTACCCAAGCTCTTTTATCTGTCTTATCAAATCTGCGTAAAGCTCCCTTGTTGCTGGTGCATAGGACTGCACATGCCCACTGAGCACCATCGTCAAGGATTCCTGCCTTTCCCCTCTTGAACAATTGTTGCGCTGCAGGAACGTGTGCTGCGTGTCGCCACTCAGGACGAAGATCCACGCGAAAGGCGGCGCCTGATGCAATTTGTTAAACCTGAAGAGGTACTAGCAGAGTCCTCAGAGTCTGACCTAGCTGCGCCAGTCCTTAGTGGCGCGCATCTGCCTGCTACACAAGAACAGCAGCGTCCTGTACAGGAGTGGGGCCCTCTGCTTATTACGACCCGGAGGAAAAGAGTAGCAAGAAGGAGTGATGTTGTGCGCTGCTTCTCCCCTGAATACTTGGAGCTGACGCGTGATTTCCACCATCCGGCATTCATTAAAGACACAGTGGTTGGGACTGCAAAAGCAATAAATGGTCCTGAGCGTGAGCATGAAGGCTAGGGAGATTTACGTCTGACTTGGCTGTATGCTTTGTTTCTATCAATTGCTTTGCTCTTTGCCTCAGCATTGCTGGATGGCGCTCCATGTACTTGAGGAAGGCCAATGTCTTTAGAGGAAAACATCTCAATTTGCATGAAAAGGGCTTTGCTGTTTGGGGGTGTCCGTCTGATACTGCTGCGTGTGGGGAAGCATTTGTGAGCACAGGGGAAAGGTAAGGGTTAAACAGCCGTCAAACAAGCTCAGCTTAAGTCTTCTTTGCCTATTTCTCAAGGCGGGTGTCTACCTAGTGCTAGCACCAGGTACAGCTTCAGGTGGATGTGAGTGGCCAACACCCTGTTGCTTTCAAATGGAATCTCTACCCTACTAACTCAGACTCTACGGTCAAAGTGAATGTCGAGCTGCTCCGGCACCACCACCACCACAAAGTCCCTTACGAGCTTAGAATCTGTACTAAATGCAATTGGCATTATGTGCAAGATGAAGAGCATGTACTCTTAGACTGCCTGAGTGCTGACTTGGCAGAAGGCACCACGGCCCCACGACTGCATCAGGCACCATCACCTCTTCCGTACCCTCCTTACAAGGGTTTACAAGAAAAGGCCTTCTGTCAAGAAGGGCGCTCGTGTAAAAGTTCAGACATCTTCTCTTTAGTAGGGTAGAGATTCTACTTGAAGGCAAGAGGGTGTTCGCCACTAAGTTCAGTTGACGAATCTGATGGCTTATCATAGCTTCATATAAAAAAGCTTAAGGGTAAAAGGTTTAAGGGAATAGGAAGAAATTCTTTCTAGCGTGTCGTGTGTTTGACTAGTGCTCAAGTTGGGTTACATAGCTAAGATCACAGAATGCTTCAGTGCATCATGTTATATTTCACCTTACTAAGCCTTTTTACCTTAGTAATAGGTGGGCAGCCCAGCACAAGACGCTCCTGTGCTCCCTGACAATAGCACTCGTGTGTGTGTGTGTGAGGTGGGGGATGTTTTAATGATTGGTGACAATGCAGAACAAATCTAGCACTGCACTTATCTGGTGTATCAACTCCTCGGGCCCAGGGGCCCACTGGGATGCATCGAGCAAATCTTCTTAAGAGGATTAACCCTACTTCTTGGGTGTCATTGTTAGACACCTCATCATAAAAGCCTTGTCAACGTTTGAAGGGTTACAAGGGTTACAAGAAAAAGGCCTTCAGTCTAGAAGTGCGGCTGCTAGCCTGCTCATAAAATGCGCTATCAGTGCATGAAGGAAGAAACAAAGCTTATTGTTTTCCTGGCCCAGGTTGAAGCCTGCAGAAGGAAATAGGGAAGCATAGGTCCTTCAGAGAGAGACCATGTGTGGATGGGTGCAGTGGAAAAGGTCGTGTTGCTCATCTTGTACATCATGAGCATTACACAAGTCACAAGTAGGGGAGGTATTGTGAGCCCAGGTCACAGTTTTAGTTCGTAGGATGTGGGCACGAAGTCTGAAGCGAGCCACGCTGCGAATAACGTCACAAGGAAGCATGAATTTAGGAAGGGTGTATGGCAAATGTGTGACCAGGGCCCTCTTGGTAGGGAGGGCGCACCATTGATGGTAAGTAGAGCGTTTGCTTGTTGCGCTTTCGTGGATGTATATCAGAATTAGGTGTCCAATAATCCAAGTGCCCCTCCCTGAGGTCCACAACAAAACGACCAAGATCATTGGGCTCACACTTAGGCAGCCTTTCCTTGAACAAGTAGGATTGTGTCACAATTGTGTGAGACCATTCATTGCAGACAGGATGAGGGATAACTAGCAATCATCGCGCCGTGAGATCAATTGCATGTCAGCTTGGAAGATCTTCCTCGCAGTGGAGCTATTGCTTTGGATTAACGCATTGTGTAGCCGCACTGCCACCCTGAACTAGTTGGACTGTAGAGGCTCTAGACCACACTCGCGCATGACGCACCTTGAAGGGATTGTGTTCTTGACCATCAGAATCCTCTTCAGCACCGTCACCAGCCACTTTTGTAAAGGATTGTCCATTTCTTTAACCTGTCGCAAGAATGGGGTGGACCAAACCTGGCTTGCATACATACCAGCAGATATTGCGTACGTTTTAAGGAGCCAAATGAAGATGTGTAACCTGTTGATAGGGTCATGTTCCCATATGAAATGTTTGATGCGGAAAGTACCAGCTGTGAATGGACGTAGCGCTGCATCAGCTGCAGTATTCAGATTGATATGTCACAAACCATGTATACTCTTTATCAGGGAGAGGTAGCAGTTCTAGACCTGGTAACACCACCAGTATTGGTGCGCTCAGCTGGAGGCTCGAGGGCCAGTGGTGCGCTCCACCTACAACCAGGGCCTTGGTTGTGCATTCCTGTTACACTCTTCCCAAATACATGTTCCTTGATATCCCCCATGATGCCACTCACAGCGTGGCTTGATTTAGACTGTTTTGACACACTTTAATAAGACAGCCATTTGGAATCACAGGTCTTCCTTTAAGTTGCAACCATTGTGAGGCACATAATAACATCCAGGATGAGCAACATGCCATCTTCCATAGTATTCTTGATGTGTCTACTTTTGGGAACCAAAATAGCAACAGATTTTTCCTGCATGAAGCAGGCCAGCAGTCGCACCTGGGCCTTACTAATAATAGTTTAAAAGTTATAATCCTTCTTTTGGATTTGATGCAGTCGAGCAGAGCTGAGTCGAAAATGTTTACCCGTCCCATACTGTGCTGCGGTGTCAGACACAACAGTGTGCCTTTGTTCCTTATTAAGCTTTTTTTGGAGGTACAACATGCTACCACAGACAACTAAGCATTCTTCGTTCATTCTACAAGCCTGCAGCCTTGCAGTTGCACTGTTTTGACCAATGATTATTCTAAAATTCTTACTCAGCTTTCACAAATAATCTTAGACCCATTACTACGGCCCCTAGCCCCACAGCGCTCACAAATAATAAGGGTTTAGGGTTTAAGGTTAGGTTTTAGGGTTAAGCTAACCCTAAGTTAAAGCCCACATTGGTGTGATTGGAAATGAATCTGCCAACGCTAAAGCAAAACATGCTGCTCTCCGTAACTATGGGCATGACGAAGCATTCCCACCACCATCGCCTGACAGTAATCCTTTCTCCCATGTACACTGGCTCGCAGAGGAGAACAATGAGACTACTCACACTACCACTAGAATCATCCTTACACCACGATAAAGCATTAAGGACTAAGTAAAAGCTCACATGAGCAAGCTTGACAGACTTGGAGATGCTAAAACCAACTCAGGTTTATTACAAGTGTTGGAAGAGACTGCTCACCTCCGTAAACCTTACAACTATCAAATATTTTTTTAACAATACGAGAAAAAATGTATCATAGAATAGGAATGTCACGAGGGTACTCTTTACACTCAGAAAATGGCCCATCTCTATGGCAGAGCCACTAGTTGGTCGTGTCTGTTGTGTCATCAGCCAGACAGCCAAATCCATATGCTTTCTAGCTGTCAGAATGCTTCAATTCAAAACATACCCACTGAAAGACATAACATTACTTCCAGGCTTATTGCCATAACCTTGAGAAAAGGTGCATTTGGAGGAAACATGAATTTCATAGATATTGGAAGTGAAGCACGGATGGCTCAACAAAAGTCTGGTCTTGCCGGCACATGTAGCCAACAGGACTTTAACCCAATGGCTTCTACCAAATCTTTCAGCAGATGAACTTAGATCCTGCTCTAGACCAGATGCTATTTGCATACTGCCAGCTGGAACGAAGAATGGCCATCAAAGACATACAGGCTATACTATAGTGCACCCTTCGCGCTGGGATGCGCACCTCATTGAAGTCAAATAATGTGACGACACACGACCAGATCTAGAGCAACAAGTAGCAAGAGCAACTGAACAGCATATTAGATTGAAACACGCCCTTGTATATCAATGCCACAATGTAAGCCTACATACCTTCCTGATTAGAGTGATGGGGACCTTCTTTCATCCTCTCATTCTGGACTACCCCTCAGTAAGCTGGGCCTAGACCGATGTAGAGTAAGAAAGCTTACTCTTGATCTAGACATTATTCCATTCAATACGCAACAAAAATCATAAATCCAAGTTGGAGGTTGGAATTGACCCGGAACATATGGCTCTTTTCAAAACCCTCCCGACCCCCACTACTAGTCGGGGGTTAGTAATGACCTTCTACCTAGTTTGATGGTGGAGTTTTGCCTGGTGCTTGCACCAGATGTTTCATGCCAAAAACCCTGTTGGCGTTGTATCTTTCTTTTTTTCTCCATTCTAAAACCCTGTAATCCTTTGACTGTACACACCCATAGGTGGTATCTCTACTTAGAGCAGAAGCAGCAAGAGCAACAACGCTGCAGGCTGACAGCACTGACACCAACAAAGAGGAAGGCAACCAGGTCTCCCCCGGCACAGGACCATGAAGATCCATCAGGACCAGACAACCACCAAGATTACCAATTTGGCTCAGTGAGCTTGTAGGCTGGCTCACAAATATTTGAGCGCCCTGGCGCTTCTTTAAAATCAGCCAGTCCTTTTTTGTGGAGGCCCCTCATTTTTGATAAGCCTCGCCTTATCCTTACCCTTTCCATTCATGTTGTCTTCTTTAAAGTCTGCCAGTCCTTTCTGTAGAGGCCCCTCATTTTTATATGCCTTGCCTAGTGTCACACCAGATAAGTGCTGCAGCCATGGCTTCTGGCCAGAAGTGTGCTGCACTGCGCATGCGTATTCGGTCCATTGAAGTGGTTATGTCTAGAGGCTATTCTGCACGCAGCAGACTCTCGGCCTGACACTAGTCAGACAGTCTTTGATTTCCTTCCTCAACGGCACAACGAACTCTGCAGTGCCATTTCATCTCGGACATTATGGACTATTTTTCAGCGGATACAGTTAAACCTTAAATTATGCCATAAGTTATGGACTATTTTTAGCTGGCAAAGACCAGCAACAAAACAATCAGCCTAACGACCAGCCTGGCGGTTAATCCTAAATTGTGACTTATCCTCTTTAAAATCAAAACAGCAACAAACTTCCGTTTTTCCTTTGTTAATTACTTGCATTACATGGGGAGGCTTGCAGTCACACTTCTTGACTGAAGGCCTTATCCTTGTAATCCTTGTGCTGCTGCTCAAAATGAGGTGCAGGTTCGTTTTCGCTGTCAAGACGCGTTTGTGTGCTCTCTCAGAAGAAAGTACTCTATCCTTTTCTTCCCTTTCTGCCAATCCTTTTCTATGGAAACACCCTTATATTCCACATGCCTTGCCTAGTCAGACTGTCTTTAATCTTCTTTTTCAACGGCACAATAGACACTGCCATTTCATTTCGGACATTATGGACTATTTTTTGGCTGGCGAAGACCAGCAACAAACCAATCAGCCTTACGACCTGGCTGGCGGTTAACCCTAACTTGTAACTTGTTAAGTTGAACAGGTTCCTGTTACGTAGGGGGACAAAAAGGTGCTCTCGCCCAGCCACAGGACTCCTTTCGGCAAGGCTAAACGCAGGGATAATGAGGTTTAAAAAAAGATGACTAGAAATGCGTTGAGCTTCCAATCAGCCTAACAACCAGGCTGGCAGTCAACCCGAACTTGTAATGCGTAACTTTGAGCTTCATTAAGTTTTGCTTAACCTTTGTGCATCTTGGCTCCATTAGTCAAAACAGGTTATTGTCTTTTACAAAAATTTGTGTTCCTTCTGACGTTAATAGCTTGTTTTTCCTAAGCACCTTCTTAAGCATGACCTTTTTAAGAGGCTGTCACGGAGAATCACTGTCATTGGTGAATTACCATCTCAGATACACAAGCCACATCCCCCCACATCCAGCAAAATGAAGCAAGAAAAAGCAGGTGGAATCCTCCATCTGGCGCGGTGGAAATGGTCACTGTGACAAGTGTTCCTGTGCTGCTGTTCAAAATGAGGTGCATGTTCTTTTTCGCTGTCAAGACGCGTTTGTGTGCTCTCTCAGAAGAAAGTACTCTTTCCTTTCCTTCCCTTTCTGCCAATCCTTTTCTATGGAGGCCCCTTATATTCCGCATGCCTTGCCTAGTCAGACTGTCAAGACAAGGAAACCTCCAAGAGCGTGCTGGCTCGCAAACGTGTGAGCGCTCTGGCAGCTGGTTGGTTGAAGTAGCTAGTCAGCGAACCTTGCTCTATTTTGATCTTAGAAGTAGAGGCTCTCCAGTTGTCATCCGTTGCTGTGATCTTGCCCCTTGCGCGCTCGTGAGCTGCCTTCAAACATCTTCAGGTTTTCAGTCTTGTTTTCCACCAAACCGTCTGGCTTCCAGACACTACCTTTCTCCTGTTTTGAGCGCTTTAGTTTTTGGTTTAGGGTTGCAGGCCTTTTAGGCTTCAGCTAAGCTGCCCTCGTTCGGCGGATACAGCTATGTAACCTAACCTAACCTTGCCTAGTCAGACTGTCTTTGATTTTCTTTCTCAACGGCACAATAGACTCTGCCATTTCATTTCGGACATTATGGACTATTTTTCGGCTGGCGAAGACCAGCAACTAACCAATCAGCCTAACGACCTGGCTGAAGGTCAAACTTAAACTTGTAATCCTTGTCAAAGCTTGGCATGCTGTCAACGGTCTGTCAAGCATGAGCGGGATGGCACCAGGGAGACAGACACTGTAGTTGCATGTTTACAACATGCTACCCATAAGGAAAAGTGCATGCATGATCTAGGACTCATGTTTCAAAGATTCATTATATACATGCACAGATTGAAACGATAAATGAAAAACATGTAGAAATCCCATGATTGCAGTGCATTAAGGGTATAGGTTCCGGAAGGGGGGAAATTCATTCACAGTGGCCAAGGTTGGATGGCAGATGGGAACATGAAGCAGCCATGTAGGTTTCAAGCGCCTGTGGGGTTGGCGCGCTTGCGTCTTTTGGAAGAGCGAGCTGCCCTTGGGTGCTTGGGCAAGGTAATCCCACCATTTATGCGCTGGCGCCTGACACAATCCTGCAGGGCAAGAAAGGAAGGCATGAGGGCAAGGGTTAGCATGTGCGTAGGGAGGCAGCTGCATCAAGTCCAACCGAGGCATATGGTGCAGAGTCTGCTTTGTGCAGATAGCATACGCCTGGGAGGCAGCTTCTCATCCTCGACCACAACAACCAGCAGCACACAACATGCTGTAAGACAAGAGGGACAAGGTGCCACTTAGCAGCAGCAAGTTCACCCCGTGGCACTCACTCGCTGATCTCCTGTGTGATCTTAGCTTGCCGCTGCTTGTTGAACTTGTTGGACAGTGCCTGCGCAGAGGTGAACAATTACACAAGTGCAGGGCAGCAGGGTCGGTAGCAGGCAAGGTGCGTGGGCGAGTGTGGGGCATGGACGGTTATGGGCGCAGCAGCTTGCCCACATCACGGCATGGGTACATGAGCACACCTTTCGCCCTGGCAGCAAATGCACATGGCAAACACCTGGAAAGGAGGCTCTGCGCCAAATTCGTGTTGTACGCAGTAGGGCAGGCAGCAACAGCCATGGTGCGCACCTTCCTCAGGTCCTTGGCATTATCGGAGGCGGTGCCCATGGCGTTCATGCGGGCAGCCAGCTCAGAGGCCAGCGCCTCCTGCAGCGACCTCAGCAAGCAGCTGTTCAGGTACAGGGGCAGCAGGGCATCCAGCACCTGCAGGACGGGGCAGAATGGAAGGGTCTTAGGGGCAGCCATGGGCGTGTGCACAGTGAGTATTTGTGTACAAGTGTGTGTGTGTGTGTGTGTGTGTGTGTGTGTGTGTGTGTGTGTGTGTGTG
>LKMJ01000853.1_pt1 | contig 25383 bp, 36 predicted proteins | sample 643391 | NCBI WGS metagenome assembly LKMJ01 (sample SAMN04112250, study PRJNA286221) | soda lake metagenome | biome: soda lake; feature: Kulunda Steppe; material: water; isolation source: sample PL-Br10 brine of Picturesque Lake | place: Russia: Kulunda steppe | collected 2010-07 | reverse complement strand
TTCGTTAATTCCGTTTTAATATATTAAAAAAACTTTTAACATCATAATATATATATTTTTATATGAAACCAGCAGATCCAGAAGTTTTTGAAGATACAAATAGAACAAATATAAATATAACTGAAAAACAATTATTAGGTGAACATATATATGAAAATGTTTTATATACGGGAAATGTTGATGTTACGAATGTTTTAACGGGAGAAAAACCTAAAGATTTAGATAGATCCGTAGAAGATGCAAAATCTTTTGTTCAGAGAACATCAAGAAAAGATAATCCTCCTAGAGTTGCAAAATCACAAAGTTCAGAAAAAGCTATTGAATCAAGAAGTCCATATACTTCAACGGTTTTCTTTCATTTTTCTATAACTGGAAGTATGGAATGGCATACTGTATTTAAAAAAGCATGGGAATCTGAATATTATAAAATTAGACATGTTACTAATTATGAAACGGGAACATTAAAAATAATCGTATCTAAAAAATAGATAATTTCTCAACTATTAAACTTGTTATTGAGAACTTCATCATAAATACTTAAATCACTAATATTAAATAATTTATTATAATTATATTTACTTTTCATTAACACATGATCAATATCATTCTTAATATCACTACCAACTTCATCGTATAATTTTTCAAACTGGCTTTCATTTTTATATTTAATAATATCATGTATTGATTCAATATCACTAGATTTCTCTAACCCATGAATCGTAGGCATTTTATTATCAATTTCTTTATTAGATAAAGACCACATACAAGCAAATGAAATATCATTATTATTCTCAATTCTGTAAACCCAAATATGTACATTACTAATATTGTTATCTAATTCAATAACATTATGTTGTAACATACACATATGAATAACATCAGTACTTGAAAGTAAATTATCAATATAATCTAAATCAACCGTAAAACTCTTATTAGATTTTGTATTATAAATATCTACTGTATTTTCAAATTTATTAATAGAAATAACTTCATAGTCAACAATATTATCACTCTCTTGAATCCTAAATTTGTTTTTTTCCTTAATAATAGTGTTGTTTAGCACAATATATTCATTCTCGTTCTTAATTGATTTATATCTGTTATTCAACTGATTCATAATCTAAAATTAGAAATAGCTCGTATTAAAACTTTTTATATAATTGTATAAAAGCTTAATACACATTAATACTGTATTATCCTTCTATGTGATTCAATGAAATATTACGTAAATTTGATACATGTTTGTAAAAAATTATATATAAATTCAAAGATTAGTGTTATTCACAACATCATCCCATTTTCTACGTGTTTTTTTGTTTATAGGTTCAGGATTTCTATTATATAATTCTTTTATGGATTCAATAGAATTATCTCCGTCACTCCATGCAACAAGAATATTTTCATTTGATTCTTTAAACCAAACGGTAGCACGCATGTTCTCTTTTCCAATTAAAAATTCACCTATTAAATATACATTTTCGTTCGTAATAAAATACATTTTTTCTTCTAGTGTTATTGAATTTTTATCAACCATATAAAATAGTATTATATTATATGCTAAATAACTAAGGTTTTTATATATTTTTAAAATATATTATATTTTAATTAAATAAAAGTTTATTTTTCCTAATTCTCATAACATTAACTACACAAATCTAACCAATTTAAATATTTATCCTGTACGACAGCAGCAGGATCACGTTTTGGATATTCATCCCCACAATCATCACAAATATAACCTAATATTGCCATTTATCATCAACTCAGCGTTTATTATTTTCTTTATAAATTTTCATTTTAACATAACATTGGTTTTCCCAATATTTATATTTTTATATAGTTACGGTACGTTAAAAATCAAAAACTATATTACTCATTGTATACAATTCAACATATGATTCAAAGTATAACGATTACAATTTGTACGCTAATTATATTATTTAGTTACTTTTTTGTATATGAATTAATATATGACAAGAAACATCCAAAATTACAAAAACCTAAAAAGAAAACTTATATGTTTGAAAATGAAAAAGGACAAAAAATTAACCCATTTAAACAGATTACGGAAGGAGCAAAAAACAAAAAAGAAAAAGAATATAAATATACGTTAGATCGATTTAAATAAATTAATTTATATAATAATATTTATTATTCAATCCAATTTTTATTAATTTTATATATAGAAGAATATAATCTATAACCGTCAATTTCACCAATAACTTCTTTTTTAATATGATTCATATACGGAAGATGATCTAATTCATATGTTATCTGTTTACTAATCCATTCTGTTTTATTATTAATTTTTAATTGATATCCTATTAGTATAATATTATTTTCTTTACGCTCTGAAATATTTTTACTTCTATTTTGTCGATATTTATAATTTTTATTAGTAATGAAAGGATTAGGTTGAATTTCGAATACTCTAGGTTTTTTTATATCAAGTTTATCATCTGTTATTTTAGAAATATCTGTTTCCTCGTTAATACGTTTTTTGATATTGGAAATTTCCATGTAGTAATAGTATAAAACTTATTGACTAATAAAGTTATATATTTATCCTCGTTTAAATTCTTTTTGTTGTTATTGGGTATGGAATTACAGATTTAATAGATTCGCTGTTAGTTAGTAACATAGCTATTCTATCAATACCAAGTCCAAGACCTGCTGTTGGAGGCATACCATAAGAAATAGCTTTAACAAATGGAACATTAATGTCTTCATCAACATTTGCTTGGGCTTTAAATCGTTCTAATTGTTGTCTTGGATCTGTTAATTCTGTATATGCATTTGCAATTTCAATACCACATACTATAGCTTCAAAACGTTCAACCCTATCTTCATCATCCGAACATGTTTTACATAACGGCGTAGAAGAAGTTGGATATTTGGTAATAAATGTTGGTTGGATAATATTTGATTCGACTTCTAAATCAAATAATTCCATCAGAACATCATCTTTTGTAGAATTATTTTCTAATTCTACATCATATTTAGACTCAATATAATAAATCAATTTTTGTTTGGTAGTGTCTTGAATAGTGAATTGTGTATATTTTTCAATTGCTTCATTAAATGTATATCTATTCCAAGGTGTTGAAAAATCAATAGTTTCACCTTGGTATTCCACGGATGTTTCATTATCAGTGATAGATATTACGATATTTCCAATCATATTTTCTGTGATTTCCATCATATCTTCATAGTTTGAATATACTTGATATAATTCAAGCATTGTAAATTCTGGATTATGTGTTGTATCAATATCTTCATTTCTGAAGCATTTTGCTATTTCGAAGATGTTTTTATATCCTGAAGTAATAAGTCTTTTTAGATATAATTCAGGTGCAATTCTAAGAGCCATTTCTCTATTAATAGCATTACATTCTGTATCAAATGACGTTGCTTCTGCACCTCCAGAATGATTATGTAAGATTGGCGTATCTACTTCTTGGAATCCTTCATCAGTCAAATAATCTCTAATTAAATTAATAATTTTGAATCTGGTTTCAACAGAATCAAATAATTGATTATCAGAAGCTAAAGAAGGTGTTCGTTGTACAATAGTATGCTTTGAACTTAAATCATCTCTATTACTAGGAAAATGATTAAGAGACTTAGCTACGATTGAAAATTCTTGAGCATTCAACGTTAATTCTCCTGTATTAGAGAATCCTGCTGTTCCTTTAAATAATACATGATCATAAGAATCAATATTGTCTAATAAATCATAATCTGTAACTTCATTATTTCTACACATAATTTGAACTTTGCCCGTACCGTCATCAATATCATAGAATCTAAATGATCCAAATTCATTATCTCTTACAATTCTTCCTGCAAGAACCCACGTAGATTCATCTGTGATTTCTTCTTGATTTTCAAATTTATTAATAAATTCTGATATATCTAACTCAACATCATAATTATAATTATATTGTTCTCTACCAGATTCTTCCATTTCTTCAATATTATCAATTCGATCCTCTGCAAATAAGTTATTTTCGTTCATAGTTTATCTTTGAATACGTGTGTTTGGTTTTTTTATAATTCTATATATAAGTACCTTTCGAATTATATCTATAATTACGCAAATACAATTAGAATACTAATTATTATTTTTCGTTATAAATAGTTCTGTCAAGATTCGAACTTGAGTTTGAAGGTCCAAAGCCTCCTGTGATTGGCCACTACACTACAGGACTATTTTATATTATAAGTAAGTGTGTTTTATTGATAAATTAATTACCATAAAAATAATCTTGCCATCTGAAAAAGCAACAAGATTATTATAGAATAAATTCTTCTTGTTGCTGTTCGCGTTGCTCTTCCGAAAAACGAACGTTGAATGTATTATGAGCAACGAAAATGTTACTTATACATAATAAATGTAAGTATATAAATTTTTCGATTTTAAAATACTATTATATGTAAAATATAATGAAAAGTTTAATATTACATAACATCTAATAAAGAATCATGCTAAGTAATTATGAAAATTTTAGCTATCGCGTAGAAGACTATTTTACCAAAAGAGATTCATATCCTATTCTTCTTACTTATGAAAAACCATATAATTCTGAACAAATTGAAAATTTGAGATCAGAATTATTTAAAACTTTTAAAATGATTAAAGGAGTTGAAGTTATAATGACAGATATAATTGATTTTGAAGATATATGTGGCGTTCTTATTGAACTAACAGATGAAGAATTTATATTTGAATCTAGCAAAGAATTTATATTCGATAATTATAGTAATATGGAAGAATTAGATAATTATAATAAATGTTATACTATAGCTAAAAAATTATATAATAAATATAGTTTAGAAGAACAAAAAATATGTAAAAATAATGGTTTTAAATATGGTAAAGATGTATATACAGAACCATGTTTAGAATCATTAGGAGAAGAATACTTTAGAATTAAAAAACCTATTAAATATAATATTACATCGAATCCTACCTATCATCTAATATGAATAGAATAATAAAATTTATTGCTTATTTACTTATTATTTTTGGTGCTTTAATGGGAGTTATAGCTACAAATATATTAATTGAAGATATTAATATAATAGATGAAATTGAAATATTAACGTATTATATTATTTTTAACAATTATTTTTAATATAATCTTTAACAACCATTCTTAGATATGACTTTAATGCTAAACCATGCGTTACAACATGTTCTGCATTTTTAACATCTTCACCTACAAAATCAGGTTTTGCACCTGCTGCACAGTTATGACCGCCTCCACCTAATTTAGAAGCAATATCTTTACAGAACGGGAAATTATCATGGGACCTAAATGATACGATTCCATTAGGATAAATCATACAAGCTAAATCAACGTTATGATTAGTATATAATTCTTCACCTAAATCAGAAGTTGGATACGAACCATATGTCATAGATACGGTATATCCTTCGATATTATATTTTTCTGTTCTTTTAATACCTAAATCAATTTTTTCCTGTTTTGTATCTCTAAATTCATTAATAAATTCTTTAACATTATTATTTTCTAATACGTTAATACCTTCATTAACACAATAATAAACAAAGTGTTCTTTTTCTACGGTTTGAGCAAAATCAGAAATAGCATCAGATTTCTCTCTTTCATTTTTCAACCATAAGTCATGATCTTCAATAATTTCAGCTAACTCTGTAATTTCTTTCGTTGGATTAGAAATAAACGTATCATGGACTAATTTAGTAGCACATGAATCTTTATCATGGATAATTTCTGCACAATTTGAAATAATATCAAATGCTTCTGTAGGCCATTCATGATGATCTACAATAAATACAGTATTAAAGTTTTCAAATGGTTTGATGAAATCTTCAACATTATTTTCGTTTGGGCTATGGTCCATAATATAAATTTCAGGAGAAAAATCTGTCGTGATATTTTTAATATGTTTTCCAACTTCTTTAACACTATTTGGACCTGTGTTAGATGCTTCAAAAACAGCAATATTTTTGTTTGGAAATGCTTTTCTAAGCATTACTTCACATCCATAACCATCTGCATCTGTATGTGTAATACCAATAATATCAATATGTCTATCTAACTTTTCTTCTACAATTTTTTGTTTCTCATATTTCACTTCATTATAACTTCTTTGATATTCAGGATCAGGATACAATGTCGTAACGGATACTGGTTCTGAATCCAATTTTGGTAGGTTAAACATAATTTTTTATTAGTTTCATGTAAAGTTAAATCTATCGAAATAAATTTCCGTTAAATGCTCATATATGATTTAATAGTAAAATCAAAGAATATATAATAACATAAAACGTAATTTAATATACTAATGATTGGTTTGTCAGATGAAGTTATATTTGAAAAAGATATTAAATTACCAAAATTAGATAAATCTACAATTAGTTCAATTAAATGGCAAACGAAATCTTTAAGTACACCAAATAGAAATGTATATAAAATAACAGAAGATTCTCAATTAATTAAAGAAGTTTGGCATTCAGAAATAGTTCCAAAAGAAGAACGACCAAAATATGATAATGAAATTAATGGTTTTAGAAAAAAATGGCATTCAGCTTTTGGAATGAGAAAAAAAGTAACGGAAGGATGGAAAAAAATATATTATTCTGGTAACATAAAAATATATGGTAAGTATATTAATTTAATATATACTTATGAATTAACTTTCAATCATGGAAAACTTACAAATGTGAAATTTATTAAAAAGCAAAAATTAAGTGAACATTTAAAAAGAAAGAAATAACAGTTATGTATGATTCATACATTATCGCAAAAAATAATTAAATATGTGCCAACTGCTCGGGGTCAAGCCCCGAGGTATCCGCCTTGTTTCTTGATGAAAATTTTCATATTGATGCTCCCAATATCCATACTATTACTTTCTTTAACGATTGTATTTCTTTTACTAAGAATAGACCAAAATAATTTATCTAAAATAGAGAGCAAGAACCATTCCTCAACGAGTGAGTCCGTTAGGACAAACAAGTAGGGTGAGGTAGTTCACTAATATAGTTAATTATTTAAACTTTTTAATATATAATAATATTTATGGAAGTAACAGAAAAAATATTCCATGAATATAAGAAAGTTCAAAGTACAGGAAAAGTTAATATGATGAATAAAACTGGCGTTCAAAGAGTTGCAAATAGTATGGGATTGCATAATTTAGTTGTATTTATAGAGGATGGAGAATATACAGAATTATTAGAAAATTATGAAAAATACATGGAAAAATGGGGTTATGAAGAACCTTAATCGTTATTTTTATATGACTACATAAACACGTTATCATATGGAAAACGCTACTCCATATAATATTTATATTGAAAACGCATTAGGTGATCCAAGAAAAGAACACGGTATTGAATTTAAATTTTACCCTAAACATGGTTATAATTCTCCATTTAATATCTCTAAATGGCCTGAAATCAGAAAAGAACTACGAGAAAAAATGAGAAATGAATTACAAGATTTAGATAAATGGCAAAATTATTTACTTTCAGATAGGTTTGGTGAAAGATATTCTGTTAAGATTGGTCATGTATATTTAGATAATGAAACAGGAGAAGTTAAAAATTTCGTATTATCCATAAGAACAGTTGAAGATGTTAATTGGTGATAATTAATAAATAGAAATCGAAATGTTTATTTTTAATGAAACCTAAGATATGGGTATGAACGTTCCTGATAAGTACCGTTCACGTTAGCTTTGATAGCTAGCGTGAGTGGTAGCACATGAACAAAAGCAACAACGAAAACCCGTATATTGAAGCGTTAGGAGAAGAACCAGTAGAAGAACAAGAAATGAAAGACTACTACTGGGATAGAGATGAAATGGACTCGTTATGGGATGCTTACGCAATCCTTCGTGACGTAGGATTTGAAAAAGAAGAGTTAGAACCATTAGGAAATCTTATCGAGAAAACAACAATTTACAAAATAGAACAGATAGAATATATGATAGAATTAGCAAAAGAATAAGTTAAAAAATAAACATTTTGTCGTATAGTTATTATATAATTTTTATTTTTATCATATAAAATTATTTAAGGGGTCTTTATTATATATAATATATGGATATAAATAATTTAGAAGATGTTTATGATTTAGCTGTTAAACATGCTAAAGCAGAAAAAGGTCCTCGTGAAGATTATTTAATGACATTTGATAAAGATTTTACTGATGAAGCTGTTTTAGAGGTTGTAATAGGAGATGATAGAGTTGAAGTTGAATTCCATATTGATAATTCACCTGCTATTTATTATAATGTAGGGGATATAGATGATCTTGTATATATTAGTACGGAAGATGTAAATCATCGTAAAGGATCAAAATCAGATAGAATAGGAAAACAAGCTTTCGTAAATAGAGTAAAGAATATTGCAGAAGATTATTTAGAAAGATTTTAATTAATTACTAATTATATTATTTTATTTATTTGATGTACACAATCTTCAAATACTTTATCTTGTGATTGTGTTGCATCAATAATAACAAATCTATCATTATTTTCAGCTAGTTTTAGATAACAGTTTCGAACAGATCGTAAGAAATTTATTTTTTCGAATCTATCATTTTCATTTTCTTCTAGTCTTTCTATGGCTGTTTCAACAGGTATGTCAAGTAGTAATGTTAAATCTGGTAATGTAGACCAGCCTGCTTCTTGAATTTGTTGTATAAACGTAAGACTATCAGTATTTATAATATCTTCTAATACATTTTGTTGGTATGCATATCTTGAATCAATATATCGGTCAGATATTACGAGTTTATTATTTTCAAGTGCGGGATTTATGTAATCTTGTATATGTTGACTATGTGATGCCATAAACAAGAAAAACATTGACATATCTGAAATTGATTCATCATTTATAGCTTTTCTAACTTGTTTACCAATCCATTGTTTTTCTTGAGGTTCACATGTTAATAATGCATTTGGATATTCTTGTTTAAAACTATTTTTTGATCCTTTATTACTATTAAATAATGAACTTTTTCCTGCACCATCAATACCTTCAACAGTTACTAATTTACCTTTCATTATTTTTTTATTGTTTTATGTATATTAAAATGTTTGTATTTACGTAATTTTGTTTATGAATATTTGGCGATAATTATTTAACTATTAATTTACATTATTTGTTATATAATGACTATAAAATTATATGATTTTTATGCTGATTGGTGTGGACCATGTAAAACACAAGAACCGATAATAGATAATTTAAAAGAAGAATATGAAGATAACGAAGATGTTATAATTAAAAAAATTAATATAGAAGATAATGATGAATTAGCAAATGAATATGCTGTTAGGTCATTACCAACTGTTGTAATAGTTAGAGAACACGAAGATAAAGAAGAAACAGAAAATATTGATAGATTTGTTGGCGTTACACAGAAAGATACTATTGAAACATCTATAGATAATATGTTAGAGAATTATTGATTTTTGAACTTATTTTTATATTCTGTTATAGTTATTGATCTTTCAGATTCTCTGGGTATATTTGTAAACAAAATACCCATTTTGTTTTGATATTCATAAATTACATCTGTATCTAAACGTGCATATTTCTGAATAGTTTCACTTTTATCCCATTTGTTATTAAATTTATCTAATGGTATAACATAAACATTATTATTTTCTTTTTGTCCTATATATACGGTTTTAACATTATATTCTTTCAAATTATTAATTATTTTTTCATCTATTGCTACGCCTTTTCCATCAACAACCCATAAAAACCAATCTTGCCGTCTTTTTGTTTGATATACTAATTCATCTCTATTTGGACAGTATACAATATGACCGACACATTTTTTAGTTTTTGAATCTTGAATAGTATTTTCAATAGGATATGGTTTTTCAAATTTATATTTTTCAACGGAATCATGCTTGATAAATATATCAGATAATTCTTCACATACGGTTGGATACGAGTGAATATCTTTAACATTCATGATTAGAAATTATTTTATATACAGTTAAATTTTACTTATATTATAAAAAATTAAGTATTTTTAAATAATACTATTTTATATTACATATTTTCATTTGTTGGGTCGTGGCGGTTGATTTGAGCACCAACCACATGAACGACAATATGGACCTCTTTCACCAATAAATCTAAGTGTACCTTTGCATCGAGGACATTTATATTTTTTTAAAATTCTGTTAAAAGATGAATCAGTCTTATCCTTATTCACCATAATCATATTATACATGGGTATAATTATATAACTTCTGATTTATGCGAGGAATTTGTTATTCGATTATAATTCTAATTTTTAAATATAATGTTAAATATAAAAAATAAAGTATATAATAAATATTATCAATTATATTAATAAAACATTAAAATTTATGTTAACATAAATAAAAAATATAATATGGATAATTTATATTATAATATTAATAATTGTTTAAAAAATAATAATTATTTTTCAGAAAATCAGAATGAAATAACAGAATTAAACGAAACAATAATATTAACAGTTATAGAAGAATATTTTGTAACGAGAGCTTTAAATAATGAATTAGATATAAATATAAATTACAATAATATTGATATAAATAAATTAAATCCAAATTTATTTATATTAACAAATATGGGTATAGCAAGTAATCAAAAAAATGGAACATATAAAATAAAAGTTAAAGCAGAAACAATAAAAATAAATGATACGGATAAATTAGAATATAATTTTATGGGTAAAATAGATTGTGAAAATAATAAAACTACAATTAAAACAAAGAAAGCAAATATTGAAAAAATAACGGATTAATTTAATCCATACGCGTTTCTATATAACTCAAATTATTAATATCTGGTTGTTCTTTAGGTTTAGCAGGTTCAAACATTGTTAAACTTTCTGTAGGTTTTATAATAATATTTGTTGAAACTCCATTAGGTGTTGGAATTGGTTCAATGTAAACATTTTCTTTCATATCTGTTGTTCTAACGAACATTTTACCACTATCAGTTTTAAATAGTTGTAAGTTATCTTGTCTAATATTAATATTCACATCAATAGTTTCTTCAGCTTCTTTCTTTAAATCTATATTTCCTTGCTCATCAGCAGCTTGTTCTAAAAGAACTTTTGATTGATTCATATATAAACTATTATCTTGGATGAATAAATATCTTACGCTTATTTATTGTCTGGCCAATCTGGTCTTTCATCGGGTAATTTTAGACCCCTATGAAGAAGATAAAATTCATATATGCCTTTTTCAAGATTTACGATTATATTTTCATGTTCATCATGTGTTATATTCATTACAGAATTACTAGAAACATTGACTTTTACAGGTTCATTTTCTAATGATTGATTTTCACATAATTCAGCTTTATCTAACATAACAAAATGATTATCTATTGGTAAATAACAATTACTCTGTGGATTTTTATCTGTTGATCCTAAATATTTAACAGCTAAATCTCCTTGTAATCTTATTTTTTCATTTTTATTCATTCGTAAAGTTTCTATGTTATGTTTGTAGTTTGTATCAAAACCCATTACTTGATGTATATATGATTTTGTAACATTTTGATCTGGTTCAAGCCGAGTACCATCAATAACATGAGCAAATAATCCAGTTGGTGTATCATCAATTCCAATTACAAAAGCTTCTTCTAATTGTTCTCCTGTCAATCTCATATTTGTTAGTCTTAAATCTCCATTTCTAATAGAAATATTTAAATTTCTTTCATTTAAACCTTGTAATCTTGTTTCATGATCATATTTTGGTTTTAACAATGCTATTTCCTTATCATAATAAATTATATCTATATCTCCATTTGTAAATAATTCTGATAATTCATGACCTCCTCCAGGTTCTAATAACGATTGAGGATTTTCAACATTAAGAAAATTTGCAGCTAATAAATAATTCTTATCTCTAACGGCTTCTAATAAATCATCTAATTGTGGATCAGAACAAATTATTTCTCGTTGTTTATCAAATTCTTTAATTAAATTATTTAATGTTGATTTATCTGTTGGAATTTCATATTTATTTAATGGATTTCTTTTTTTCTTGTAAGTATATTCCCACAAATTATGAATATCGGTTCCAATATCTATAAAATTGTTAGGTTTAGAAGCAATATTGTTCGTATTAAATAAATTATTTTTATATTTAATATTATATATATTTCTATTATCTGGATTCAAAACAGCATTAAAATTATAATTATTAAGTTCAAATTCTTCTGTATTATCAGGTAACACTTTCGTAACATCTGTTCCTCTTTCTTGTTTAAAACTTTCAAATATAATAGGTTTTAATATCTGTGTTTCAATTAATTTTCTAAAATTTTCAATACTAGATATATAGTTAGCGTATGAAACCATTTAATATAACTAAATATTCTATAAATATATATCTATCGTTATCGAATTATTCAACAGATCCTGGTTTACAAGCTGTGTATAAAGACTCCATAATTCTCGCAAGTTCTTCATCAGTAATTTCTTTATTTGAATTTGAATATTCTGCTTTCGTTAATTTAACATATTTATCAACGCCAACATTTACACGTTTTTGTAATGGATCAGGTAATTCTTTGATTTTTTCAGTAATTTCATCTGTGGGGCTATTTCCAACTTCTGAACGTCTATAGGCTGCTCCAAGTGCTCTTTTCCAATTATAATCATCTTCATCTGCTTTCATAGAATTAACATTTTCTGGTAAAGCCTCCCGTGCTATAATTGTTTCTTTATCTATAGGTCTTGGCTCACCAACTTTTCTATATACAGAAACGCAGGAACGAGGACACCAGATAAGATTATATTTATTTCTTGGTTTTTTCCATCTGCCATTTACTTTTAATTTTGAAAAACACCATGATTTACCATTACCACTTTCATCACTTTTTTCTGGTTTCAAATAAGCATAGTTTTTATAATCATTAGTATTACCTAACGATTTATTCCAATCATCATTATCCTCAATATACCAAAAAGGAACTTCGATAAATACCAACTCTTCATCTTTACGTTTTTCTGTTTCATTATCAGCAAGATTTTTCCAAATATTATGACGACTACCTCCATTTGTTTCTTCTAACCATTCTAACCGTGATTCAAATTCTTTTGATTCGTCATCAATATTTCCACCCCCTTCTGAATTTTCAATAATTAAACCCATACCTTCAGGTGCTTCTTCTGTAAATTCATCTATGTATTGTTCAATTGTTTTATCTGGTTCGTACTTTTCCATGTCTCACACTATGGCACATCCATTAATAAATATATCGATTTATACGCGTACACAGTATAATTCTGCTACTCTATAAAACCAATATAGTTAGATTTATTACGTGAGGGGACAACTTATACAACGTAACATGAAAGAAGTTCCAGAAAAGCCTGTTGTCGTACAAACTTCACAAGAAGCTCATGAACTAGACAATGATTCAGAAAACCTTGTAACAGCTAATACGGTTTCATCATTTATTGAAAGTTTTTATTGGGTAGATTCAGATGAATATGATCACGGGTTGTTGAAGATTTCAATTTCTGGAAAAAAGTATATCTATAAGGATGTTCCACGTTCCAAATATGATGAATTATATGAGATTTCACTCAATCCAAGCTCAGATGGTTCAAGTATTGGAAAATATTTCCAAAAGAAAATTAAAAATAAAGGTTATGATTATGAAAAGTTAGAATAAAATTAGATAAATAAAAAAATTTGTAAAAAATATTACTTTTTCAGAAGAATTTCATTTTCTCTAGCATAGAATGAAATTTTATCATTCAATTCAAAATTAGATTTATTACACGCTTCAGGCGTAAGAGAAATTATTTTAGATCCTCCACGTTCTCTTATTTTGTTACTTCCTTCAGGTTTATAATCTTCTCCTATTATAAGATCAATAGATAAATTACCTTCTTTTGTAATATATGGATTTTTAATTTCAGAATTATATAATTCTATAATATCTTTAATTTCAGGTGTGATATGATTTTCTGTAATAACGACGGTTATTCTTGTTGGTGTTCTATTTGGTTTTATTTCACAGTTAATTACAACATCTAATTCTTTTAGAAATTTAACTGTATTGTTTATTGATGGAGTATTATCGGTTAAATATGGTGTGCTTTTCATGATGTGAGACGATATGGTATCTGTTATCTTAAATGCACCGATTTTGTTTGTTCTTTATTATGATATTATAATATATATTATATTTTCTTTTTAAATAGTTTTTAAACGCTTATATTTCTCAAATAGATTTATATAATTGTTATCGGATATAAACGCACATACACAGGTTGTAAAACGATATCAAAGGATTTATTAGTACATATCTCATATAGTGAGATGTGATTAAACGATGAAAGAAGAAAAGAAAATCACGGGTGGGGAAGAGTCAAAGATGAAAGTCGAACGAAATGATAATTGGGAAGAAAATTGTAAAACAAAAGACGAGGTTACGTTTTTTATCCAAACAGATGAAGAATATGACGAAATTTTGGGTAAAGCTCAACTCGTATTTGATGAAAAAGTAGATATTCAACCCGTTTTCAGAATTACAGGTCCATGTGGGTGTGGTAAAACAACGCTGGCTTATAGTCTAAGTCTTGATCTTGGATTAATTGAAGATTTGATCAAAAAATCAGATATTCCTATCTGTGATCTAACAACAGATGAACTTAAATTACTTCACAAATATATTGTGGATGAAGGAAAGGATTATAAAGATTTCAAAAATATTTCTAATCCTGAAAAAGAAATTGAAAAATACAAATCAGATGAATCAGATGAAAAAGATGATCTAGCTCATTCTCGCGGTGAAGCTATCCGAGAAATTCATGCAGAACTATTTGATGAAACACCTAAATCGAAACCGATTTTTGACGTTACTATGTCACACGCAACAAATGCGGCAGACCTAATTGGTTTCCCATCTGTTAGTGATAATGGATCAACTACATGGATTGACGGGAAAGTAACGAAAGCACTTCGGTCTAGTCAAAAAGATGTTACGGTCCTTGCTCTTGATGAAGTTAGTCGTTCTCCTACAAATGCTAAAGATGAACTTTATGACGCTCTTGACGGTCGAGTACAAGTATCTCTAGATGGTGGGCGAGGGGGTGAAATTATTAAAGGTGATCCAACTAATCTTGTCGTCGTATCAATGATGAATAAAGGAAAAGGGCACCACGTTGAAAGACTAGACTTTGCTGAAAAGCGGCGTCTTGAAGATACGTATGAAATTACTTTCTTGGGTGAAAATTATCCAGACAAGGAAATTGATCTTATTGTTCAAAAAACACCAGCAGATGAAACGCTTGCTCACCATATGGTCAATACAGCAAATGAACTCCGTGAGATGTATAAAAATGGCGATAGTAACTTATCTTATGGTATTCCAACGGGGCGTTTGATTGGATGGGCTAATAGTGCATATTCTAACCATAAAATCGGTATTGATAATCCTGTTGTAAAAGCAGGAAAATCTGCCGTCGCAAATGCAATGTTTGATCATGATGATTCGGAAATGAAAGAAGTAGAAAGTACAATTAGTAAAAATCTACAAGATATTCCATTTGAAGCTGGTGAAGATAAGTCTTGGAGATTAAACGTTGTAAGACTAAAATGTACAGATTCTAAAAGTAAAGGTTGTTCTTGGTCTTCACCTAAAGAAAATGCTCCAGATATGGCTAAAAATTTCTATACCTGTCCAGAGTGTGACGGTGAAGTTATAGAAGAATAATAATTCGATTATTCGTCTGAATTAGTTTTCGGTGCTTTTATTACGAAGTATCTCATATAGTGAGATATGATTCAAAATCAAGACACGAGCCTAGAGAAAAACCAAAATGCTCTTAGAAAGATTCTTGAAAATTTAACTATTCCTCTTTCAGAAGATAAATCAAAACGAGATATTGTATTTATAGAAGATGTACTTGGAGCCGTACCAAATAAAGATAAGGATTGTATTAAACTTAATCCAAAGCCGTCTGAATATTTTAATGTTAATATTAGTGAAGAAATGGAGTTTGCTTTGCTAATGGATACAGAAAGTCACGAATTAGAACATTTAACGGTTTCAAATTTGAATTCTAAGAAAGAATTTTCAGAACAATACTCGTATCGGAAAAAATTAGCAGCATATGTCATAAATGTCGTTGAAGATATTTATATTGATAAAAGAAGAACAAATAGAGATAGAGGATTAAAACCTGTTAATGAATTTAAGTCCAATCTGCTATTTGAAAATTCATCTCCGATTTATGAACTAGAACCTATACAAAAATATTCAGCGGCTGTATTAATGATTGGTAAATGTGGAACTGTTAAAGGAATTGAAAAAACAGATAAAGAATTTCAAAATTATTGTGCAAAATTAAGAATTATCTTAGATGAAGCACGAAATGAACACACACAAAAGGGAAGATGGAATAAAGCCGAAGAAATTATGAGTTTGATAGAAGAATATATCGGAACACAGGATGTTAAAGAACTTGAAATGCCAGATGGTTGTAAAAGTCAGATAGATCAAGATGTTATTCAAATGGAACCATCTGAAAAAAGTCCAGATGAAACTGAAAATAGTAATAATAGTAATAACAATAGAAATTCAATAACTATTCAGAATAATACAGTTAAATGTCCTGAATGCAATTCGACAAATGTTACAGAAAGTGAAGAGATGGTTGATTGGAAAATGGCTGCTAGATCAAATTCTCCATTTAGTCCAAATGAAAAATGGGTTGATTCTGTTGAATTTGTCTATAATGAAGATGTTTGTGGGTTTAGAGTTAAAACAAAAGATAAAATTCCAACTAATAGAATTGAATCTAACCGTTATAAAATAGCTAAGATTAAAAATGGCGTTGAAATTTTAGAAAAAAGAGATAATTATGATAATGAAGAATTAATTATTTACTTTAATTGTGAAGATTGTAACTATGAGTGGATTCCAAATCTAATCTGAATCAGGTAAGTTTGTTTTTAAAAAGGAAAATCGCTTTCGGTGCTTTTATTAAAGATTATCTCATATAGTGAGATATGGGGCTCATTGAGACTGTAAGAAAGAAGATTCCTCTTACTAACAACACAGAACCAGAATCAGATATTAAATTAAAAGATTTTGAAACCGATACAAATAATGAAAAAGAATCTGAGGAAAATTCAGAATCAGATTCTACAAACTCGGAAGATAATAATAATTCAGAATCAGATTCTACAAACTCGGAAGATAATAATAATTCAGAATCAGATTCTACAAACTCGGAAGATAATAATAATTCAGAATCAGATTCTACAAAATCAGAAAATGATAATAGAGAAAAACCAGACTCTAAAGAATCCGCAGAAGATAACAATTCAAATAATAATTCACCTGATAATTCTAAAGAAAATCAAGAAAATTCAGACAATGATAATTTAGAAGATGATATAGAGGGAATGATTGATGAAATGATCGATTCTAGTAAAGAGAAAGAATCCAAAAATTGGGATGGAAAAGGTAATACGGAAATTCCAGAATTTATTAAAAATAGTTTTGAAAAATTTAAAGATGAAGCTTCTAGTCCAGAAACGGACATTGATAAAAAAATTGAAGAAAGAGATAATCGTATTGGGAGAGCTAAAGTTAGTAGTGAATCTGCGTTAGAAAAATATAATGAAAAATTGTCTAATGATGTAGCAGAAGCATTTAGAAGAATTAAAACGCAAGATAGGCCTCAGCCATCAACGCATGGACAAAAAGTAAATGTTAGAGGTGTTATTAGAAGAGTTCAAGGGGATCATACAGAAGATAGATTGTATTTACAAGGAAAACCAGCAGAATCTGGTAACAGGTGTATTACATTAGTTAATGATAGTTCAGGAAGTATAGATGAATTAAAGCTTAAAATGGCGATTATTAGTTTAGCTGAATCATGTGAAATTATTGGAGATAATTTTGCAGCGATTCATTATTGTACGAAATCTACATATTCTTATGAAGGATCAACATATCTTATTACGGCTCCAACAGAAGAATTTGAACCAGAGCATTTAGATTCGTTTAAAGCGAAAGGTTATACACCAACAGCAGAAGGAATTAAATATGGTAGAAATATTTCTGAAACAGATATCAACCGTGAAGATGTAATTATTGTATTAACAGATGGAAAAGCCAATATTACATTAGATAATGATAAAAATAAGGCTAGGGCTTTAGAAGATGCTTCTGATCAAATAGATACGGCTAGAGCAGAAAATAAGCGTGTAATTGGTCTGGGAGTTGGAAATAATCTATCAAAAAAATATATGGAGAAAATGTTTGGAGATTCATATTTCTTAGCAGATATGGATAATATCACAGATACTCTTTTAAAAATCTATGAAAGCCAATTAGATACGGCAGAGGATAAAAAAGCTCGTATTTAATTAATCTTCTATTTCTAATTGATCATCTTCATCATCTATATCAACGGTTTCTAAAGACACTTGTGCCGCTTCTGTGTCTTCAAAGAATACTTGTTCCTCTGTTATCTCAACAGACCCACTATACGTCTCATCTCCTTCTGTAGCCGTTACATTGTAATCTGAAATAGCTGTTACATCTACCGTTGTTTCGTCAACATCTTCATATCCAGTTGTTGAATAAGGAACGGTTGCTTCAAATTCACCGTTTTCATCTGATTTAACTTCTTGAACATAATTAAAGAATTCTGCATTTGGATCTGATAAACCTACAGAAATTTCAACGGTTGAATTTTCTGGTGCATTGTCACCTTTTATTTGTGCGCCATCTACTCGTTCAAATGTTTTAACAGAGCTTGGGTGATTTGTAAAATCTGTAAGTTGAAGTTCATCTTCTATTAGAGAGTTTAATATTGAAGGCTCAAATTGAGCTATTTCATTATCAAACATATTTGAATTGCTAGAGTGAACTAATCTATGATGTTCTAAAGCATCAATAGTTTCTGGAGGTTGATTACCTAATCCTCCATGTGTTACATTATCATTTTCTTCAGCATGTTTGCGTGCTTCTTCAGAGGAATCAAACCTCTGTAATGGATTATCTTGCATAGATATGAAATTAATAGGTTCTAATTGTTCTTGTTCTGGTTGTTCAATCTCTGTATCTTGATTAGTCGGTTCTCCTGTAGGTGTTTGTACTTCATAATCTAATGTAAGATCACTAGAATCCATTTGACTACCGTTATTCAAGAACAATTGAACCATTAGTGAATCATAATATCTTTGATCATATTGAACAAATGATGGTTCAAAACCAATCTGTGTTTGCGTGAAATAAGTTTCATACATATCTTCTTGTGTTAATTCTTCATGTTCTTCTATTATATCTAAGAATTTTGAATAAGGAGATATCATTTGCCAATCTACGGTAATATATCTCATATTATCAGTATCAGAAGATATTTCATCTAATGATTCATTAGCTTCTTGTTCATCTGTAGCTAATAAATATTCAGAAACTTCAGATGAATGTATATTATGATCATTATCTATGGAAGCTTGATTTGATTGTGCTGTTAACCAATAACCATAATCAGACCAATTTAATATCCCATATGAATTTTCATTATACTCATATTCTGAATCTCCTAATATTAATTCATAATTTGATTTTCCATCATTAGAATCTATATTATTATCAGGGGCTTCATTTTCTAACCAAATCAACGTATCTTCCCACTCATTATATTCATGTAATTCAATTTGTTCATCTTCATCAAATACTGTATCTTCTGTAGGATAAATTAATATTGGAACGATTACAGATATTACAATTAAAACAAGTAAAATATGGTATCCTTTTACATCTGATATAGTATCAGGTATACCTATTAACTCATATGTTTTATAAAAAGCAATCACAGAAAATATACTTATTAAAGGAGCTAAATAATAATTAAATTCAATATTTCCTATACTTATGACAAATATGTATATTGTGAATATTACTAATAATAAATCTGATGCAAATGGTTGTGATTTTCTATATTTGGTAAATATGTCATACATATAAAATAATAATCCAAATATAAATACAAAAGATAATAATCCATAGTTTACTATGAAACTTTCAAAACCTATAAATTCAGTTGTAAAATCAGATTCTGATATTACTAACAAATTCATTAAAATATCATAAATAGTATATAATAATTCAGAATTAACGACATATACTGTTATTGTCGTTGTTAATGTAAAACCTGTTAAGTAACTTAAAAGCTTAATATTATGTAAATCTTTTTTATTTATAAGATATAATAATATTAAAGAAGATAATATAAAACCTAATATAAATATATGTAATGAAGATATTACATTCGTATCAAATGTTAGTTCAGGATATCTATATAATGTTATAAATATTGTTCCTAATACAATAATACTTGAAATAATAACGGGTTTGTTCACATTTATCTTTTTACTATTATTATATAAAACCGAATATATTATTATGGTTGATAGTAATACAATAGAGAACGTAATAGCGTTAGGATAAATTAACGTATATAAAAATAATAAAAATACAGGATCAATTATAATTTCAAACCACGGTTTGGTATTATTATATGTTAAATTATTTTTATTTGGTAATTCTAAATCTTTTTCAGCTTTATTAAATGCTTTCATTGTAAAAAGTAAAATTAATAATACAAAAATAACTTCTAACATATTGGTTTCAAAATATCCTACTGTACTGTTTTGTAAAAATATTCCTGGTAATAGTGCAAGTAAAATGGCTCCAGCTAATCCCGCAGATTTCGAATCTGTTAGAGTTTTTACAAAATGATAAACTATTAATACTATAATACAAGCTAATATAGGTGATGAAAATAACAATATATGCATTACAATATTTTCAGATGGATTACCTAAACCAATTATTAATGCAATTGTTGCATGAAAAAATTCAAAAATCGTACCAAATGAATCACTTTCTAATCCTTGGGGATAACCAGAAAGTATATCTAGTCCTAATTTGTGTGGCCAATTATCAATAATATAATTTGTATGATAATAGTGATACCATCCTTCTGGACTTAAAAATACAAAGTCACCACTATCTGATTGTAGTTCACTATATGATTGTGTTCTTGTTATGAATACGAATCCCATTACTATAATTAAGGCATTTATATATCTATACTTCATAAAAGAATTTTTAAATTTATTTTTAAATGATGTATCATTTTCTTTCATTTATATGTAATGTTATGTTTATAAAGTTATATAATAATATGGGTTAAATAAAGATAATTAGAATTTTTCGAATTTTAAAATCAACAGTTTTAAATATAGAGGACTTATATACTCCTATATAAAGAATATGACGGTATTAAATAATAAAAAATATATTACTAAATTGGGTTTACCAATTAGTATTATGATCGCTGGAATCGTATTAGTCTATACAAATATCTTTGCTGGTTATATTGAAATATCTAGTTTCATAGGATTTTCAATATTTTTAATTGGATCATGTTCATTAATAGCTATTATGATAGATACATTTAGTCCTACTATTAGTGAGAAACAATTATTTAGAGTGATAGAACTAATTGTATTTTATGGTGGTATAATGATGTATTTAGCATTTGAAAATCTCGTTAGTATTACTGTTTTGATCTATTCAATCATGGTGCTAATATTTATTTCTACCTTTTTAACTATAATTTTCTATTATAAACCTCCTGATTTTTCAGATTATTCTAACAAACTTTTTTAATTAATGTTATAACAACTTTTTATTATTTTTCTTCCAACAAATAGCAGTACAAAACCGCTAATCGAATATATTACGTTTATATTTGGGTTTGATAAACTGATTTGATTTATGTTTTGTATGATCAGGGAAAGACTTACAAAAATAATTGTAAATCCTAGTGTAATTTTTAAATCTCGCGTCAAATATGAATCTAAGTTACTAATCGTAAATATATCTTTTATTGAGTTATGTTGATTTGAAATCGTGTGATTATTATCTGTTTTTGTGGTTGTGTTGCTTTTCATATTTCAACCTGTCTTACAATATTATAGTATTTGGTATAATATAAAACCACCGATTTCAAGCGTTTAAAGTACCTTATAAGGTAATTTAGCATTTTCAGAGATTAAAAATATTTACTTTTATTTTTAAAAAATAATCTAAAATTAATTATCAATTTTTGTTGCAAAATCATATACAATTTGTCTATCTTTACCCTCTAATTCTTCATCAGCAAATTTTCTTAAATAATGACCTTTCTTTATAACGGATTCTTTATGTTGTTCTTTTGATTTATGTATTGCTGTATGACTAATAAGATTATCAATTTTATAACCATTGTTCTCTAATACTTCTTTTACATTATCAAATTCTGAACTTGTATCTTTATTTAACTCTTTTTCTATTTCATTAAGTAAAGCACCAAGCTGAATTAATTCTTGTTTATTCATACCATATTATTTATATAAAAACCCTATTAATCTTTTGAATAATTAATATAGATATTTACGTTATATTAGGACAAGGATCACATTCTTTTTCTTTCTCTTCTTCTTTTTCTTTATATATTTCTTGACCTTCAAATTCAATAACAGACTCAATATCTTTAGGAGAGTGTATATGCCATCTGTCTTTTTCACTATACTTTTTTAATAACTTACTTACTTTATTTTTTAAGTCGTCATCATTTATGTTAACTTCAAACTCATATTTTGGTGGCGAATTATCTATTTTATTTATATTTGCACTAATTAATTTATTATCAAAAAAATATGGGGAAATTTTCGTCATCAAATTTCTGTATATATTTTCTTCAATAGATCTTAGTAATATACGAGAATAAGTTTTAAATCCGTTAATTAAATATCCATTTAGATTTTTAAAGTTTTTAACGGATTTATCTTTATTATCTTTTTCAATATTTTTGTAAGTTTTGGATAATTCTGTTTTTGCATTCTTCATTTCATCCTTGGGTTTTATTCCTTGTTCTTCTCTTTTATTTTCACAAATACTTGCTTTTTTTGCTGTTTTATTTTCAATATCTGTTTTCATATTTTCTTCTAATTTTGGACGCCATTCATTCCATTCATCATATTCTTCTCCCGTAATATCTAATTCATTTAAAGCATATGTTATACGTTCTCCATGTTCTACAACTTCTGTCCAACTACCTTCAATTTTAAAACCAGAGACTTTTTCTTCATAATCTGTCATTGTCAATTTATTATTGTTATACTTATAGTTTAATAGGTTATAAATTAAACGGTAGTAAAATTCAATATATTATAGAATTAAAGAAAAGTTTATAACCCTATACGTGTTACTTAACAATAGAGAAAATATGATACAAAATATCTTATCATTGAATGCAAATCTCTTACAGTCAATGGTGAGATTAGAAAATGTCACAAATAATACGTATCATATTATAATTTTTTCTAATTTTACAAAATAATTAATCACCACGGAACAAAAACATAAGATGGAACATAAAATTCTTATGTTTTTGGAACTGGTGAACCGTTAAATTAAAACCAAACAGTAAGGATATAAACTTACTGGGGATAAAATCCAATAAGATGTTACAGCCTATAACAATCTAATATATAGAACTGTTATAAGGTTAATTTCTAAACAGAAATGAAATCTTATATATGGTTTAATATTCCAAAGTGGGTTCTTAATGTTTGAAAACATTGGAACCCAAAAAAATTAACCTAAATTACAAAATATAACACAAAATAAAACTGATGGTATGTTATACGTAGAGAATAATAAACAGCATGATAAATTCATGCGCGAGGTATATCCTGCCTCTGTATTTGTGGTATACGAAAAAAACGTACTACCACAAATACATAAAAAGGAAAAGCACGTGTTTGATAAACCATCATCAAATACGCGTTTAAATTCGAATATGTCGTCTAAATGGTTAAGACAACTCTCTTTGTGCAAAAAAAGAGTAAATATTGGTTCGAATCCAATCATATTCAATTATGAAAGTTGTTGAAGATATACTTGGACATAGTTCTAAGAATGATGGTTGCATTGAAATACCTCCACAAACATATAAAAAAATTAAACATTGGACTTCACAATTTAAAAATAAAAAACCAAGATTTACACAGTATGATGTTTCAATAGGAGAACAAAAAATAATAGACGGATACAAAATAACCGTCGAATTACTACAACATAATAATGATGTATCTATTGAAGATGAATATGGTAATAAAGTTGTACTACCACTAAAAGAATTATAATTAACAAATTATATAACCTTACAAATAAATTAAATTAATATGACATGGTATGCTGTTAAAATTAATGATAAAACGCATAATACTGGGAGTGCTTATGTACAAGCAAACCCACAAGACAGTAATAAAATAAAATCTGTGAAAAAAATTGCTGAACAATATGGTCCAAAACATTTAGGTTTACAAGGAGTTAGATATATTAGTGTAATAGGTGAAATAGATAAAGGAGAAAAAGAAGTTAAAAGAAGAGTATTGGGAGGAGGTTTTAATGAAATGATATATCATAATGGTAAAAAACACCATAGAGGTACGCTACCAAAACCGCCTTCAAACGAAGAAAATCACCAGTAAAATTCTGCAGTTGGTTGAATATTATATTCTTCTGAAATTTTTTCTGCTACATCATGACCTCTTGCTCCTTCATATCCTTTATAAGAAGAAATTTTATTCGGAGAACCATTGTTATTTACATATACTTCTCCTGAACCACTATATGCATGATCTGTTATATATATTACAGCACACATTTCAACCCAATCAAATTTTTTAAATATTTTTTCTAAATAATTTTCTAATTTATTCTTCTTTCTTCCTACGGTTCCAAACATGATTGTTATTTGGTCATCTGGTGCTATATTATCATCAGACCATTCTTCTATAATAAAATTATGAAAAACTTCTTCTCTTGTTCTTGGATCTGAAGAAGCTTCTCTTACATTCTTATACGGTTCTTTTAGTTCAAATGTTATATTAGTCCATTTTCTTCCCATATACAATTTGTTTATGGGATCAAAACTTAAAACTTGTTATTATATCTTTGAACAGCTACAAGTTCATAAAATCCATCTTGCTTTTCTGATAAATCAACGTTCCATTGTTTGTCTGTATTTTCATTAATAAAACGTGAAAGAGATGCAATATTAGAAATATTATACTCTGTATTACGTTCACTTTCTGCAAGTTTTACATCTAGACCTAGTGGTACTTCTTTATCAACAGTGTTATCTAACTTTTTAACAGATAGTTTAAGAACACGTTCAACCATAGCTGGTTCAACACGCCCGTTCGATGTGTAGAAACCTTCCAATGCATTACTTTGAGTCTTTGTACTCATACAATACAATT
>LKMJ01000852.1_pt1 | contig 25391 bp, 28 predicted proteins | sample 643391 | NCBI WGS metagenome assembly LKMJ01 (sample SAMN04112250, study PRJNA286221) | soda lake metagenome | biome: soda lake; feature: Kulunda Steppe; material: water; isolation source: sample PL-Br10 brine of Picturesque Lake | place: Russia: Kulunda steppe | collected 2010-07 | reverse complement strand
GGGCATAGATCTGTCCACGGCCTGCAGGGTGTGCTGCGGATGATTCTGCTCAGGGTCGGTCTCTGCCTGCAGGCTGTGCTTCAAGCGCACAAGCATAGGGCGTCTCCAGTGAAGCAGCGCGACAGGGCTCTGCACAGCACCGTGCTCGCTGCGCTCGCAGGCTGTGCTGCAAGCACACGAGAAGGGCAAGTCATGCAGGGCGGCGCGCTTCACCCTTGACGGCAGGAGCGTTGTGTGTGGTGGCGAGGACCGCAAGCTCGCCATGCTCGACTTGGAGACGCATAAGCCGGTGCGTGTGAGCGTTATGCGTGCGACACTGGCACAAACTTGACTGCCAGGACAACGGAAGGTGTCCTGGAAATGTGCAAGAAGATGTGCGCGGGCGGCTCTGCATGGAAGCAGGGTGCTTGCAGCGTTTTAAGCATGGATCCTGGGATGCTCCATTGATGACACTGCGTGTTGCGCTGACACCGTGTGTGGTGCACTGACACCGTGTGTGGTGCACTGACACCGCGTGTGGTGCACTGACACCGTGTGGTGCGCTGACGCCGCGTGTGGTGTACTGACACCGTGTGTGGTGCACTGACACCGTGTGGTGCGCTGACGCCGCGTGTGGTGCACTGACACCGTGTGTGGTGCACTGACACCGCGTGTTCGCCTACACTGCATGGTGTGCTGACACAAAGATGCTGTGCTAGCCACACGCTGCTGTAACTGTGACAGGAGGAAGGCCTTGCTGATCAGGCCCCTGCCCAGTCCCCTGCCTGTGCTTGGTCCCACTCCGTCCCCGTCTGATTCACACACCTCCACCCACTATTCTTATTCAGCCCCTGCTCTCAATCACCCACCTCCACCCAAGGACTCTACCTCAACCCATGGTCTCTACCTCCACCTACGGACTCTGACCTAACCCTCTTGCGGCCTGGCTTGAACGGCATGGCGCAGTCTTGGAACCTGAAGAGCGCACACGACGAGCCCCTCAGCATGGTCCGGTTGTTTGATGTGCACGGTGCTGGTGGGACCACGGCTGGGAGCAGCAGCAGTGGTGGCGGTGGCAGCAGCTTGATTGCCAGCGGGGATGAGGGCGGGGGCCTGAAGATCTGGGATGTGCGCGCAAAGAAGCAGGTAAGAACGCATGCGCCGGTTGACAAGTGGGGGTGCACGCGCGCGCAAGATTTCAGGAGGCAAGGGCGATGCCCTGACCGGCGCGGCATGTGGTGCTGCTGCTCACTGTAGGGGCTAGGCCACTGCGCTAGAGGGGCTCCAGACTGTTTCTAAAGCCCTCAAGCCTGCAGGGCCTTAGGTGGGGGCCGCGCTGCAAGTTGCATTCAAGAGGCTCACTGTAAGGATTCTCATCCTCTGGGGCCGAGCTTGGACGTGCTTTTTGTGGGTGCTGTGCTTGCTCAGGCTGTCCCAGGCTGTGGCTGGGCCAAGTAGAGCAAATGGCGCAGTCGCTGTGTGGCAGGGCAAACTTGTGCAGATGCTACCAGTTCCCGTGCCATGGGCTGCTTCTGCCTGCCTGCCAGCAATATGCCTATGCAGGCCTATGGGCAATCCCATCTCATGCGTACCTAATTGCACATGTGCAAATCAAGTGAAACGCGTAACCCATGCTTGAGTGTCTGCCGGCACCTCAGCGCAAGGGCGTGTGCTTGCATGACCATGTGCATGTGTGCGCACCGGTTTTATTGTGTGAGAAGCACACCGACCACAGATGCGTGCATGCAATGTCCTACAATGCACACTGATCATGTCTGTGTGCAGGTTATGTCCTACAAGAAGCACACTGACTATATCTCGGATGCTGCGCTGCACGAGCGCGAGCGCGCCTTGGTCGTCACAAGTGGGGATGGCACGCTGTCTGTGCACGACCTCCGGGCCGGGGCGTACAAATTCCGGGCACGCAGGTGTGTGTACATGTGTGTGCACGTGGATGCATTTCTGAACCAGTGCGAGCTGAGTGAGCAGACGAGATGGACCATGCAGCAATGCATTATCTCTGATGGTCCTTGACTCAGCCTGTGCAGTCTGTGATTCCAGGATTGCCAGCATGCGTGTGGCACAGCTTTCGGTGCCTGCAGCTTGGCTAGGTCTCTCCTTTTGTCTTCATTCAACACTCTGGGCATTGCAGCACACCCAGAGGCAAGCATCACCGCTGCAGCATTCACGCCTGTGCGCCCTTTACATTGTGGCAGTTCGCTGAAACCTTGAACCTGCAGCGAAGAGGATGCAGATGATGAGCTGCTGTCCGTGGCTATCTTGAAGAGTGGGAAAAAGCTCATCGCTGGCTGCCAGAGCGGTGTTCTGGCGCTGTACAGCTGGGGCTACTTTGCAGACTGCAGTGATCGGTGCGCCCTGGAGCAGTATGCGGGCTGCAGCAACATTTAGCCACAGTAGAAAGTGCAGTGCACTAAAAAGTGCAGTGACAAAGAGCCACGTTGCATGATAGTGTTGTCAATTACGACTGCAGTGACAGAGCGCCATGTAGCATGTTAGCGATGTCAATAACAACTGCAGTGACCGACGAGCCCTATTGCATTATGGGCTGCATCGTTCAGTGAGGCCTGTTGTATTTTGGAGGGTAGGGGCTTGTGGGGCCTGTTCCTTTTTTGTCTGTTGTAAACATGCACACATGACCCTTGAGCACGCGCTTGCTTTGCTTGCAAATATGCACTTCATGTGGTTACTCTGGTAGTGTCTGTCCAAGGCTGGCTTGTGCACAGGCACAGCTTGACTCTTTCACTCAATCTCAGCAACTCCACACTCCAATTGATCTAGGCATATCTTCCATTTTTGTTGAGTGTTTGTTTGTTGACTGTTCTAAGACACCTGGGGTGTGATTGGATAATCAAGCGGACACAGAAGCCAAGGTGCTCCAGGACATTGGCTGCAGCCACGCTCACTGGCAAGTACATCCAGCCTAAAACTCGATTGGGGTTGCAAACATTTTCATTAATTTCACGTGCGCCTGAGCTGCGCAGCCACCCATACGGCGCTATACTCCTATGCTATGGTATCCATGGTATCTTGCTGCTCTCCTGGGCTTACTGGGCAGCATGTCTGAATCACCTGTAAAGAATTATGCGCCCTGTTGGCTTGCTTCTTGGCTGGCACAGCTTCTCTCTTTAGCTCCATGGGCGCTCTGAGGGTTAAGGTTGCCAGCAGTGATGAGAGATGCGAACGTGCTCAAAATCAAACGTACTTGCGCAGCATCCATATGGGCTCCCTAGCAAGCAATGCTGACACATGCTCACAATGTCACTGCTCACAGTGTCACCGCTCACAGTGCTGCTGCTCACAGTGTCACATGCTCACAGTGTCACTACTCACAGTGTCACATGCTCACAGTGTCACTACTCACAGTGTCACATGCTCACAGTGTCACTGCTCCCAAAATCTCTGCTCACAGTGTCACTGCTGCAAAATCGCATCCGCAGGTTCCCTGGACACCCTGAGAGCGTTGATGCCCTGGCTGTGTTTGATGATGACACACTCATCACCGGCTCCTTTGACGGCGTGGTAGGTGTGCGTGACCTGTTTTGACGTGGAGGTCGTGGTGCCCTGGCTGTGTGTAATGACAGCACACTCATCACCGGCTCCTTTGACAGCGCGGGAGGTGAGCGTGCCCTGTCTTTGACGCGGAGGTCGTGGTGCCCTGGCTGTGTGTAATGACAGCACACTCATCACCGGCTCCTTTGACGGCGCGGGAGGTGTGCGTGCCCTGTCTTTGACGCGGAGGTCGTGGTGCCCTGGCTGTGTGTAATGACAGCACACTCATCACCGGCTCCTTTGATGGTGCAGAAGGTGTGCATGCCCTGCGGTGAACTCGCGCCTTTCCTGATATCTAGAAGCTATGCATAGCGGGCCATGACAAAAAGCAGCGTAGAATTAGTTGGCCGGTCTTGCCTGATTTAAGGCCTGGACCAGCCCAGCCCAGAGGACAGTTATGTGGGGTGCATAAGTGTCCCCAACCTGGATCACGACTAAGATGTGTGCGACAACCAAGTGATGAGTGAAAAGGGGTGGCAGTAGGGCGGGAACTGGTGCCCAGGTGCTGATCATGTTTGTTATGTCTCTTAAGCATGTAACAGTTAGAGACTGCACGGTGTGTGGTGAGCTGGCTAGCCTAACTATTTGGCATGCAGGCCACAGTCTCACAGTGTGCGGTGCGGTGCGGTGATGTCAAAATGCATTTTAAAGTGTACTGTGTGTTGAGCTCGCCTTTCCCTCCAACTCCTGCTGCTTTTTGGGTCTGCCAGCCCAATGTCTGTGTGCTGCTACCACATCTGTTTATGCTACTGTGTTTTCCGGTCTGTGCCAGCCTGATCTTTGTTGTGTGCTGCTGCCATGCCTTTTTGTGCTGCTGTCTGTTCCGATCTCTGCCTGCCCAATGCTTGTGCTGCTGCCACGCCTCTTTGTGCTGCTGCCTGTGCCAGCCTGTGCCAGCCTGATGTCTTTATGCTGCTGCTACGCCTCTATGTGCTATCGTGCCTTGGTACTGCTTTGCCCCGCTGTGCTGCTGTCACGCCTTTATGTGCCATTGTGCCTTGATACTGCTTTGCCCTACTGTGCTGCTGTCACGCCTGTATATGCCGTTGTGCCTTGGTACTGCTTTGCCCCGCTGTGCTGGTGTCACGGCCTTTGTGTGCGGTTGTGCCTTGGTACTGCTTTGCCCTGCTGTGCTGCTGTCACGCCTCTATGTGCGGTCGTGCCTTAGTACTGCTTTGCCCCACTGTGCTGCTGTCACGCCTCTATGTGCCTTTGTGCCTTGATACTGCTTTGCCCTGCTGTGCTGCTGTGTGCTCCTGCATGCTCCCTTGGCTCGGCTGTGCTCCTGTGTGCTCCTGTGTGCTCCTGTGCCTTGGTGCTACTTTCCCCCTGCCTGCTTCTGCTCTCATCATGGAGGTATAACTATGTCCTCCTTTAGGTGACACATACAATTATTGGAATTGTCTTGAAGCCACGTACTTAACAACCCACGGACTCTTCTCCCGAGCTGCTGTGAACTCTCTTTTCCCACGCTGCTGTTGCAGTGCCAGCTTCATGGGGTGGGTAGCGCCCTGGCATTCATTGCCCTCTGACGCTCCTTCTCTGAAAGCTCATTCCTGAACGCGTATCCTTTGGATCCCAGGGTTAATCATGCTTCCTGACACTCCTCCCCCTCCTCCCCTGCCGCTGTTTGGTTGCCAGGTCCGTGTGGTGGGCATCCTCCCCAACAAGCTGATTGGTATTGTTGGGTCCCACGAGGATTTCCCCATCGAAAGGCTGGCCATCAGCGCTGACAAGTGAGTGCATGGCCATACAGATTCCAAAGTTGTAGCTCCATGCACCGCTACTGTGGCCTCCAGCCGCTGGCCCTGCACTGCTCCTTGCCTGCAACGTGCAACTTGCTGCATGCCTTGATGTGACGTGTGTGGGGTGCATGCGCGTCCCTCAACTTCCATGCGCGTGGTCACACACTCAGCAGCCGCGCTGTGCATCAAGCACATTCTGCATGGCGCACAGTGCGTGCTTTGAGTGCATGCTCTTTTAGATCATGAAAGGCGCTGCTCGCTTGCTCCCAGACCACGGCATGCACAAAGGGCACACCATATGTTCCATGGTACTGACACTAAGCTGTGCTCTGAGCTGATGCAGCCACGCCTGTACTGAACTCAATTTGCTGACCTCTCACGTGTGGCAGCCACGCCTGTACTGAACTCAATTTGCTGTCCTCTCATGTGTGGCAGCCACGCCTGTACTGAACTCAATTTGCTGTCCTCTCACGTGTGGCAGCCACGCCTGTACTGAACTCAATTTGCTGTCCTCTCACGTATGGCAGCAATTGCGCTCCCATGCCGCTCTGTGCTGCTCACTGCCTGTGCTAATGCTTGTGCGCCTCGGATCCCTGCAGCGCTCTGTGCTGCTTGCTGCATGTGCAACCACCAGGGCCATCTTGCAATGGGCTGTGGTGGCCTGTCCTGCAGTTTTGCTGGCCGGATGGTCTTGCAGCCACTGTTGTGTACCAGCCAGCTGGTTGATTTGCAGCGGATGCGCTGGTGTACGCCAGCCAGCCTTGCCAAGCCACTGTCGGCAGACACCCTGGCTGCTGTTCTTGTCAGCTGCAGAGGCACAGATGCCCTAGGCCGCCGCTCCCCGTGCTGATCAGCAAGGCATCTGTGCGCACGCCAATTAAGACAACTACAAAGTGCAAACTGTTGGTGTCGCCATTGTCCCCCCTGCGACTGTGCTGCTGTTTTCTCAGGCGCATCTTGGCAAGCACCTCCCACGACAACACCATCAGGCTGTGGGACCTGGCAATGCTGCATGACGACGGGGGAGATGACGATGATGGTGAGGAGGAGGAGGAGGAGGAGGAGGAGGAAGACAAACAGGCTGTTCAGCAAGGTGGCTCAATCGGGGTACAGGGTGCAGATGGCGAGGCTTTGGGTAGCAGTGAAGATTGTGAAGAGGATAGCGATGAGTGGGAGGAGGTGGGGATGGCTCAGCAGCCAAGTTCAGGTGGGACGAAGGCTGGTGTGGTGCCAGGGAGGGCCAGGCGGAGAGAAGGCGAGGAGTCAGGCAGTGGCGAGGAGGGCGTAAGTGGCAGTGAGAGCAGCAGTGAGAGTGAGGATGAGGCAGGAGGCACCAGTGGTGAAGGTAGCAAGGGAAGGTCTGTGAGTGGGGTGGCGCAGGGGTTGATCATGGCAGGTGTGAAGGCGTTGCCTGACGAGGGACTGAAGAGAGGGGGCGTAAAAGGAGGGCGGCGGCAGGGGGGTGGGGTGGCAAGCGGGGAGGAAAGTGAAGACGACAGTGATCCAGACAGCGACAGCGACACAGATGCAGGTGGCAAGAAGAAGCGCAAGCCAAAGCGCGAAAAGACACGATGGCCACAGCATCAGCCCCAGAAGAGCCGCAAAACAGGGCAAGGCAGAGAAAACTTTTTTGCTGATCTTTTGTGACCTGCCAATGGCGCATAACAGCGGTTCTGATTAAATTGTGATCTGGACTTTCCTTTCTTCCCTCCGTCACACCCACCCACACCCAACCACCCAACCACCTCCTTGTAGAGCATTTCACTTGTCAATGTTCATGCTTTTCCCTTGTAACATCAGGTGCACCAGTAAATGTGCACAGAAAGGTAGGTCAGGTTAGCTTAGGTCACATAGCTGTATCTGCTGAACGAGGGCAGCTGAGCTGAAACCTAGAAGGCCTGCAACCTGGATCTAATCTATAGATGCGCAAACATGAGACATGCTGCCTTAATCAGAGTGATGGGGACAACATACGCATACATGATACTGTCTTTATTGGAGCATTTGGGGCTTAACATATGTAGAATGGTCATGCGTAGCCATCCATCAGTAAGTTACAATGAATTTAGACCTTCAGCCAGATGGGTTGACTGCTGGGCTTGCTGGACATTGCCAGCTCGACAAAAAATATCCATAGTCTCAGAGATAAAAAGGAATTATTTGTATATCTGCTTCAAAAGAAACAATTTTCACATCCTCAGCTCCGATGTTGTCAAAATAAAAAGCGCCTGTGTCTCCAGTGTAAGTCTTACCAGCAAAATCAGCAAATTGATCATCCATCAGTAAAAGGTTTAAGGTTTTTAAGATGCATATCCATCAGTAAGCTTGGCCTGGGCAAGTGGCGAGTGCAAAAATATTCTAGACATTCTTGACAATCAATGCGCAACAAAAGTCATTAATTCAAGCTTGACTTACATACCAGGCTAAAGCAAAATATCCAAAAATGGCTCATTTCAGATCCCTCCTGATCCTCGCTGGTGTTCCACCTCCCTTGTTTGATGGTGGGGGCGTTTTCGTTTGTGTGCCCATACCCTGAGAGTTAAAACCGGGTGTTGGCAAATCCACAATAGGCTCTTTGACAAATGTGACTTGCATGATGTCCAGGACGAAAAGCAGGTCCTTTTTTATGCCCTTGCTTAGAAATGTGCCATTTGAGCAGATCTTCGGACCTTCTAGAAGTTTCAAAGAACAATTCGCTGCTTGTACAAGTCTACAAGTTTACAAGTTTCCGCCGCTTGTACTGAAAGAACTTACATCGGAGACACAAGCGCTTTTCATTTTGACAACATTGGAGTTGAGGATGTGAAATTGTTTCTCTTAAAGTAGACGTACAAATCATTCCTTTTTCTTTCTGAGACAATGGATATCTTTTTGTCGGGCTGGCAGTGTCCAGCAAGCCCAGCTGTCAACCCATCTGGCAGAAGGTCTAAACCCATTGTAACTTAACGTGTTTGCTGGTGGGGGTTTGCCTGGTGCTTGCAACAGCTGCAAACCTCTCCCCTGAATCATGCCCACAAGGTATCCCTGCTGGAAAAACCTTTTCCTTTTCTTCTCATGGTGGCGGTCTACCTGCTGTTGCTAGCGCCAGGTACACCCTTCACTTCATACATGCCACTAGGGTAATCCCTCATGGCGCAGTCAGTCTTTCTTCAAAGAAAGTTTTTCCTTCGAAGGAAGGAATTCCTTCCTTCATTCTTCCTTCCTTCATTCTTTCATTCTTTCTTTCTTTTTTCCTACATCCAACATGACTGCAGCAGTCTTTCAGCATGACTGCAGCAATCATTCAGCACAGACCTCAGTTCAAAACAGTTGATGGCATACTGTGTAGCTCTAGAAAGATCAATGTTGGTCTGATAATCATCTGCAGCCTTGCGAAGCATATCATCAGACAAGTATGATAGCTCAGGGTGAAGCTTTAGAGCTATGCATAATCACCTGCATAGATTTCTCCAAGTATGTACACATCCTCTTCCCAATTTGAAGGTGGGCGTTTTCATAGTGCTTGCGTAACTTACAGTCTGTTATCATTCACATTTCATTATAGCTTTCTGATTTGGTTTGTCGCAACAGGCGGCTCTGCCATTTGGGTTGATCACAAACCCTGATGAGTTTGATCTGCTTGGTTTGGGTTGATCATCTGTTATCAATAGAATAAAATTCAACATTCACACTAAATTTGATAGAAATATACTCTTTTGGGCCAACCTTCAACGAAAGTCGGTTTGTACCACAGTTTTCGCGGTACAAGAGGTTTGAGGTTGAACTGTTGAGATTTTCGATTGACAATCTAAGTAAAGATAACTCTAGTCGCTGAGCATCATGGGCAAACCCGTCATTGTGTACTGTAAGTGGCCCAGTGGAGGAGAAGGTTGTTCATTAAGACCGAAAGACAAAGGGAAGCGACAGGGATTTGAAAGAGCTCATGATACGTGCCACATTCATGCTAGCAACCATCTGACCGTGAATGCAGGGCCTCTCCGCGGGCGTGCAGAGGTTATGCGCCTTGCCCTTTCCCTCGCCCAGCAGGACTGGGATGAAAAGACAGTGGACTTTGCAGGCAAGACTGGATGCGCTTTGCGGAATGGTCCTCTCTGTGGTGTGGCCACACCTAATGCCTTGCCTACTGTCCTTGCTACTGTCCTTGCTATTCAAGTGCATTTCCCTCACCATAACCTGTGCGTGTGGGAAACACATGTCCATGAGATAAGATCAAGGGCAGGAAGCTGATGGAAAAAGTTGTGCAACATTGAGTATTTTCGCAATTGCACTTCCTATTGAAATTCCACCTTGGAAACTGATGGCAAGGAAGATGGATGAAAGGCCAGTCTAATGTGCTGATTTCCACCACCATAAATACACACTTGGCAAAGCAAAGGATCAGTTTGCTCAAATGAGACAATTTACTTTCTTGTGTCCTCAAATCGACAGTGCAGTTTGCTTGTTTTTTAACCACTGCACAGGCTGCAACAATGGCCACTCTTTCTAGCGTGCAAAAATCATCATCCTTACTTAGGTACCATCCCTGTATAAGAATTCACTTGCACCTTGAAGTGTCAATGAGGGCCAAATGCCTGGCTCCCCCCATACTTTGCATGGTACAATCATCTCCGGCTGGCATCTTCGGCATGCAAATCCAGTTCATGAGCTTGCAATTGCATAAATGGTCGCTTTGGCACAATTGTTTCTATGCCTGGCCTGCATTTTAGTACATTGGCTTACTAATTCCTTTGGCTTACTGTTACACTCGTGCATGTTCACTTTCCTGATGTGCAATTCAGCCATGAAGACAGACAAAGAGGCATTTCCTTTTGGACAGGCCCCTGCCTTCCTTGATGAAGGCTACACCATCTTGCAGTCCAATACCATTTTGAGGTATGACCCTCCTGGATGAACACCTTGGTTAGCATCAGTGGACTTGACGCTTGAGCGTCAGTTTGCAGCGCTGTCATCAGGCTTATCTACATAAAGCGAAGGGTACAAGTTGTTTGCATCAATGTAACTTTCATGAAAATCTGGTATCTCAGTGAATGCTATATCAATGGGTACTGCACCCCCTCCGCTCAGCAGAGGATTGGTGAAATGTCACGTTTTAAAGGTTTTTAAGGATGCTGCGGGCAGCAACAAAGTCATGGGTATGCGCTCTCGGTTCAGAAGCCGTGCTGAATTAAGCCATTAGAGCAGCATAGTAAAGGCTGCAGAATGGAGGGAGAAGACAGTACAGACAGCATGGGGTGGGACAGCTCCCTAAGAATAACAGGGTACTCTGCCGGCAAATGAGGAAGTAGGTGATTGTGTTCCCGCAAATTATCACAAGCAAATTGTTGTACACTGACAATGATAGAGGATTGCCAAGAAGGTATGAAGTATGGAATGCAGCAACTAGGACTTGTGCATGTTGGTGGACCAATTTCTTCCTACCATCACAACACTCAAATACTCGAAAGAGACGAGCATCAAGGATTTGATAGTGAAGCACCTGCGCCTTATACAGTGCTTGTTTTTTGGTTCTAGGGTGCAAGTTCCTTACACGTACTGCAATTCTTATTGGCATACGGCACATTAGGTGAGATCCTACACTAGACTCTTTGACTTGTTAGGTACGAAGCAACGTCTCCCATAACACAAATTTTTTTAACTTGCCGCGTCATGGCCTATGGTTCATGTGAAGGTATATTGGCCGCAAGTATGACTTGCTTGGCCGGAGTGAGAGTGACCACCTCGTGAATGACATGGCCATGGAGACTGTTGAGTCATTGCTTGGCAAGTACCTTACCCTCATCTACCAAGACCAGCTGGTGAGTCATGCTCTCCTGCATTAATAGCATGTCCATGACACTCGTAATGCCTTCATACATTGGGTGGGGCCTTTGCCTGCAGGACTGCCCCTTTAACCTTGCAAACCTTGCAGCTTCCACAAGTTCATGCCTCATAAAGCTATTTAAGCAATTGATACAAGCCTCCCTTCGATTTCATTGATAATTTCCGTCCTCATACCAAAGGGATAACTAAGGAATTTCATTGTCGACCAGTACTTAAAATGAAGTGTACTTCCGATCCTGCACCTCATCATTGTCCCAAGGTATCTCTCCAGAACTGCACTTTTTGATTATTCGGCCAAGAATCATTAAGAATGGGAGGTGCCATGATTTCTGACCTTAAGTGTCTACAGATCTTAGGTAGTAGATAAATAATTCACTCAACTTTTAAAGCATTATCCAACCCACGGTCATCTGCAACATTAGACCTGTAACCTAGCGTCTGGTCCAGTTATCCTATCCAACTAATCACCCATCCTGCACCCGTCGTGAAACCTGTAACCCTACCTATGTTCTTTCTAGTGTTCATCTTGTGCTTCATGCTCTGGTGCAACTTGGATCCAAACAACTATTTGTGACAGCAGAAAAGCAACTCTCATTCTCTTGCCCTCCCTGCTGCTTTTTTCATCTATCTGTTTGCACTTAAATTTGCTCATGATCTCAGGCAGTCTGTACAGGTAAGAGTTGTATCTAAGCAAAGCATTTGGCTATCAGCAAATAGATTTGCACCTGAAGGGCACAGGAGGTGCAATAATTCTCAGAAATAGCTAGATGCCATGCAATGAGCAATTAATGACTACCCGTCATGGATAGGCAAGCCTGATCGTACTGTCATCAAGGACTGTCCAGGAGGGCTCTCAGAATTTAAGTGTCCAAGCTTTGTGATGGTAAAAAATTTAGCTGTCTGCCTGTGGGTGTGTTTGTGAACATGTTCATGCAGTCAGACGCAGCAAAGGAGGCATTCGTGAAGACCCATATCAGCAAAGAGAATGTCAACGGCAGGAACGGAGGGGCGCATATTGACTACCTCGAATGGTGAGCTGCCACGAGCTCCTGCCTCAAGCCTTTCCTTTCCAATGTGCATGAATAAGGCGCACGCCCCATGGAAGTAATTGAGCTTTCGCAACATGTGCACTCTGTGTCATTGTCCAGGTTAACCTAATCCTTTCCAGCACACAAGACAGGAACCATGAACGCCAGCTTTAGTCCTGTATCAGATAACTGAAGAAGGGAGCCGCAAGGATAACCCTTGGGCCGTTCCGGCCTGCAAGCACGACTGTGCTAATTTTATGTTTTCAACAAATGGTGCGACAGGTTCTTGCGCAAGAGCGGGAAGCCCTACATCACTGGTGACCGCTGTTGCATTGGTGATCTTATGATCTGGTGGGTAAATTTGGTGGATGCCAAGCCACAATTCGTTTTAAAAACAAAACTTGAGCGCTGCAGTTAAGTTGAATTCGCCAGCCTTGTTGACTCTGCTTGCACTTGACGTGCACATTCAAAAAATAGAACGGGCTGCAAGATTGCTCAGCCTTATATCCTGCGGGGGTGGGGCAGACCTTTAAATCTGTGTCATGACGCCTGTCTTCAATGCGCAAAGAAATGCCACTATCTAAAAGGAGACCTTGAATAAACATGTACGCCACTTGGCACTTGAATTGCAGGCAAATGGTTGACAACCTGGTGAGGATCTTTGAGGCTGAAATCAAGCCACACGTAAGTAAACAGGCAGAACAGCATGTGCCTTGGGCTTGCTGGCTTGCATGAGCAGCTTAATAACCTCGAAGGAGGCAGTGTAACTCTTTATAGGAGCACTAAATTTTAACACAGCAGGGAGCCATTCAAAACCAGCTTTGCATCAGGGTGTTGTCATTCGCGCATTCTTAATCATGTGTGAATTCGATTTTTAGAGAATCATTTGCTGATTGTAACACATCAATTTGCGGGTTTCAAAGACCCTCCCCAAAAAGGGCCTTACCATGCACCTATATGCTTCGGTTTGGACCTTACAGTGAGTCCACGTTAACAACGTAGCATTAAGCATTGTTTTTTGATGTATATGTGTGGAATCAGGAGGTGGGGGGGAAGGGGGGAGGGTCAGCTGGCATGAGTTAGTGCCTCCCCCTCCTCTGCCCGCTATCGAAGCTCGCAGGCAAACATTTGATCAAAACATCAGCGTATTTCGAATTTTGACAAATCATTCACGCATTGCAAATCAAAAACAGGCAAATGACACAACCCTGCTCTGCATTCATGCATATGTCTGCATTCTTGAAGTATAGGCTTGAAATCTCAAGGATATAACTTGGCTGCACTTAAGTTCCCAACTGCCTAGACAATGCTCAGGAATGTAGAATTAAGCAAGGTGCAGAAACTCAGGCAGGTTCCTTGACTGGCCAAAGCAGATTCTGTAGCAATCAGAAGTGTGTCAAGACTGACCATTACTTAGCAAATGGCTGAATCAGGGAATAATGCTTTTGCACTTGACGAACACTCACAAAAAATGGAGCAACTTTGTAGAAACCTTTGTTGTGTAATTGATGCAGCGTGCTTGTTTAATGCAGAAAGTGTTTGCTCGTGGAACGCACAGGCAGCCCAATGAAATCTGCTGACAGCCCACTGGCATCTCTTGATTGCATGCAGTACCCCCTGCTGATGGCCCACCGTGAGCGCATTGCTGAAATCCCTAGTATCAAACAGTACCTCTCCAGCTCACGTCGGCCTGCCCAGGTGTGTGCTCAGCCTTCTCACTGGAAAGTTTACTGATTAATGCTCCTGATGACACAGAATTATGTCAACACAATTTCTTTAGCTTTAAGGCGCAAACCAGATTCACCAAGCGCTTCTGGCTAATTTGTTGTGGGCCTCAAGCTGAGGGCACAACTCAATACATTTGCACGGTTAGGATTAAAGCAGGGTAGTGGTGCGGCTTTGTGCACTTGGGAGAACATATTTGAGGCAAGGATCTCATGTGGGATCACTGAGTCTCGCCGAGTGTCATTTGCGTAAAGAAGAGGCGTGTCAGTGACAAAAGGAATGGTGCACATAAGGCAAAACTGAAGATGTTATGCACTCAAGGCAAAACAGACGGGCAGCATAGCCAAATGCTGGGTAGAGTCACCGCTTATCACCACTTTTCCGGCGAGTGCCCCAGATTTCCAAACATTCATTGCAGGATTAACGTAAGTTAATAACATATTAACATAAGTTAATAGTTTTAGTAAGGGTTTAGTTTTACCATTCCGTCATCTTCCATTTCACACAGTGCTGAGATCTCCAGACCCATGGGCAAGAATGCAGGGGTCAATTGCCCTGCAGGCTGGGGGTCATGTGAAGAGTTTGAAAGTCTGTGACTGGTGCCCTCGAGGCACTAAGTTGACCGTAATGAGGGAGAGGTAATTAAGTGAGGGGATTTCTGTGCCCGAGGCTTACTCATGAAGCCCAATCATTTTCTTGACTACAAAATAGCCTGTAATTACTTGGTCTGTATCAGAGAGAAATGGTTGATGTGCTAAACCTTTGAAATTAGAAGTGCTGCAAGCACCACAGGGGGGAGCACATTTGCCACACGGATGACCATTGATGGTGCACCCCTGCAGAGTCTATAGAAGCAAAGGAAGCAGCAACATCAGCCGATGGGCTGCCAAAAGGGAGAGGGTGAGAATGAAACTGCAGACCGAAACACTCTTCTCCACCTGTTATAGTGCTGCCCAACTGTCCAAGTCTCTCAGAAGTGTGGCTGCAGCAAAGCCCACCTGCCCCAACTGTTGAGCCAGCGGCATCATCATTTAGTGGTGCCCAATTGTCCTTGTCTCTGAGAAGTGCGGCTGCACTGAGGTACACTGCCCCGCCTGTTGAGCCAGCGGCAACATCTAGTGGTGCACCAAGAAATCACATTCTGTTGCCTGCAGCAACACCTCAATCTCTCAAGCAGCAGAAGTAGTAGTATTGACAGTGGTGGCAGAAGTTGTGACTGAAAGATTTCATTAAATGCGAGTGTTGAGCACATGCTTTCAAAAGTAGGCATTGCCATCGTACTTCATGAATGAGACTGCCCCCAGCACAGGCTGGTCGAGTTCTGTACTTGTGTATAAACAATAAGTAACCAATTGGCTCCTGGGCTTATTTCCTTGCTCGTAAATTTTTGAGACCACCCTGATTGATGACATTATTGCGGTGGATTGAGAGCTGACCTTGCAAAACCAAGTAGTATTTGCAAGGCAAAAAGGGGTGAGGGTATTGGTGCAAGCAAGGCTGAAGCAAGAGCAGGAGCAGCAGGAAGCATGAGGGGTAGCAATACAAATGAAAAAGGTGTATGCTTAGCAGCTGGACAGGAAGCTTACAACTCATCTCAGTGAGTTTGTCTGGTCAAGGTCTGGTTCAATTGAAATTACCATTTATTCAATCTTAGTGCTTGCACATCAACCTGCCACGCAAACAAAAAACGCCTTTATATAGAACGCCTTAACGTTCCGGCTGTGGCAGCGCATCACAAATGTTGCATTTGAAATGTAAAACCTTTTGATTTTCTGGGAGTGTTGTCCCCTGTGCCCCATTATAAACATACAGTGATGCTATCCTGTAGTTCCGTCTACAGGCGCCATAGGCGCCAGTAGGGCGCCTACGGATCAGGCGCCTGTAGGCACCTGTTGGCGTCGACGCCGTAGGCGTCTACAGAGGCGCCTACGGCGCCTACAGCACCAACAGCACCTTCGGCGCATACAGCATCCACCTCCGCACTCCCCGCGACTATGGCACCTACAGCACCTACAGCGACTACGGCACTGACCTCCACACACCCCATGCCCATGGCGTCTACGGCGGCTACAGCGCCTAAAGCGCCTATGGCAGCCACCTCCGCAACCCCCGCGCCTATGGCGTCTACGGCGCCTACAGCGCCTATGGCGCCTATGGGCCTTCCACCCTCGCTAGCGTACAATTTGATTTACAAAGCGATCTATTTGAATATTGAATAGAAATGATGTTTTAACACAAAAGCGCCCAACACCCGTCGCAAAGCGGGGGGGTGCAGGGGGGGCTTGCTAAATTTTAAGATTAAAATGTTTCTCGGTTTATGTAGGCTAGGTTTTGGGTTAGGATTAGGGTTAGGGTTAATGCGGTAGTTTTGGGGTCCCCCAAAAATTCCTGTAGACGCCGTAGGCGCCATAGGCGCCGTAGTTGCTGTAGTTCTGGGGGTCCCCCAGAAATTCCTGAAGACGCCGTAGGCGCCATAGGCGCCTTAGTTACTGTAGTTCCGGGGATCCCCCAGAAATTCCTGAAGACGCCATATGCGTCATAGGCGCCGTAGTTGCTGTAGTTCCGGGGTCCACCCAGAAATTCCTGTAGGCGCCGCAGGCGCCATAGTTGCCATAGTTGCTGCAATTCCGGAGGTCCCCCAGAAATTCCGGTAGGTACCATAGACGCCATAGGCGCCATAGTTCAAGACGTCCAGGTCGACCCAGGCGGGGCTGTAGGCGCCAACTGGTAGGCGCTGTAGTTTTGCGTAGTTTTTATTTTTAAACAGGCATAAACGAGAACTACAGCTAAAATTATGGCGCCAACAGATGGAACAATAGGATAGCGAAACTTTCTCATTATCAACGCCCTTCCACTTATGACCAAAGGCTGTGATGTATTTCTCATATCACCACAGGCCAAAGAGGAATGTAGCGCTGACTTCATTCGTTCTGTATCTTTTATGGATCGCAGGTGAATGGAAACAAGCTGGGATGAAGCTCGTCAGGTCACTGTCAACAATGATGTTCAGCTCTCTTGGCTACAAGTTCGATGATTGGATTGCTGTGCTTAAAATGCATAACCGCGCAATCATGGACTCTGGGTGCTCTGTTTGCTGATGGTCATGATGTCCGCAAAGAAGATTGCTTAAGCGGGATGCTTTAGGAACAGACAAGCTAGGGAATAGAAAGGACGACCGGCAAGAACGAAGAGAAGCAAATTGTGCTTGAAGAAAGCCAAGAACCTTATATTCTGATGAAGGACGGAAGATCACGCCAGCTTTAGTGACTCCAGTGGCATGTACAAAGGGAGTTATATATACCTGGTGCATGCATTGCTGGCTGGCGGCCACACTCCTTGAGATGAATGCAATTTAAATCCAAATTATTTCCATTAGTGTGGAATTCAAGAGAATGTTTCTAACAATGAGGCTCAAAGGAAAGACCACAAGGTAATCATTACCTTTTCTTTGGTTTGGCAATATTAAGGGTAAGGTGTGCAGCACTCAAGCGCAATTCAAAAGTGCCAGGGCCCTCCAAAAGAAAAGAAACTACTAAAATAGCAAATCTACAACTGTTGTCGTGACGACCACCAAAAGGAAAAGGGGAGGCCCGGGGAGAAGGAGCTCCACCCCCAGGGGGCATATATTTAGAGAGTGAAGGGAGGTGACGGGTCTATCTAGACCGATGCCATGCTGCATCTAGCTCGCTATGGAAAGCTTGGGATCAAGGTAATAAGAAATGTTAATGATTCACTTCCAATTAAAGGTGGCAAACTCCAACATTGAATTGCTAGTGATCGGCTGGCAATCCGTTTAGAACTTTTAAGCAACAGTTACTGTCATGCTGAAATACCATATTTAGACTAGGAAACACCAGTGGCACCATGCCTGCCTCTTCCTCGGCCTCTCCCACCTCCAATTGCTAGGTGCCCAGGTCTGCATGGTGGCAAGCCATCATATCATATTATGTGGCTTATGGGTATAAATGTTGAAGCCACAATCTTACATGTTTGTTACATGTACAACATGATGTCACCTGGGTCCCTTCAAATGGCATAGCATGCCTGTCACTCCATAGCTGTTCGTAGCTGTGCGCCTAGCTGGCAGAACATGATGATTTAATGTTCTTCGCCAAGACCTTGCCTAACCAGATTGCTCTGATATTACATCAAGCAAAGCAAAAGCGATATTCATCTATCTCATACTATGAGGTGAAGTACACCATAGATCACAGTTTGGATGCCAGTAACCAGCCACAAACTAAGCAGCCTGACTACCTGGCCAGCGGCCAATACTAATTCCAACGAGTCGTGAAGTTAATCTTCAATAAAATTAAGGACCATTTTATCATTTCATGGCTGGATCCCTTTGTCATGCAGGCTCACACTAAAGGGTATGGAGGATAGTAAGAAGATGACCTTGGAAAAGGCTCAAACACTAGTCTGATTCGAGGGGTCGCGCCTTGCCCATGAAATGTACTATGTATAGCATCCATGTCTCTCATCAAAAAGCGAACTTGCATCTCTTTATCATGATCTCCGTTGATGTAGCGCTCCCCCAAGATGATTATCAGTGGCTCTACCCTGAAGGAAACAAGTGCATGAAGAAGGGAAGGATGAAGTAAAGCGGAGGCCAACAGGGCCTGCAACCATGACCAAAAACTTTGCTAGTCGAACAGGCCCAGAATTTCCTTGGAGTCGGCGAGAAACTCTTAAAACTCAAGACCTTCAGCTTATAAGTGCATACAGAGTCTCATGTTATTTTCTTGCCAGCTGCGGTCCTTTTGCGCCTGAGCTTTGAGGGAATTGGGAGCGGGCCAGAGAGAGAAGGGCCTTGTTTGCACATCTGGCAACTGAGGTCGTGAACAGTGTGGGTTTGTTAAGCGCACTACACTCTTGATGCTTCCCTTGAAGCTCAGTCTTGCTATGGCAAACATGGGGGACACAAAGCATCCCTTTACTTCCAACCTTCAGCTTCCAAGGCCCTGTTGATATCCACCTGCACCTGCTATGATCGCAAAGTAGCCTAAGATGCTCCAAATATTTTGCACAAGGAAATCTGGTAGTGGTAGCCACTGAGGCCCTCAGGGCTAGGTCTGGCCCAATTTGCAGGCAGGAGGTGCATTCACGAGCATGCCCTGATCCTCCAGCGCTCCAAAATCTCAGGTGCATAGATGCCATGGCTTTGGACCGCTGCACACCTCTATATTGGACTTTGCAAGGGAGATGTAGGAGCTGTGAGCTTCAGAGGTGGCCACCTTGCGCAAGCACAGGTGAGACTGAACCTTCCAGAGAGAGAGGGCTTAAGGCCATTTCTCTCTTAGCTGCAAATATGGGTACAATGTGTCTCCACAAAAGATACATCATGTGCAAGTTATGGTGTGCCTCACCTTTGTAGCATGCAAGCTGCCAGTATAACCAAGGCCTCTCCTGCATTCGTCTTGAATTCCAACCTCAAGCGCTTGAGGCTAGGGAAGCTTCTTACAGCCTCAAGCAGGGTAGTGCTTGCCAAGCTGCAGAGGTACAACGCATAGCGGCAGCATCAGCATCAGCACCAGCAAATTTGCAACTTGGATTTGCTGCATTTTGGTAGCATTAACGTATATTTCATGTTGGGGCTTCAGTGGCCTTTCCAATCAAAAATTTTCTCTTCTGCTGACCTGCCTGCCCCCTGCCTTCCTGCTGTCAGTATTATCATATTCAACAGAAGTGCATGTGGAAGGCATGCATGCATACATACAGGCCTTCACTTTGCCCAATGTGCAAGTTGGAAGTAGGACAACCTGGTAGGCCAAAATTATCTGCTTAAATTTGACGGACATGCGCCACTTGGGTCTGAGTCTGACGCACAGGATTAAGGCATACTATCATAATGTCGAATACTTACATCGAAATCTCCTCTCTGGCATAACAGAGTGGCCGTGGCCACTTTCATTATCCCCCATATTCCTGAAGAAAATGGCATTTTGCTTGTGCGTCGCAACAATCGATCCTCCGGCAGCATACAACACCTCATTTATTGTGGGCATAATTCCACGTTGGCATAATTCTGGACAAACCTAGCTTGCCCACCCATATGTTCCAAAGCAGAATATCACCCCTACCCTCTCTGCCACTCTGCGCATACAAAATTTGAGCGCGCTCTAAGGCGTTTCTCATTTTCCCAATGTCTGCGAGCGTGCTTCCTAAGCCCAGCCTGCTCTAGACTCAGCCAGAAATTTGGCAGGACTGAGGAAAGCTTTGCAAGCATAGATGCTACTGAGACCTCTGCACTATGTGCTGACAATCTGTACACTTTTGTGCAGTTTCCCACCAAGCTAAGGGCATTATCTAATCTGTGTCAAAGCCTAGTCACTGAAGATTCCCATTTCAGTCAGACAAAGCGAATGAGGGGGATCTGTAAGCAGTTTCTGTAATATCATCCTATAAGCACACTCAGGTTGTGATCAACTGGACTTACAAAGCCAAAGCAGCAGCAATTTACACCGACATTTTTGTGTGGTGCCAAAACTTATTTGCCAGAGGTTTGGTTTGTCAGAGGACAACTGGATGCCTGCTGCAAGTGATCAATCGGCATACACTTGAGTAGGATTGGCATCCGGGTTTCTGACTCACTAGCTAGCAATAACAGCATCAGGTCTAGTTGAGGTGCAGATGCAGGACAAGGAACATTAAAGGTGCAGATCAGCGCCTCTTATCATTTTATGGGATAAAGAAGGGGTTGACGAGCAAGCAATAAAGTTTGCAAGTTGCCCTAGATCCACACTCACTCTTAGACTGTGCTGTTAAATTCCCCCCCACACGTCCCCTTGCCTTATTCAAACGAAATTGGCTTATTCTGCCCCAGCTTTCTAGAAACCCTCCTTCACGGTCTAGACGAATCTTACTCACAGCTGCATGTCTGCTGAGCTGGGGGGCTACAGATTGGCACCCGCATTAAGTCAGAGGCCTGCCTAAAGCACAACTTAGGTAGATGCACAGGTCAAGTATGCAGTAGCCGCTTCCAAACAAATTGTAGTGATCAAAAACCCAGTTTGATTTTACATATCCACTCAGTCACATCAGGGGGATATTATTAGGCTATCTTTTGGGGTTTCCTTTTCCCAAACTTCTTTGGGGCCCTACCGCTGCACCTTTCAAAGCTTCTTTCAAGGGAGACTCATAATTTGTAAGCAGGGTTGGGTCATGTGTCCATTTGCCCAGACCAATGCACGTATGAAACAAACAACGCACGTACTCAACACGTCCACATTTAGGGGTCATTTTTGAGGGTAGAAGCTGGGGAGATCAGGGGGGGCTTGTGGGCCCTCAACTGCCCCCACAGCCACCTGTCACCACCCCAATGCATTCTTACATGTACACACACATACGTATGCAAATTGCCAAGAAAAAAGGGAAGGAGTGGGTTAATATCAAGATCATCGAGCTGAAAGACAAGTTTTACCAGCACAAGTTGCCTTTTTCGCTGCATCAGGACACTTCCTGCATCAGGACACTTCCTGCATATTAATCCAATTTGTGGGGTAGTTAAGTGCACAGCGGATGAAGCAGTCCTGCAGCCTGTCCTGGATGGGATGAGAGTCCAGGCTGGATGAGAGCCCTGGCTGTTGATGCTCAGAGTAAGGCAGCAGCAGCAGCAGCAGCAGCGCAGTGCCAGCTTGACAGAAATTCAGCAGCAATTGCGCACAACGCCTTGCAACTGCTAAGGAGTGCAGGCAAGTGCTTCGCTAAGCAAGGCTGAGCAGGAACACAAGAAACACCAGGGGGAGTTCCGCGCTGAACGCATTGGGGTTTTCATGCGCAGGTTTTAGATATTTTTTTCGCAACGCTTGACCCATGCCCTAGGTCAGAGGCAGAGGGGCTGGAAGCTGGCAATAGCTGTATTTGTTGCATGCAGGCTAGGCCCAAGGATCCCCAAAGGTGGCCATCATGTAACAAACATACATCATCGTGGACTTATCTGCAACCCTTTTTAGGTTTGAGAGAAACATCCGGCCGGATCTGGGAGGGTCCAGTAACCGGACTGTATATTTCACCCTTAAACCCCGTTTTGCCCAAGGTAAATGACTGAAAGACAATTCCACAGCCCCTGCACCTTTCCATCCCATTATTTTTTTATTAGTTTATTGCTCTGTGCAATCCAGATTGTCGACGTTCCTTGAAGTTTACTCTTAAAGTTTAACCTTACGTCAGGTGAATTTCGGCAGCGCATGCCAAGATGCAAAGAAACAGGGTTTACTGTCCAATTGTGTGCCCAGCATCCTGGCACGCACTGCTAAACCTGCCCAAGAATTCACCCTAAGCTCCAGAAACCAGTGACCACCCCCTGCACTCACACGCTGTATGCAAAAGCCACTTACTTGCAGTCCGTGAAGTCAATTTCTTCTGTCAAGCTTTCTTCTCCATTAAAATTGAATTCTCCAGGGCCAAAACGGAATTGGCAAAAAGCAATGCTTCTCATGGCTGTAATGGGGATTGACGAATTCCAGAGAGAGCCAAGGTTCATGTCGGAAGGGTTTAACTGAGGCGTGCCATCAGAGTAAATAGCATCAGGAATGCCCACGTTATAGCCGCCCATGTTTATAAAGAGAGCACAGTGCTCAAAATCTAAGCGCGGTACAACAACTTCAGTTTTGTCAGTTATGGTAGACACCTGCAAGGACGTAGGAGTCAGGCAAAGCAAGGAATTGGCCCAAAAAGCAGCAGCAGAGATGCTTTCCCACAAGGGTCCAAGGAGACTGAAATGCGCCAGCCTGTGCAGGAGACAGGCCCAGCTGTCCAAATTTGTCTCGACAGGTCAGGAAGTAAGGCTCCTCTGAGAAACATCCAAAAGGGCAGCCGATCGATGTCGTCACATTGATCCTTATTGTATTCACTTCACCACGCAACATTTGGCAAGCTGGGCATGGAATCATCCCAGCTCTGCATGCAACCTTGCTGTGTTGGTGGATCACACGTCCATGCAGTTCCTTATGCATTTACAATGTCCATGTTAGAGTTGCATAGCGGTTAGGTACACTTAGCGAGTTATACACATCAAAACATGACTTCCAAGGTCTAACCAAGCAGGGTGCTCTTTTAACGCTGAGTAAGCCTCCAAAAGCCCAGCAAGAACATGCCATAGCCTTCTATCAGCCAAACCAGCAGATACATTTGTCTTGTTGTCATGCACTCTATTCTTAAAACTATCCAACATGACAGGTTTTACACCTGGCCTTGTTGTCATGCACTCTATTCTTAAAACCATCCAACGTGACAGGGTTTACACCTGGCCTTGTGCCACCAGATGCCTGAATGGCCTTGTGCCACCAGCTGCCTTGTGCCACCAGCTGCCTGGCCTTGTGCCTGACTGGCCTTGTGCCACCAGCTGCCTAAATGGCACCAGATGGCACTGGCCTTGTGCCTGACTGGCTTGTGCCACCAGATGCCTGAATGGATGCATGCACGCATCCATTATAGGGTGCAAGCTTCCTTACCAGGTCCGTGGAAGCTCGGGTAGAACTGCAATCGATGTGAAGGCGCAACACCCTCACCGCTTTGCAAAGTGGCATAGAGCTGAACTTGTTCAGCATCATGAGCTTGGGGTACTCAGCAAGCGCCACGCTGCCTATGCAGAAGAGCTCTACTGAAGAGGAAGTCAAGGAGTCAAGAAACTTGGGCAGCGTGCCAAGCTGCAGTTCCTTCAACATGGGCAGACTATGGAGCAATTCTTGCAGTCCTGAGCTGGGTGCAAGACGCTCATACCCGAGCTGCAGGCAAGTATAAGCATTGAGAGGGTACAATCATTGATCACCCTTAACAGATGTCGGCATTGAGGTGGCATTTCTGGGTGATGCCCTGGCTTGCTGGAAAGTGAGATGATGAGGCAAATGATGCAGGCACACTTGCCTTCCAAGGCAGCATCCAATGTTTTTTCCTTTCATTCAGAGGTAAAGCTGGGACGAACCTTCTCACACCAAGGCATTGCAGGCTTGGGGCGTTGTAAAGCGTGCAAGCAGGAAGGTAATGAGTTTACACTGTTCCCACTTGCAAGAGATTGCTGCTCCCCTTTCCATGCCAGTTTGACCTGAACGCTTGCTCAGGCCTGGCGGCAATGCACAAGCTGCAGCAAGCAACCTAATACCTCTGGCTTTACATGTCATGATAAGATAGGCTAGCCCTCACCGTTAAATGCTCCAACAGCGATAGCTCGGACAGTTTTGCAAGCTCACCTAACACAGCATGCAGCAGATTAGGTATGTTGCTAATTGTGTTGTCTATTTGTAACATGGAATGGAGTGACCAGGACATCCTCAATCGTCCACAAGCGTGCCTTCTGTGCTGATAGGCGTGTATGCTTCCATTCGCCCATTGCACTGCCAGGCCACCACAGTGAGCAGGCACCCCACACACCCTGTGCTGGACCTACTTAGTCCTACAACTAATACAGGCTACAAGGCAAGCATAGAGCACAAGCCATGCTGCACTGGATACCCACCCTGCGAGCACAAACCAACAGTGTTGCCTTGAAGCACGATTTCCAGACTCTTCAGGTTCCTTAAGGGCAGAATGGGCTCTATATATAGCATTACGGGGTCGTGAGTATCACTGGCGTTTAGCTTCAGTGTGCGCAGCTGCTTGTTGAACAGCTGCGTCATGTCTGATGACTCCATGAACAACTCTTTGTAAAAGGGCTGGAGCTCAATGCAGATGGGAAGTTCAAGTCTGGAGAGGTGTGGGAATCGCGTCCGCAGCGCTTGTGCACATCTTGGAACTCGATCCACATCAGAGGGGATGCAACCCTGCAGTCCATTTCCAAGCAGGGCGGATAGCGTGCCCTTGAGACTGAATTCCATTAGGGGAGCGGCTTTAACACAGGCAAGTCTGGGGCAATCAGGGAGCTTTTGGCGGCAAAAGCAAGCAACGTTTAAAGCCAGAAGAGCAGGAGGCATTAACATAATAGAGAAACTGACCAAGCTGGGTGCCTTGACCAAAGGGTTCCAGTAATTGTGCACAGGCAGGTAAATTGTGCAGGACGTGGCAGACTGCTTGCATCAAAGGGCTAAGGATGCAAGTGCCAGAGCTTTCAGTGGTTGTTCAGCTGAGCTTTACACTCAAAGCTTAAATAATTGAATTCCCAAGCCCAGGGGTTTACTATCCCCAAAACTCATAATATCAAAGAACAGGCTAGCGCAGCTTGTGCTTGGAGACTTACCTCAATGATCAGATCTGTGACTGTGCTGGTCAAATAGGAGGGCGCATTGCAAAGGATCAGACACACAATATCAGGAAGATAAGTGGAATTGCAATTAAAAGGACTGGAGAAAGAGCTTGCGGGCACAGCCAGCTTGAGTTTCTTTAGAGTTGCAGCCCTCGGAAAGGATGCAAGCCTCTCGAAGCTGTCTTCCTTGTCAATGTCAAGGGTGAGGGAGTGGATGAAGGCTGTGACACTTTCTGCCTGCGAGAGGTGTGTGTTTGTGTAATGTGTGTGTGTGAGAGTGAGTGTGTGTGTGTGTGTGTGTGTGTGTGTGTGTGTGTGTGCAGGAGGGCAGGGACATGCCAGCGG
>LKMJ01000851.1_pt1 | contig 25401 bp, 23 predicted proteins | sample 643391 | NCBI WGS metagenome assembly LKMJ01 (sample SAMN04112250, study PRJNA286221) | soda lake metagenome | biome: soda lake; feature: Kulunda Steppe; material: water; isolation source: sample PL-Br10 brine of Picturesque Lake | place: Russia: Kulunda steppe | collected 2010-07 | reverse complement strand
GATGGCACTCAGCACGGGATGCAGCAGCATGAACCCACATTACGACTCCGATAAATCCCACCATACCAGGACCGGCTTCACCAACAATTACGACCCGGAGCGCCCAACCGCCGGGGATGTCGTGAAGTGGCAGTGGAACCGTTGGTGGAACAACCTGCCCAAGCCACCGGAGGCGCCCATAGAAGGTGTTGATCCGGATCTGGATTTCATACAGAACAACACCAGTGAGGTGGCGGCCACATGGATTGGCCATGCCACAGTGCTGTTTCAGGTGGACGGACTCAATGTGCTGACCGACCCGCAGTTCTCGGACCGTGCCTCACCGGTGGGCTTTGCCGGCCCCAAACGCCACCAGCCCCCGGGTGTCAAGCTGGAGGATCTGCCTCATATTGATGCAGTGGTGATCTCCCACGCCCATTACGACCATCTGGATCTTGACTCGGTGCAGGCACTTTATGAGCAGGACGGTGGCCCGCCACGCTTTTTCGTGCCCCTGGGGATGGAAGAATGGTTTCTGGACCACGTCACCGACGACGATGACAGCCACATCACCTATATGGACTGGTGGGAGACGCGGGAACTGGGCAATGCCACAGTGCGGTTTCTACCGGTGCAGCACTGGAGTTCCCGTACGCCCTGGGACGACAACGAGATGCTCTGGGGTTCGTGGGCGGTGGAGCACCCGGACTTCCGCTTTTTCTTCGGTGGCGATTTCGGCTATTCCCGCGACCTGGAGGACATCGGCGAGCACACTGACGGCTATGACCTTGCTGCCCTGCCCATCGGCGCCTATGAGCCGCGCTGGTTCATGAAGAGCAACCACGTCAATCCCGAGGAGGCCGTTCAGGCGATGAAAGACATTGGCGCAACCCAGGCATTCGGCATCCACTGGGGCACCTTCGAGGATCTGACCGATGAGCCTCTGGATGAGCCCCCGGAGGCACTGCGTGAAGCCCGGGAGGAGGCAGGACTGAGCGACGAGGAATTCCGGGTGTTGCGCCACGGCGAAACGTGGCGCCCCCACAGCGAGTAACAGAGGCGCCGTTATTGCTGCGGCTGCTGTAAGGGTGGCAGCGGCACATGCAGGCAGGCGCAGATCACGCGCAGCAGCTCTGCCTCGCTGGGGACCACCTCACCGGCGTACTGCACGGTTTCGATCATGGCCTCAAGAAGACGCTTCTTGTCCGCCGGGCGCAGCTCATCCAGCACCACAATCGCCTGATCCAGACGCTCGTGCCAGTTCTCACGCAGCGCCTCGGTATTGCCGGGGCGCCAGCCCAGCTTCTGGGTACCCGCCGTCATCGCCGCCACGGCCTGATCGGCGCTTTCATGGCCGTGATGGGCCAGAATACGGATGAGATTGTCGGCGGCGTCCCTGCAGTCGGCGATGCGTTTTCTGCCGGTCGCCCTGCTCTTTTTGGGGTTGCGCACCTCTTCGATCTGCTTGCGCAGCAGCCGTGCGAGAGCGTATTCGGACACATCAATGCGCCCATCAGCGCGCACCAGGCGCTCCACCAGCGCCACCAACTGGTCTGCTTCCGTGAACGGCAGGTGGCGGACCACCGGGAAGGCCATTTCCAGCAGCGGCAGGCGCTGCTCGGCGGAGAGTTCCTTGCCTGCTTCGGTCAGGTTGCGGACCTGTTTTTCGCTGTCAGGGCCCATGGATTCAAGGATCATCTCGAGTTGACGCTCACGGATTTCGGCCTCGCCGGAAAGAACCAAAGCACAGACCAGCTCTGGCGCCCATTCCTCGGAGTGGGCCGCGCGCTCCAGAGCCTGGGGCAAGGCCGAAGCCAGTAACGCGGCAGAGAGAATCTGCTGCATGCCTGGCTGCCCGATCTGATCCATGACGCTGTTCAGATCCATATGCCCGGAGCCGCTTCGGGATCCCGACGCTCCCTCTTCCTGTTGGGCTTTCTGGCTCTGCGTATGGCGGGCCATGTCTTCCCGGGCCTTTTCCAGATCGCCAGACTCAATGGTCAGCCCCAGGGCCCGGATACGCTGATCCAGTGGCGGATGAGTCGCCATCATCTGTGCGCTGAAGCCGCTGGAGAACAGCATATGACCCACTTCCTCGCTGTCCTTCTCCATGACCGAGCCATGCTGGGCCGCAGCGATCTTCTTCAGTGCGCCACCGATGCCCTGAGGGTTGCGGGTGAACTGAACGGCCGAGGCGTCAGCCAGGTATTCACGCTGGCGCGAGACCGAGGCCTTGATCCAGCGCCCGAAGAAGACGCCGATGTAGCCGATCAGCATGATGGCCAGCCCGACCATGACTGCGCCACCGGCATTGCGGTTGCGCGACAGTGCGCTGGAATGCATCAGAAGCCGCCCGACAATGGCCAGGCCCAGAATGCCAAACAATATGCCGATCAGGCGGATATTGAGCCGCATGTCGCCATTGAGAATGTGCGCGAACTCATGCGCCACCACGCCCTTGAGCTCCTCCCGGTTCAGTTTCTCCAGGGTGCCCCGGGTCACCGCCACGGCCGCATCGGAGGTGGAGTAGCCGGCGGCAAAGGCATTGATGCCCGGTTCCTGCTCCAGCACATAGATATCCGGCACCGGTACGCCGGAGGCAATCGCCATTTCCTCGACCACGTTGCGGTAGCGGCGCTTAAGCGGGTCACGGGTGTCCGGCTCGACCGGTGTGCCGCCCATCTCGCGGGCCACGACACTGCCACCGGCGCTGAGTTTCTGGCTGCGGACCAGACTCGCCAGTCCGATCAGCGCCCCAGTGACCAAGGCAATCACCAGCAGAATGTCCAGATGGGCCCAGAGATAATCCGGGGAAAAGACGTTGGGTGCCGGCTCCCCGGCGGCGGTATCGCCGTAGGTCAGCGCGGCCAGGAGCAGCACGCTGACGGTGGCCATGATCACAAGTACCGCCAGTGCAAAGAGCACAATCAGTTTGACGGTCTGTTTCCTGGCACGTTCCTGGTGTTCAAAAAAATCCATCAGCCTACTCAGTCGTCACTCAGTTCAAGACGGGCCGCGTTCATGTACACGCACATGGACCACAGCGTCAGCAGCGCCGCAACCGCCAGCACCACAAGCCCCAGCGTCGCTATGGGCTCCCCCTTGGGGTAGGCCAGCAGCAGCACCACAGCGACCATCTGGCAGGCCGTTTTGACCTTGCCAATGAACGAGACCGCCACACTGGCGCGCTTGCCCATCTCCGCCATCCACTCGCGCAGCGCGGAAATCACAATTTCCCGGCCAATGATGACGATGGCAGGAATTGTCAGCAGCAGCGAGCTGTAATCATGGATCAGCACAGTCAGCGCCACGGCCACCATGAGCTTGTCGGCAACCGGGTCCAGAAAGGCACCCAGCGGCGTGGACTGATCCAGTTTGCGTGCCAGATATCCGTCCAGCCAATCCGTTACCGCCGCCAGCGCGAAGATGATGGCGCTGGCCATATAGGACCATTGAAAAGGCAGAAAAAACACCAGCACAAAAGCCGGGATCATGACGATTCGTGAGAACGTCAGAATATTGGGTAGGTTCATGAGCTACTCATTATGCAGTGCCGCGTAAATGGATTCGGCCAGTTGCCGACTGACGCCCCGCACTTTGGCGATTTCTTCCGTGCTGGCCTTGCTGATCTCCTGCAGGCCGCCGAAATAGTTTATCAGGTCTTTGCGTCGTTTGGCGCCCACCCCGGGAATCCCTTCCAGGGTTGATTGGCTGCGTTTTTTATCCCGCCGCTGGCGGTGTCCGGTAATGGCAAAGCGGTGCGCCTCGTCGCGGATGTGCTGGATCAGGTGCAGTGCCGGTGAATCCGGCGGAACGCGGAAGCTCGAATCCGTCAGCGCATCCACCAGCTGCTCCATGCCCGCCTTGCGAGTCGTGCCCTTGGCCACCCCGATGAGCGTAACACCCTCAATGCCAAGCTCCTCAAACACCTCACGGGCCACATTCAACTGGCCCTTGCCACCGTCAATGAACACCAGGTCCGGGCGTTTGCCTTCTCCCGCGCGTATGCGACGAAAACGCCGCGTCAGGACCTGGCGCATGGCGGCGTAGTCGTCGCCAGCCTGAACATCCTCGATGTTGTATATCCGATAATCACTCTTAAGCGGTCCATTCTCATCAAACACCACGCAGGAGGCAACCGTGCTTTCCCCCTGGCTGTGACTGATGTCATAGCATTCCATGCGCACGGGCGTCTGATCCAGCTCCAGCAGTTCACGCAATGCCAGCAGACGTCGGTAAACGGTCTCCTTGCTGGCCAGATGGGTGCGCAGCGTCTGTTCGGCGTTGGTCTGCGCCATTTCCATCCAGCGGCGCCGCTCATCACGGACACTGTGGCGCACCCGTACCCCACGCCGGCCCTGCTCGCTCAAAGCGCTGCCCAACAACTTCTGATCCGGCAGCTCGCAGGGCACGACGATTTCTCTGGGGATTTCCCTGGGGTTGTCGTTACCCAGGTAATACTGACCGATAAAGGCGGTTAACAACTCTTCCTCACTCTGGTCCATGGACAGACGCGGAAAATAGTGCCGGGTGCCCAGCACCCGCCCACCACGGACAAAGATCACCACCACACAGACCACGCCCGCCTCCTGGGCCAGCGCCACCACATCCACCTCGGCGCTGCCGCCCTCTATGGCCTGCTGCTCCTGGACATGGCGCAGGTAGTTGATACGGTCGCGGTACTCGGCGGCCTTTTCATACTCAAGGTTGGCCGCGGCTTTCTGCATGGCATCAATCAGCTCATCCAGCACCTCCGGATTCTTGCCGCGCAGAAACAGGCTGGCGCGACGGATGTCCGCCTGATAGTCCTCAGGTGAGATAAAGCCGACACAGGGCGCCGTGCAGCGGTTGATCTGGTACTGCAGGCAGGGCCGATCGCGGTTTTTGAAGTAGCTGTCGTCACACTGGCGGATGCGAAACACCTTCTGGAGGATATTCAGGCTCTCTCTCACCGCCCCGCCACTGGGAAAAGGCCCGAAATAGGTGCCTTTGTCACGCTTGCTCCGGCCACGCTTGAACGTCAGCGACGGGAAATCACGGTGACTGGAGAGATAGATGTAAGGGTAGGACTTATCATCACGCAGCAGGATGTTGTAGGGCGGGCGCTGTTCCTTGATCAGATTCTGTTCAAGCAGCAGCGCCTCGGTTTCGCTGGCGGTGACTGTGACCTCGATGCTGGCGATTCGGCTGACCAGCGAGCGGGTCTTGATGGCCTGTCCCTGGGTGCGAAAATAGCTCGCCAGGCGCTTTTTGAGATTTTTCGCCTTGCCGATATAGAGAATGTCACCGTCCGCGTTGTACATCCGGTAGACGCCGGGGCGTTCGGTGACCTGCTTGAGAAAGGCTTTGTGGTCGAATTCCGGGGCCTGGGTCTGTTCAGACTTCATCAGCGTCCAGGATGCCGAACTTGACCGCCTTGAGGGTCAACTCCACGTCACTTTCAATGCCCAGCTTCTCAAAAATACGATAGCGGTAGGTGTTGACCGTTTTCGGGCTGAGGCAGAGCTTGTCGGAAATATCCTGCACCTTCTGGCACTGCACGATCATCATCGCAATCTGCAGTTCCCGCTCGGACAGCTCATCAAAGGCGCCATGCCCTTCCTCAGAATCACCAAAGGTGCTCAGGGCCATTTTCTGGGCGATTTCCGGACTGATGTAACGCTGACCCAGAGCCGCACGGCGCACTGCACGCAGCATTTCATCCATGTCCGCACCCTTGGTGATGTAGGCGTGCGCGCCAGCCTGCATGACCCGCGTCGGATAAGGGTCGTCGGCGCAGGCTGTCACCGCAATGACCCGAATACTGTCGTCAAAACGCAATATACGTCGTATGGCTTCAAGCCCACCAATGCCGGGCATGCGAAGATCCATCAACACAACATCCGGCGGGTCCCGGCGACATTTCTCAATGGCCTCTTCCCCGGATTCCGCCTGATCCACAACCTGAATGTCCTCGTCGTCCGAGAGCATACGACTGATGCCGGCCCGCACCAGTTCGTGGTCGTCCACCAACAGCACTCGAATCAAAATCTTACCTCTCTGATGGCCCCATTAAACATTACCGCTGGGACGCCATTCTAACGCATCAGATGGCGCCCTTCCCGGCCGGATCACTCCTGCATCTGACCCCGCAGAGCTTCCGCATGGGGCTGAACCGCATCAATATCGGCCTGTGGAGCATCCGCCATCGCCTCCATGCCTCCTACGGCCTGTTCCATCTGCTGGCGCATCTGCTCACGCTGTTCATCGGAAACGTTGGGGTTGTCCTCCATTTCCGCCATGGCCTGATCCATTTCCTCACGCATGTCGCCATGCCCTTCCTGCTGCATCTCCAGCGCCATCATGGCCCTGATGATCCGGTCACCGGTGCTCGCCCAGTCATCCGGGTCGGAAAATCCATGGGAGGTCACTACGTCGGAGAATTCATCCAGGATTTCATGCCCTTCCATCTCGCTGACCGCCATGCTCAGGGGGTTGAATTCACCACCTTCGGTCGCGTCGCGTTGTTCATCGGCCATATCGTCAAGTTCTTCCATCTCGTCATAGCGCTCGGCCAGGCGGTCAAGTTCTGACAATGTGGCAATGAACCCCTCAATCTGATCATCCGTCAGATCGTCTGCAACAACCGGCTGGGCAGCCAGCATCACCGATGCTGCCACCAGTGCTGTAAGGTATCGTTTCATCATGAGTCCTTCCTTGTTACGAGCTGTGTCTGTGATTGTGCTCGGCCTGTGGCCGGCTGGCAAGAGTTGACCGTATCAACTCTGCGGATACCATAATCAGCCCAAACCGCCCCAGGGAGCCTGCCAACATGCACAGACTTGTCATCATCAAAACCGGTTACACCCTGCCCCCGATCCGTCAGGCCCATGAGGATTTTGAGAACTGGTTCCGGTCACGACTCGGCGATGGCGCCGACGTCGTCGTGTGCAATGTGTTCGACGGTGAGGACCCGGGAGCGCCGGATCAGTGGGACGGCGTTCTGGTTACCGGCTCTCCGTCCATGGTGACCGACGCTGAAGCCTGGAGCGAATCAACGGCCGGCTGGCTGAAACAGGTGGTTGACCACGGCAAGCCAGTGCTTGGCATCTGTTACGGCCATCAGCTGCTGGCTCACGCGCTCGGCGGGCTGGTCGGCAACCACCCGGAAGGTCGTGAGATCGGTACCCGCCAGATCGAGCTGACCCCGGCGGCCGCGGATGACCCACTCCTTCGGGGGCTCCCCCAGACATTCCCCGGCCAGCTCACCCATTCCCAGTCAGTCCTGCAGTTGCCGGAGGGTGCCGTGCATCTGGGGCACAGTGACATGGAGCCCAACCAGGCGTTCCGTTGGGGCGACAGGGCATGGGGTCTGCAGTTCCATCCGGAGTTTTCGGATGCGGTCATGCACGCCTACATTGATGCACTGCACGAAGAACTGGAAAGCGAAAATCTCTCGCCCCAAGCGCTTCACGATGCAGTGACCGACGCTCCCGAGGCGCGTTCAGTGCTGCAGCGCTTTACCAGAATCGTGACCGGAGAGGCGGCCTGACCGCCTCCCCGAGTGGTTTATTCCAGCTCGGCCAGGACCTGATCCAGGTTGTCCACCGTGCGTGGAATATTGCGCAGCTTATCCAGTCCAAACAGCCCGATACGAAAGGTCTTGAAGTTCTCGGGCTCATCACACATCAGCGGCACACCCGCTGCGGTCTGCATGCCCTGGGCAATGAAGGACTTACCGCTGTGCAGTCCATCGTCATCGGTGTAGAGCACCACCACGCCCGGCGCCTGGTACCCTTCGGCGGCCACACTGACAAAGCCTTTTGACCCGAACAGTTCACGCACCCGGATACCCAGCTCCCACTGGTTTTCACGCACAGTATCGAGCCCTTCCGCCACGGTTTCCTTCATCACATCCCGGAAAGTGGCGAGCGTATCCGTGGGCATGGTCGCGTGGTAGGCGTGCCCGCCTTTCTCGTAGGCCTGCATGATGTTGTGCCACTTCTTAAGATCACAGGCGAAGCTGTCACTGGTGGTGTTCTCCAGCCGCTCCAGCCCTTTCGCGCTGAGCATGATCAGTCCGGCACAGGGAGACGCACTCCAGCCCTTCTGGGGGGCGCTGATCAGCACGTCCACACCAATCGCCCTCATGTCCACCCAGATATTGCCGGAGGCCACACAGTCCAGCACAAATATGCCGCCTGCCTCGTGGACCGCTTCTGCGACCTGGCGCAGGTAGTCATCCGGCAGGATCATGCCGGAGGAGGTCTCAACGTGGGGCGCAAACAGCACGCCTGGGCGGTACTCCTGAATGGCGGCCACCACCTCTTCAATGGGCGCCGGCGCAAAGGGGGCCTGGTGTTCATCACTCACCCGCCGCGCCTTCATGACGCGGCTGTCCGACGGAATCCCGCCCATCTCGAAAATCTGTGTCCAGCGATAACTGAACCAGCCGTTGCGCAGTACCATGGCGCGCTCGTTGCGGGCGAACTGGCGCGCCACCGCTTCCATGCCGTAACTGCCACCGCCCGGCACCACAATGACACTCTCAGCCTGATAGACGTCTTTCAGAGTAGTTGAGATATCATTCATAACCCCCTGAAATTCTTTCGACATGTGATTCAGAGAGCGGTCATTGAAAACCACGGAATACTCAAGCAGCCCTTCCGGGTCCACTGCAGGTATCTGTCTCGACATCTGTGTTCTCCGTTCGTTGTATCGCCTTGAATTACGTACTGCGGTAATGTCGGGTCTGTAATGCCGACAGACAGTAACCCAAAACACGGTGAGGATTCCATGCCCTCCGAACTTGAACACAGCCACGAGCCCAGCGCCATCCGACACAGGCTGGCCGGAGACTACGAGGCCAGCTACCTGCGTGATTCCATCCTTGGCGGCATCGACGGCTGCGTCACCACCATTGCTGTTGTGGCGAGTGTGGCAGGTGCGGGTCTGCCCGGCATGGTGGCTTTTGTGCTGGGCATTGCCAGCCTTGTCGCCGATGCACTGAGCATGGGTGTGAGCAACTACCAGGCGGTGAAAAGCGACGACGACGCCCGTGAGCGACTGCGCTCACAGGAGAAAAACCATATTGAGACCGAACCCGAGGGCGAACGCGAAGAAATCCGCCAGATTTTCCGTATGAAAGGGCTGGATGGCGACGTTCTGGAACAGGTGGTGGAGACCATCACCAGTGACCGGCGCCTCTGGATTGATACCATGATCCAGGAAGAGTTCGGGCGCAGCCTTCATGGTCCGTCGCCCTGGCGAGCCGGGCTTACCACTTTCCTGGTGTTTCTGGTGGTTGGGGCCATACCGCTTATCCCCTTCCTGCTGCCTTTTTTCGCCGGACATGAGTATTTCATCGCCAGCTTCATGTTCGCTGGGCTGGCGCTGTTCGGCATAGGCTGGGCAAAGGGCGTGATTCTGCAGATGAACCGGTGGCGCGCCGGGTTCGAGACACTGCTCATGGGCGGCGCCGCCTCAGCCGTCGCGTTTCTCTTCGGCTACTTTCTGGAGCCGATGCTGGCGGATCTAGAGACCGGGTTCTGAGCCCCTCAGGAAAAAGCCCGGGGCATAACGCCCCGGGAAAGCGTTGCATGGCAACAACGGGAAGTGCTCAGAAGCCCAGTTTGGCGGAGAACTGAAGGCGGTTGAGTTCACCTCTGGCACCGTCTTCGTTTTCACGCTGACCCCAGATGAGCTCTCCCCCCAGATCCAGGTTCTCAACCGGTGAGTAGATCAGGTTGGCGTGGGCGCTGGAGTAGCTCTTGGCGGTGTTATCCGCGACGCTGCTGGGGTTGTCCGCCTCGGCATAGGAGCCGGAGACGTTGGAGCGCCACTGGGCGTTCCAGTTATGGTGATAGGCCACGGTGGCGCCCATCTGATCGATCAGCTCAACATCGCCATCATCCTCGATCTGTGCCGCGCGGAAGGCGTTCAGACCCAGATACCTGCCCATGGCGTTACCACCACTGAGCTTCAACCGCACGTCATTGCCTTTATCACCGACCGGCAATTTTGCGTTGGCTGCAAGCCCATAGCCATAAGCACTTTCGCGCGTCGAGCCGTCTGGGTTCAGGGCCGAATCAGAATAGGCAATTTCACGCCCCATTGCCGACAGGCTCAGGCTCCCGGAATCCATGGGAACCCGATAACGCACGACCGCATCAGGAACTCGATTGTTGTCATAGGAAGCCGTTGCTTCGAGATCCTCGTCTGCCGCTTGTGCGGCCTGGCTGTTATAGACCGTGGACTCCGGATTCTCCAGAGCAAAATCCCAGTTTCCCGGGCTGTAGCGGATCTGCGGATTCCGGGCAAAGTCGTGCCCTACCGGCCCCACAAAGTCCAGGTGTTCAGGCAGTGACCTTACATCCATGAAGGTGGTCCAGGTCTGGCCGAAGGTGAAGTCGTTGAAGGTGAAAAAGGCGTGGCGGATTCTTGGGGAATAACTGTTGGTCACACGCTCATCGCCCTGAGCCGATCCCAGAAAATCCAACTCGACAAAGGTGGACACTTCCCCTGCGTCGGTGTCGGTGGTCGTAGCGAAGTTTATGCGGCTTTCCTTGGCGTGGAAATCGTTATTGATCTGGCTGTTACTGCCGTCGGTGGGAATGGTGGACGGCACCATGAAGTCATCTCCAAGGCCAACACTGGCGCGGCTGCCCCGATTGAAGCGGCTCATCTGCGCATCCAACTTTACATAGCCACCAATTTCCACCTGGGTTGAGCCCAGCACGGAATCCTCAATATCGCTGACCCGCTCTTCCAGCTCCTGGGCACCTGCGGGAAGTGTGGCGATGGCGGCTGCCAGGGCAGTGACCGAGAGACGTTTTTTCATCTTGTTGTCCTCTTCCGATTGAATTTTTGTAATCGTGAGTAATAGCCGCCGGAGCTGCAATTAGACAAAAGTCGCAATGCAGCGTTATCGCAAGCGGGTGATATTCTCTATAATCACTGCCACTATCGATCCAACATCCGGAAAAGAGTGAATGCGATGAGCGAAGCGAACCAGCCCTGGAACAACCCCATGCCGGACAAGCAATTCTCGCTGATGCGGGATATTCTCGCCGCGCCCAGCCCCATTGGACTGGAAGCGGCCATGACCTTCGGCGTGCTCAAGCCCTACTTCGACAGCTTTGCCCCGAAGGACTGGCAGGTCCACCAGTTCAAGGGCCATGCTGGCGTGGTGCTGGACACCCATCCCGGGCGGGACGATATGTTCAAGGTGATGGTCATCGGTCACGCCGACAAGATCCGCATGCAGGTGCGCAGCATCGGTGATGACGGCAAGATCTGGATCAACAGTGACTCCTTCCTGCCCACCACGCTGATCGGCCATGAAGTCAAACTGTTCAGTGAAGACCCGGAAAACCCCGGCAGCTACCGCGTGATCGAGGGCGGCACCGTCGAAGCACTGGGTGCCATCCACTTTGCCGATCCCACGGTCCGTTCCGGCGAGAAAGGCATCAAAAAAGAGCAGCTGTACCTGGAGCTGCAGATCCACGGCGAGAACAAAAAGCAGCAGGTGGAGAATCTGGGTGTTCGGGCCGGGGACTCCATCATCCTCAACCGCCCGATCCGCAAGGGCTTCAGCCCCGACACCTTCTACGGTGCCTATCTGGATAACGGCCTGGGCTGTTTTGTCACTGCCGAGATCGCCCGGGACATTGCCGAGGCCGGCGGCACCAATCAGGTTCGCTGCCTGTTCGCCATGGCCACCTATGAGGAAATCGGCCGCTTCGGCAGCCGCGTATTGGCCGGCGAGCTCAAGCCCGACGCGCTCGTTGGCGTGGACGTGAATCACGACTACAAGGCCGCCCCGGGTATTGGCGACAAGCGCATGAACCCCCAGGAAATGGGCAAAGGCTTCACCATGTCGGTAGGCTCCATTGTCAGCGAGCAGCTGAACCGAGTCATTGAAAGCACGGCGCGGGAACACGAGATTCCGTTCCAGCGTGACGTGGTCGGCGTCGATACCGGCACTGACGGCATGGCCGGCGTTCTGGCCAGCGTGGACTGCGCCGCGACCTCCATCGGCTTCCCGATCCGCAACATGCACACCATTTCGGAAACCGGCAACACAAAGGATGTGCTGGCCTCCATCCACGCCCTGAGCCGCTCAATCCAGGCGCTTGACACCATGCCGGATCTGCATAACGAATTTCTTAACAACCATCCCCGCCTGGACCAGGCCAGCAGCCTGGGCCACCAGGGCAGCGAAAAGCCCGACAACGGTGACGAAAACAACAAAGACTGACACCTGGGCCGGCCGCCCCACTCCAAAAAAGGGGCGGCCACCGTTTTTCCCCAACTCCACTCGCCTCGCCTCCTTGCTCACTAAACAAACACCCATTCGCCAATTTGACACCGTTCAACAAAGTCACAGTCAATTTCATGGAATTGATGAACAATTACATTGGTCATTGTTATTTATTGCCAATGAGCACTGTATGGATATCGAAACCCAATCAAATCAGGAAAGCCGAAGCTCGGGCATCCGCACTACTCCTTCGCGTCGCGCCCGAACGGGAGAACCGGGAAGCACACCACGCAGGGTGCGCGATCAGATCCGGGAAAACCCCGGCGCTGACTGCTCTCTGGAGTTTGTGGCACAACAGCTGAGCATGACGCCACGCTCACTGCGCCGGCACCTCCATATGGAGAACAGCTCGTTCCGTGAGCTGCGCAATGACGTGCGCAAACACCTTGCAAACCGCTACCTGGCCGAAACGTGCCTGGCTCTGAGCAGCATTGCCCATCAACTGGGCTTCAGCGATCAGGCCAGTTTTACGCGCGCATACCGGGACTGGACCGGGCGCACGCCCGGTGAAGTGCGGCGCAATGCCCGAAAAGACCGCTCTGTCCAGCGAGACCCACTTGTCCGAACCTCGGCTCAAAGATAAACTGGCCACTTATACAGTAGTCCGGACCTTTCGATTTGCATCAACCCGCTGCTCACAACACCGGCTCGGATTTCGCGGCACTGCGGCGTCGTTTCGGGTTCCGCAGCATTGGCATCGGCCACTGGGTCAGTGAGTCCGAAAAAGCACAGGCCGCCGATCAATTCCATGCGGCGCTGACCGACCTGATGAGGATACTCTCGGGCACGGAATCGCTGATCTCTCTGCGCGGACACCTCTCCTTCCACTACGGAATAGGCGGTCAGCCCGGGGTTTCCGCCCATTATGAGCCAGCCAGACGTACCCTGGCACTGGCGAAAAATGCCGGCCCAGGGAGCCTGGCCCATGAGTGGTTTCACGCTCTGGATCATTACCTGAGCACACGCGCCTTTACCGACACAGCACCCAGGCAGTTTGCCTCCAACGCCTGGCTGCAAGATCATGAGCCCGTCAGACACCCCCTTAACGAGCTTCTGGCTGACTGTTTCCAGGCCATAGTACTCAGCAGCGACGGCAGACAGCCCAGTGAGCTGTTCAGAGCCTCGGTCCGGGCGGATGAGCAATACGGGTGTTATTATTACTCACGGCCCGAAGAACTCTGCGCCAGGGCTTTTGAGGCCTTTGTTCAGGACGCACCCATCGCCAACCGCTTTCTGGTAAGGGGCACACTGCAATCCAGCGAGGCACAGCAGGGGCTCTATCCCTGGGGTGAACAGCGATGGGAGATCAACCAGCGTTTCAGGGCTTACTTTCATGGCCTTGGTACTGCGCTCAGGCGCAACGGCTGACACACACAACAATGGGTATTGGCATGGGTCGGCACCTGTTCGTCACCATACTGTCGCTGCTGCTGGTCGCGCCGCCGGCCCTGGCAGACACGTCTGCAGACAACGATGAGCCTGAATCCCCCTCATCCCAGGAGGCCTATGACCCTCATGCCCATGAACCCGAGTTTCCGGCGAATAAGACCCGCTTTGTCGGGGCTCAATCCTTCGACGGTCAGATCACCGACCGGGGGCTTACCACCTTGCGGGAGGACACACCCCGCACGCTGATCGCCCGCTTCGGCAAGTTTCTCAATCCATACGTCGCACTCGAGGGTCGTCTGGGTTTTGGCACAGGCATCCGCTCCGGCGACGCCCGCATTGACCAGATGGGAGGCTTGTTCGCCAATGCCTACTGGCCCTTCAATGACCGAGTGGCAATCTATGTACTGGGCGGAGCCACCTATGCCGAGGGCAGCATCCGCTCCCAGCCGACAGGCCAGCGCCGCAGCTGGTCGGAAGCGGGGCTGAGCTCAGGTGCAGGCATCAATCTCTTCACCCGGGGCGGTCTGGGTGTCTATGCCGAATACGTGTGGTATTTCCATGAAGAGGCAACGCGTAACGATGTGGAAATGGAGGGATGGGGGTTGGGCGCGCAGATCGCCTTCTAACGCCACAGATCAATCCACCAGGGCTCCAAGCCGTGCCATCGCCTCATCAATGTTGATATGCCCCGGCTGAGCACAATTGAGCCGCAGACAGCGCTCATATCGGCCTGTTGAGGAGAATATCGGCCCTGGCGCAATACTGATCCCCTCAGCCAGGGCCCGACCCTGAAGACGCAGACTGTCACACCCCTCGGGAAGAACCACCCAGAGTACATAGCCGCCTCCAGGGCGCGTCACACGGGTCCCCGACGGGAAATGGCGGCGCACGGCATCGGCGACACGCCGGACCTGACGCTCATAATGCCGACTGATGCGGCGCAGGAAACGATCGTAACCGCCCTGATCCAGATAATCCGCCACCGCCAGTGTCAGCATGGTTGGCGTGGCCTGACTGGTGGCGTACTTGAGGTAGTTGACCTGCTCCCGGTAACGCCCCGGAGCCACCCACCCAACACGCAACCCCGCACCCAGCGTCTTGGAAAACGAACTGCAGTAGAGCACATCACCGTGGGTATCGAAGGCCTTGGCGGCCCAGGGTCTCGGGCCATGAAAACCCAATTCCCCGTAGACATCGTCTTCGATGAGCGGGACTTCGTACTGACTGAGCAGGCTGACCAGATATTCCTTGCGCTGGGTTGAGGCCCTATGCCCCAGCGGGTTGCCATAATTGGGCATCATGACGCAGGCTCGGATGGGCCAGGTCGTCAGTGCCCGTTCCAGAGCCTCCGGAACGATCCCCTGAGCCGGCTCTGTGGCGATTTCCAGCGCCTGCATCCCCAGTGATTCAATCACCTGCAGAATGCCATAGAAGGTTGGCGTTTCAATGGCCACCACATCGCCGGGTTCTGCCACGGCTCTCAGGCTCAGAGCCAGCGCATCCTGGCAGCCATTGGTCAGCACCACATCGTCCGGACCCACGGAACAGCCCGCATAGGCCATTCGTCGCGCCACCTGGGTGCGCAGCTCGATGTTTCCCGGCGGAAAATCATAGGCACTGATGCGATCGCGCTGAGTCCGCCGGACCCGCGCAAAACTGCGATCCAGAGCCGCATTGGGCAGATACTCAGCCGTCGGAGCTGCGGTACCGAAGGAAACCACCCCCGGGGCATTGTGAGCCTGCACAAGCTCCAGCACCCGTTCCTGACCACGGATCAGACTGGGGCCATCCAGCTCTGTTGCGCTCTCTGGGGCATCGGCACTGTCCGGATCAAAACGCCCGGTCTGCTCTCGCACATAGAATCCCGAGCGGGGACGTGCCTCCAGCACCTCCCGTTCCTCCAGCAGCTCGCAGGCACTGACCACGGTAGCCACGCTGACGCCGAACTGACGGCGCAGCTGACGCACCCCTGGGAGACGATCACCCGCCGCATAGGTGCCCTGCTCGATCTGCTGCTGGATGCCCGCGGCAACCTGTTCGTAGAGATGTTCTGCCATAGACTCAGTTTAACGCAACTGTACCGGTCAACAATACCGCCATCTGAATCTGTATCGGCTGACAGGTTAGGCGCACAATGCGCAGCGTTAATAGGCAACCAAGGAGTTACTTGATGACTGAGGCACTGAATGCCGATTCTGGCTGGGAACACGAGCAGTATACCCCTGAATTTTCGGATTACTGGGATGACCTCGTGGGCTGGAAGGGTCGCCTGGAGCGCGAAGGCGCCTTCTACAATCGCCTGATCAAGGCACACGGCGCCAACAAGGTTATTGATTTCGCCTGCGGCACCGGCGTCAACGCAGTTGCCCTGGCTCAGGCCGGCTTTGAGGTGACGGCCGCTGATGGTTCAGAAAACATGCTGAACCAGACCAAGGAAAATGCGAAAAAGTACGGTGTACAGTTCGCGGAATCCTATGTTGTCGACTGGAAAAACATCGACGAAGTGGTTGGTAAGGAAAAGTACGACGCCGCTGTCTGCCTCGGCAACTCCTTCACGCACCTGTTTGACCACGAAGATCGTCGTACTTCCCTGCGTGCCATCTACAACATGCTTCGCCCCGGCGGCATGCTGATCGTGGACCATCGCAACTACGACACCATGCTGGACGAGGGCTACAGCTCCAAGCACACCTACTGCTACACCGGTGATGGCGTGGACGTAGGCCCGGTCGAGCTGAACCCGACCATGGCTCGTTTCCAGTACGTGTTCAAAGACGGTGCGACTTTCGAGCTGAAGATGTATCCGCTGCGCCAGGACTACGTCACCCACCTGCTCGAAGATGCAGGCTTTGTGAATGTCGACATCTTTGGCGACATGCAGCGCCCCTTCACTCGCCGGGACGTGGACTTCATCCAGCAGGTGGCGTTCCGTCCGATGGACAAGTGATCACAGCATCTGTGCTTACTGTTTAAAAAAGCGGGAGTCCCTCAGGGGCTTCCGCTTTTTTCGTTCAGGCCCAGCTTGCGCGGCACCGCGCCCTTCACCACAATACACTACCCTGACCCACTTGCAGGCGGTGGATGAATGGCCCTCGTACGCCCGGAGTTGCGTTTTCTCCTGACCTTTGTTGGATTCTGGTTTGTCCTGCTCATGGCCACAGCCTGGTTTTTTGGCGCCTGGGACTCCAGTCGAACCAACCCGAACCAGCAGGTCACCAGCCAGACCCGTAATGGCTCAGTTGAGGTAGAACTTGAAGCCAATCGCCAGGGCCACTACCTCGCCAACGGCACCATCAACAACCACCCCGTCACGCTGATCCTGGACACCGGCGCCACCACGGTTTCTGTCTCGCAGGAAATTGCCGAAGAAGCCGGACTGGAGCGCGAACAGCGTGGACGCGCCAGAACCGCAGCCGGCACCGTGGATGTCTGGAGCACCACCATCCGCGAACTGCATCTGGGCGACATCACCTTTCAGGACGTCTCAGCCACCATCAATCCGTCCATGGACCCGGACATGGTCCTGATGGGCATGAGCGCGCTGGGGCAGATCGAATTTTCCCAGCAACAGGGCAAGCTGACCTTGAAACAGACCCAGCAATAAGCCGGCCGACGCAGCATTGGCACCAAACAGTTGGAAGAGAATCAGGAAAAATAAGGAAAGTGGCGGTGGGCCAGGGATTCGAACCCCGGGAGGGCGTTAACCCTCGGCGGTTTTCAAGACCGCTGCATTCGACCACTCTGCCAGCCCACCGCTGAGCTGCCGGTCGCGACAACGGAGAGGATGATACCTGAATCGCCATGGCTGTCAACGGGGCCGGTTATTTGCCGTTCCTGGAACCTTGACCCATTGAATCCTGCGGTACAACCTTTATTATTGACCCTGAATGAACGGTTCGTCTCAAACAGAGATCTGGATCCCACAGGAGTGTTCAATGGAAAACAATCGCTTCCCCGGAGCAGCCAGTCAGGTTGGTACCGCGCGTGCACAGGGTGGTGTACGTGAAGGCCTGAGTGACGAGGTCACCCAGGTCCTGCGCAACACCTACATGCTGCTGGGTCTGACCCTGGCCTTCTCCGCCGCCATGGCGGGCGTCAGCATGGCTCTGAACATGCCCCACCCCGGTCTGATTCTGACTCTGGTCGGTTTCTACGGGCTGCTGTTTGCCACCCATAAGCTGCAGGACAGTGGCTGGGGGCTGGTGACCACCTTTGCTCTGACTGGTTTCATGGGCTACACCATCGGCCCCATCCTGAACATGTTCGTGGCCACCGGCTCCGGCCATCTGGTGACCACCGCTCTGGGTCTGACGGCCACCATCTTCCTGGCGCTGTCTGCCTACTCACTGATTACCCGTAAGGATTTCAGCTTCCTGGGCGGATTCATCTTTGCTGGTGCGATCGTGCTGATGGGTACCATGCTGGTGGCTTACTTCTTCAGCCTGCCCAATCTGCAGCTGGCGGTCTCCGCAGGCTTCACGCTCTTTGCCTCGGCCTGCATCCTGTACCAGACCAGCGCGATCATAAACGGCGGGGAGCGTAACTACATCATGGCCACCATTGGTCTCTTTGTATCGCTCTACAACCTGTTCATGAGCCTGTTGCACCTGCTGATGGCGTTCGCCGGCGACAATTGATCCCGGCCGGAACCCGTCAAATCAAACCCCGGCCTGTCCGGGGTTTTTCACGTCAGGACCGATCACCATGAAACTGGCCTTTGTCATCACCGGCGCCCCCTGCAGCACCCAGGCTCCAGCAAGTGCCTGGCAGGCGGCCTGTGCGGCGCTGGAACAGGGACACGAACTGAGCTGTGTTTTTCTCTTTGGTGATGGGGTCCTGCTGGCCAACAGCCTTTCTGTTATTCCGCCGAACGAGACGGACTGGAGCCAGCTGTGGTCGGCCTTGATTACGGAGCAGGCCATACCGGCGACCGCCTGTATTGGGTCCGCACTGCGCCGGGGCATTCTGGATGAAACCGAAGCCAGACGTTATGCAAAGCCCGCCGCCAATCTGGCGCAGGGCTGGCAGTTGGCTGGACTGGGCGAATGGGTACAGACCCAGCTTGAGGCCGACCGTATTCTCTACTTCAATGGCCCGGACTGAGCCGCTATGACGCAGCCGAATGCCCCTTCCCTGCTCTTTGTGATGGATCAGTCGCCCTCTGGCAGTAACGCCTGTCGGGAACTGCTGGACATGCTCCTGTCTGCTGCGGCCTTTGACATCCCCGTAAGCCTTCTTATTCAGGGGGAATCGGTTGTGCTGGCCGCCGGCGAAGGCCCACAAGCTCCTGAGCACGGCAAACTGCGCGAGCAGCTTGAGAGCCTGCCTGTTTTCGGGGTAAGTGGGATCCACCTGAATGGCGCCCATTGTGAGACACGCGGACTGACATGCGGCCTGCCCGCTGCCTGCACCCTCTCTGCCGAGCAGGTTCGGGCACTGTATCGAGACCATGATCGTGTGGTGCAGCTATGAGTGACAGGCAACACAAACCCATTCTGCACATACTCAATAAGGCACCCAGCCACCAGCGCGCCCAGACCTGTCGGGAGCAGCTTTCCGATGGCGACACCCTGCTGCTGATTGAGAACGGCGTGACAGCAGTGAGCCTGCCTGGCTGGTTCGCTGGCATTCCTGAAGGGGTATCTGTGTTGGCGCTGACAACAGATATGGACGCACGCGGAATTGAAGCCCCTGCGTCTGGCGTGGCACTCACGGACTATGCCGGCTTCGTCAGTGAAATCTGTAAGTGGCCACAGGCCATCTACTGGTAGCGTTACCCTGCCAGGCTCGCCATCAGCAGCACCTGAACAGCGCCGGCGAGCGCTCCCGCTACACCTCCTGCCAGCATCAACCAGATCTCATCCTCCTGAAACGCGGGCCGCAGAATGTCCTGAAAGGCCTTGGGCGGCAGGGCGGCAATGCGCTCTTCAATCATTCCACCGACAACTTCCGCACGGTCCTGGTTGAACGCCTTGTTGTGGAAGGCCTCATCCGTCGCTGTCAGTGCCTTCTGGTTCATGGCCCGTTTGAGTTCGGTGTACCCCGAGACACCCACCGTCACCTGTGCCGTGACGCGCATCACCGTGGACTGATCCAGCAATGGACGCAGGTGCTTCTGGATGATCGCCCGCGTGCGTGATGCCCTGCTCCCGTGCACCATGGCGTGGGCGACTTTCTCGACGGTCAGCAGCTCTGTGGCCACCTTTCGTGCCCAGACGTGGCTGATTTCGCGCTGACGGCGCAGAAACAGCCCCTGCACCGGAACCCCCAGAATCCGCTTTTCCTCCAGAGGCTTGAAAATCAGGCTCAGTGCCAACCAGTTGGTGACAAAGCCGACCACCAACCCACCAAGAATCAGCACTGAAGGCGTTGGATGGAGGACCCAGCCCGCCATGACCAACAGCCCCAGCAACCCACCAAAAACAGCCCCCGCACGGATCACAAACCGGAACTGGGCCTCGCCGGCCTCCAGAAACACCTCATTCATGAATTCCGGGCGCTCGGCCAGCTCTTCACTGATCAGCGCCTTGAGGTCCACCAGATCCCCAAGCTCCTGCCCGAAATCATCCACCATGGCCTCGACCCGCTCCGGGAGCCGCTGCTCCGCCCAACGGTAGATACGCCGACGCATAAGCCACGGCAGGTTATCCCAGAGCACCGGGTGCAGCTCGTACATGACATCATCAATGTAATCATCAAGATGGGGCGTTATTCGGGAAAGCACCTGACCTGTGATCAGCTCCGGGTCGAGCCGCTCATAGACGGCATGGAGGTTGCCCAGACGGCCAAGGGTCTGGTCGATGCAGATATGGGCCATGCGCTCCGCTTTGCGGGGGATTACGCCCTGCCAGCCCAACCAGCGGTTGGCGCCAACAAAATGGATGGGGCGCAGAGACAGCGTGACGGCCAGCCAGTTGGTGGCCCAGCCAATCAGTGCCGCCACCAGGGGTATCAACCAGGCTTCCAGTGCAATGTCCGTAAAGGTCAAACCCCTGTCCTCGTATTCCGGTCGCAGGCCATACTGTAGCGGATCAAGGGGGTGACAGGTAAGGTCCGGGGCCACAGAGTCTGTGGTCCCCCGAACAGGCAGGATCAGTAGTAGGCGTTTTCGCGGTAGCTGTGGTCAGTAATGTCTTCAATGGCTGAGATTTCGGGCAGCTGCTCTTTCAGCGTACGCTCAACACCCTGCTTCAGCGTAAGGCTGACCGCCGCACAGCCCTGACAGCCGCCGCCGAAGCGAAGCACAGCCACATTCTCATCCGTCAGTTCAACCAGAGAAACTTCCCCGCCGTGGGCCGCAAGACTCGGGTTAACCTCGGCCTGAAGCACATAGTTGAGTCGCTCCGCCAGCGGCGCATCAGGGCTCACCTGAGGCACCTTGGCATTGGGCGCCTTTATGGTGAGCTGCCCGCCAGTCTGGTCTTCCTGAAAGTCCACAACGGCATCTTCAAGGAAGGTCACGCTGTTGTGATCCACATAAAGAGGGAACTCGCCCATGTCCATATGTTCGTCTGAAGGGACCACCTCGTGGGGCGGACAATACGCCAGACAGGTCTCGGCATGGCGCGTGCCCGGCTGCGTCACAAACAGTCGCACACCCATGCCCTCAACTTCCTGTTTCTGAACGAGCTGAGCCAGATAACCCCGCGCGGATTCGGTCACGGTTACGGTTTCCAAGGCGTGTACCCCCTGATGAATCAATTTCGTTGGTCGTATTGTAAGGAACACCCCCGGCAAATAAAAGACCAACCGTTTTACTCAGGTTAGATTTTACCCAAAACACGACTTTATCAACAATCTTTGATATAGTGAGCGCGTTTTGCAACTCAGGCGGCACTTGGGTAATCGCTGCGGGGCTCGGGACAGGCGGGCTTTGAGGCGATTAGCGGGAAATATGCCGCTCACCCTGAATTGGTGCGTCACGCCTGTGCAATTTGATTCGAAAACAGATAATTGAGGTGGTTGAATCCATGACGGATCGCAACAGTCGACTCGAACAGCTCTATAAAGCGCTGGAGGAAAGGATCGTCATCCTTGATGGCGGCATGGGCACTGAAATCCAGAACCTGCAACTGAGCGAAGAGCAGTATCGCGGGGAGCGTTTCAAGGATTTTGAAAGAGAGGTCAAAGGCAACAACGACCTGCTCTGCCTGTCGCAGCCGGAGATGCTGTGGGACATACATAAGCAGTATCTCGATGCCGGCGCGGACATCATCGAGACCAACACCTTCAACTCCACCCGTGTTTCGCAGTCTGACTACGACATGGAGGACCTGGTTCCCGAGCTGAACCAGAAAGCCGCCCAACTGGCACGGGAAGTGGCTGATGCCTCCACCCGTGAAAACCCGGATAAGCCGCGTTTTGTGGCCGGCGCTGTAGGCCCGACTTCCAAGACAGCCTCCATCTCTCCGGATGTGAACAACCCAGGGTACCGGAATACCTGCTTTGATGATCTGTACACGGATTACTATGAGGCGATTGAAAACCTCATCATCGGTGGCGTTGACATCATTCTGCTGGAAACCATCTTTGACACCCTGAACGCCAAGGCCGCCATCTACGCGGCCCAGCAGTACGAGCAGGATTCCGGCGAGCGTGTGCCGCTGATGATCTCCGGCACCATCACCGACGCCTCCGGCCGTACCCTCTCCGGTCAGACTACCGAGGCTTTCCTGATCTCCGTCCAGCACGCCAACCCGCTGCTGATCGGTCTCAACTGTGCACTGGGTGCGGATGCCATGCGCCCCTACGTGGAAGAGCTGGCCAACAAGGCTCCCTTCTACGTCACCACACACCCCAACGCCGGTCTGCCCAACGAATTCGGTGAATACGACCAGACACCGGAAGAGATGGCGGACATCATCGAGACTTTTGCCCGGGATGGCTTCCTGAACGTCATCGGCGGCTGTTGTGGTTCCACGCCGGATCACATCCGGGCCGTTGCAGAACGCGTCTCCAAGTACCCGCCACGCAAGATTCCCGAGCGCAAGCCGCGCCTGCGCCTGTCCGGGCTCGAGCCTTTTGTTGACGACGACAACGTCATTTTCATCAACGTGGGTGAGCGCACCAACGTAACCGGCTCCAAGAAGTTCCTCCGCCTGATCAAGGAGGAGCAGTACGAAGAGGCTCTGGAAGTCGCGAAAGACCAGGTTGAGGGCGGTGCCCAGATCATCGACATCAACATGGATGAGGGCATGCTCGACGCCAAGGAGTGCATGACCAAGTTCCTGAAACTGGTGGCCTCTGAGCCGGACATCTCCAAGGTGCCGATCATGGTCGACTCCTCGCGCTGGGAAGCAATCGAGGAGAGTCTCAAGTGCATCCAGGGCAAGAGCATCGTCAACTCCATCAGCATCAAGGAAGGTGAGGAAGAGTTCCTGAAGAAGGCCCGGATCTGTCGTCGCCACGGAGCGGCCGTCACCGTTATGGCCTTTGATGAGACTGGACAGGCCGACACGGCCGAGCGCAAGATCGAGATCTGTAAGCGCTCCTACGACCTGCTGGTCAACGATGGCTTCCCGCCCGAAGACATTGTGTTCGACCCGAACATCCTGGCGATCGGCACGGGCATCGAGGAGCACAACAACTACGGCGTGGATTTCATCGAAGCCACCCGCTGGATCCGCGAAAACCTGCCCTATGCCTCCGTCAGTGGCGGCGTCAGCAACCTCTCCTTCTCTTTCCGGGGCAACAATCCGGTGCGGGAAGCGATGCATTCGGCTTTCCTGTATCACGCCGTCAAGGCCGGCATGAACATGGGCATCGTCAACCCCAGCCAGCTGGTGGTCTATGACGACATCGATGCCGAGCTCAAAGAGCACGTTGAAGATGTCATCCTCAACCGCCGTGATGACGCCACTGACCGTCTGCTCGACATCGCCGAGCAGTACAAGGGCCAGGGCGGGCAGGAGCGCAAGGAAGACCTGGAATGGCGTGAGTGGCCTGTTGAGAAGCGTATGGAGCACGCGCTGGTCAAGGGCATCACGACCTATATTGAGGACGATACCGAAGAAGCCCGGCTGCGGGCGGACCACCCGATCGAGGTCATTGAAGGGCCCCTGATGGATGGCATGAACGTGGTCGGTGACCTCTTTGGCGAAGGCAAGATGTTCCTGCCGCAGGTGGTCAAGAGTGCCCGCGTGATGAAGCAGGCCGTCGCCATCCTGATCCCCTACATCGAGGCGCTGAAGAGCGAAGGCCAGAAAGCCAAGGGCAAGGTGCTCATGGCCACGGTCAAGGGCGACGTGCACGACATCGGCAAGAACATCGTGGGCGTGGTGCTGCAGTGCAACAACTTCGAGGTCATCGACATGGGCGTCATGGTGCCCTGCGACCAGATCCTGCAGAAAGCCAAGGAAGAGGACGTGGACATGATCGGCCTGTCCGGTCTGATCACGCCCTCGCTGGATGAGATGGTTCACGTGGCCAAGGAAATGCAGCGCATGGAATTCAATGTGCCGCTGCTGATCGGCGGGGCCACCACCTCCAAGGCGCACACGGCGGTGAAGATCGACCCGGAATACCAGAACGACCAGGTTGTCTACGTCTCTGACGCCTCACGCAGTGTCGGTGTCGCCGCCAATGTGGTGAGCGAAGGCAACAAGGAAACGTACATGGCCGACATCAAGGCCGAGTACGAAAAGATCCGCGAGCGCCGTAAGAACAGCGGCCGCAAAGCCAAGATCATTCCGCTGGACAAGGCCCGTGCGCGCAAGCCCCAGATCGAATGGGACAACTACCAGCCGCCGGAGCCGCAGTTCCTGGGCATCAAGTCCTTCCAGAACTACGACCTGCGCGAGCTGGTTGACTATATCGACTGGTCGCCCTTCTTCCAGGGCTGGGACATGAGTGGCAAGTACCCGGACATTCTGGACGATCCGGATAAGGGTGCAGCGGCCCGCAACCTCTTCGATGACGCTCAGAAGATGCTTGAGTACATCATCGAGAACGGGCTGGTTGAACCACGCGGTGTCATCGGCTTCTGGCCAGCCAATGCCGTCGGAGACGACATTGAGCTCTACGAAGACGACAGCCGCAAAAAGGTTCTGGCGAAGTGCCATCATGTCCGTCAACAGGACGACAAGGCACCGGATAAGCCCATGATCTCGCTGTCCGACTTCGTCGCCCCCAAAGAGACGGGCCTGAAGGACTACATCGGCGGCTTCGCGGTCACTGCCGGGCATAAGGTGGACGAACTGGCGGATAAGTACGAGGCGGCCAACGATGACTACAACTCCATCATGGTCAAGATCCTCGCCGACCGCTTCGCCGAGGCTTTTGCCGAGCGTATGCACGAGCGTGTCCGTAAGGAATTCTGGGGCTATCAGCCCGACGAGGCGCTGAGCAACCAGGAGCTCGTCAAGGAGAAATACCAGGGCATCCGTCCGGCACCGGGCTACCCCGCCTGCCCGGATCACACGGAAAAGCCGGCACTCTTCGAGCTGCTCAACGCCACCGAGCATACCGGCCTGGAGCTGACCGAGAGCTACGCCATGATGCCGGCGGCCGCGGTCTCCGGCTGGTACTTCTCACACCCCGAGTCCAAGTACTTCGGTGTGGGCAAGATCAGCTCGGATCAGATCGAGGACTATGCCAAGCGCAAAGGCATGAAGAAAAAGGAAGTCGAGCGCTGGCTGATGTCCAACCTGGCGTACGATCCGGACGAGTAACACCGTACCGGAACGACCTTGAAAGCCCCGGGGTTCGCCCCGGGGCTTTTGTCGTTATAATGG
>LKMJ01000849.1_pt1 | contig 25425 bp, 18 predicted proteins | sample 643391 | NCBI WGS metagenome assembly LKMJ01 (sample SAMN04112250, study PRJNA286221) | soda lake metagenome | biome: soda lake; feature: Kulunda Steppe; material: water; isolation source: sample PL-Br10 brine of Picturesque Lake | place: Russia: Kulunda steppe | collected 2010-07 | reverse complement strand
GCTCATCGAGTTTCGCCGACCTGATATCACGAAGTTGATCGAGCGTGGTCTCAATCTGTTCGGTATCAACTTCAGACCCACATGTCCAACAAATGGTTTCGTCGCCAGCTGTTAGTGCCTCTGTAGGATCACTTGATGTTGTGTCATTGGTTAGAGCATCGTCAATGCCCAGACTTTTGCCGTCGAGCGTCTCTTCGTTAAAATTAATGACGCTTCCAAGCTGGTTGATGGTGTCGCCCAAAGAGCGCTTACGTTGGCGTAGCTCATCGAGGCGTCCCGTAATTTGATCGAGATTCTCCTCAGGCTCACCGGATTCGGCACATGTTTCTCTGAGGTCTTCGCGCTCGGTTTCGAGTTCTGATAGCGACGAGCGTTCAGTTTCGAGATCAAACTTGAGATCTTCCAAGACAGATCGTGCGTTACGAACCCGTTGGAACGCATCCTCAAGTTCCTGCTTTCGACTATGACTTTCTTCGACATCAGCATCAAGTTCATCATGTTGCTTTCGGACGGACTGCAATTCCTTACGTGCCGCTTTGAGTTCTTTTTCCTTCTCTTGTCGGTCTGCTTCCAATCCCGGGAGTTGTCGTTCGAGTTCGTCCAGCCGCTTGATTTCTGTTTCGAGGTCGTCACGCTTTTGTCTGCACGCTTCTATTTCTGCCTCGATACCGTCCGTGTCGATTGGCCGCATAATAATATCTCGCAGATCGTCGCCTTGGGCGACTGCCCGGCGTGCTTCGTTGCTCTCAAGCAAAAACGCAAACAGATCTGCCAGTTCAGGGTCATCAAGATATGGATTACCATCAAAAACGACTTTTCCGTTTCGGCGGGTGAGCGTTCGTGTGTAGGTCTCATCACCGATTTCGAGAGTGACAGACCCCTCGTCAGCGTCGCCTTTTAATGAACACCGATTGCTTCCAAGTCCAGTCATTAATGCCTGTAAAAGCGATGTGCGGTTCGTCGCATTGCGTCCCGCTAGGATAGAGACACCTGACCGAATGGCAACCTCAGTTTCGTCGATCCCACCAATGTTTCGAACACTGACGTGAGCGATGGATTCCGAAAGTTTGTTTTTCGCCATGAATAGAGGATGCCCAATCAACGATTTAAATCTATATTCATAGGCAACATATAAACATATTAAATGACATTTTCATCTCATTGCTAAAACTGTGGACACTATTTTAGTATCTCTAAACACCCAATCCGTCTATAATATTAATAATATAATGTAGTCAGATGGTCTCAATTCGTTCCATAGCGCAAGTTTACTTCGATGACATTCGTTGCTTGTAGAATTAGTTCCGGAAGTTCCTCAACAAACCATGTGCCGCTCATCCTACTCTCGGGACCTGAAACACTCACTGCTCCAACAACACCCTCATTAACAATTATTGGTGCAGCTACACAACAAAGACCCTCAAGACGTTCTTCACGCTCAAGCGCAAACCCACGCTCAGAAATAGTATCTAATTCTGATTGCAGTTTGTCGCGGTCAGTGATTGTTTGGTCAGTCACAGCTGGAAGCCCGTGTTGTTCGATAATTTCGTCAATTCTATTTGTAGACAAGTGGGCGAGGATTGATTTCCCGAAAGCAGTAGTGTGAAGATAGACTCGTTTTCCAGCGTAGGTATCCATATGAACGGCATCGGATCCTTTCGCCCGATGTAGGAACACACCTCTACCATACTCTTCGACGTTCAAATTAGCGAGTTCACCTGTTTCTGTCGCGAGTGAGTCGATTTCAGGACGAGCAATTTCGAATACTCGATGGCGGGTCCGTGAATATTCTCCGAGACGAAGAAATCGTAATCCGACATCGTACGTGTCGTTCTCTCGAATGATGTATTTGTTTTTTATGAGAGTCTGAAGATGGTTGTGCGTCGTACTTTTAGCCATCCCAAGTTCGGATGCAAGCTCGGAAACACCAGCTCCCTCAAGATTCACTAATTTCTCAATAATCCTGAAGCTAGTACCGGTCGCATCTATTGTCTGAGTTTGATCGTCAGCCATACCAGTACTATCGACTAACTGAACTTAGAACCTTCCTATTAGAAACTGTATTCAGCTAGTGTGAACAGTTGTCCACTAAATATTCTACACCAAACTGATTGACATCGGCAAATGCACGCCCAAAACAAATAGAGCACAAATATAAACTGTATATTCGTAGAAATCTCACAAATAAAAATAATTTTTGTTGTTCACCTAGAGTGAACACCGATTTCACATGAGATATGTTGACAATATCTTTAAAATGCTTTGCATCACTAAAATATTAGCTTAGACTAGCGTATCACTGCATCAAGATTTCTATCACTGGTTCGGTTCTACTGAACAGCTGTGTAGTATAGCGGATGTACTATAATCCCAAAGATGTCGTTAATACATGCAAAAGGGTCACGACGATCGACCGAATATTCAAATGGCTTAGATAGCATTGTTAGCGAATGACGAGACGATATTGGTGTATTATAATCAATACTATTCTGACGAACTCTTTGTCGATCTCAAAGATTCCGTAGCGCCGAATGCGAAACAGTGGTTCAGCATCACTTTTTCAGACGATTACCGTTATATAGTCCGGAATGACGGTGTGATATCGTATTGTTAGTTTTCATACGACAGATGGTCCAACGTCATGGCATCGCGATGACTACTGATGGCCGATTGAACAGTATTATGTTAAATTTGAATGAGTAATTAACACGGACGCTCTCAAAATGTACTCGAACAAGTCGGTATGAGTAGGGATTTTGATCCTTGACCAATCGGTCTACTCCTCCCTTAATCAGAGATGGACTCAAAATAACTGCGGTGGGTAGATTATTTGATATTAGACTGTAAGTGTCTTACCGAGCAGGCTCGTCATCAATTTCCTCATCTTCAAGGACGATGGTGATTTCCTCGTCGAAATTGATTAGATCTCCAAGTTCACTCTCGGCTTCTTCACCTTGTTCAGAAGAGTGACCCCGTAGCAGATCCTCCATTGTTTCGAACTCGTGTATTTCGACGGTATCGTACGGTGTTGCATCTATATCCACTGGGAGTGTTTCACTCGAGTCGTAATAATCGATATCATCGGGGACGTCCTCATGTTCCTCTGGATCGACTTGGACCATCAGATTATAACTCTTGAGTCCAGGTAAGCGGGAATTCCTTGGACCATGGATGGTTTTTAGATAATCAATTAGTTCTGCTCTGGAAACGCCATCTTTGGGCTGTTTCAGCAATATTAGTTTTGGCACAAATGTTTCTTAGTCAAGAAAGCATTATATCTACCGGTTCTGCCAATATTAACACACACAGAGACAAAAAACATCACAGGGTAAGTTTATGCACTATTTAATGCCAATTAATTAGTAAATTATTTGTGTCTAATCATAATCGGATTTGAACATTCGAGTAATATATGATACTAATCTATCACCCCCGAGAGTATTTCTCTTGATTATCAAACATAAAATTGGTGTCCTAAAGTAATAGACGGTTGTGGGTAGACTCTATACTTCGACCATGTTGGTAATAGGTAGTTCATCGACTGCTATGTCAAGTATGATCTCCTCGAACAAAATTCACTATTCGACACAATCACCGATTAATTTATTATCTATGGGATTTATCGTTCGGTAGATGTCTAGATTTGTCGTTACAAACGCGTTAACACTGGACGGACGGTTAATCGACATTGAAATTCAAGATGGAATCATCGATCGTCTACTCCCAGCTGGTGAGGGAGATCCGTCATCCGTCGACGATGATCAACATTACAATGCTGCTAATCGCCTTGTCACTCCACCGCTTGTAGAGCCACATACCCACTTAGACGATACGCTGCTCGCAGGTAACCCATATTGGAACGAGACAAAAACGCTTGAGGAAGGCTGGCGAACAACGCACAAAATTCGTGCAGATATGGATGTGGAATCCTACAAACGGCGAGCCAGGAAACTGTTGCAGTGGTTTCTTGCGAACGGCATAACCCGTGTTCGTTCCCACGTCAACACTGGTCCAGAAGATCTCAAAGCCGTCGACGCACTGCTTGATTTACAGGCCGAGTACGCAGACGCTATTGAATTACAGCTCGTTGCATTTCCGAGTGCGTCGTTGTACGATGGTGACGAAGGAAAACTCGACCGATTCGAGGAGGCCATCAAAATGGGCGTCGACATTGTCGGTGGAATTCCGCATAAGGAACACACCCGTGAAAAGGGTGTCAAACACGTTCAAACGATCGTCGACTTGGCCGAAAAATACGACAAGCCGTTGGACCCACACATCGACGAGACAGATGACCCACAGGCACGATTCACCGAGACACTCGCAAGTGAGGCACTTGAAAGGGGGATCGGCGAGCGAACTACTGCGAGTCATGTGACAGCAATGCACTCGTATTCGAATGCTTATGCGGACAAACTGATCCGGTTGATAGCTGAAAGTGGTATTTCGGTGATTACTAACCCAATGTCGAACGCTGTCCTCCAAGGCCGGTACGACGACTATCCACGGCGTCGTGGTCACACTCGGATTGCAGAACTCCACAACGCAGGAGTGACTGTCGGTATCGGTCAGGATGACGTTGTGGATCTGTTTCATTCCTATGGTGATGGTGATCCACTAAAGACTGCATTCGTGCTTGTCCACCTCGCACATATGAACGGGCAGGATGATGTTGAGACTCTGTGGAATATGCTGACCGAAGCGAATGCGTCTATTTTTGGCGTTGACTCGTATGGCCTTGAAGAAGGTAATGAGGGATCACTCGTCGTCTACGACGGACGGTCGGCGTTCGATGTACTTCGAACACAAAGCCCACGAAAACTCGTGGTCAACAATGGGCACCCGATTGCTCGAACCGACCGGACGACGACTATAGACTGGGACGGCGAACAGAAACAGATCGATTTTGACAGACCAAACCTATGATCGATACAGTCATAATCGGCGGAAAAGTCGTAACCGACGAAACCGTTATTGAAGCGGACGTTGCGATCGACGATGGACAGATCGTTGCTGTCGGCGACGAAACAACTTTTGCAGAATCTGTAGAACAGGTCGATGCGGCGAACAAACTCCTGTTGCCCGGTGTGGTCGATCCACACGTCCATTTTGAAGGCGACAACTCAGTCGAACCCTACAAACAAGGAACCGCTGCGGCCGCGCTCGGTGGGGTAACGACAGCTCTCATCTTCGCATGGCAGTCACGAGACAGTAAACCGTGGACAACATTACCAGAGGGAATTGCATACCAACGCGAAAAAGCCGAAGATTCGTTGATTGATTTCGGTTTCCACGGCGTTATTACAAGCGAGAAGATTGACCCAGCCGAACTCGATGCGGCACTTGAGGAGGATGTCACCTCGTTTAAATTGTTCACTGCCTACGAGTTCGGTGTCTCGAACGGTGGTCTTGAGCACGCCTTCGAACTAATTGCAGATCGCGATGCTGTTGCGCTGGTACATACAGAAGATCCGGATGTCTGTGATCGACGGACTGCACAACAGCAAGCCAACGGCAAAACCGATCCAGCGTTTTATCCGGACGCCCGACCCGATCACGCCGAAGCAATGGCTGCTGACGATGCGCTTAGATTAGCCAAAGAGGCCAGCATCAAGTATTACGGGGTCCATACATCCGGCAAAGAATCAGGTGACGTCATCGAAGCCCACCGAGACGATGGGAGTCTCATCCGAGCTGAGACTTGTACCCATTACACAGCGCTCAACCGCTCGGCATACAAGCGTGATGGTTGTCTCCCGATCATGGCGCCTCCTCTCCGAACGGACGCAGACAGAGACGAACTGTTCGAGTATCTAAAACGTGGGACACTCGAAGTAGTTTCGACCGACCACGTTGCATTCACTCGTGAACAAAAAACTTCAGATGCATGGTGGGATGCCGGCTTTGGGGTCAATGGACTCCAACGTAGTCTGCCGGTCTTTCATGACGAAGCTGTAGTTCGTCGGGGATACTCTTATCCGTTCCTCGTCCGAGCGATGTCAACACGACCAGCACAGACGTTTGGCCTTGAGACCAAAGGCCAGATTGCTCCCGGCTATGATGCTGATATCGTTGTGTTTGACCCAACGGAAACCCAAACAGTCAGTGCCAAAAATAACGCTTCGATTTCAGACTACACGATCTACGAAGGTCGCGAACTAACTGGCGCAGTTGAGACCACACTTGTCAGAGGTGAGGTCGTGGCACAGGATGGTGAGATTGTCGCCGACCCCGGTCACGGTGCATACGCAACTAGGAGGATTCCCAACTGGAACGCCTGAGAGAACTGATCGTCACCCTGTGGCTGGGAATCGATTAAAATGAACCTGACGATTCACATATTATAACAACTTTCCAAATTACACTCCGTTCCGGCACAGCAGATTCGGGCTAAATTGTATGTACTTTTTAACGTTGAAATTAAAATAGATATGAACTCTGCCGAATAAATAGCCACATCCTGTGCATTTATAACAGCAGAAGTGAATAATACGGTAATGTCATTTGAGACGATACTCGCCGGTGGAACACTTGTCACCGCTCAGAGCACGTTTGAAGCCAATATAGGAATACGAGATGGAAAAATTGCGGCCATCAGTGATAGTGTTCCCGAAGCCGACCAGGTCATTGATGTCACGGGTAAGTACATTTTTCCTGGTGTCGTCGACCCACACACGCACATCGAGGGATACTATTCGGAAGATACCTACGAGACAGCGACAGCTGCAGCGGCCCTAGGTGGTGTGACGACCTGTATCAATTTTGCGTGGCAAGCGTGGGCGAACACCGGCCCAGAATCGATCAGTATCTGGGAGAAAGATGGAACGCTTCTCGAGGCTGTCTCACGACAGAAAGAGAAAGGTCAGCAATCATTAATTGATTTTGGATTACATGGTGGTTTCACTCGTGACGATCCCGATGTCTTCGACGAACTTGATGCTGTCATGGCAGAAGGGATCTCTTCGTTCAAGATGTTTACTGCGTACGAACAGGGCGTCTCCAACGGATTCATCAACCGGGCGTTTCAGGAACTATCGGATCGTGATGCGATCGCGGTGGTGCACACCGAGGACCAGTCCGTGATCGATGAGCTCACACAACAATTGAAAGAGCAAGGAAAATCCGAATCGAAGTGGTATCCGACATCTCGACCACCATACAGTGAATCGATGGCTGCCGACAACGCCCTTCGAATGGCCCAGAACGCGGGTGTAAAATACTATGGTTTCCACACTTCCTGTCGCGAGACTGCAGACGTGATCGAAGATTATCAGGAAGACGGGACTCAGGTTCGGGCAGAGACCTGTACCCACTACACTGCCCTCACGGATGCAGTATACGAAGACGGAACGTTGCCAATTATTGCACCACCGCTAAGATCCGACGACGACGTCGATGGTATGTTCGAGCATCTTCGTCATGGGGCGTTGAGTGTCGTCTCGACCGATCACGTTGCGTTCGGTCGTGAAGGCAAAGACGTCGAGCGGTGGTGGGAGAGTTCATTTGGAGCTAACAGTCTCCAACAGAGCCTTCCAGTGTTTCACGACGTGGCGATTAACGAACGTGGACTCTCTTATCCGTTCCTTGTCCGCATGATGTCGACGAATCCGGCTCGAACATTTGGCCTCCCTGAAAAAGGAACCCTCGATATTGGGACTGATGCAGACCTCGTTGTCTTCGACCCCGACAAAGAGTACACCATCACGGCGGCAGACAACGCATCGCGTGCTGACTTCTCGATTTATGAGGGTCGAACAGTCACCGGTGGCGTTGACAAAACTTTTGTACGGGGTACGCTCGTTTCAGATAGCGGTAAGATAGTTGCCAACCCTGGTCACGGCGAATTTATCAACCGAGAGCCGGTCGAGTGGAAGCCACTCCCGCTCGAACAATAACCTCTCAACCACTAATACAAATATGAAAGACTTCATTCTGACGAACGGACGGACACTCGAGGGAACGACGGTCGACATCGAAATCAGAGATGGAATCATTGATGCAGTGATACCGGGTGGAGACGGTGGTCCTTCACGATTCGACGCTGATCAGCACTACGATGCAGGCGGTCGGCTGGTTACGCCACCGTTGATTGAGCCACACACCCACCTAGACAGTGCTCTGATCGGTGGCGACCCATACTGGAATCGATCAAATACGTTGGAAGAGGGCTGGCGACGGTGGACAGAGGTTCGCGAAGAACTTACTAAACCAGAGATCAAGCAACGTGCACGACGCGTCATCGAGTGGTTTGTGAGTTTTGGAATTACGCGAATCCGAACCCACGTCAATTCGAGCCATCCAGATCTCACGACGGTAAAAGCGCTTGTCGAGCTTCGGGACGAGTTGACGGCGGTCGATTTGCAGCTCGTCTCGTTTCCAATGGACTCACTTGCCGGCAACGAAGCCGGACAGCAGATTTTCGAGTCTACACTCGAAATGGGCGTGGATCTGGTTGGTGGGGTCCCACATAAGGAACCGACCCGAGAACGTGCAATCGAACACATTGATGCCATCGTCGATATGGCTACAGCCTATGATTGTGGCCTCGATGTCCACATTGATGAGACTGATGATCCCCAATCCCGATGTACCGAAGTGCTCGCTACCCAGGTCGATGAACGAGGTATTGGAGAACGGACGACGGCCAGTCACGTAACAGCGCTTCACTCGTATCCGAACGCCTACGCGGACAAACTCATTCGACTCATCGCTGACAGTGGAATGTCTGTGATTACGAATCCGATAACGAATTCTGTCCTTCAGGGTCGGTACGACGACTATCCACGTCGACGTGGCCATACAAGAATCGAAGAACTCAGAGCAGCTGGCGTTCCTGTCGGCATTGGGCAGGATAACATTGTTGACCTGTTCAACCCATACGGTAACGGCGATCCGCTCAAAGGAGCATTCCTTCTTGCTCACTTCGCTCATATCAATGGCTACGAGGACGCAAGAACAATTTGGGAGCTCCTCACCACCGAAAATGCGGAAGTCTACGGCGTCGATTCGTATGGACTTGAAGAAGGAAACGAGGGATCATTCGTGGTCTATAATCAACAAGAGCCGTTCGACGTGCTCCGAACACAGGGCCCACGCTCCCTTGTGGTTTCTAAAGGCAACATACTGGCACAGTCGACGCTAAATGCTACAGTCTCTTTGGATGGGGCACCGAAAGCGGTCGATTACAGCCGTTCGTTCAATAACTGATTGACTCTTGGCATAGTTCAGTTACCATGGCGATACTAAATTATAAAATCAAACAATAAAAACCTTATATATTAAAAAAATGAAAAAAGTAATAAAAAATGCACGAATTATCGATGGAACAGGGTCACCTTGGTTCCGTGGGTGGGTCGAAGTGGAAGATGGCACAATCACGCAGGTCAAGCGTCAGTCTCACACCATCCCGAATCCAACTGACACTGTCGACATCGATGGCTCGGTTCTCTGTCCCGGATTCATTGATACACACTCACATTCAGATCTTGAGGTCTTTGCAGATCCGATGCTAAAACCGAAGGTCAGACAAGGGATTACGACTGAAATCGTCGGCCAAGATGGATTCTCCGCCGGTCCAATCTACGGGAAGAGTAAACAGCAGTGGGAGGATCACTTAAGCGGAATGAACGGACGTCTCGATGGTGATTGGGACTGGAATAGTCTCAGCGAGTACATGGATGCGGTTGAGTCAGTCGGTTGCGGACCAAACATCGCAACGCTCGTTGGACATGGAACCGTCCGATACGAAACGCTCGGAATGACAGATCGGGAGCCAACAGAGGATGAACTTGCGGAAATGTCATCTCTCGTTACGGACGCTCTTGAAGCCGGTGCCATTGGATTTTCTACCGGACTGGTCTACCCGCCCCAGGTCCACTCAACCACTCACGAAGTCCAGACACTTGCTGCACAATTGGCTCCGTTCGAGCGACCGTTTGTAGCCCATATCAGAAATGAGGCCGAAGGTATCTGGGAGGCCCTCGAAGAGTTCGTACGGATTGGGGTCGAGGAGTCGATCCCGCTTCATCTTTCACATTTCAAACTCGCGTTCACTCCCCAACATGGAAAAGCCAAGCGAGCGATTGGCGTGCTCAAATCGGCACGAGAGCGAGGGGTAGATATAACTGCTGACCAGTATCCCTACACAGCTGGGTCGACAATGCTTGGAGAAGTTCTCCCGGCATGGGTTCATGCAGATGGACCAGAGGCAGCACTTGATTCGCTCCAGAACGAAACGGATCGCGAACAAATTCGGAGTCACCTAGAAGAGAGACCAGACGATTGGGAACACGTCACGGTGACGAGCGTAGCTAGCGAACAGAACAAGGCATCTGTCGGGGAGACGATTGCCGATATTGCACGGAGTCGTGAGACGATGCCAGAGACTGCAATCATGAATCTCCTAGTTGAAGAACGCCTCGAGGTCAGCAAAATAACACACTTTCTCCATGAGAATGATGTTCAGGAAATTTTGCAGTATGACGGTGCCTGTGTCGCGACTGATGGGATGTTCGGTGGCAACCCACACCCACGAACGTTTGGAACCTATCCCCGAGTACTCGCTCGTTACGTCCGAAATAAAAATCTGCTTCAGCTTGAATCGGCTGTCCGATTGATGACTGCACTTCCGGCTCGAGCTATGGGACTTCAATATAAAGGCTTGATTCGACCGGGGATGGATGCCGACCTAGTTGTCTTTGATCCGTCGACTGTCCGTTCAAACGCTACGTTTGAGCAACCAAAACAGTATCCCGATGGAATCATCCACGTGCTAGTAAACGGCTCATTTGTCGTTCGTAAAGAGACAGTCACTGGCTCGCTTCCGGGATCGGTTATTCGGGCGTGACATCATAATTCAATTTTTCCTGTAGTTTTGAAGTGTCCCTAAGTTATTAACGGTTGGAGACCCAATGCGAACGCTACCCTATATCGCACCAAAATCGGCCGTTCGTTCAATATTATGTTTGAGCGCGTTTCCGCTAATTCTGAGTAGGCTATCCATTTTTACTTTTTCCAAATTCGAGGAAACACTTGATGCCGCTGCTTGCACCAATTACCTTTTTTTGTCTGGTCCGTGCGCTCCTTGTCGACCTTTGAATCGGAGTAGGCGGTATAATTGCCATTCCCGTTCAGCGTAGCAAGAACGCAAGGTTCTGGTGACGACTAAACTCGTGGAGTCCTTCCTTGTATTTTTGTGAGAACTGAACCCATTATGGCAATATTTGCGCAATCGTTGTTGTAAAGAACATGCGATACATGGATATTATCGTGAGCGGATCTAATTCAGTCAACTACAAAATCGGTAACCAGGATACACACATACACCAAGACTGGGACAGCAACCGGGAACCAATACTTACAGTTGAACCTGGAGAAAAAATCCAATTTGATTGCAGGGATGCATCGAACGGGATAATTACTTCTGACACAGATGCAAATGATATGCGAGATGAATCCTGGGCAGGACACGCTCTTACTGGCCCTGTTGCGGTCAATGGGGCTCAAGTTGGAGATGTGCTTGCAGTTGAGATTCAGAGTGTAGAACACAACGGATGGGGATATACACTATTCCGCCCGGGTAACTGGGATGAAGGTTTACTTCCTGAAGAATTTGAAGATCCTGGGTTTTATTTTTGGCACTTATCTGATAAATTTGCGCATTTCGAAAATGATATTAAGATACCTCTTGCTCCATTCCCCGGTGTAATTGGAGTGGTACCTGAGAATAACAAACCTTGCTCGACGGTTCCACCGAGAGAAGTTGGAGGCAATCTTGATATAAAACATCTTGTAGAAGGTTCAACAGTATATATTCCTGTAGCGGTCGATGGTGGGCTTTTGAGTATCGGAGATGGGCATGCAGCGCAAGGTGATGGTGAGGTTTGTCTTTCTGCTATTGAGGCTCCACTGACAGTCACGGTCAAAGTAGAAATCAAGCCAAATATGAAAATAAATGGCCCTCAGTTTGAAGTGCCAGCCGAATCTGCGGCTATCGAAACAGGACCTTTGTATGCCACAACAGGTATTGCAGACAATCTCATGTCGGCAACAAAAAAAGCGATTTTGGAAATGATTGAATATTTTGTCATAGAACATGGGCTCACTTCCGAGCAAGCATATATTCTTTCTTCAGTATCAGTTGATTTAAAAATTAACGAAGTCGTTAACGAACCTAATTATGTTGTTTCTGCATATGTGCCAAAGAGGATATTCCCTAACTGATATATTAAAAAAGAATGTTGGGTAGTTCTAATATGAAATAAAATCTAATACGCCAAGTCCGTTGTTTATTAAATATTGTGCTTGCTAAAATCAACCCTTCCGACATCATTGAACAAGACCGTTGATTCCCGACCCGCTTCAACAAGCGGTTCTCCCTCTCTTACGACGAGAGTTCGTGGCGCAATCGTTCGAATTGCCTCAAACGCAGATGGCGCATCATATACCACGACAGATCCTTCAGTTCCTTCCCTGAGTGTTGATTCGTGTGGATCTACACCGAAAATTTCCGCGTTGTTACGAAGAAGCATCTCCCATAGTTGTGTCGCATCATCCAATCGATTCTTATGTGCAAAATGCGCTAAAAAGAAGAGAACCTTCAGCGGATCGCCGTCACCGTATGGGTTCGCTGAATCACCGATGTCGTCGTGTCCGATTCCGACTGTGACACCTGCGTTTGACAGTTCGTCTATACGAGTAAATCCGCGGCGTTTCGGGTAGTCGTCGTATCGACCCTGAAGAACTGCGTTTGAGAGTGGGTTCGTGACCACACTCACACCACTGTTTGCAAGCGACCGAGCCAGCTTATCAGCATAAGCATTGGGATACGAGTGCATCGCTGTCACGTGACTGGCAGTAACACGGTCCCCAATCCCCCGCTCTCTGGCTTCCGTAGATAATACTTCGGTGTACCTCGAGTTTGGATCGTCAGTTTCGTCAATGTGAAAATCAACTGGGAGATCATATTTTTTCGCCATATCCAATGCGACTTCGGTGTGTTGGACACCGTATTCCCGTGTGTCTTCGCGGTGGGGCCACCCGCCTACGACGTCAACGTCCATGTTTAGAAGTGTTTTAAATTGATCAAGTTTTTCCTCGTCTCGAATGTAGCCCTTGTCAGGGAGTGCGACTAGTTGGACATCAATATTCCCACTGTATTCGTCCTTGATTTCGATCATCGCCTCTGCGGCAGTAAAGGGCCCCTCTTCACAAGCAGTTAGCGACAAATGGCTTCTAACTCGCGTAACTCCGTGAGCTACAAACCAATTAAGCACTCGGCGTGCATTTTTTTTGACGATCTCGTGGGTTCGATCAACACTATTCTTTTGATCCGTCCGCCAAGCCTGCTCGAGCGTTCCTTCTTGGTTCTTATGTGGGTTGCCCTCCGAGAGTGAATTGAACAGGTGTGTATGAGGTTCGGTTATGGTTGGAGTTACGAGATTGCCGCTGACATCGTATTGGTCTTCTGGGTCATAGGCTCCTGTATCGCCTTCACCGGCGGGACTGACCCTATCAATAACTCCTCTTTTAATTTCAATATCTATACTCTCTCCGTAAATATTAGTGCAATTTTCTAATATTAGGTTCGACATCAATTCTATTGTTATCTTCAGGCGTTAAATAATATTCGATATATGAATTTAGAATGAAGTAAAGAGGAGCGTCTAAGTGACTCTATTGAATCGCGTCATACAGCGTTGGAATCAGTGGGTTACGTATTTTTTGATATTGTAGACGAGACACACCAATTCGATTTCACGGCACTCATGATATCACTCACGCGCTCGAACGGCAGGCCGTACAAGCGTTTGGCTGAGAATTTCACCGTCTCTGTCAGCGATCGCTGGTAGTAGAGATTGCCGTTGATCCCCGCGTTGTGCGCGTGATCATGAGGTACAAAGACGGAATGCTTCACAGAGGACGTATCCATCTCTCGGAGAGTCTCATTCGGAGGTTGGCTGTCATAGCCTTTGTCAGCAGCGGGTTGCAGACACTCGCTGCTGTACCGGCAGGTGAGTTGCTCACATACCTTTGCGTCGCTTCCTTCTCGCGTTATTGTGCAGTGAACCTACAGAATGGCTTTGGTTCACCAACTCATGCCTATGCGGTGTACTGATTCAATAGAGATGTATAAATTCCTACTATATTTACTATATATTTATTATTAATAGGTGGATGTTAACTATTTGTGCTTGAATAAGTAATTATTTTCTATGATTTTGAGGAATTGCGTGCACTTCCTAAGTCTCTATTGGATATTTACTGATATACAAAATTTATATTCTACTTACTAACAAGATTATCCAGCAAACCACTAATTTTGAGCACATTTCTGAACGTTCTTCCAATATACTCCTAATTTGCTGTAATAATATTTCCTTATATGCCTATATTATACCCATTCATAAACTATATTACCCCCCAGTTACACAACATATTTGTGCGACGAAGAAACCTAATGTCAGCAGGTGCGGCAGCAATGCTTGGAAGTACAGCTGGTTGCTTGAGTGGAGACGATGGAGGCCAAAGTTTATCCATTGACGAAATTACGGAATGGCCACCTGATGAGTATGAAAACGAAATTAATCACTGGAATTGGTACACGAACTGGCGGGATGAGCTCACGGAGGAGTTCGCTGAGGAATTTGGAATTGACAACGTAAATCTTGATTCATACAACAATCCTGGGCAGTTCTATGCTCAGATCCAGCAGAATCACTCGATAGACTCTATTAATTCGACCGGAGAGTTCTCTCAACGTATGATGGAGAATGATTTAGCTTATTCTCTCCCGGTGGATATGATGGATAATTGGGACACTGTCGGTGGAGAGTGGAAAGAGGCAACAGAACGAACATATACTGAAGATGGTGAAGTCTACGCGGTCCCGAATATTATCGTAGTAATGCCAGTTATCGCGTACCGTGATGACCACTTTGACTCTCCACCAAATTCATGGGATATCTTTTGGGACGAGGATCTTGCTGGTGATATCCTGATGTGGGATCGAGACTACCTGCTTATGCAGATTGCCGCACTATACACTGGGCAAGATCCACATGATCCAAATGACTGGGACGAACTTGAAGAAGTACTGACTCAACAACGTGATCTTAACCAAACGTATTATCAGGACCACGATACAGCACAACAACTGTTAGGCAACGAAGACGCAGTTGTTGCTGCGACACCAACTAACTCTGCGCTACAGGGTCATGCGACAGTAGATGATTCTATCCGTTATACGGTACCTGAGGAAGGAACCCTATATTCAATTGACCAACAGGTCGTTCCGGCAGGGGCACCAAATCCCGTAGCTGGTGCAATGTTAGCAGATTATACGATGTCAGAAGAAAGCGCTGAAATTATGTGGGAGACAGATTACGCAATCTCGGCACATGAGGATGCATTTGACATTATTGATAGAGTAGAGGACAACGAGGAACTGGCTAATCTTGCTAGGTATGAGGACGATTGGGAACTCCAAGAGCGAGTTCCGCTTTCAGAAGAAGTTCGCGAGAAGACAGCAGACCTGTACTCTGAAGTAATGAGTTAATAGGTAACTTGTAGTCTTTGAACGTAAAAACTCAGTTTTTCATAAAGAATCACTAAAAATCAAATTAACCCATGTCAAAGAACATTATAGAAAATAAAAAAAGTAAGTCAGAGCTGGATGCAAAATATAAATCACTTGACGCGAACACGACGCTAGCAATTGATTCCCTTGATAAAAAATATCGGGGAAAAGAGACAGTTCACGCTGTGAAAAATGTGAATTTTAAAATTGAAGAGGGGGAATTTGTCTCGATTATCGGCCCCAGCGGGTCTGGAAAGTCTACAATTCTTCGGATGGTTGCTGGTTTTGAGGAGCCAACAGAAGGTCGAGTTGTCCTCGATAATATAGACATAACAAATCAGGAGCCATTCGACAGAGATACCAATATGATGTTCCAAGACCTGGCTTTATTCCCAAACTATACTGTAAGTCAAAACATCCAGTACGGTCCAAAACAAAAGGGTATAACAAAAGAGAAACGAAAAGAAATGGCTGAGGAGATGCTGGAGGTTGTAGAGCTCGCGGGTTATGGTGGACGTAAAATTGATGAATTAAGTGGAGGTGAACAACAACGAGTAGCACTTGCTCGTTGTTTGGTGAATAGACCGAGTGTTGTTCTGTTTGATGAGCCTTTAGCCTCTCTTGATAGGCAACTCCGACAACACATGACGACAGAGCTCAGTCATATTCAAGAGGAAACTGGTTCGACGTTCCTTTATGTCACTCATGATCAAGAAGTTGCACTCTCGGCTTCAGATCGGGTTATTGTCCTGAATAATGGTGAGATTGAGCAGGTTGGATCACCAGATGATTTATATAATAATCCAGAAACAGAGTTTGTAGCGACTTTTGTAGGAGATATAAATCTCTTCGAAAAAGAAATTCGTATCAGAACTAAACAAAACGAAGCGATTCGGGTGGATAAAGAACCACTGAGCGTCTCAGGAAAAAAATTCGAAAGTATTAACGATGGAGAGTCAGTGAAAATTGGTATTCGTCCACATGATACCGGAATTAAAACGAATGTCAAACACGTTTCTGATTACTATATTCCGGGCGAAATAAAGAGTCTCCTATTCAAAGGAGAGAATGATAAAATAACGGTCAAGACAGAGATAGGCGAGCTTACTGTAGAGAGTAGTAAAGAATTTACAAAAGGTGATAGTGTATTCCTCGATTTTGCAACGAGAGACATTCACATCTTTTCGGAGAAATAGACAATGAGTAACAAAAATCTTCAAATTCCGGCGGAGTGGGCTGATCAAAAAATAAATTCAGCTCTTCAATATCTTCGTGATCAAGAGAATTTACAATTACTTTTATTTATTGGCCCTGTTATAACAATAATATTTGGTGGGCTAATTATACCAGTATTATATATGGTTTTGATTTCGTTTCTTAATGGATTACCTCCTGGAGCGGAATTTACACTCGAAAATTACCAGAAGTTGGTCTCTACAGATGCATATTTTAAGATTGGTGTAAGAACGGTCATACTTACGATTCAAACGACAGTGATAGTTCTTGTTCTCGGGTATATATTGTCATACTCAATTGCAATGTTTTCAAAGCGGAAGAAAATATTGCTATTGCTGGTCATCCTTCCCTTTTGGACAAACTATCTCGTCCGGAACTTTGCACTAATTGCAATTTTCCAAGATGGAGGCCCCTTCGATCAGATAATTAATAATGTGTTCTTTTTTATTGAGGACATAGATTTAGATATTCTATACAGTCGATCAGGCGTTCTGCTCGGTCTTGTGTACAGTTTTTTGCCAGTCGCAGCTCTTCCAATGTATGCTTCAATTTCGCGCATGGATAAATCACTGATTAGTGCATCAAAAGACCTCGGAGCAGGACCAATTAAAACGTTTATATATGTAACTCTTCCTCAAACAAAAGATGGTATTTTTGTCGGAACGTTATTAGTAGCGGTTCCGACGTTTGGAGCGTTCGTAACACCAGCCATGCTTGGGGGGCCTAACGATAATATGCTTGGTAGACTTATTGAACTTCAATACATGGAGGTTTTTGATATTCCCTTTGGTTCGGCTCTTGCCACTGTAATAAGCCTCGTAGTAATCATCGTACTTGGTATCGTGTTTACAAAAGTAGGAGTTCCATTGATTGATAATGAGTAGACCAAAATTCGAGAGAAGCGCTCCTGTTCACGGGTTGCAACGTCACGGTGGAAAAATATTACATACAATTGCCATCACAGTATTGTGTCTTATGTGGGTACCTATGTTGACACTAATAATACTGTCAATGTCTGCTGATGGATTACTTGCTTTTCCTCCAGAGAGTTTAACTCTTGACTGGTATAGAGATATACTTACTAGTGATCAGGCCTTAAATGCTATTGAAAACACACTTAAAATAGGAGTGGTAGCTACCCCATTATCGATGATAGTTGCCACCGCGGCCGTTATTGGGATCGAACGATATGAGTTTCCGGCTAAGCCATGGGTATTGTTACTAGCTATCTCAAAGCTACTCATCCCGGGAATTGTAGGCGCAGTCGCTATTTTTCAGGCTGCAGAGACAGTTGGCGTGAGCGGCTATTGGTTAGTCGTGTTCGTTCATATAATTGCGACACTTCCATTCTCTACACTGGTTATGCTTGAAACATATTCGAACTTCGATAAAAATTTAGAGTCTGCCGCGATGGATCTCGGTGCCAATGAAATTACAACATTCAAATCAGTAACTATTCCAAATATGATGACTGGTATCATTGCTACCGGTCTATTGACTTTTACTTTCTCATTTAATGAATTCATATTCACATATTTCGTTAGAGATAGTGGAACTGTCACTCTTCCAGTCTATTTATGGAATAATATTGTATATGGACTTGACCCTGGAGTAAATGCAATTAGCGTTATATTCCTTGGAGTAGCTACAAGCAGCCTCCTTATAGCAGTTGCATTAACTAGTGTCAGAAAGGTTGTGATGTGATTGTATTAGGGCAAATAATATACAACGCTCATCTATAGGAGGTCGATGATACTCTTACTGGTTGCTGTGGAGTCGAAGAGGACAAGTGTACCACGTTGGCAGTTGCCAACAATAATGATTCTACTTTCCGAAACAAACATTTTGATTTGAACTTATTTTTTAGTTAACACAAACCTATCACTATTATCCGCTGTGACTTCTAGTTACTACTGAGACCTGACCAACAATCCTTTACCCAAGAACTATCTTATTTTTCGAACGGTTTTATTAGTTCGTTTGCAACTGATAGCAACTTTTCATCATATCCATATTGGATAGCACATTGTAGTCCGAGCGGGAGGCCTCCCTCAGTTTTCTCAATAGGGACCGTTAGTACTGGTACCTTAGCATGTGTCCATGGGAGATTCATTATGGGGCTACCTGATTCTTCGATTCCTTTCGGAGCGGGTCCTGGAGCTGCTGGTGAAACTAGCACATCAATATTATTCGACTTCATTACCTCTGCAATCCTGTTCCGGACACGTTGTTGACTCTTCCGACCCTCACCGACTTTTTTGATACTAGTTTGCCACCCTGTTTTAACCATATCAGCAGTGACTTCACTGTACCTCTCTCCATATTCTGTGTACCACTCCGCGTGTGCCAGTGAGGCTTCAGCTTCTACCATTATATTATGTAGCTTGTTAATTGATTCAATAGATTCGAAGAGGGATAATTCTTGCACTGCAATGCCGCTATTCCTGAGTATTTCGAGTTGGCTCCTGAAAGATTTCAGACCCGTTTCCGAAGCTTGATTTAAATATGATCCCGAGGGTACACCAACCTTCGGTGGCGTCCTCAATGTTGGACTTGACCCCCAATTTGAGCAGAGAACAGAACTGACAAGTTCCATTCCATCTATATCTTGAGTGAAAAATCCAACTTGGTCTGCCGATGATGAAAACGGCACAACCCCTTCTGTAGACAATCTATCACTACTTGGTTTGAATCCTATGATTCCACAATATGCAGCTGGACGTATTATTGAGCCGACCGTCTGTGTACCAAGGGCAACAGAGACAAGTCCAGCCGCAACAGCGGCGGCAGAGCCACTACTGGAGGCTCCTGGTGTGTGTTTGAGATTATGTGGGTTCCGAGTCGGCCCAGTAGGCGAGTATGCAAACTCCGTCGATACAGTTTTCCCCATAATGATAGCTCCTGCATTACGTAGCGCTGTCACAACAGGTGACTCCGAATTTTTGAATACCTTAGGTGGAAGTGTGGTTCCAGCGCGTGTTTCAAATCCATTCACTTGGAAGATATCTTTGACACCAACACTGGCACCATATAATGGGGGTCGTATATTCTCGTGTTTCCATTGTTCAATTAGTGCATTGATTCGGGTTTGGACGTGCTCAAAGTCTGGTTTTTTAACAAATGAGTGGATTTCTGTTTCAATAGATTCCACTCGTGAGTCCAAATTAATATAATGATTTTCAATGTTGGTTTGGTTATGACGAAGTTCAGTGACTGTTTCTGAGAGTGGCAAATTATATCGTTTCATATTGAATTACGACTCGAGACTTACAACTTGCTGAATTGGAGATCCATTTTCATTGTATAGTTGAGACACATATTTAATATATGTAATCTTATTATACAAATAAGTTTCTTTTTGTCACTGTCTTAGTTAGCGTAGTTGGATAGCACAAACAAAAATTTACCGTTTGATGATGCATCCTTTCCTTACATGAAATCTTTCGGTCGTGTTTAATTGAGACTAAAGAGATAGGCGGTGCGAATTTTGGATTTTAGTAGAAATTCTTTCATCCACAGAATACTTCAATTACACCATTATAAATCAACCTAATCAAATCACAACTTGAGAAGGTGTTCTTATTGTTTCCATTGATAAAACTACATCTCGATTGATTCCGATTGACTACTTCCAATACGAGGGGTCGTCACACCGAATGCAATTCTCAGCTCTATAGTTTCGCTAGACAGCATTGCAATTGGCTCAATATCGATCAAAAAGTTTGTACAGAGATGAATAACCAGTGTGCCTCAACGCTTAAGTGCTAACTTAATCTACAGAGAGCGCTTCTGGAAGGCATTCAGAAATTCTCTGATTTTAGTTATGGCACGAGCACAACAGTAATCTGTCAATCTATCCGCCGATGAACGAGCCGAGCTGAATGCGATGCTTTCGGATGGCACGTACAAGACACATGACTTACACGTGAACGATGTCTCTTGCATTCAGATGACAGCTTGACTGACCAGCAGGTTAGTGAAACTATCGGATGCCATCTTGGCACAGTTGGACGCCTCCGGAAAAGGCATACTGAGGACGGCCTCGCGGCGAATGATCACCGCGAGGCCGACCGTGTGTATGAGAGGAAACCCGACGAGTGTGAAGACCCCATCTTATCGCACTAGCCTGCAGCGATTCACCAGAAGGACGATCTCGTTGGTCACTGCATCTATTAGTACATCAGTCTGTCGCTCTCACCGAGATCGACGTTGAGTCGATCTCTCACGAGATTGTGAGACAGGTTCTTAAAAAAACACGACTGCACCCTCACTGATCCAGATCGGAACGAACGGTTGTAGAAAAATGATAAAATTAAACAGGTTTACAAACAGGTCTGTCCTACTGATTTGTAGCCAGAGATGTCTTCTCCCGAATGCTGCTGTTTGTAGCAATTCAACAATGATAACCAAAAACAATATTTGTATACTGTTACTAATATTGACTGCACACTATGCCTGGAAAACTAAAAATTGAAGTCGACGAGTACACGTTTTGTGGAGAATTGTTGACGAGTGAGGCACCCGAATCGATTGCTGCAATGCGAGATTTCTTACCACTGGAATCTACGCTCATGCACGTCCGCTGGAGTGGGGTCGCGACTTGGATTAATATCGATGAGATCGACCTTCCCGAGATTCCGCGGGAAAACCATACGGTCTATGCCTCTCGCGGCGATGTACTTCTGTATCCGGGCTACCGGAACGAACAAGAAGTCCTCATTGCCTGTGGACCAACTTGCTTCAAAAGCCCAGCTGGTGAACTCGCTGGCAATCACATAGCCACCCTTGATGTTCCAGCAGAACGCCTCAAAGAGCTCGAAGAGCGAACTCTCCAAGAGGGAAGTTTCGATGTGACTGTGTCAATAGAGTGATAAAATGTTGAGGTGATATTCGAATCTGAAGTCGAGTAGATTCGGTGGTTGTTCGACGATTTGTACATAATAAATCCAAAATAATAGCAACAAAAAGTTATCTACGAAAACGGTATGCTGAAAAGACAGATGACTACACCATACCCTCTCGTCATTTGGGGATGACAATGTCATAGTTGCGTATGATTGAGAGAAAAAAGCTTTCTTAGAGAGCAATGAAATCGCCAAAATGTATCTCGGTGGCCACTGATTACCCTCTCGTTAGGCCATTAACATCACTATGTATGGCCAATAAAGAGTACGTTGAGCAAATCAGTCAGCGACCTTTGTCCACAGCACATTGTTTTAGATCTGCACCAGCCGTTTCAGCGATTGCAGTTGCAAGTACTTGAGTCGCGACCGTACAGTCGTCCCAGTCGGTTCGTTCGCGTGGACTATGCGAATAGCCACCACGTGATCGGGCGAACAGCATTCCTACGTCTGTAACTTCAGCTATTTTCATTGTATCGTGTCCAGCACCAGAATGCAGTGAGATGGGCTCGATATCACACTGTTGGGCAGCCGTCCGAAGTCGTTGTGAGAGCTGCTCAGTCATTGGCTGTGGTACAACATCATACCCACGCTCGATCTCCGTGTTGACGTTTCGTTCTTGTTCAATACGATTGCAGGTCTGTTCGATTGTGTCGATGAGTCGTTCGATAACGGTTGCGTCGACGTCTCTGATGTCGACGGAGAGTTCAACAGAGCCGGGAACTACGTTGGTTGCCCCAGGGGCGACAGATAGCGATCCCACAGTTGCGACCGCCGATTCGCTTTCGTTGGTCGCAATATTTTGAGCCGTAGATTCGAGTGCAACGATGAACTCACTAGCTGCTGTAAGAGCATCCTGCCGATCAGTCATTGGTGTCGTTCCTGCATGATTACTCTCACCCTCGAATGTAATATGGCATCGGGTTGTTCCTGTAATTGAGGATACGATTCCAACAGGAACATCCTTACGCTCAAGCCGTTTTCCTTGTTCGACGTGGAGTTCAAACCATGCCTTCCAGTTACTAGCGTCAAGTCGCCCGTGACCTTTGCAACCAATATGCTCAAGAGCCTGTTCGAGGGTCTGATTTCCATCAGAAAGACTCAGTGCTTCTTGAATTGATAAATTCCCCGCAGCGACTGACGAGCCAAGTACACCATCGGCGAACCGTGTCCCTTCTTCGCCGGTAAAGCAGACAACTTCAATCGGTTGGGTAACTGTAAGGTCGGAATCCTTGATTGCACGGACACTCTCAAGGGCGGCATAGACGCCCAACGGCCCATCAAAAATACCACCTTCTGGGACTGAATCCAGGTGGCTCCCAGCAACAACAGGACTTGCATCATCGTCAGCACTAGGTGGTGACCATCGGCCAGAAATATTTCCAACGGCATCAATACGGGTTTCAAGACCGGTAGCCGTCATCCGTTCGATGAGGTAGGACCGCGCTTGCCCGTTCGAAATCGTTCCTGGGAGAACTGTTCTACCACGGCCCTCCGCACAGTCGACCGCACCAAAATCGGCTGTCCGCTCAATATCCTGTTTGAGTGCACTTCCATTAATTTTATTCAGACTATTCATTTTTACCTTCTTCCAGTAGTACGCTCTAGCTTGTGGTAAAGTATTGGATTCAAAAGCACACATTACTGGATGTTTAATCTTTTTATAATGATCGAATTTCCGTTTAAACAAAATTATATTCAGGATATCAGTGCTAACATAAAAACTTAAAATCCGCTTGTTAATGTTTTATTATTTAATTCATTTAATTATATATGTGAATAGACACAATATGATTCAAAGAATGCATTAGATTTATACACATATAGTATATGTGTGAATATACGAATAGTTACAATTATGTCAAAATTGTTAAAATATATTGATAACACACAGTACAATACCGGCATCACACAAACAGGATGCAGCGACCGATGAGTGACATCGTCGTCCTCCATGATAAGATTCACGGCCTGGATCCCGAGGAGTACGCAAACACTATCCGCGAGGCTCATCCTGATTTGAGTGTTGTTATCGCACGTACGCCATCAGAAGAAAAAAAATATCTCGCAAAGGCAACTATTGCAACAGGTTACCAAATAAATGAGGAACTCGTCGCGTCATCCAAAAGCCTCGAGTTGTTCGCTTGCACGTTCGCTGGTATTGGCCATCTTCCCCTCGACGCGTTGGAAGAAGCGGGAGTTGCCGTTACAAATGCTTCGGGAGTCCATGGCCCGAACGTATCTGAGCAGGTCATGGGGTACGTACTATCAGACGTGCGAAACCTTCGTCGTGCGTGGGAGCAAAATGAACGGGGCGAGTGGAATCATTTTCAGGGCGGGGAACTCCGCGGATCGACAGCAACCGTCGTGGGTATGGGACCTATCGGGAGAGAGATTCTTGCTCGGTTCAACGATTTCGGCGTCGAGACTATTGGTGTCCGGTATACGCCTGATAAAGGTGGAAACGCAGACGAAATTGTTGGATTCGAGGGAACACTCGATGCCGCTGCTCGAACCGACTATCTAGTCCTCGCTTGTCCATTAACTGAGACGACAGAGGGGCTCATCGACGACGAAGTATTTAATGCGCTCTCAACAGACGCGATGCTGGTCAATATCGCCCGTGGGCCAGTGGTCAAGACAGACGCCCTAGTGGCAGCATTACGTGGTAACGATATCCGGAGTGCTGCCCTTGATGTCACCGATCCAGAGCCGTTACCCGTTGATCATCCTCTCTGGAAACTCACCAACTGTCTTGTCACCCCGCACAACGCGGGTCATACTCCTGAGTACTGGAATCGTTGTACAGAGATTCTCAGTGACGCTGTCGAGGAGACCTCGATAGGCTGAAAAACCTCAATCCAGACTCTACAAGACAGAGGTAGTAGGTTCACCACCAGAATGTAATGCGTGCTAATTGCTTATCAGAAGTCGACACATCTGGTAATAAAGCTTGATATCGGATTTGGCTGTTTCCAGGCGGTAAGCCGCTTTTCTCAAGGAAGCGACGGTAGCCGCTGATTTGATTGGATAGTTCACTTAAATCCAACGAAGATCCGTCGTTCAAACAAATTCAAAATACGACATTTTTGTTCTCAAAGGGTGCTCCTCGGAGAATCTTTTAATTCTTGTTTTCAACAATATTCCGGAGGGTGCCTATTCCCTCGTACGTAATCTCAATCTTGTCACCAGGCTCAATAAATCCGGGATTCGCCGGGCTGCCAAAGGCAATCACATCGTCAGGTAAGAGTGTGAGCCGTTCAGAGAGATATGACACAACATCCTGAGCCCTGAATATCATCGATCCGGTGTTCGATCGCTGCCGTTCTTCGCCGTTAATTACTGTTCGTATCTCAATGTTATTTGGGTCAATATCAGTCTCAATACAAGGTCCAAGTGGCGCTGAACCGTCGAAGGCCTTTCGTGCTGTTCGACCTTGCTGATCAAGAGCATCTACATCGTTCATGATGGTATATCCTCGTAAGATATCTCCGACATTATCTGGTGCGACGTTTCGACACCTCTCGCCGACGACAGCTGCGAGCTCACCAGCGTACGTGACTTCATCAGAAAAGGTTGGAGTATGTGTTTACCCCGAAGACGCAACAGCGGGCACAGCTTGAGCTCGTGAAATCATCTTGTTGTTTCGAGCGATTCGCTTGAGCTCATCGTAGGGATTGCGTCCCTGCTGGCGGCACGTCGCCAGCAGGG
>LKMJ01000848.1_pt1 | contig 25433 bp, 33 predicted proteins | sample 643391 | NCBI WGS metagenome assembly LKMJ01 (sample SAMN04112250, study PRJNA286221) | soda lake metagenome | biome: soda lake; feature: Kulunda Steppe; material: water; isolation source: sample PL-Br10 brine of Picturesque Lake | place: Russia: Kulunda steppe | collected 2010-07 | reverse complement strand
CACACACACACACACACACACACACACACACACACACACACACACACACACACACACACACACACACACACAAGCACGCGCATCTGCCCACCTGTGCAAGCGCACAGGCCCTTGACAAGCATGCCCCCTTGCACACACAAGGGGTTGCACACAAGTATGCATGCACACGGATGCACAAAAACATGCACATGCGCAGGCCCTGCCTAGACAAGCAGAACCGCATGCGTGTGGCGGAGGCCAAGGTGCTGCACAAGATTTAGCGCAGACTCACACATGGGCACACATGCACGTTTGCAGGCCCTTGACGAGCAGAATCGCATGCGCATGGCGGAGGCCAAGGTGCTGCACAAGGCCAAGCTGCAGCAGCTGGCCATTGAGAATGAGGAGCGGCTCGCGCAGGCGCAAAAGGAGCACCAGGTGGGTCAGGTTGCTCCCTGCTACGCATGTGTGTGTGCATGGCCTCGTAAATGCGCACGCCCGCTCGCCATTGGCTGCCAGGAGTACATATGGCTGCTCTCAGCACTTACACATACATGGTGCCGGCTGTCCCTGGCTCCTGCTCACCTGTTTCTGGCTGTTTGCCTATCACGACTGCCTGCTCTATACACCTCAACCGCTGCTTTTCTGTCACCCACGCCTGCTTCCTGCTATGAATTTGGTGCTTGCACTCTCCCTCTCTGCCCCCCCACATTGTTCCTTAACGGCCATAGCATAATCACAAGCGCCTCCCCTCTATTTCACATCATGCTTAAGTGCATTTTAACACGCCCCTGTTGCTCTCCCAAGTCCACGACCCTGTCATGATACCTGTGAGCCCCACCCGACTCCTGGATCATAGCCTCAGAATTCAAATCCCCTGCTGCAAACAGATCATTCTGGGACACTGGATGGCATACAGAGGCGCCGCTGCACCGCCTGCCTGCCTGCATGTGCAAATGGCAGCAGGCAGCGTGTGTTTATTCATATGCCGAAATGTAACTTATCCATGTGTGTGCGCGCGCGTGGCCAAACCGTTTGCCGCAGGCGCTGTGTGAGCGTATGACTGAGGGCCACGCCACCGCCTGTGTGGTCGCCCAGAAGGAGTTTGAAGAGCTGCGCGCGTTCCTGGCGACCCACAACGAGACGGTGCTGGAGGCTGCGCGCCAAAAGTATGCTGCAGCCATGGCGGCTGCACAGGTGGGCGCACTTGGATGCAGTCAAACAAAGGACGTGCGAGCGTGTCTGCTGCTGATGTGGCTGCAACGCGTGACGCACCCAGGGTGCAGGCATTGCAAGCATTGCAGCAACCCAAAAAAGCACGATCGCACTCGCGGCGGCCGTGAAGGGGGGCGTGGCCTGGCATGCAGTCAGGTGCGCATAGTGCCCTCACGCGTGGCTGCTGATCTGGCAGTCCCCCATCCACGCGCAGCCCCTTTAATTCTCACAGCCTGCCCACTCTGTGCCCCAAGTCAAACTGTATGGAAGCCCTGCCTGACACTGCAAGCAGACTGCGTCTTGTCTCCAAGACGCTTGTGCCTGGCCTAAAGCAAGGCAATTTCATAGACTCCGGCTGGGCTGCCCTTTCACACCCATCCATACACACACGCACTCATGTACGCACAGGCTGAGTGGGAGGAGCTGTGCACGCAGCTGCGCAAGGAGCATGAGGAGGCAATGGCACAGGCGCGGGAGCACAACAAGCAAGTGTGGCCACAGGTGTTGATGGCGCGCCTGGCGCAGGAGGAGCTGGGCCGCGTGATGGTGAGTCAGGCTCTGCGGGTGTGTGCTTTGAATTGGTGGATTTTTTATATCAACTTTGAGACGTGATGGTAGGTTGGGCTCTGCGGACATGTGTCAGGGACTGTGTGATGCTGACTCAGGTTCTGCAGGTACTTGTTTGGGGCTGATTGAGTGGGGGTATCAGCGAGTCAAGGGCTCTAAGAGAGAGCTCTGCTGGAAAACATGCTGGTGGTGTGTCAGGGCAAAAGCCGTCTGGGCAGTGACGCTCACGTAGGAGCTTGTGTGCACCTTGTCGGTGCCTATGCTCACACCCCTCTCTTGCTGCAGCCCACACAATCTTGCTGCTCGCCTGCAGGCGTTTGCGGAGCACATCAAGTTTTGCGCCAACAAGCTGCAGCTGGGTGTGAACTTCATGCCCAACACGCCTTCCTACGAGCGTGTCGTGGAGATGCAGGTGAGCGAGTCGCCTGTGCAGCTGCTGGCCGCTGCAGGAACGACACAAGGCTCAAATGTCATGAAAAACATGCTACCCCTAGGCCTGCTTTCACGACGTAGCGCGCATGCGTGCTGCATCGGTAACTGAGTGCCTCTGCCGCACACAATGCCTCTGCTGTCCTTCCCAAGACGGATCACCCATGCACGCTGCGTCTTGACCCTTTGCGCGCTGTGTATCAGCCACCTGCATATGCTGCACCTTGCATCCATGCGCTCTGTAGCATCTCCCTGCACGCTCTGTGGCAGCCACCTGTGGCAGGCGAGGTTGCCTTTTCTGTGGCAGCCACCTGTGGCAGGCTTTTCTGTGGCGCTCTGTGGCAGGCTTTTCTGTGGCAGCCACCTGTGGCAGGCGCTCTGTGGCGCTCTGTGGCAGCGCTCTGTGGCAGCCACCTGTGGCAGGCGAGGTTGCCTTTTCCAGCACAGGCCATGGCCTCAACCCAGGGCCACCCATGTGCCCATACACCACCTGCCCTTGGGGCACCTGCAGCCTGGTTGCAGCATCTGTCAGAGAACTTGAAATACGTGTGTATGGGCCTACGGCCACGGCATGCGCAGGACTTGAACGCAGCCCCGATTAGGCCATGATTTGAGTGTGCTGTGGTACTGCTGCGGCTGTTGAGCGCAGGCCCTGAGCGAGGCCCTGATGAACGCATCCTTGTTGCAGCGCCTGTCAGAGACCTTTTGATCTGCGTGCGCTGTGGTGCTGCTGCGGCTGGTGTGCGCAGGCTCTGAATGAAGCCCTGATCAAGGCGTTCCCTGAGTTCGACCCCAGCGCTTATCCCTGGCCGGACTTTGAGCTGCGCCCGCAGCCTGGCACCGGCTGGGTTGCTGCGCCAAAAGCCAAGGCCATTGACATCAAGGTGCGCATCTGCACCAGGTGCTGCTGCTCTTGATGATAGCGGTAATGATGACAATCCATGCTGATGGCTGCGGTGTGCTGCAGCCGTGTGCTGCAGCTATAAGCTGCACGCACACAGCACACGTGCACACACAAAGCACACACAACATGCATGCACCAGCCTTCCCGCCATTCCCTGCCTTATTATGATGTTCCCCTAGTCGCCGTTGCCAACCGCAGCTACTCCCTTAGAAAAGCTCTCTAGGCTGCAGGCAAGGCACGCACTACTTCCAGAGTACCCTTCTCGTCGTTCAAGATGGACACGCAAGGGAAGCGCGTGCCATGCCCCCGCTCCCACCCACAGCCACACGTGCAACCGGTTTGGCTTAACTCACTGCATTTATCGATGCATGAATGAATCCCAATGAATGTGGACGCGCCAGTCCACTTGTACCCGTGCTTGCGCAAGCGCCGTTGCCCTTGCTGCCCGTCATCCAGGTGAGGGGCTGTGCCAGCTTGCAACTTAGCTGGGGCCCTTGACCATGTGGTGTGCATTGAGAGTCATAGCCAGGGTGCCCTCGACCCTTCGTGCCCGTGTGGCAGTGCAGGCTGCGAATGTGTGCCACGGGGCTGAGCGCTTGCGTGGCAGTGCGCTTGCGTGGCAGGGCTGAGCGCTTGAGTGGCAGTGCAAAATGTGTGCCACAGGGCTGAGCGCTTGCGTGGTCTGCGTGGTCAGCTCACACGCCCGTCACCAACTCAAGCCTACACGCACACATCATTCAGCCGAGACCGTGCCTTCCACTGTCCTGGCCGATGCCACTTAGTGCGTCTCCCTGCGTGCCCAACGGCGCTCGCTCGCTTGCAGGACCCTGCACTCACCATCATCGAGCTGGCAGCGGGCAAGCGCTGCGCCGCAAAGGCCATCGCCGCCACCATGCCTGGCGGCCTGAAGGCACACTTCCACACCACCAGCTCTGCGGCAAAAGTGGTCCCAGGTGAGGCGAGCACTGGGCACGTTTGCGGCAGTGCACCAGCGTGCAGCAGCTGCACGCAGACGCACGCCTTGCGTGCCCAGGGCAGGGCGCAGCTAGGATGCCATTAGTGCCAATACCCTTAATACCCTACCCATTGCCTATAAGACTCGGGAGCTCATGGTCGGAGGATCTCATCACCTTGGAAGCCGCACCCCACCAGCCTAAGCACAAGTGTGTGTACATGTGCATGGATGTGTGCCGCACGGGCCACACAGGATGTATGCCGCACGGGCCACACGTGTGTGTACATGTGCATGGATGTGTGCCGCGCGGGCGCGCCCGGCCAAGGACTGCCCTGTGGCCTTTGACCGCGGGAGCCCTTTCATCATAGGCAGCCTCACCAGCCTCCGAGACTGCCGCGCGTGTGTGATTTTGTGTGATTGTGTGTGATTGTGTGTGATTGTGTGTGACTGTGTGTGATTGTGTGTGATTTTGTGTGATTGTGTGTGATTGTGTGTGATTGTGTGTGACGCAGGGTCCCGGCCGAAGACTGCCCCCCATCCCCTGTCTGCGACAGCGCCCGTGCCGTCTAGCACCCCCGGCGAGGGTGGCATGCCACTGTGGCTGCTGCAGCAGCAGGTGAGCAAGTGGTGCGGGGCAGCCCTTGGGGGGCCTTGCTCATGGCCGGGTCCATATGATATGGAACATGAGAATGGCGGCTTCTCAGTGAAGCCAGGTCCTTGTGTAGATCCAACTAGCTGTGCTTCAAGGCTGGCATGGCTTGGTCTACAGAGGACAGACACCGCTTTGCCAGGCAAGCACTTGCCTGAAAGCATATGCACGCAGGGGCGCAGCAGTGGCGGCAGGCAGGGCCAGGGTGTCTTAACAACATATATATGCCTGTCTCTGTCTGCATCTTTCTACCTCTGCTAGCCTCTGCACTCCCTGCTTGCACGCCTCTGTGCCTCTTTGACCAAGCATATATATACATATATGTATATGTCTATCTATCTATCTACCTCTGCACTCCCTGCTTGCAAGCCTGTGCGCCTCCTTGACCAAAAGCATGCAATGGTATCTGTGCGGTGATGCGACGCTTGCCGTCATGGTCAGCAGACCAGTTATGGTCAGTGAATCGGTAATGGTCAGCGTGTTAGTCCTGGTCAGTGAATCGGGCAGTGGACGGCGCACGCAGGCAAGGTCAGCGGATTTGTCAGTAGATGCGGCACGCGCCATCAGGCGTAATCTGCCTATAGGTGCAGGGCATGCCCCCTTCACCCTGGTGGCCATGTGTGCATGCGACCAATACACTGCTCATGAAAGCAAGCTGTTTCAAGCAGCGCATGTGATTGCAATGCTTGGGGTGGAGCAGGAGTGGTCGCCTGAGGCGCAGAAGTGGATCCAGCAGCAGGAACAGCCTATCTCTGCGGGAGCCCCAGTGCCCACCTCCACTGCGCCCGAGGTGTGTGGCTTATTTGTGGATGAGCGGAGTAGGGAGGAAGGGGGGGGAAGGGGGGCAAAATCCACTAACATTTTGTGAACCAGGGCATCATGTGTGGAAGCGAGGATTAGAGATAGCTTGAGTGGAGAGGGGGCAACTGAAGTCAGAGTGCATTTGAGCATTCTTATGAATCACCTACAGACTGGTGGATGTGAGAATGCTTTTGTTCAGAAGGGGGAAGCTGGAGGAGGTGGGGGGGGGAAGGTTTTCAAGCAGCGGCTTTCATCATGTGAAAGGGCTGTGAACAAAGGTGGACAACTGCAGAGCATCCATGCTTGTGTGATTCAGGTGCCACGTTTAAATGAAGAAGAGGTCCTGAACCTGTTCTTTGTCTTACTGCTTCGTACAAAATCTGTGTGTAAGCCAGTTCTGAGCGAACATGCACGCACCCCGCACGTGTATCACATGCCAGGCGTGCATCACCAAGCAGCTGCAGCTGCGCTTTGCCCTGTCAAAGTCTTGCCCCTCTTGGCCCATCCCCGATCAGTGCTCCCCCACATGCCGGGTAACCCACCCCCCCTTTCCCCCCATTTCCGGTGAATCCCTATCTGTGAGGCAGGCAAACCGCTCAAGACATGCCCTTAGCTGAGTGCGCGGCACCAATATGGCGCCTCTCACCCCACCCTCCCAACTGTTGCACACAGGGCGTGCCTGCCACTGTGGCTGAGGAGGACGAGGAGGAAGGGGCAGGATTGGTGGGCCTGGAGGGAGGCGGGAGGGTGGGCGGCCGCTTTGTGTCCCGGCCCTCCACGGCGCCCTCCGGCCGGCCCCTGTCCGCAGGGAGGTTCCGCTTTGCCGGCGCGGCCCCGCCAGGTGCGCGATTGTGCGTGCGCTGCCACTGCAGCCGCTGCTGGCCTGCACGCGGGCCTGGATGCGGGCTCACGCAGCCCTGATTGGTACAGCCTGGTACCTTGGCTCCCGCCCTGCCCTCCCTGCCCAACCGGCTTGCCAGCCGAGCTCATCTTCCTGCCTTCAGCCCCTGTCCCACCCCGACTCACTTGCTTACTTACCCGCCTTGCTTACCCCCCGGCCTCAACCCCGACTCACTTGTCCACCCACCCGCTTGCTGCAGGCACCAAGCCCCTTGCCCGCCCGTGGTCAGCAGCCCAGCCCCCACGCACAGCCCCCCCTGCCCACACCTCGCTCACCGCCATCCAGGGCAGGGGCGGGGTGCCGTCTCTGCGGCTGCCTCCCTCCGCCTACCCCCCACCCAGCCCCCAGAACTCCATGTCAGGCCTGCCCTCCCCAGCAGGCGGCAGGGCCAGCCCCTACCTGCAGCAGCGCACGCCGCTGCTGGGTGGAGCCGCGACGGCGCCGGGCTCGCCGCATGAGCATCAGCGACGCAGGGCCTGGCAGCCTGTTCCGGCGGAAGCTGGCGGGCCACAGGTGCGCAAGGGTTTGGGGCGGTGTTGCTCAGCTGGGGGACAAGGTGCAAGGTGCAAGGCACCTCGGCGCCAACAGGCAGGGTGGGGTCCCATGCACGTATGCACGCTGGCGTTGCATCCCACAGCATCCCCTGGCAACTCCTCAGGGTGGGTGCAGGGGGGGGGAGTGAAGTCGCTGTGTCCTGCGCCTTGAGCCTGCTCTGTCAGCAGCGCTGGCCAGCCCAGCCAGGCACGCCAGCTCCCTCCCTTCTATGCCTGCACACATGGCTTGCGCCGCCCGCCCTTCCCCAAGCGGCTCACCTGCCTCGTGGCCTGACTTGGCCTTTGCCACCAGCGAGTCGCCAAGCATGCATGCCCGCAGCTGTGTGCAAACTCTGCAACCACGCGCCCATCCGTGCTTGCCGCCCCTGTAGGTCCGCGCGCTGTCTGCGGGTCCCACGCTCACTCCCCCCTCGGCGCTGGCCGCCACCCAAGCCATGGCGGCTCTGGGCAGCCGCCCCGCGTCTGGCCTCAGCGCGCAGCAGCCCAAGTCCGCCGGCAAAGCCATGCCGGCGCGCATGGCCATCGATCTGGCAGGTGCGCCCAGCACCCAGGCTGCGCCTTGGTCTCATAGATAGGGACAGGTAAAGGTGGCGCAGCAGTTGAGCGTTTGGCACAAGGCCGTGCCGGCGCATACGGCCATCAAAGTGGCGAGTGCACCCAGCACCCAGGCTTCATTTGGCCTCATGGCACTGGGAGTGGTTTGACCCTTGCACTTTGAAGCGTCCTTGTGGTGTTTCGGAAAAGCGGTCCGTGGGAAAGGCAGCTAGGCCCCGCAGCGCCTCTTGAGGGGTGCCTCTGGCCATGTCTCAGGGCCTTGCTTGCCACATGCCCGGCCCGGCCCACTTTTCTGGCCAACTGTTCTCTCAGTCTTGGAGCGCTTGCCCTGCGCCTGAATCCCCAGCCACGCCGACTTTGCCATACCGACGTCTCTGGTGATGAAGGCAGCGACCCTGCCTAGCGTGTGGTCCTGGTTCCCAGTACACAAGAAGTCCTTTTTGGCACGGTTTGACCCTACACACAGCAGGCCAGGTCCTCTGGGACGTGCGCGTTGCCCTCACCATGTGCCTGTGCCTACCCCATGTGCTCGCAGCTATGCAAGCCACGGTAAGCATGCACCGCTCGCGCAAAGCGTTTGAGCCCAAGGCAGCGTTGCAGGTCAGTGCTTGCACTATACATGTGTGGATGCCTCTTGGGATGATCCCAACCATCGTCAGTTGATTGATCAAGTTACTTTCAAGATTCTGTTCCTCGAGTGACGTGGCGCATTAAGGGTTTGGGGATGCTCCTGGAGTGCCCCTTGTATCAAGGTTGCAATGCACAACCTCATTCATGTAGAGCAACCTGTGAAACAAGAGAAGCAAAGCACATGGAGAGCATGTTGCAGCTCCTGTGCTTTCAACCAATGGCTTGATGAATTTTGGCTTGGGATGGGTTAGCTTTCAAGGGGTGCTCAAGCTGGATTTTTTTTGGTTTGGGGAGGCTCAGCTATGAACGGAAATCTATAATGGGGGTGCTGAGGCACCCGCCGGCGCTTGCATGTTTGAAGTAAGCCAAGAGCTTGTATCAGAAGTGTCAGCCCCGGCAGCTCCAGGTGCTGCAGCTGCAAAGACCCTTCCTCCATCCCACCACCTTAATCACCGCTTTGCCTGCTGCCTTGATCACAGGGCCCAAAGACAAAGCAGCAAGCCTTCACTTCGGCACCACAGCCCCTGTACAGCGGCTTCAGGGCTGACTTCCCGAAAGCACAGTTCCCCCTGGTGGATGTGCGCGCTGTTGAAGACTTGCAGTGAGGTGGTTGAAATGGTGTGTCTAGTGCTGCCCTTTTTGTCATGAGCACATTGACCTCAGAGTTTGGAAATTCATCCAGCTGTCCTCCCAATGGGGGCGCAATTCACTCACTGAGGCGCGCCTTCTATATTGGTGTCTTAACGGAAAACTTGGCTGTCCTTCCTGATGGGTGCGAGCAGGTCACTGAGGTGCGCTCAATCCATATTAGTGTCAACTTGAGTTTGAAACGGCTTCTAACGTCAACTTAGGTTAAAGAGTGAGTTGGAGCAAACTGATGATCAGACCTCTATGGGCCCATGGACGCAAGTACTGGTGACAGGCTGCCAGTGATGGGAGGCGGATCTTCCTGTTGCAGGCACTGATGTCCTTCCTTCAGGCGCATGTTTCAACAAGATGGCATGATCTGTACATATTTGAGATTTTGTCATGGCATTTTTGTTGATTTAAGGCTTGCAACATATGCAGGGTGAAGCTCTAGTGCCTCATTCTGCCATGATTGTTGCTGATAGTGCCAGTCAGAGCATGACGTGTGCTGTAAAAACCTTGAAGGCTTGTGGCAACTTGCATGAGGCTAATTTGCTAGACGAGAGCCTGTAATATTATCTTAAGGCATTAGTGGAGACAGCCTCTGTGTCTCGTCACTCATCATGAAGAGTCTTCGAGTATTCAGCTCCACAGTTGGCAGCCAAATTGCTTCTTTGTTCAGCTAGAATCCAGCAAAGCAATGCACAGCTTATATTTTGCAATTCCGTAGCCTAGATAAGAGAAGGCTTAGTGTGTCATGCCAAAGTGCCCTCATTGTAGAATAAGCATCGGAAATACACAAGTCACACCACACCAAGTGTAGGCTTAGGGCACGTCCACAGTGCTAAGTCTGCGCATCAAGGGACATCAAATGTGGTACGGCCACAGCTGTTCACGTTGCCATAATGCTAGGGGACTCCATGATGCTGCTGCCAACCAACCATGCCCTTCAAGAGGGTTACAAGAAAAAGGCCTACCATGCCTTCAGTGCTGCATCCGATGCAACAAACGCTGCAACAACGCCTTTCAGTGCTGCTGCAACGGCGCCTTTCAGTGCTGCATCCGCTGCAACAAACTGGTGACTTATCATTCTTGGTTTGCCTGCCCCCTCTTAGATCTTCAAGCTGATTCACACACGCGGGTGGGGAATGGGGGTGCCCCCCTGATGCCTCCTCGCTATCTGCAGCTTGATCTCCCTAAGCATGTTCTGAGGAATGTGAGCAGGTTTCGCTTGCAAGCACCTACTTTCGCGGTCAAATCCTCCATCTGGCGCGGTGGAGATGGCCGCTGTGACAAGTGTTCCCGTGCTGCTGTTCAAAATGAGGTGCATGTTCTTTTTCACTGTCAAGACTTGTTTGTGTGCTCTCTCAGAAGAAAGCCAGTCATTTTCTATGGAAGCCCCTTATGTTCCACAAGCCATGCCTAGTCAGATTGTCTTTGATTTTCTTTCTCAACGGCACAATAGACTCAGCCATTTCATTTCGGACTTTATAGACCGTCTATATAGTGACTATTCTTTGGCTGGCGAAGACCAGCAACAAACCAATCAGCCTAACGACCTGGCTGGCGGTTAACCCCTTAACTTGTAGGGGACTCCATGGTGCTGCTGCCAACCAACCATGCCTTTCAGTGCTGCATCCGTTCTGCCGACTCAAACCATCACCAGGATCGTGTTACATGGGGAATTGAAGAGGTGCTCTTGCCTACTAGGCTAGTTGCCAAAGAAAAGGCTAAATCGAACAAGATAGAGAAACCAGGAAAACACCTGAAATATAACCACCAACAAAGTCAGGCACTCGTGACTACAATGCGTTGCTGACAAAGTCATGACAACTAAGGAAAGACTAGAAAAATTACGTAGGCAGTGAAACCACTCCCTACATCAATTCAGGAAAAGGAGACGCATTGGCCCAAAGAGCCGTGAGTCTCCTCCACCAACTTGAAGGTCTAATTTGCCAAGTAGATAAAATGTGTCGGGCAAAAGCAACTTTCGGTTTTACTTACCGAGTGAGGGCAGTGCAGCTGAAGCCTGTCAGGTCTGCAGCCGAAACCTAATTCCAAGAAAGGCTCTGCCACTGTGGTACTAGTGTGGCACTAGTATTAAGTGTGCATTGCATTAGACATTTTATCACTTCAAGTGAGGTTAGGTATGAGATACACAGCTGTACTTGCTGAACGAGGGTTCGACCTGCAACAAGGACAGGTTCCAGCGCCTCATTCTATAGCATTAGAGCTAACAAGCACCGCCAAGGAGCCAGTGCCATCAAACATCATACACATCATCCTCTTGCTGCTGCGTGTTGCCCTGGGTGGCTCTTTGCAGCATTGCGCGCCGCTTTGCGCGCTTAATCCGCTCGGATGGGCGCAGGTCTGCAACGGTTATCCTGTGGGTGGTGCCTGTCCAGGAGGTGAAAGAAGGTGAGGTAGGTAAAATGATAGTCCTCCTGTTGCAGCTGCACCCCCTTCCACAGGCAGCTCAATGGAGCTCAACATGGCGGAGAGTTTTTCCGCCTTATGCAAAGCGGCACCCAGCAGTGCAAGTGCAAAAGTGCACATGCATGGCAGCAGTTGGAATGTAGCAGGCAAACCATCCCCCAGCAACCTCTGTGGCAACTAATTGCAAGGATTATCATACACAAGACCTGTTCAATGGACATTGCAGGCATATGCTTGCATGTCAACCTGATGAAGCGAGACAACATGAGGCACGAACTTATGCAGCACGGGGAGGGGGGGGCAGCATATGAGATACGTTTAACGCACGGCTTTGGCTAGCCTTTGGCCACACCCCCCTGTAAGCCCTCACCTTTTGCATGCCTTGCAATCAGACTTTCCTTGATTTCCTTCCTCAGGGGCACAATGAAGCTTACCGTCCCACCTCCAGACGTGGTGGATACCTTTTTGGCTGGTGATGACCGGCCACAAACGAGTCCTAATGACCAGGCTGACGGTCGACCCCTTGACTTGTAAGCATTGTCCACCAAAGGCAGCCCCCGGGCACATGATCCAACCCTTAAATGCACAAGCCAGCCTTGAGGAAAATCTTAAAAACGGCCCCAGGCCGCATCAGCCAGCCGCAGGAGCACGAGCCTGGAGCAGTGCCAGGGCAGGAGGGCCTGCGTGTTGAGCAGTTGCCTTGCCTGCAATAGGGCAGGCGCAGGGTTGCCCGCGGCAGGCGTAGTTGGCTAGGGTTGCTCGGATGGCTTCATTCTCGTAGATGTAGCCATACTGGTCCTCTACAGGCTGATTCAGCTCCATGACCTGGGCACAGGCATGTGGGCACTCTGCTGCATGAGGGGAGGTAGTTTTATCCTTCTTGCTAAGTGATTTACAGTCATGTTAAGATGGAAAGATGTAGAGATAAGCAGATCAAGCGGACATGCAGATAAGAAGATGGACTCTCATGACTAGGGAGTAGGCTCAGGGCACAACATCACAGAACCAGAGCATCACAGCACTCCATGGCCTGGGCACAACATCTCAGCACTCCATGGCCCGGGCATAGGCGCGTGGGCACATCGCTGCACGAGGGCTGCTTGGGTCCTGGGTGCAGGCAGGGGGCGCAACACTCACGGCACCACAGCACCACAGATTTATGACCTGGGCATGAGTGTGTGGGCACACTGCAGCATGAGTGGTGCAGCATGGGCGTGAGGGCAAATCAAGTTAGTTCTGTTGCGCTATGCGCTCTGGTGCGCTCTCGCGCTAATGAAGCACGCCCCTGCCCATGCAAGTTGCCGCCGCACCACTGCCGGTGCTGCTGCTACTGCACAAGAGGCCTGGAGGCCAGCAGCAGGCTGTTGTGTCGGGGCCTGTCACGTGCGTGCGCACGCACCTGATGCTGCCACAAGCAGTCCAGAAGCAGTGAAGGGCTGACTGGGGACCTCAACTCACATTCCTCTGAGTGATCGGGCATCTGTTGTTCAGTAGTTCCTGGTTGCCCCCGCCCATCACCACATCATCATCATCCTCGTTGCCACCTTGGGCTGCCACATTACCAGCCGCAGCATCCCCCCGCCCCAAGTTGTTTGTCGCATCATCGAACGCCTGCAGCGCGTGGCTGTGGCTCAGATCAAACCTGGGCACAAAATAGGAAGGCGCGGATCTAGTGGGCATGAGCGTAGGTGCCATGGGGCGCAAATGGCCGCACAGCATTTTGTCCGCAACGCTCAATGTCACCATTGCTGCATATGCTAAAAAATGACGCCAGCACTTCACGCTTGAGGCAAGCGCGGAGACCGACCCCTGCCTGACATCATGCTCCAAGTGCAGCTGTTCAGACTCCCTGGAAAGCCATGCATGATTACAGTGTGATATTGGTGGCACACCAATCAAGGGCAGGGATGCGCAGGGTGCACTGAATTCAGAATGTGTGTGTTAATGTGTGTGTGTGCGTGTGCGCGTGGATGGGTGGGCATGTGGGTGTATGCAAGCAAGGCCGTCAGCCAGTCCCCGACCGTGTGCAGAGCACCCCCCCCCCCTTAAGGATGGCAAATTGAAGACAAACGTGCCCCAGAGCACACTGCACGTCCACATGCGCCCCAGAGTACACGTCCACAGAGCACACTGCACGTCCACAGAGCTAAGTCAACTCACTGTGAGCTCTGCAGCGCACGTGCAGCTGCTTCTTCTAGCCTGGCTGCAAAGTCTGTGGCTTTGGTGGCATCTGGTGCATAGCCCTCTCCGTCCGCCTGCGAGCCGCCCCTTGTAAACCCACCCATTGCATCCAGATATGCCTGCGCACACAGCAACATGTCAATTATGTAACATTGCTCATGTCACAGAGCAAAATGCTTGATTGTCCGTCTGGGGCGGGGGCCATGTTGGCACGGCATGCGCGAGCCAAGCGACTCGCACCCTAGCACTGCTGCCTGCAAGATGTGTGACCACGTTGCAAACAGTGCGACCAAGCCCTACGTAGCGTGCACCCTCATGGCTCACCCAAGCCTGACCAAATGGAGCGGCTGGTCCGGAGGCGTGGCCAAGCCCAAACGCGGCGGCCGCGCCGGAAGTGCGACCCAGGCCACGCAGTGCAATCATGCTCAGAGGTTGGCCAAGGGCTTGCGGGGGCCTGGTCTGACGCGGCAGCTGTGCACGCAGCTTTGTGCAGCTTCCTTACTTTGACAACCGTCCAGCAGAGCGCACATGCCCAGCTGGCCGTGCAGCACCGCCCAGAGCATGACCAGGCAGACCAAGCCCGGTGACGCTTATTGTGGCACACAACCCAGGCCGCAGGGCAGACAAGGCAAAGTGCAGAGGACAGGAGCTTGCTGCACCTGTGGTACTTCGCACACACTGATGCTGCACAGGAGCGCGCAGTGCTGCACTGGGCTGCATGTACTTAAGTCGCACGCCAAGGCACGCGCGCAGCGTACCTTGACTTCATACTCCAGCTTCAGCACTTGCACCGTGCTTTCCCGCAAGCCCTTCACCTGAAGGAGGCAAAGGCAGGTGTGCAACGTTGTTGCCGAGGGCCTGTTATCGCGTGGAAACAACGGTAGCTGTAGGATGCAACAGCAGCTGACCAAGGCGACAGCTGTGCTCCCACAGGCCTGTCTCCTGAGAGTGTGACAGCAGGCTTGCATGTAAAAGAGCCGTGAATATGGGGAATCAGGCAAAGGAAAGCAGGCAGGGTGGGCGGGAAGTCATGGCGGAGGAGCATGGAGTGAGTGGATGATGGCCTTGATGAGAGCGCTTGCAAACAAGGAGGCAGGAGGCCAGGGTGTGAGCTGCAGGCATGCATACAGGCACAAGGGGTTCGCCTTGCATGCGGCATATTGTCCAGGTGCAGCTGGTTGGCAGGCACACTACCAGATTCTGTCCCAGAAGCCGTCAGGTACACGGGCGAGGTACACGACCATCACGCACCCTGGGGTGGATCTGGCAGATCATGGGATTATCTTTCATACATCCTGGCGCCGAAATGTGTTCGGAGATGAGGAGGCGTACCAATGACATCCGCTTGCACTTAGGGATCGCAGCCTTATTTGTGCGCCTCTTGTGGTGCCCACCTTGTCAGCCTGTTCATCATCTGCAAACGTGCTTGCCACATCCTGCAACTGTGCCTGAACAAACTCCAAGTTCTGCATCATAGTGGTTGGGAAGGTGACAAGACTCTTACGTTCGGTGTTCCTTGTGCACTGTCAGTAATGCTTAGCTGCTAGTCGAAAAGGCGCAATTTAGCATTCTGCATATGCACTTGCCCCTGGAATGGCGTGAAAATTGAACAGCAGGCAAAAGCCATGCACACGTAATCTCAGGTTGGTGCAACCTCTTGTTGCAGAGTGAGAAAGAGAGGCCAGCTGTGTTCAATGACAGCTGGGCAATGATCGTCACCTTTTGCAAGATTCGCATGTGCTGTCCAGCCAGACGCTCTCCTTCATTCTGTACCGGAAGCTGTGAGACTTGGCTTCCCCCTTGGCTTTGAGATGCTGATTGATACTGCGAATGCCTGGGCATTGTACAAACCAAGAATAATTTCTTGATGATTATACTTTACAGTTCACGCGATGGATACCTCATTTACCATAATTAATTCAATTATTATAAAATTTCTTTCATTCATCTCTTTACAATATGCAATCATCAATGGGATTGCAACATGCACGGAGCGTCAGGACTCAAATTATAGATAGGGCACTTCATAGGAGCTACAGGAGAGCAGAGAGGAGTGCATGTGTCAATGCATTACCGTCACAGTCTCTGGTGGGCGCTCAGCAGCAGCAAGCTGGGCCTCAGCTCGTGGCAGACGTGCAAGTATGCCATCGCAGGCGGGGTCTGCTTTTTGTGGGCATGGGCATCCTGATAGCATCTGTGGACAATGGCAGTGCTTATGCAAGCGTGATGCCCAACCTGGAAAATGTGGACACGATGGAGCTGGAGGTGAGAGAATTGAAACGAGCGGCCACGAGAGAGCCGTTAGGTTCCCAGCAGCATAATCTGTGAAACCTGATCTCCAACCTTCCATCCTCAATGTTCACACAGGATGCAGCATTTGCAGCCTACGCCAACAGGTGTGCAAATTCTTGCCAGCTCTTGTGTTGCCATCTGAGCCCATCCTGACTGAACTGCTCACCACAATTTTGACAGGGACTTCCAAGAGGCCGTGAACTTGATATCCCAAATCATTAACAAGGACAAGACTTCCCCTCGGTGGTTGGAAATGCGGGCCCAGGTCAGTCCTAGTATCTGACACCTGCAGGACAGGCTGCACTGGCCATTCACAAATCTTGACGGCAATAAGCTAACCGGTGCTCGACTTCTGATCCAGGTGTTGTGTGACGGCAAAAACTTTGACGTAGCTATTCAGGACTACAACAAAGCACTGAGCTTAACACCGGAGGCCGACCAGGTTGGGCGTGCAAGGTTGCTTGCAGGTAGGTTATTCTTTCTCCCGCACTGGCCTGCACTGTGAACCTCGTGGAACTTTTTGGACAGGGTTACTCTAAATTTCTGAAGAGGATGTGTTGATCAGGCACCGCGAATTACTCACGCTCAGTGTTCATGCCACCTATTGCCTAGGTCATACAGTCATGGGACCAGACCTGAAAACTGAGCTTATTGCACTAATCAGAGGTTCCCATTACACATCAAGCTACAAGCAACTCTCGCTGAGGACAGGAGGCTCCGAAAAACTCATGGCTTGATGGACGATGGATTTTTATGAATCCCAAGCGCGCTACGCGCTCCCAAATCTGCACTCATAGGGAGAGCCCTGGCGTACGAGGGCGAAGGCCTGTGGGAGGAGGCAAAAACAGATTACACGGTGGCCCTAGATTTGGCCGCAGAGGGGGGGTGAGTTTGAAACCCGTCAAAAAGACCTGCTAGGTCTTGAGGAAAGGCACGCTTAATTCTTGTGTGGTCCTGCTCTCCTGCGTGAGCTGCTTGACACAAAGCCTGCACGCATGCAACACGTTTAAGAAAAGCCTTATGCCCAGCGGAGTTTATATGCTTCTTAAAGGCTTCATTGATCCATTTTGCATGACGCAGTTCTAGCCCTGACCCGTATGTGATCAACAGCCGCGGAAACTGCTATAATAGCCTGGGAATGTGGAGAGGTGCGTTATGAGACATTCCACACAATGTGATTTGAATTCCAACAAAGATGGAAAAGGAAAGGTGAGAGATTTGCTCAGTTGTGCTGCTGTGAATGTGCCCGTTACTAAGGCTATTGATCTCAATGTTTTTGATGTCTGAATTGGTCATTATCTAAGGAGGCGGAGTATGCATTTTGTATTTTCTTTTGGCACTTTTGATACCATCTTAAACAGTCTTGGGGAGCACCGCTCTTCCAGCCCGCCCATGTGTGCAGCGCATGCAGCCACAAGATGCAAAACATATGGTATCATCTTCCCATGGCTGGTGCTGAGGCCAGAACTGTCTTTAGCCCAACTCCAGTCCAGACCCTATCTGGCTGGTCTCCTCTGAAAATTTGTAAAATGGGCTCCAAATGTTGACTTTGTTGTGTACGACCCCTACAGTCAGCTACATGCTGGCCATTGCAAAGCATGCACGCACTGATGCTCCAGCTACTGTCATGATCTGCAGAAGCGCGCGAAGACTACCTTCTTAGTTCGCAATTGTTCCAGCAAGCCAAGGGCTATAAAGGCCCAAATGGGAGCTCAACAGCACGATTAGACGGTACGAATAGTTTTGCTATCTCTGGAGGGAGAGCTTTTCACAATAGCAATTTTGCTTGTGTTTTGCAGTGCTGATGAAGCTGAAACGATTATAAAATGGGAACGTAAGACTGCCTGTGGATGGCGCGCATGCATATGCACACACATGTTAACACACAAAAATGCAGAGCACACACGTCTGAATGCTTACGCCATAACAGATTGTGCACTTATTATCCATGCATTGTCTTCATAAATATCCTTTGGCTGGTCGCAGGCGCCATATTTTCAGCCAGCAATGCTGCGCTCATGCTTGCTCAGATGGGGGACATAGAAGGAGCCAAGAAAGAGGTAAAAGAATGGAAGAAAAAGAGGGATTCTTAAGGGTGGTGAAAGGAGTTGTATCAAAATTATTTACAAAATAAGCTTGATCTGTTTGGCGTTGGCTTTCTAATTTTATAAATGTAAATGCTTGGCCGCTTTGCAAAAATATAATCATGATGTGAGCAGACAGCCAGCGCTCATGCTTGCAACTTACATAGGAAGCCATGATTTTTGCTTGCTGCAGCTACCTTGGGCAGAGATGGTGATATGTGGTCACAACAGCGGTTCCTTGTATGCTTGTAGATGCAACGGATTGCTCGGAGAGCTCCTGGCAGCGTGGACATGCGTGCTGCGCTTGCGTCCTTGTATTGGGCAGATGGGAAGACGGAGGCTGCAGAAGCAGAATGGTAAGTTTGCATGCAAGTTATTGCCCATCGTAGTGCAAGAGCAAAGAGGCCCATCTACCAAGGGATGCTCCTGACTTTGCGCCTATTTAAAGCATTCCAGGCTGCTGACGCTCCCTTAACATAAGAGATTGGCTTGAGAGGGGTGGCATTCAAGACTTGAAGTAGAGTCCTGCGGGGCAACTGCTGCACCTTTCATTACTCTCTTGCTTGTCTTGCACGCAGGGAGTTTGCCTGCACAAAGATCAACACAGGATGTACCAAGTACACTGACCCGGATTGGCTTGGCCGGATTAGACGATGGCCTCCAGTCATGGTCAGCAAGATGCAGGACTTTGTGCAGATTAGGAGTTCAGCCTAGGAGGGGACGGAGGTGCCCCTGTCAAAGTTGAATTTGGCCATTCAAATTTGAGTGTGGTCCCTCCGCAGAAGCGCCAAGGGGTTTGCAGTAGGTTTGAACAACTTGCAAGGTAAATGAGCCATGTTCGGAACTGCATACCTTTTTGTTGGCTGAGGATGCAGGCCTTGATCCCTCAAATCCAAGTTGCAGCATTTTTGTTTGAAATTGTAACATGGTTGCTGGGCAAGTTCAAGTTCACATTGGGTTTACCTTAGTCCGTCAGATACGTGGGCCAACCACCAAGCTTGCTGGGCATTGCCAGCATGAAATAAGTTCTTAGTATCCGACGGAAGAAGGGATTTGTTTGTTTGCTTGGAAGGAACAATGCACTTCCTTAGCACTGATATTACCAAAATTGAAACCATCTTGGCCACTAGGGAAACACCTGTATTGCTGCAGATTGGCTAATTGATCTTTGCATGACCTAGGGTACACAACTGACTAGAGAAAGGTCGTTATCATCCTGGACCTCCTTTGCGGCACATTTTTTGCTCAGTCTGTTATGCTTCTGCCCGGTACCAGCCTCAACATGGAAACTCAAGTGTGGGTGTGCAACAGAAACCGTTTGTGTGACAGCGCAATTTTTCACATAACATGCTTCTTTTAAGTCCAAACAGTCTTTTCAAGTCCAAATAGAGGTACTTGGGATGTATGCATTGGAGATCCTTTCACAGTGCTAGGCTTGAAAGGAAGTGGCATTCAAGACAAGTTTGCATTCTAGGATTAACCCAAACACTTGTTTGGGATTGACCGCCAGCCTATAAATAGTCCATAATGCCCAAGATGAATGGCAGACTATGCATTTGGCAAACTCGGAGTTTGTTGTACCGTTGAGGAAGGAAATCAACAACATTCTGACTAGGCAAGGCATGCAAAGTCTAAGGGGCCTCCATAGAAAAGGAGTGGCAAAAAGGGAAAAAAGGAATACTTCTGAACACTTCTTTCTGGCACTCAAGATGAGCATGTACTAGATGTGGCCTGAATCCTCCGTCTCTTTGAGCACCGTTGCTAATCAAGTGACTTCACAGAAGAGGTAATGCAGACTGCAGTAATGGATGCAGCAATGTATACTTCATACGTATAAAGGAATCCAGGGAAAGGTTAGGTTAGGTTAGGTTACATAGCTGTACTTGCCGAACAAGGGCAGCTTAGCTGAATCCAAACGGGGCTGCAACGGACACCAACAAAGACAAGCTAGTTCTGAAATGCAGGCACAGTATTCCAGACACTCTTGCACAAACAAGGCCAGGCCTTTGGTGTCTGCCTGGCTAATAAAGTCTCTTAGCCTGTTTGAGCTACTAGAAGGGTTGCGGAAGAAATGGTGGTGCTTGACCCGCAGGCTTGCCAAGTCAGCACTCGGGCAGTCTAAGAGGACATGCTCTTCATTGAGCTACTAGAAGGGTTGCGGAAGAAATGGTGGTGCTTGACCCGCAGGCTTGCCAAGTCAGCACTCGGGCAGTCTAAGAGGACATGCTCTTCATCTTGCGCACTTTGCCAGTTGCATTTAGTGCAGATTCTGAGCTTGTAAGGAGCTATGTGCTGTTGTTGCCGGAGCCGCTTGATATGCAAGTTGTGACTATAGAGTAAGTCTGGAGAGAGCGCGTGATAAATGGTTGGGGACGTTGTGTCGTAGGTATGAAGGCAGAGTTGGTTTGGTTGCACGTTTCTGATCATCCCACCAGCCAGTCTGACTCCCTAAAGGCGCTTCAAAATAGGTGTGATATATCCTCATGACTCTGCTGGAGACATGCGCATCATGTGGATAAACCTGGTCCAGACCTTTCCATTCTCAAATCATTTGCTCACGCAGCAACAGTTGAAAGTTATGTTGGAGCCGGTTTTGGAACGGCTCATGATAGCAGAGGTGTGCACATCAGCCCCAGGTGTTTTGCGAAGAGCAGAAAAGACCTCAAATGTAAAGCTTCCTTTTCTGTGTGCCAGCCTTAAACCAGCTTCATTGATCTCGCTCAGCAAGGCATTGTTGATCGTCGAAAGGCTGTTCCAGAAGCGGGCAACAGCATAACCAGTAGGAATATAGGGGCAGCTGACCTGTCTCCCTAAATAGGCAATGTGTATTTATGCTTAGTTTCACAGCCAACAGCATCTTCAGAAAGGAAGCGTGGTGGATGTGGGCTTAAGTATTTGCAGAAGTTTTAAACGTCAGAGTATCTGTAGCCCAGACTTCACATCCATAAAGGCCTGCAGAGAGTGCAAAGACTTGAAAAATCCAGGGCATGGCATGCTTCCTGTTCTTGTTACCCAACTCTGAGCAAATTCTCCACATGAGGCATTTGATATCTTCCTATATTGGCTGAGGGTTGCGCCCAGGTATTCAAATTCTTGCACATTCTCAAGCAGAGTGCCATTGCAGCAAAACACCGGTGTGGTACCGGTGGGTTGGAGCAAAAGAAGGCCATGGTTTTTATCTTGTGCGCATTCAGCCCTTTCAAAGTCATACATGTCGGTGTGGAATCTGTCGAGTTGGAGCTGGAGGTGGTGGGCAGTATTGGTGGTAAGTGCAATGTCATCAGAGTGTTCAGAGTGGGAAACTTAGGTTGTTTGCAAGGCTGTGATTGCCCCATGGTCCAAGGTATTCAAGAACTTGCCCAAGTCATTTGTAAAGAGAGAGAGTAGAGGAATGGGCTCAGCGGGCATCCCTGCTTCAGTCCTTGAGTTGCCATGATTTCCTACGACACCTTGTCTCAAGACGGAGCTCCGTCAATAAAAATACATACACTTTCTTGGTACAAAGCCCTTGTTGCTGATACAGGGAAAGGAAAAGAAAATCATTTAAAATTGGAAACAGAGGTGTCAACGTGTGGCTCGGTATTCAAATTCGAGCTGTCACACCGGAATCATCATCGTCGAACGCCACGTAAACATATTTTAAGCTAAATTTTATTTTATAAGATAATAAGTCAAGGTCGACGGCGAGGTGGTGGCATGCAATTGCAAGCCGGCATTTCCGGAAGCAGTAGGCATGGGGGAAATGGGTGCGAAGATGACAGAGCCTCTAGAGCTTCTTTTGCACGTGTATCAAAGCTTGGAGATACCGAAGGTGCACTTGGTGAACAGGAGGCTGTGCAGGCCCAGGTCGATGCAGATGCAGCAGAGCAGCCGGTGCTTATGGCGGTCACAGCTTCTGGCTCCCGGATTGGCGTAAGTTCTAGTTTTCCCTTTCTCCTCAAGCATGGCATAGTTTAACATCAAGCTGATTTGAAAGATGCAGTCGGAGACATGTGCTCATAGTACATTGCTCGAGCGCATGCATAAGTATGCTAGCAGCGCTGTGGCTAGGTTGGCATACGTCATGACGTTCTCCAACAATATGGCTTACACAACTTCATATTGAAGTGCGCACAATTTCTAACCACAGGTGGCTGTGTATGACTCCTTGACAAACTCGGTAAATGGATGGTAGTCAGTCTACTTATGTGGACATGTACTCAACTAATCACTTGTGTGAACACATTTTCCGACATGATGCATTTTGGACTTTGTTTATTGCTCGTATATCATGATGCAAATCAAATGTGCCTAAGTGTAAACACACACCATGTGCAACTGATTGAACAATGGCTAGAATCTGCGCAAAATCCAGTCGCTTGATCATGCTAAAGCTTAGCCTTCACTCAGATGCAATGTCTGAATCTATAACTCTCCTGGGTAGAGGGCAGAATGCCCATACTTGCCCGGATACGTGGGATGCTGCCTGACTGCCTTCAATTTGCATTTTTTCTTTAATGTCTCTGGACACTTTTATCTTGGGCATCAAGAAGTCCTATCACTGTAAGCATACTGCCTGGTATTCCTATCTCTCATGCACGCCCACATGTCTGTCTCCTGTATTACTATACAGGTATCTGTGCTTCAGAGCCATGACGATGAAAGTGGTCCCCTAGGCTTCCAGGTGCAGTCATGAGCGCGCATTGCGCAATGTAGGGAATGAAGCATCAATTTCCATTATCTGCTTTTGCTGGGCAAGGCAATCTGGGTATAGGGCACAAAGTGAGAAAACTTTGAGTGTCATACTGCCAAATTTTACATGTTTAAAATGAATGCCAGGTATAAGGAACACTATAAGGAGGGTCTCTAATGGGCTGGCCGGGGAACGATCCCGGTTAATGAACTGGCCTAACCCCAGTCCAGCCCGAAGCCTGAACCTGGTGGTTGGTTTGGTAGTTGGAGGTGATCTGGTGATCAAGAAAAGCCTGGTTTCGTTACACTAGGTGTGTATTTAATAGTAATGCAGTGTCTCATTTTTATGCATCTGCCCTTTTTAGTTCTATGTGCGCATGGGAGCAGTAGGGATACGGGTACAAACATAGCACTGCAGCCTTACCTGCTTCTAATAACAACTTGATCATCATGATATGATGATCATAGTGCATGCAAACAAAACGTAAAGCTCTTGGTAATTAAATGCTTGGCACAAGGCATTTTTTATTGTTCTATCCAGTACTTTTCTCGTGCAAAAGTATTTCAAACGTACTTTTGCACGAGTAAAGCTGATCCCACAAATCTTTCAGGCATTGACGCATTTTCCAAAAATGTGGAGGCTTTTCCAAAAGGACAGCTTATCAACTTGCAAGGGTGTCTGTCCTGCAAATTGCCACTTCTTTGCCATTACATAGTGCAAAGTGCTTTTGATTGCATATGTGCAGCTGTTGCAGCTCGTCAAGCTGCAGACCAGGCCCAGCGTCATTTATACATCCTCAATGGTAAGTCCCAGACCCAGAATTTCTATACCAGGTCTAATTCTAGAACTGAGCATCCTAGAACTGAGAGGTTGCATCAGATATTTGGCACACGTTCTCTTCTACAGGCTACTGACAAGCTCTTGACGGCATTGAAGAGACATGTTTGGGAGGAAGGCGACGATGGAAACAATGTAGGAGAGAGCAGTAGTATTGAAGGCTTCACTGTCAAGCTTGAGAGGGCCACAGCCTTTCACTATGACAAGGTACTTAGAAAAACAACATATTTTTGCATGCAAGGTGCTTGCAGGAAGGGTGATTGTATTGTGATTATCCTAAGTCAAGTTTGTGCCAAGCGGAATGCATTGAACTAATGTAGTTCATGCACATGCTTTTTTTGTTCATAAATTTGGAAGCTTTGCAGATATTCAATACTCTTCTAATTGTCACTCATTCTCAACAACAGGTAGCTTCTGCCTGTCACAAATTTGTGACGATGATCAATCATGTCTGCATCCTTATCGAGCATGCCAATCTGATCACTGTCCAGTGTCACATTGGCTGTGACTATGCCAAACTATCTGTTAAGGGCTCATCTGCTTGAAAGGGCGCAAACGGTTCCCAGTAAACTTGATCTGCAGTGCTCAAGGATTGTGTACCTAAGCTTATCTTTAGTGGTTCAGCCCATTGTCCCCAGCCTGTATTACGTCGTATGCAGGCCCTAAGGAGGTTGGAGACGCTGGTAGTGGCAGGTTTGCCTCAAGCTGCGCATCCCAAAGAGCACCTGGCTTTGCTCAACACACTTATTGACCTCACACAAGATCTTCAGGTGAGCATGCAACTATGCCTTGTGGCTTCACAGTTTTGTGGGAAAGATGTCTTTGTGGCATGAATTTTGTGAGGGTCGCTGTTGAGAAGGGACTGAACATGACCTCTGTACTTGCTGCACTTTCTTGTACACAGGTCATAAAGAAATAAGTATAAACTGCTGCTCAACTTACCAATCAGTGAGACGGCCCAATGAAGGTCATTTGTTTCAATATGGGGTCTCATTTTGTTCATCATTGCAGGTGTCTGCCCTTGGCGCACTCCTCCTTGTTATGCAGAAGGTGGGTGCTTTCAGGGTGTTCTTTTGGAGAGCTTGTTTATGCCAGTTGACATCTAAGAAGTTGCAGCGGCGGAGGTTTATCCAGGAAAGATGCTGCAATGTATAGTTGTTAGATTGGAAGGCTTTTAACCACATGTAATGCTGATTGCCAGAATGATACATTTGGAGGTGCTCTGCAGGCGGGGTTGTGCATGAGAGGAACTGTTGTGGGCGAGGAGGAAGGGACTTCAGACAACAATATTGGCTTGATGCACATACAGTCACTCTCAGAAATGGCACTTCAAGGGTAAGGATGGAAAATGCGCTCACAATTCCTGTGTGGTACACTAGCTTCTGCAGCATTATATGTATGTGATCATGTATTTACACATGGGGATGTCACAAGTGTCTGGAACTCTGTGGAAAATATGCACTTTGGTACAGGTTCCCGGGAAATCTGGGATGCTGAGCACACCATTGGTAAGATATCATGTTGCCTTCTGGGTCTTACTGAGGAAAGCCGCCTAATGTGGGGTTGATGTTTGGCAATGAGTCTCAAGAAATTACTGACATTGTGGGTCACAAAGAGCACCTTAATGTGCCATTTTTTCTTTTATAGTGTTTAAATGACCATAAACACACTTGGAAATTGATGGGATGAAAAGGTGCAGGAGTTGAGGAGCTGTACATTTCATTCATGTATGATATAGGCAGACCTACGGGGTGAAAATTGAACCCTCCCAGACCCAATTATCAAATATTGTTAGTATTTCCTCCCAAACCTACTCAGGGTCCCATAGATATCCACACTTACGCATTTTTTTGGTGTAAATGGCCACCTGTTGAGGCTTCTTGCATCTAGCCTGCATGCAAGAAAAAACAGATTCAACCAGCTTCCAGCCCTCCTGACTCTGATCTAGGGCACTTTCTGCTTGAGTATGTACACAGATTTTAAAGGTGCTGAAGCCGAAAAAGTCTGGGATAAGGAACGCCCCGAGAACAGCCTACTAGGCTACTAGTAGTTCACTCGTGAAAATATTGTATTATCCTGTATCAAGAATGTTCAATTATATGCACTTTCCCTACAACACACACACACACACTCTCTCTCTCCCCTCTCTCTCTCTCTCTCTCTCT
>LKMJ01000847.1_pt1 | contig 25436 bp, 22 predicted proteins | sample 643391 | NCBI WGS metagenome assembly LKMJ01 (sample SAMN04112250, study PRJNA286221) | soda lake metagenome | biome: soda lake; feature: Kulunda Steppe; material: water; isolation source: sample PL-Br10 brine of Picturesque Lake | place: Russia: Kulunda steppe | collected 2010-07 | reverse complement strand
GGCCACGATAAACATCGTGAAGATGCCCGCCGGTGAGAGAAAGCCCGCCGCTGCGAAGAAGGCAAGCACAATACCGCGCCAGCTCTTTCGCATCCGGCGATAGGAGACGATGTTGCCGTGGTGGAACAAAAGCATCGTCATCGGAATCATCGCCAAAAAGCCGATTCCGACGGTAAGATAGACAACGAGCCAGCCGAAGCTGTTGATCCGGTAGGCAATGACCATATTCGAGGTGATCACATCGTATGCGAGCATCGAGATGACCGTCGGCGCGATGTAGACGAATCCGAGGATGATTCCACCCAGCAGCGCGGCAAACAGCAAGCCACCCCAGACGAGCAAGATTCGACGATTCCCTCCGGAGGAGAGTCCGCGCTGTTCGATCGCTGGCCAGGCGAAATACAGGAGGATCGGGATGACCGAAACAAAGGCAAGCAGCGTCGAGAACTTCAGCATGAAGATCAACGCCTCGACCGGGTGAAGCAACACGATATCGGCCTCACCCTGCACATCTGACGGAATGTTCTGGAAGAAGATGTCCTGTGCTGCTGCGATCCCGCCGCTGTAGAGAAACAGGAACGAGCCAGCGAGCACAGCCATAAACGTCGCCACGATCCAGATGGTTTTCGAGGTGAGCGAATCCAGAATGAAGGCGATATCGTAGTAGTACCCACCGATATCGTCTTCGTCGGTCTCCTCGTCGGTAAAGGCATCGACGACACCCGTCGTCGTCGAGGCCACCACGTTTTCTTCTTCTTCGTCTTCGAGTTCGATATCGAGTTCCTGGGCAGCCTCGAAGTTGTCCATGACCGTCCGGGCCTTTCTGGGATTGTCCTCGTCGACGGCCTGCCGGGCGTAATCGAGTGCTTCCTCCTGGTCGAGATAGGCGAACTCTTCGAGTGGGATTGTATCGAGTGCCGGCGCACTCATCTCACCGATATTGACTTCGGCAGGTTCACCGGGATCTGGTTCCGGTTCGGGTTCCGGCTCTGGCTCTGGCTGCTCGTCGAACTGGCCGGCAAGGGCAGCCTCGCGCTCGTCTTTTTTCGTCTGGCGCTCCAGTTCGACGAGACGGAAATAAAAGAGGGCCGCGCCAGCGATCAACAGCCCCACAGTCGTCCCGGCAGCGACCGCAGTGACCACAGGAGAGAGTCCAAGAATACCGAGATCAGCAGCAGCAGGGAACTGGTACTCCGAGCCGACCCATGCGAGCAGGTCGTTGGTGGCGTCTAGTCCGCCTTCGAGGAGGTACATGTACACGCCACCGGCGGCGACGACGAAGCCACCAGCGAGGACGTTCCAGCGCTCTTTTGCGAGTGCTTTCGTCGAAATTTCCTCTCCCGCGCGCTTCGAGAGCACGGCAAATTTCGTAATTCCGAGACTGACGAAATAAAGCGTCACGAGCGGCACGCCCCACATCACCTGCGTGAACGGGTCTGGCGGCGAAAACATCGCACCGAAGACGAAGATACCGACGACGGCATACCGCCACTTGTCACGGAAGGTTTCGTAGCTCACGATGCCGGCTCTGGCAAGTGAACTCATCATCAGGGGAAGTTGCGCCGCAATCCCAAAGGAGAGCGCGAGGAAGAAGGTAAACTCGGTCCACATCGTGATCGACCAGGTCGGCTTGAAGCCCGACCTGACGGCATTCGTTGCCAGAAAGTCGAACATGATGGGGAAAAACAGGAAATAGGCGTAGCTCAGCCCGCCAAAGAAAAGAAGCGTAATCGCAACCACGAATCCCCAGACCTTCCAGCGTGGAATCTCTGAATCCGGCCAGTGGCCGCGCTTTCGAAGCGCATCACGACTGAAATACACGAGAGCAGGAATCGTCGCGAGAATCCCCATGATGAGCCCGATTTTGACCTGTAAGAGAATGACCTCGAACGGGTCGATAGTGACGATCATCTCTTCGACATCCATCTCCTCGCGAACCGTCTCACTCATCGCGTTAAAAACGAGGTCCTCTTTGAGTCGGTCCCAGAGGAAAGCACGAAGCGAATAGAAGGTCAGTAGCCAGGCTGTGACGAAGACGATAAAGATTTTCTGGAGGTGAGTTTGTGCAGCCGAAAGCATCGAGGCAATGCTGGCGCGACCGCTCGCCAGCGTCTTTGCTGTATCCTCATCGAGCGCGCCAGACATCTGTACGGGACTTACTGACTGTTGATTATCAATCTATTCATGCCACTACCAGAAACGAGAGAGAAAGAAGGCTTACAAGAACGGCAATCTCAACAGTAACCAATGGCATCCGGAGAGGCCGCCGGCGACGCCGAAGACCCGGTCAGTGACGGTGGCACACCCCAAGAATCGAGTACTGGGGATAGCTTCAGCGGCGCACCTGACGACGAGGAGATGCCCCTGACCGCACACATCGAGGAGATGATTCGCCGGCTGGGAATCGTCATCGTCGTCATGGCAACCGTGAGTGCGTTTACGTTCTTTGCTGCCGACGAACTGATCAACTTCCTGTGGTATTCGTTTTTACCCGGTGATCCAAGCGCCTGTCCCGACGGCGAAGCCTGTCCGCGCGTCTATCACCCACTCGGGCTGGTATTCGCTCGGCTGAAAGTCGCCTCGCTTGTTGGCTTTATTGTTGCCTTACCCGTCTTTGTCTATCAGACCTACCTGTTCATGCGACCGGGGTTGTATCCCCACGAGCGACGGTACTATCTCGCCTCTGTTCCAACGAGTCTCGTCCTTGCACTCGTCGGTGTTTCCTTTGCGTATTTCCTCGTGTTGCCGCTTATCTTCTCGTATTTCCTCTTTTATTCGGCAGATGTCGCAGAGATTGCCTTCGGTCTCACCGAGACGTTCGATCTCATCTTGCTCATGATGGGACTGTTTGCTATCATCTTCCAGATACCACTTTTCATCATGCTCGCGATCATGATGGGTGTGACCACACGGCGGTGGCTCGAACAGCGCCGGCTGATCTTCTGGGCTGTCTTCGCCGGTATTGCCTTCCTCTTTAGTCCTGACCCGACCGGGATGGCACCGGTCATCGTCGCGCTGACAATGATCGGACTGTTCGAAATAACACTCCTGTTACTACGCTGGACCGGACGTTAAGGCACTGTGATTTCACTGACAAAAATCCGTCCGTTTTGAAATAGTTAAGTAGTCTGCTACATAACAGTTCTCACATGAAGATCATAACACAGATGATCCGGAACCTCTTCGGTCTCCCCGCAAGTTCCAAGTCCGACACGCAGACCGAATCCGAGGCTCAGGAAAGCGAAATTACCGTCGAGCGCGAACCCGACGAAGACGCCGAAGAAGCTGACGCAGAAACAGTCGAAAAAGTAGAAGAGGAAGCAGACGAACGGGAAGAAGAAGCTGTCGAAGAAGACGAAGCTGAAGAAGTCGAGGAAGCAAAAGACACAGAGAAAGAAGCTGACGAAGCTGAGGAAGAAGTCGAAGGAGACGAAGTTGAAGAAGTCGAGGAAGCAGAAGACACAGAGGAAGAAGCTGACGAAGCTGAGGAAGAAACCGGAGTAGATGAAACGCCGGTCGAGGAGATCAGCGGTATCGGCCCGACCTACAGTGATCGGCTGACAGATGCCGGCATCGAGACAGTCACGGATCTTGCAGATAGCGACGCCGAGACAGTCGCAGAAACGGCAGAGGTTTCTGAATCCCGAGCAACAGAGTGGATCGAAAACGCCAGTAACGCGTAAACCGTTTAGGCGTCTCACCACTGCGTTTTTGTATGGACCCCGAGGTCGTGACCAGCGCTGCAGACTTTGCGGCCGCCGCCACCGACGCCCCAGCAGGGGCTCGCATCCCCATCGAAGTACGCCTGCACGTTTCTGATCCGTTTCTCGCATACCGACGAGCACGCAGGGAGAGCGGTGCGTATACACCCGAACGCGACCCTGCGACAGATTATGACACAAAATCCGAGAGTGACACGGGGCCTCTCTCACCGAGCGTGATAACGGAATCACGTCCGAGTGCATATCTCGAAACGACCGGCGGGCAATCAGGCTGGGGCTATTTTGGCGTTGAGCCCATTGCATTCCACGAAATCAACCCAGAGGCTGGCCCGTCACTCACCGCCCTTTCCGACCTCCTCGACAGCGAAAAACTCCACCGCGGGGAGTGTTCGATTCCGTACCCCTGTGGCGCGATCGGCTGGCTCTCGTACGATATTGCACGCGAACTCGAATCGATCCCGACGAGTGCCGACCGCGACCGGGACCTGCCACGCCTGCAAGTTGCCGTCTACGACACGCTCGTCTCCTGGGAAGAACCCCATGACGAGCCCGTACTGTTGCATATCACGGCCTGTCCAACAGTCGACGATCCGACCGACGAGACTGCTGTCGAGCGCGCCTACGAGGAAGGACACGAGAAAGCACTCCGGCTTGCGACACGCATTCGTGAGGGTGACCCATCAGTCGGCGAGCCACCAGTCGAGGCAGACAGCGCCCGGTTCGAAAGTGATTGCACGCGCGAGGAATTCGCAGAGCGAGTCAAGCGCGTCAAAGAATACATCCGCGACGGCGATACCTTTCAGGCGAACATCTCCCAGCGACTCTGTGCACCCGCTGCCGTCCATCCAGTTGAAGCATTCGATGCGCTCCGGGAGGTCAATCCTGCGCCCTATTCTGCGTTACTGGAGTTTCCCGGCGTCGATCTCGTCAGCGCCAGTCCCGAACTACTGCTCGAACGCGATGGGAATCACTTAGAAACAGAACCAATTGCAGGCACGCGCCCACGGGGAGCAACAGCCAACGAAGATGCGCGTCTCGAACGCGATCTGCTGACCGACGAGAAAGAGCGAGCAGAACACGCCATGCTCGTCGATCTCGAACGCAACGATCTCGGGAAAGTCTCGGCGTTTGGCTCGGTCACTGTCCCGGAGTATCGCCGTGTTGACCGCTACTCCGAGGTAATGCATCTCGTCTCGCTGGTCGAAGGTAGGATGCGTCCCAAACACGACCTCGAAGATGCAATCGCGGCTGTCTTTCCCGGCGGCACGATCACCGGCGCGCCAAAGCCCCGGACGATGGAGATTATCGACGAACTCGAGGCGACCCGACGCGGCCCCTACACCGGAAGCATCGGCATCTTCGGGTTCGACGACCGGGCAACACTGAATATCATCATTCGCACGCTCGTTCGCTACCAAGATCAGTACCACCTCCGTGTGGGAGCAGGTATCGTCCACGACTCCGACCCCGAGCGGGAGTACGCCGAAACGCTCGATAAGGGCAGGGCGCTTGTCACCGCCGTCGACCAGGCGCTTGGCGAGCGTGCGGACTTTCGCGTCGAAAACACAGCCGATCAATCATGACGGCAGAGACTGTTCGCGGACAGCGTGTCCTCGTCATCGACAACTACGATTCGTTTGTCTACAACCTCGTCCAGTACGTCGGCGCGGTCGTCACGAGAGACGGCGAGGGCGAGGTGGTCGTCCGGCGAAACGACGAGATCACACTGGATGAAATAGACGAACTCGACCCGGATGCAATCATCGTCTCGCCGGGACCGGGCACGCCAGCCGAGGCAGGTATTTCCATCCCACTTTTCGAGCAACGCGAGTATCTCACACTCGGGGTCTGTCTTGGCCATCAGGCACTGTGTGCCGCCCACGGGGCGCCCATTGGACACGCGGAATCGGTCGTCCACGGGAAACCGTCCGTGATTACACACGACGGAAGCGACATCTTCGCCTCCCTTCCCGAGACCTTCGAGGTCGGACGGTACCACTCGCTTGCGGTCGACCGGTCAGACGTCCCCGAGACGCTGATCGAAACGGCGCATACGGACGACGAAGCGAACGTCGTCATGGGCGTGCGCCACGAGAGCCGCCCCCACATTGGCGTCCAGTTCCATCCTGAAAGTATTCTCACCCACGAAGGTATGAGACTGATCGAGAACTTCCTTGCGATGGCAGCGAGCACGAACAACGATGAGTGAGTATCAGTATCACGTAAACGGCGAACTCCTCCCGGCCAACGAGGCGACAGTAAATGTCCGGGACCGTGGATTCATGTATGGTGATGGAGCATTCGAGACGATACGAGTCTACGGTGGCGAGCCATTCGAGTGGCGGGCACACGCAAACAGACTCCACCGGAGTTGCGAGACGCTTGGGTTTGCGGACGCGGTCCCACCCGAATCCGATCTGCGTGAACGCATCGAGGAGACGCTTGTAGCAAATGCTCTCACAGATGCCTACGTCAAACTGTCGGTCACCCGCGGTGTCCAGCCAGGCAAGCTAACTCCAGGCGAAAATGTCGATCCAACAGTTGTTGTCTTCGTTTCGGAACTTCCCCGTGCTGGTATCGATGGCGAGCGTGTATGGGATAGTCCTGCCTCTTTATCCGTGCTCGACCGCCAGCGAATTCCCGACGAATCGATTCCTGCCGCTGCAAAAACACACAACTATCTCAACGGCATTCTTGCACGGCTCGATCTGCGGGGCAGCGACTACGACGAGGCGATCATGTGCTCACAGCATGGGTTTCTGACTGAAGGGGCGACGAGCAACCTCTTTTTTGTCGTCGGCGAGACGCTGTATACGCCGACTGCTGATCTGCCGCTGTTACCCGGCGTGACCCGTGGCGTTGTCCTCTCACTGGCCGATGAAGCCGGCATTCCAATCGAAACCGGCCGATACCCACCGAAGGCGCTCAGGAAGGCAAGCGAGGTATTTTTGACGAACTCGACGTGGGAGATTCGACCAGTTACACAGGTCGATGGCGAGTCGTTCGAGGTCGGACCGGTGACCGAAAACCTCCAGCAACGGTTTGATGAGGGTGTCGAGACGTTTTATTGAGTTTTTAATTGTACGTTCGGATAAACACTGTTCTCCGTCGGCTTTGAGCGGCTGTGGTCGGTCAATAAAGAGTGCTCACGTATCGGTTAGAGCCATTATGCCATCTCTTTGTCGAACGCCCAAAGGGCCATATCCACCTGCCTTGCTGACAGATCCTCAGCATCAGCGATCTCTCGGACGTGGTTCATATAGAACTCATATGCCTCTGAATTCTTCAGGTATGTTCTGAAGTGATTCAAAAATTCGGCGTAGTCAGCATACTGTCGTGAATCGACTATCTCGGGTTTTGCACCTGCAAGCCCCCTAAACGCCCGATAGTCAATAATCGCATAGTGAGTTGGTTTAGCTACGGTCAGCATCGTCGACGCCATCGGAACACCGATTCCGCTGAGTTCGGTCAATGCATCAATTGCTTCTCTATCTGTAGAGGCTGTTATAGCGGACTGGAACTGTTGGGTAATTTCTTCATTTGAGTTCTCTTTAATATTTGAATCATTCCGACTACTCTGGAGTTTCCACTGACTGATCCGCTGTAATTCAGCTACCGAGAATTCATAGTCTCGTGATTGAATCGCATCAGAGATTGACCCAAACAATGGATCAGAATCTTCTTGCCAGTTTCCCGATTCATCAATATACTCAATCGGCTTGTTTTTCCACTCTATCCGGAACTTTTTCAACCACTTTTGCATATCAATATCCATACGGTAGGGCAACGGCGCTCCACAAATAATATCTACCTATATTTGCTCAGTCCGCAACGCGACTGATTGGCTGGCGACGGATCTGTGATCACTACTTCTACAACAGTCGGAAATTACTCAGTCCAGGGAAAGTGGTGACCATTGCCAGCATCCGCGGCGCTTGCGCCGCGGTTCACTGAACGCGAGGCGAAGCCGAGCGTTCAGCCTTTTTAGCGTAGATTTTTGCGCCGAGTGGTGCGCGTAGCGCACCCGAGGCGGAAAAAGGTACTTTCTGGAAATTAGCTATTCGACTCGAAACGCTGGCTCCTCGATACTTTCACTTTTGCAGTCGGGGCACCGACTGGGCCGATTGACCAGGTCGTCGAACTGATCGAAACCACAGTCTTGACAGGTAGGTGGAGCAACGAGCAGTTGTTCGTCACTGGCTTCGAGGGATTTTGCGATGTGTTCGACATGTGTGAGCCCCTCGGCAGCCGTGATCTCGAACTCGCGGGCGATGGCGCTTGCCGTCAGTGGCTGTTCGCGCAACTGATCGGTGATTCGCTGCCGGGTTGTCCTGCTAGCCTCGCGCATACGGATAATTAGACGGCCACTATCAAGCAGTTTTCGGCGGGAAGGAAAGGAATTTGCCTGTTGCTCTCGATAAAAGAAATATGGAAGCAGTCGTGCTCGCCGGCGGCTACGCGACTCGTCTCTGGCCGATCACGCGTCATCGCCCGAAAATGTTGTTGCCGGTCGGCGAGCAGGTCGTCATCGACCGGATTCTTGCAGAACTGGAAGCAGATGGCCGCATCGACGGTGTCTATGTCAGCACGAACGAACGCTTTGCCGAGGATTTCGAAGAGCACCTCGCAGAGACTTCTTTCGAGAAGCCGCAGCTAAGTGTCGAGCAAACAACCGAAGAAGAAGAAAAACCCGGTGTTATCGGTGCGCTCGCGGATCTCATTGACCGCGAAGGGATCGACGGGGAAGATCTGCTCGTCGTTGCTGGTGACAATCTCATCAGCTTCGACCTCTCCTCGTTTGTCGATTTCTTCGAAGACGGGGAGACGGCCGCGCTTGCTGCCTACGATGTTGGCTCACGCCGGAAAGCAAGCCAGTACGGCGTCGTCGAACTCGATGGTGATCGTGTCGTCGATTTCCAGGAAAAGCCCGACGTTGCCCCGAGTTCGCTCATCTCGATTGCCTGTTATGCGTTTCCGGCAGCGGATGTCTCTTTCAGCGAGTATCTTGCCGGCGATAACAACCCCGACGAGCCGGGCTGGTTTCTCCAGTGGCTCCAGAAGCGTAAACACGTCCGTGCGTTCACATTCGAGGAAGCGTGGTTCGATATCGGCACCCCCGAGAGTTATCTCGATGCTGTCTCGTGGGCGCTCAACGGCGAATCAGTCGTTGCCGAGAGTGCAACTGTCGAAAACACTGATCTAGGTGCGAACGTCCACGTCATGGAGGGGGCAACGGTAACTGATTCAAGTCTCGAACGCTCGCTCGTGTTTCCGGGCGCAACTGTCGAAAACTGTGCTTTTCGGGACTCGATTATCGACCAGGATGCAGTTGTGAGCGACATTGACCTCGCCGGAGCACTCGTCGGCGCACACAGCCAGTTACCCTAGACGACAGGCTTGGACAGACCAACCAGTCACAGTTGACATCCTCCCCGCGCTAAAGCACGGGGCTTTCTCCTTGATTTTCCGTAACACTCTCGGTAGAACTGGCACTCGGAAATCTTTAGCATCCGGACACGTACTGTTACGTGATGGCTATTGATCCACAGATTTTCATTCGGCTGATGGTCGGGACGTTCGTCCTCATCTTCGTCGGCTTCGTCATCCGCGGGACGACCACAATCGTCCTCGGATCGAGCACCGCAGAAACCATCTCTGCCCCAGTCTTTCTCCTTGCCATTCTGTGTGCCGTTGCCGGGTTCGTCCTCGGAGTTACTGTCAAATTACAGGAAGTTCTATCGAATGGTGAGACAACCGCATAAGATCACTCATCGACGAGGTACTCTTCTTGTACGGCGATAACTTCAGTCGAGTCCGCACAGGCAGCGTAGCGTTCGAGCGGTTCGGCGTTGAGTTCGAGGAAGGTCTCGCCCCACCGGAATTTCGAGAGAATTTCGCGTGCGTGGTCGTCCTCGCCGAGGATCGAAAGGGCACCCGCAAACGCCTCGACAGTGTTTAGCTGGAAAGGCGTCCCATAGTTGACCGGGTTTGCAGCAACCAAAAAGGGAAGCGAGCGAGAGATTCCATCCAGTTCGAACGCTTCTCTCTCAGCAGTTTTCCAGGAGCAATCGAGTGCAACGAGCCGGTTTGTGTGCGCGCGGTCAGCCGGCGAAAGCGCCTGCTCGGCGAAGGGGTTGAGAACGATTCCCGTGGGCGTTGCCCGCGTCGAGTGGTGCAGTTTTGCCAGGTCAAAACGGGCAAGCTTGCGCGCTGAACATTTTTTCGGGTCGTCGTTTCCCTCGTATCTGACGTGTAGCTCCACAGTTCGATTGTCGGTCTCGACCGTCAAAAAGTGCTCTTTTGGCCTGCAGGCAGGACAGGCACAATATTAAGTACGAATACTCGAAACTGCTATTACAATGATCGAAGAGGGCGAGCGTGCGCCATCGTTCGAGCTCCTGGGAGTCAAAGACGGGGAGATCGAACAGGTGAGTGCCGAGGAGTTTTTCGGCAAAGAGATCGTTGTCCTCGCCTTCTATCCGGGAGATTTCAATCCAGCCTGCTCGAAGACCGAGACTGGTCTCGACGAACTCGACCTCTTTACGATGCAAAAAGACGTCACTGTGCTTGCGATCTCCGGTGATAGCGTCTATAGCCACCGGGCGTTCGCCCAGAAATACAGCCTGAACATGGCGCTTCTCTCTGATACAGATGGCAGTATTGCGGCAGCATACGGGGTGGCAGTCGAGGACAGTGTCGGTTATCTCACTCGCCGGGCGGTTATCGTCGTCGATCACACGGAGACAGTGGTATTTACCTGGTCGACCGACTCACCAAAAGCAGTCCCGAACATCGAAGCGATCCGCAGTGCGGTCGAGGGAATCGGTGACGACAGCACAGCAGAGTCACGGTACCGGGTCGGTCACGCCCGATACATGGAGGGGCGGCGAGCCTTTACCAGCGCGATGAAAGCCTACGAGCAACGCGAGTGGATGATGGCACAGACGGATTTCAAACAGGCCGCCGCCGAGTTCGACGAAGCAGGTGAGGAGTTCAACACCGCCGTTCGGTTTGCCGAGCAAGAAGAGACACGCACCTACTTCGAGCGTGCAGAAAAGAAGGCAGAAGCACTCTGGCGGGCGGCTGACTGGCTAAATGGCTCTGCAAGTGCCTTCGCAAGCGGCGAAGGAGCCAAAGCTGAGTCGCTTCGAAGCGATGCCGAAGCCCCACTGGAGATGGCACGTGATCTCCACGAGCCACCAGATCCGGATGACTTCCCACCGGAGGAAGATCCCGCCGAGCGAGAGACGAACGAGAAAAAGCATTTCGTCCCACAGGAAGAAGAAGAATCGACGGCCTCACTTGATACCGATATCGATGCAGAGCTCGAACAGACCGAAGCGAGCGACACCGCTGGAGAAGACAGTTACGGAACACAGCACGGCTCTGCATCGACAGGGGCGGACGGTTCAGCCGACAGCCAAACCGCTGTCGAAAATGAGGCGACAGCGATGAATGAGAATGCCGAATCTGAGCCGTCGCAAACGAAGCGAGAAACAGCCGAAGAAAGGACACAGATCGATGAAAAAGAGCTTGAGGAGATTACCGCAGAACTCGAAGAGCAGACAGAAGCCGTTCAGGAACAATCAGAGCAGGAATCCAACGGAGAAGGGGTCGTCTCGGATGAGAGCGAACCCACAGACGATATCGAACTCGATCTCACGGATCCATCAGAACAGAACGATACCGAAGATGAGACAGATGATTCGACTGGCAATCACGGTGTTCCCGACTCATTATGACGAACGAGACAGATAAGATTGCAGAGAGAACGCTTGCAGCACAAACGTACTACGAGGCACTGGACAACCACGAGTATGGGCGGCTGGAGACGATACTCACACCCGAGTTCGTTCACATCCGGCCGGATATGACACTTAACGGGCGCGACAGGTTTATCGAGTTTATGCGTGAGGAGCGTCCAATGACCGAGACGACCCATCCCATCGAACGTATCTACCAGACCGAAACCGACGAGGAAATCGCCGTCAAGGGTCGACTCGTCGCCAAAAGCGGGGAAACGATCACTGGCTTCGTCGATATCTTCTCGTTCAACGAAAGCGGTATCGAGCAGCTTCGAACGTATACTGATTGATACGAAGGTGTGACCTAGTTTTCAGCGGAGCCTCGTCGGAAAATCAAAAGCGCACCGAGTAAGCCGGCGAGTGCAACGAGTGGGCCGAAACCAGTTGCGTCATCGTCTGCGGTATCATCGGCCACATCGTCTTCGGCCTCGTCATCTGTCTCGTCAGTCTCCGCATCAAGTTCGAGATCCTCGTGCACTTCGGTCAGTTCGTCGACAGTCGGGGCAGTAACGATCCAGAGACGATCATCCCGGACCTCAACTGCAGCGGCCATCTCCCACTCCGGGACTTCCTCGAATGTATAGACGTTTTCGAGATCATCGTGCTGGTCACCACCACGGAGTTTGATGAGATCACCGTATGCTCCGGCGAACCGTTCGGCTTCGTCGCTGTCAGTCCAGGAAAGCTTCCAGACAGCGCCAGTCTCATCATCGTTCTGGTAGGTATAGAGTTGGTCACCACGCCAGCCATCCGTCTCGGGATGGTCGAAGTTGAGATTGTCCCGTGGATGGTCGCCCTCGATTGCCATCGGGTCGACAATCGGTTCGTCAAATGGCATCTCTAGGGAGGGGCCTACCAACATTGCAGAGAGCCCAGATTGTCCAATACGGTCGGCATTACTCTCACCCTCGAAAGAGATGCGGTCCCAGTCGTCACTGCTCTCGTCTGGAACGGTCAGCTCCTCAAGCTCGACACCCCCGTATTTGTCCGGATAGATACTATGCAGTGTCGAGGTCGGTGGCTGTTCGAATAGCTGGTCGATACCGTCCCAGCCATCAGCCGCGTACTGTGTTGCAGCGAAGGTGAATCCATCCGTATATGGCTGGATGTCCTGTAGTGCTAGCTGCCAACTGACCGGTTCTGGAGGCTCTTCTTCCTCGCCGATACCGATACAATCGTCGGCCCATTCATCGTTCAGACAGTTGTACTCGTACTGGTGTTCGATAAGCCAGGCTTCTCCCTCGACAACCGAGAGGTTCGCGTTCACCTGGTCGGTCGTTTCACCCTGGTTGTACGCTTCAAGATCGTAATGTTGGTCTTGCAGGGCATGGAGGAGTTCGTGGGCGAAAGTCACCTGGTTGATTTCGGTATCTTCAGGACTTTCACCGACGAATCCAATAGACTCCTCGACAGGGTCGTAAAACGCTGCAGCGAATCCGGTCTGGTGTTCACGCATCAGTTCGGAACCTTCTGTCTCCTGGTCGGCAACAAGCATCGTCGCTAGCTGTGCATCGACGGCTTGCTCGCGTTCTTCGGTGTAAAACGCGTCAAGATCATCATCGAGGCGGTCACCGAACTCCTCACGGGTGAGCATCTCAACCGGCGGGACTTCTTCGAAGGTCAGACACCGGAATGCTTCGACCCGTGCGGCGGTACGGGCAGTGAGTGAGTCGAGTTCTTCATCCGAGAGTGCCGATGGATCCTCAAACTCCAGTGGTTCGTCATACCAGTAGCCATCCACCCAGCCGATCACGTCCTCGGTATCACCCTCGGGGTCTTCGTGATCCTCGGGCGCTTCGGCAGCACATTCATGGACTGGTGGCTCCGGAATGAACTCCTCTACCGGATGGTCCTCTTCTTCGAAGTCATCCTCCTCTCCGAATTCCGGCTCGTCTGTCTCGTGGGCGGCTACGACACCGGTTGCACCCACAGCAATCAGACAGACAGCCCCAATAAAAGCGAGCAACACGCCTCGATAGCTGCGTCGTGTCATCACTGAATGAACGGTCAGCAGCAATATAACAATTCGGTGGCTGTCTCCGAGCGCGAAACTAGTCTTTATCGCCAGCGCCGACAGCCGCCTCACCGACGGGTTCGTGACCCTCGATGCGCTCCTGGCCGTCCATGTAGGGCCGGAGCGCTTCAGGAATTGTCACTGTGCCATCCTCGTTTTGGTAGTACTCAAGGAGGGCAACTAGCAACCGAGGTAGTGCAACACCCGAGGCATTGAGGGTGTGGATATACTCGGCGGATTCGTGGCGTTCCGGACGGTATCGCAGTCCGATCCGCCGGGACTGAAATTCCTCGAAGTTCGACGCACTGGAGACTTCGAGCCAGCGTCCACCACGGTCGGGACCGTGTTCCATGTCGTCAGCGGGTGCCCAGACTTCGATGTCATACGTGCGTGCGGACGCAAAGGTCAAGTCGCCGCCACAGAGCAAGACAACACGGTAGGGAAGCTCGAGTCGTTCGAGCACTTCCTCGGCCTCGTTGACAAGGCTTTCGAGGCGGTCGTCGCTTTCTTCCGGTTCGACGAAGTTGACGAGTTCGACCTTGTTGAACTGATGGACACGGGCAAGCCCACGGGTTTCAGTCCCGTGTTCACCTGCTTCCCGGCGGAAATTCGGTGTGTAAGCCTGATGTTTGATCGGCAGGTCATCGGAAAGCAGAATGTCGTCGGCGTACATGTTGGTGACCGGCACCTCCGCAGTCGGGCACAGCCAGAGGTCATCGTCGTCATACGGTTCGTCGTTGCCGGCACCGATGCGGTAAGCATCCTCGGAGAATTTCGGCAACTGGCTCGTCCCCGTCATGGCTCGGCTGTTGACTGGAATCGGTGGGAAAACCTCGGTGTATTCCTGCTCGCGGTGAATATCCCGCATGAACTGGATCAGTGCGTGTTCGAGGCGGGCAGCGTCGCCTTTCAGGAAATAAAAGCCTCCACCGGCGACTTTGGCCCCCCGCTCGAAATCGAGAATGTCCAACTCTTCTCCGAGGTCGTAGTGTGGGACGACCTCCTCGGGAAGCTCCCGGAGATCGTCGAAGCCGACCCGGCGAACCTCCTCGTTGTCGAGTTCGGTCTCTCCCGGCGGAACATCTTCCTGAGGGATGTTGGGAACTTCGAGCAAACGCTGTTCGAGTTCGGCTTCGAGCTTTGCGGCCTCGTCTTCGATATCTTCGAGTTCGTCTTTGAGTTCCTGCGAGCGCTGGATTGCTTCCTCGGCTTTTTCGTCTTTGCCCTCGCGTTTGAGTTCGCCGATTTTGCTGCTGACCTGGTTGCGTTCGTGTCGCAGGTCGTCACCACGGGATTTCAGTTCGCGCCACTGTTCGTCGATATCGAGAATCTCATCTAAATCCACGTCCTCGATTCCCCGAAGGTCGAGTGCCTCTCTGACTCTCTCGGGATTTTCGCGGACGAACTGCCTGCTTAACATGCCGAAAGCTTCGAACGGGTGGCGCAAAACCGTTACCGTTCGGTTGCTTCCGCGAGCACGCGCTCGCCGAGACAATCCGTACCAATGCTGATTGATATATAGGCTATATAGAAGTATATTTCCGAACATATACGAAATATTGCTGGGAAAATGATTACAAAATAGGTTTATCTATCTCCAGAACCAAACAGTAACTGTATGAGCGCAAGCAACTACGAGGTTACCCACCCGGTTGCAGGATTCGACGAAGGAGATATTCTAGATGTGACTGCCCGGTTCGGTGACTGGCACACCTACGAACTGAAACTCGAACTGGAACCAGCCGAACGGAGTTCCCGGACAGTCGTCGTGACTGGTTCGGAATCCGGGTTCAGCGAAGAAGAGATTCTCGACGAGACGGCCCGGATCGGCGACTGGCACGAATTCGACCTGAAATTTGATCCCGTAGATGAGGATGAGGCCGACGACACCACCGGTCGCGTCACCCTCACGATGGACGAATTCGAACGGATCACAGAGCCAGTCGGCGCAAGCGCCTAACTAACCTGGCTCACAAAAAATTCCGGTCCGAAGCTCTCAAAAGGCCGTTCCCTGCTCTGCGTCGTAGGTACCGACGAGTTCGGTGGCAGCAAGCACCTCTGCTTCCATCGCAATCGCCGAGCCGAGTCGCTGTTTGCGGGTCTGTTCTGGCATGCCGAGTTCGCTATCGAGGGCAAGAAGCTTGAAGTGATAGTCGTGGCTGCCCTCCGGTGGTGATGGCCCACCGTATCCCTGCTCGACGTAATCGTTGTATCCTTCGACAGCGTCGGCGTCCCAGCCTTCGGGGATGGTGCCGGTGTCGGGGTCGATATCCCAGACGAGCCAGTGATCCCACGTGTGGCCGGCAACGGGCTGTGCATCCGGATCGTCGACCACGAGCACCAGCGATTCAGCCTCATCCGGGACGTTTTCGATTACCAGTTCCGGGTTGTCGTTTTCGTTGACGTAGCCAACACTGTCAGGCATCTGCGTGCCATCGTCGAATGCCGGGCTGGTCAACGCCAGTTCTCCCTGCTGTTCCAGATCGCCATCGAGTATCGTGGACATGGATATCACCTCGGGAGGCCAGCACTGAATACCCCACACGCGCTGGCCTCTCATTGCGGATGGTTTCGTTAGGCCGCATTTATATGTTATTTTTCATACCCATGTGGTAGGTACTGCGTACGAATTCGTCGCCACCCCGGTACAATGGATTGACGCGTCCGTCCGGTTCCAGGGTGAGACGCACGGCCGTGGGACCGTCCTCGGGGTACGGGACTTCGTAAGTGTCCTTCCAGACCCGCTCGCCATCGACAAAGACACTCAATGTGAGTTCTCCCCACTCCTCAACTGTTGTCACACCCCACGTCTCGCCCGGCTTGATCGTCCAGGGGCCGTGGTCCATCCCCTCACCATCGACGTCATACGTTACCGCGACCTTCTGGGAAGTGTTTCGCTGGTTTTTCACCTCAATCAGATGCTCGGGGTCGGTCCCGATGATCGGCAGCTTTCGGATCAGATTGAACCGAACGAGTGCAGCTACTGTTCCAGCGAGAAGCGCAACTCCGGTTGCAATGCCAGCGATGAGATACCGTCGGTTCACGCTTTCTGGTAGTCTCATCACACATATGTAGCTTGGGCACGCGGCAGTTACGATCAGTACAATTTTGACGCTTGCCCCCTTCGAGTCCCAACATGGATTACCAGGAAGTCGAGGGTGCCCGTGAGTACGTGGCACGACTGGAAAATGGGAGAGACTGGCGCGGGCAGATCGAAGACTTTGCCGAGGAAGAAGGGATCGACGCTGCATTTTTCTTCGGGCTTGGCGCGGTGACGGATGCCGAATTGCTCTTTTACGACCAGGATGTACAAGAGTACAACACAATCGAATTCGACGAACCCTTCGAGATGACCCCCGCAGTCGGTAACATCTCCTGGCTCTACGACGAGCGGTTTGCGCACACGCACGCCGTCCTGTCGCGGGAAGACGGGTCGACAGTTGCTGGCCATCTGGACAAAGCGACCACCTTCGCGGGCGAGTTGTACATCCGGGAGTTCGATACGACACTCGAACGCGAGCACGACGAGGTAACTGATCTGGACCTCTGGCCGCTGTAAGGCCAGATTGCGGCGCGAGACGATACGAATGAGACCTGAAGACGAACGCTACTTCGAACGGCTGGAATCCGAACTCGACGAGGCCCTCGCAGTGGCAAATGCGGCCCGCGAGCGCGGCGGCGATCCGGAGCCCGAAGTCGAGATTCCCGTCGCGAAGGATATGGCCGACCGTGTCGAGAACATTCTGGGAATCGACGGCGTGGCCGAACGCGTCCGCGAACTCGAAGGCGAGATGTCACGCGAGGAGGCCGCCCTCGAACTCGTCGGGGATTTCGTCGAGGGGTCGGTCGGTGACTACGAGTCACGCGCCGGCAAGATCGAAGGTGCGGTCCGAACAGCGGTTGCGCTGCTCACCGAAGGTGTGGTCGCAGCCCCAATCGAGGGGATCGACCGCGTCGAACTGCTCGAAAACGACGACGGCACGGAGTTTATCAACATCTACTACGCCGGGCCGATCCGCTCGGCTGGCGGGACGGCACAGGCACTCTCTGTACTCGTCGCCGACTACGCCCGGACACTGCTAGATATCGACGAGTACAAACCACGCGACGACGAGATTAACCGCTACGCTGAGGAGGTGGCGCTGTACGATTCGGAGACCGGCCTGCAGTATGCGCCAAAAGAGAAGGAAGCGAAATTCATCGCCAAGCACATGCCGATCATGCTCGATGGCGAGGCGACCGGTGACGAAGAGGTCTCGGGCTTTCGTGATCTCGAACGCGTCGATACGAACGCCTCCCGTGGTGGCATGTGTCTCGTCTTCGGCGAGGGAATCGCACTCAAAGCGCCGAAGATCCAGCGGTACACCCGGAGTCTCGACGAAGTCGAGTGGCCGTGGCTGCAGGATCTCATCGACGGCAATTACGAGGACTCGGGTGGCGACACGGAAGACGACGCAGACACGGAGACAGAAGGCGAAACAGACGCAGACGACGAACCAGAAGAAGACGAAGCGGACGAAGCAGGTGAGGAAGGCGAAGCAAAAAAAGAGAAGCCGGACGGGCCGCCGCGAGCCGAGAAATCGAAAAAGTTTCTGCAGGATCTGATCGCCGGTCGACCGGTCTTTTCACACCCGAGCGAACCCGGTGGCTTTCGCTTGCGCTACGGGCGTGCGCGCAATCACGGCCACGCGACGGCGGGCATCCATCCGGCGACGATGCATCTCGTTGACGACTTTCTCGCGGCAGGGACACAGATCAAAACCGAGCGGCCGGGTAAAGCAGCGGGCATCATCCCGGTCGATTCAATCGAAGGTCCAACAGTCCGGTTGGCAAACGGTGACGTCCGCCGGATCGACGACATCGACGAAGCCCTCGAAGTCAGAAACGGTGTCGAGCGGATCATCGACGCCGGCGAGTATCTCGTCAACTACGGCGAGTTCGTCGAGAACAACCATCCCCTCGCACCAGCATCCTACGTCTACGAGTGGTGGGTGCAGGATTTCGGGGCTGCCGGTGCACCTGTCCAGGCTATGCAAGATAGCGTCGAGGTCGACCTCGAACATCCGACACCGGAGGCTGCACTACAGTGGGCCGAAGAATACGACGCCCCATTGCATCCAGAGTACACCTATCTCTGGCACGACATCAGTGTCGATCAGCTTGAGGCGCTTACCGAGGCAATCGAGCGTGGTGAAATCGCTGCCACGGACGGAGCAGTCTACAAGTCGGAAGGGAGTGGCTCCGATGGAGCCGAGCATCTCGTCATCGACCGGACACCGACAGTTAGGAAGACACTCGAAACCTTGCTCGTCGAACATACCCAACACGACGAGCGTCTCGAGATTCCAGTCTGGCGACCGCTCTGTCGGACGCTGGGTTTCGATGCGAGTCTAGCACGGGACTGGCAGATTGATGACCTAAGCGAAGAGGCGCGGCGCTACGACGACGGCGAGAATGCGATCAGAGCAGTCAACGAGATTGCGCCCTTCGAGGTTCGTGAACGTGCCCCAACGAGAATCGGCAACCGGATGGGTCGCCCGGAGAAATCCGAACAACGAGAGCTTTCCCCCGCCGTGCATACGCTGTTCCCGATTGGTGAGGCTGGTGGTAATCAACGCTCTGTCGGTGACGCTGCGATACACGGCGATTCCGTTGAAGGGACACAAGGAGAAGTCGAAGTCGAAGTCGGTCGACGGGAGTGTATCAGTTGTAAAGCAAAGACACACCGACCGCGCTGTCCATCGTGTGGCGATATCGCCGCGGCAGTGTATCTCTGTCCCGAGTGTGAGAGTCGAGTCGAACCCGACGAATCCGGGCGGGCAGAGTGTGACCGCTGTGAAGTCCTCGCACGGCCGACACAACAAAAAATCGTCGACGTCTACGAGGAGTTTCACGATGCACTCGACGCCGTCGGTGAGCGACCGTCCGCGTTCAATAAGCTCAAAGCAGTGAAAGGGCTCTCCTCGAAAGAAAAGACACCGGAGCCAGTGGAGAAAGGCATTTTGCGGGCGAAACACGGCGTCTCGGCGTTCAAAGACGGCACAGTCCGATACGATATGACCGATTTACCTGTGACTGCCGTGCGCCCGTCAGAACTCGATGTCACTGTCGAAGATTTCCGTGAACTGGGTTATACCGAAGACATCCGTGGTGACCCGCTCGAACACGACGACCAGCTCGTCGAACTCCGGGTACAGGATGTCGTGCTATCAGATGGCGCAGCAGAACACATGCTTCGGACGGCGGATTTTGTGGATGATCTGTTGAGCCAGTATTATGGGCTCGACCCGTACTACGAATTCGAAGAGCGCGACGACCTGATCGGCGAACTCGTCTTCGGGATGGCACCGCATACGAGTGCTGCGACAGTCGGCCGTGTCGTTGGCTTTACGACTGCTGCAGTCGGGTACGCACATCCGTACTTCCACGCGGCCAAGCGTCGGAACTGTTTCCACCCGGAAACGAAACTCTGGTACCAGGACGAGCAGCAAACGTGGTATCACGAATCAATCGAGACACTCGTCGAATCCCGCTTGGACGATCCGAAAAAGGATGATTTCGGAACGCTTGTCGAAGAACTCGATGGGTCGATTCACGTCCCATCGCTCGATGAAGATGGAACGATTGTGACAAAGCCCATCGAAGCGATTTCGAAACATCCCGCACCAGAGCACATGGTCAAAATTGAGACCCAAAGCGGCCGGGTTCTCACCGTCACGCCGGACCACAAAATGCAGACGTACGAAGACGGGTCGCTCACAGCAAAGCCAGCCACAGCAATCGAAGCGCAAGATAATCTTGTGAAGCCGCGTCACCTCGACCCCATCCAAAAGACAGAGACGCCACAGTTCGATCTGTTGGCTGAATATCTCGACTGTGAGTCGGTCGACAACGGTCGCCTGCTGATACACGGACTGGAAAAAGATCGGCTCGGCGAACTGTTCGAAGACTGCCTTGCGGATGACTGGGATAACTACCACTCTCGGGAGGGGCTTCCTGCCGATGTACTCTGTCAGTTGCTCGGTTCGACCGAGGCAGTCTGCAAGTTCGTTCCGGCGGGTGTCAGCCTCGGATTGAAATGCGACCGAGTGACGATCAATCGGACCGTGTCGGTAAACGAGCGGGTGGGAACACTACTTGGCTACTATGCAGCCGAGGGGTCCGTACGCGAGCAGGAGACCGAAACGGGAACCATCCACCAGACGACGATTTGTCAAACTAAACAACAAGTTCGGGAGTTTCTCGCCGAAGTCTTCGAGACGGAGTTCGGTGTCGCGCCCAACCGGGAAAGTGGCACAAATGTAACAGCCTCCAGTCGCCTGCTTCGCGTGTTCTTCGAGACAGTGCTGCAAGGTGGTGTGTCCGCACAGACGAAACGAGTCCCACAGTGCCTTTTCGATGCTCCTGACGAGGTCGTTTCCGCCTATCTCCGTGGGTACTTCAGCGGTGCTGGCTGTGTCGGTGCGAATGGGCTTTCGGTGTCAGCAACGACAGTCAGTCGCGAACTCAAAGAAGACCTGCTTGCACTGCTGACTCGACTCGGGATTACGGCCCGCGTAAAGCCGGCTGACCCGGCGATAGCAGCAGATTCGCACGTTATCGTCATTTCCTCGGACGACGCTGTTGCGTTTGCCAAGCAGGTCGGATTTCATCTCGCAGACAAAGAGAGAAAGCTACAGATACGGACAGACGAAATCACACCCGAAAGAAGACGCGCATTCGACGGCGGGAGCAAGGACTTTCTCGTGGATCCCATCGAGTCTATCGAGTATGTCGAACCGGAAATCGAATCGACCTATTGTGTGACCGTCAGTGAGACACATTCGTTAGTCGTATCAGACACCATACAAAAGCAGTGTGACGGTGACGAAGACTGTGTGATGTTGCTTCTCGATGGGTTATTGAACTTTAGTATAAAATATCTGCCAGACCAGCGTGGTGGGAGAATGGACGCACCGCTTGTGATGTCCTCACGAATCGATCCAGCAGAGATCGACGACGAGGCACACAACGTCGATATCATGCGGGAGTATCCACGAGAGTTCTACGAAAAGACCCGAGAACTTGCAGCGACCGGCGAGGTCGAAGAGATCATGACGATTGCAGAAGAGACACTGGGGACAGATCAGGAATACACGGGATTCGATCACACCCACGACACGACAAATATCGCCGCCGGCCCGGATCTATCAGCATACAAGACACTCGGCTCGATGCAGGACAAAATGGATGCCCAGCTTGCACTCTCACGGAAGCTCCGCGCTGTCGATGAATCGGATGTTGCAGAGCGGATCATCGAATTCCACTTCCTGCCTGACCTGCTTGGTAATCTCAAGGCATTCTCCAGCCAGGAGTTTCGCTGTCTCGGCTGTGGTGAGAAATACCGCCGTGCACCACTGACGGGGGATTGTCGAGAGTGTGGTGGTGACATCAATCTGACTGTCCACGAAGGGTCGGTAAACAAGTACATGGACACAGCAATCCACGTCGCAGACGAGTTCGGCGCAGACGATTACACGAAACAGCGCCTGCAGATCCTCGAAAAACGCATCGAGCGGATCTTTGAAAACGATAACAACAAGCAATCAGGGATTGCGGATTTCATGTGAAATGCCCATGACCCGAGGTCTGTCACTCACCGTTGCAAGGCGAAATAGTTCCTTCGTGAGAAGCCTGTAACTCCCCGATTGGAACTTTGAATGGGGCTGATATGCCGCCGATGGTATTAGATGGTATAATATGGTGAGGAATGGAAACTCTTATATGGGTGCGTGAACAAATATAGATCACAATGGTAGATTACACCCAACCCATCAAAGCGACGTTCGAACTGCAGCGGAAATCACTCGAGCAGGGCCAGCAGGCACTCGCACAGACAGTCGACCTCCAGCAACGTGTTGGTGAGGCAGCAATCGACAGCCTCGACGCACAGGAGTCAGCCCAGCGAAGCGTCGTCGAACTCAACCAAGATCTGATCAACAGCATTCTCGATGCTGTCGAAGATAACGTCCCAGGTGCAGAGGAATCCGTCGTCGACCTTCGTGAAAACCTCGACGAGCAGTACGAGGCGCTGCTCGACAATCACGAGGAGCTTTTCGGCAACGTCTCCGGAGAGTTCCAGCAGAGCATCGACACCGTCGACGAGCTAAGCGAAGATTACCTCGACGTACTCGACGAGCAGCTCGAAGCCCTCTACGAGGCCCACGAAGACCTCGAAGAGCAGTCACTCGACGTCGCTGACGAAGTACAAGAGCAGATCGAAGAGATCCAGGCGCAGATCGAAGAGCTTCAGGGTCAGGTTCAGGACGCCTCCCAGGAGGCTGTTGAATCCGTCGAATCCGTCGAAGTCAGCGGCTCCGACGAGTAAATCTGTATTTTTCCCGAAAGGGCGTTTTTCTCTTTGTTGGCCAGCCGCAGCTCTCGTTTTTCCGCGGTTGCAGCAAACGTCCACAAGAAACTGCGCGTTCTACAGGCGAGGCAGTCCGAGGCGCTCCGCGTCTCGAATTACTTGACCCCGGAGCAGTTCACTCGTCAGTACCAGCAAACCGGCGTTGAAGCAGGTATCCAGCACTGCCAAGGCCGAAAAGCGCGCTTGTGACACCGAAGCCGGGACCAAATCCATCATCACCGCCATCGTCATCACCTCCCTCGCCAGTATCGGCGGCAAACCGCCAGTCGTCGTGGTGGCCGAGTGTCCCGAGTTCTGCTCGGCTCCCTTCACTCGATCCATCGATGCCGGCGTCGATAGCATAGATGTTGTTGTCGCTCGAACCAACGTAGACGGTTCCATCGACAACGGTCGGCGGGGAGGCGGCGCTATCATCAAAGGACACCTCCCAGACGAGCGAACCGTCATCGATTTTGAATGCGTACAGTGTCTTGTTCGTCGATCCGAAGAAAACGAGCCCATCAGCAACCGTCGGTGCAGCGTTGAGAGTCGACCCGGGACCAGTATCATAGGTCCAGACTTCCGAGCCATCCTCGACATCCCGCGCGTAGCAGTTGGAGTCGTTGCTGCCAAAGAATACGACCCCATCGTAGACCGTTGGTGATGCCTCGACAATGAAGTCGGCCTCGAAATCCCAGATCAGATCGCCGGAATCAGCCTCGACGGCATAGAAGAAGTTATCATTGGTGCCGAAAAAGACGGTGCCATCGGCAACCGTCGGTGAGGCCATCACCGATCCTTCGGCATCGAATGTCCAGTTCACCTCACCAGTCTCGGCCTCGAAGGCGTACAGTTTTTCGTCACCATAGCCGGCATAGACAGTGTCACCGACGACAGTCGGCGAGGCGAGAAACCGACCGCTAAGCCCCCGCGACGGTTCAAACTCCCACTGTTTTTCGCCATCGTCGGCATCGAATGCGTAGAACATGTTGCGGTTATCACCGACGAAGACAGTGCCGTCGACAACTGTCGGTGACGAAGTGATCCAGCGACCGTCATCGAATTCCCAGATTTTCGATCCGTCATCCGCATCAACCGCGTATAGCTCTCCTGCGTGTGAACCGAAATAGACGCGCCCGTCGACGACGTTCGCAGACGAGCGGATGCTATCTTCGGGCTCGGTAAATGCCCATTCTTCTTCGCCCGTCGCTGCATCGATTGCATACATCGTCCCATCGTGGGAACCACAGTAGACGGTCCCGTCGATGATCGTCGGCGAAGAACGAATGCGATCCTCTGTCTCGAACGTCCAGCGGATATCAGGTTCGTCGGCCCGAACAGTGCCGATACCTGTCCCAGTCAGCGAGACAACGCCGAGTCCTGCTGTCGCCTGCAAGAAACGTCGTCGGCTCGTGGCACAATAATGTGTCTTTGAATCAGATTGATTGTCCATAATATACCAACAGATTGGAAAAATAAAATTGTAATGGGTTGGTTTAGAAAACCATCGCCAGTGCTAGAAACGCAGGCTACACCATTATCTACCTTTCAAGAACTTCGCCGGCACGGAGTCCTTTCGCTCGTTCGACGTAGAACTCGGCGGCCTGAAAGAGCATACTGTCTTCGTCGAGGTCCTCTTTGATCGTCTCGGCGGGCGAACCACCGGCTATCGTCAGCGAGGGAATCGTTTGCTCTTCGGTGACAAGTCCCTGTGCGGCGACTGCGCTGTAGGGTTCGAGAACTGCGTCATCGAGGACTGTCGCGTGCATCCCCACGAGTGAGCGTTCGCCGATGGTTGCGTTGTGGACAATCGCGTTGTGTCCAACGGCGGCGTTTTCTTTGAGAACAACTCGATTGCTCGGGTTGTCAGCGTGGATGGTTACGTTGTCCTGGACGTTTGCTTTCTCTTCGAGAATGATCTCTCCGCCATCGCCGCGTAACACTGCACCCGGCAAGATCGTCGCGTCCTCACCAATCGTCACGTCGCCGATGATCGTTGCCTGTGGGTCGACGTATGCCGAGTCTGCAATCTCCGGCTCTTTGTCTTCGTAGCTTCGGATCATGACTTGACGCTCGGTCGGCGAAAAGAAAATACCACCGGCGAGCCGGGAGTTATCGACGTTTGACTTCGTGGCGACCGAAACCGTACCGCAGACGGTTCGCCAGTCGCCGGGAGAATCGGTCGTTTCGACTGGCAAAGCGTTCTGCGAGTGCCTGGTAGATCAACGGGAGGGGAACTTCTTGTTCGAGTCCTTCCTGGACCGTCCACGTACCGGTCGACCCACCGGCGATGTGATCGGCAACGTCACCGAGGTCTGTTCCTTCCTCGCGGAAGGCTTCCTCACAGAGTTCGAGCAACCAGGATCGAATGACAGCGCCGTTGTTCCAGGTCCGGGCAACTGCTTCGAGGTCGAGATCGTACCGACCCTCGTGGAGTAACTCGAAGCCCTCTCCATATGCCTGCATCAGCGCGTACTCGACGCCGTTGTGCACCATTTTCACGTAGT
>LKMJ01000846.1_pt1 | contig 25437 bp, 21 predicted proteins | sample 643391 | NCBI WGS metagenome assembly LKMJ01 (sample SAMN04112250, study PRJNA286221) | soda lake metagenome | biome: soda lake; feature: Kulunda Steppe; material: water; isolation source: sample PL-Br10 brine of Picturesque Lake | place: Russia: Kulunda steppe | collected 2010-07 | reverse complement strand
CGTGTTCGGTGCGGCCGCCGATCGCCACCTCTTCGACGAGATGTTCCTCGTGCTGGCCGCGATCATGTTCATCGTGATCGTGCTCGCGACCCGGCTTCCCATCACCACAGACTGATACGGAATGGTAGAACCGCAGACACGTGCGCGGCAGGACGGGTCGCGGTCGCAACGGTCGGAAGCTACCATACCCATAACGGGAAGACTTTGGTCAGGATCCCGAACCCGTGGTTCAGATCGACGTCCCACGTACTCAGGATCGAAGTCTACAAGGTTAGCCGTAGGTAGCTCAAAACGGTGCTATTCACTCAATTCTCGTCACTTACCAAGGTTCCCAATGCTGCTTTCGAACGCGGTTCGATCTCGACTCGAGTGTCCGTTGTCATATACTAGATGGAAGCCGTGGTGGCTCGACCCCCGAACTATTCATTGAGGGCGTGATAATACACACTCGCTGCGTTCGATATTCGGATTCGACGTGGTGGCCAAGATCCGTGATGTAGTCGGTGATCTCGACGGTGGTCGGCGTCACATGAAGTCGATGCTCCCGGAGAACGTCACCAGGATACCACCAACCTCAATTTGGAGATCCGATAGGCGTTGACGTAGAAGTTAGCAATAGGAATCTTACCGAAGGAACTGTCTATAGTATCCGTTAGAAGTAATTACTCACATTAGGGATTGAGAGTTGATCGAGAGCTGTATCAATCGCCGTTGTAAGATCTGCGAGCGACTCAAAGAAGCGGTTGCTAAGTCTTGCCTGTAGCTGTCTCCAGCACTCATCAACAGGATTTAGTTCCGGTGAGTACGCTGGTAACGTGACGAAGGCGAGGTCGTCACGGGCCCCTAGGTCCGTGACGGCCGACGCCTGGAAATACGCCGCTCCGTCTAGCACAATGAGCAGATCATCTTCGAACTCTTAACATAATACAAGAATGAGATGTGTGGCGTGTTCGGCGGTTACGTACTCTTCGAATCGAGCGAAAATCGATCACCGTCCTCGGTGATCGCGCCCAAGAGACACGTCCAATCGCGTTGCCCGGATAATTCGACGCATAGCCGCGTACCGCGCGGAACCCACGCGGCAGGCGGCTCGACCTGGACGGGTTTCTTGATTTGATCGACATAGACTACTGTGGCGTCCATCTCCCGCCGCTTTTTTTGAACTCTTCGCGCAACGTTTCTTGCTCGTCAGCATCGGATTCAGCGGCTGCCCGGCGTGGTTGCTGATAGCTCAATCCCGCTTCTTTGAGCAACCGCCGGCAGCTCGGGATTGAGTACGCAACATCGTAGGTGTCCTCGAGATATTGCTGGACGAGCGCCGGCGTCCACGCCGGCGCGTCAAGCCCAACTGCCTCGGGAGATCCGTTGACAGTTTCTTCGAACTCTTCTTGCTCATCTTCTGAAAGCTTTCGTTTTCTCCCAGATCGATGAGCATCACTAACAGCTTGCTCAAGCGACTCGTCGGTGTCGAGTCGGTTGAGCCAACTGTAGATTGTTCGCCGACCGGTGTCGTGCCACTCGGCAAGTTCGGTCTGCGTGACACCGTTTTTGTACGCTATTGCCGCCATCAATCGTTGTGTCGGCTTCTTTCCCTCCACGTTGTCGAGTGCGTCGTGAAGCTCTTCGACGGAGATCTCGTCGAGATGATCCATTACAAAAAGCAACAATCTGCGGGCGAAAAGTTCTAACGGTTACTATAGCAATAATTTCTGGGTGAAAAGTTCTAATTGTTACTATATCAAATCAGATCGAGTCACCTGTTACCACGGGCACCCACATTCAACGGACCACGACTCCGACTTCTATAGTAACAATTCATTGGTCTTTAGCTAAGCCTCAGCAGCCGGTTGGATGGTGGCAGCGAGCTGTTCTTGGAGGATCGGTCGTTGCTGATGGATCTTTTGAGCGTCTTTGATCAGTCGTTGTAGCAGTGGCGGTGGTGAGTAAGCGAGATACTCTCTCAGTTCGCGGAGGATGAGCTGGGCATGCGACCGGAAGGTCGCCGCCCAGCGTTCCGGCGGAAACACGATCCCCTCATCAGCGTGTTCGATGACCAGACCGAGCAAATCACGACTCACGAGCAAAGATAACAACGCTGCGTACAGCAGAATCTCGACGATATGCTGCTTCGTCGTGTCGAACTCGTCCAGTTCGTACTGTGTCTTGAGTTCCCGGAACAGCAGCTCTACCTCCCATCGACATCGGTAGATCGTCGCTAGATCAGCCGGGAGAAACTCCTCCCGAGACAGGTTCGTGATGTACAGATGGTAGTCGTCGCGTCCTCGTTGCGGACGCCGACGACGCGGAACCGTCTCGTATCACGTGACTGCGTCCCCGCGTACTCTCGCCGGTCGAACTCGACCTCGACTTCCACGTCGATGTACTTCCGGGAGAGGTTGTCTACAACGTCGAAGATTTTCTCGCCTTCTAAGGGAATGGCGCGACCGCGCCATTCCCGTAATTCCTCCGTTACAACCGGACTTGCGCTCTGTTTCAACCGGCTCACGAAGTAGCCGTCGTTCTCGTCGGTCAACGCGAACCGCCGGTACTTGAAATAGGCGAGGTCGAAGATCGTTAGCCGTCCTTCCAGCCACGATCCTGTGTTGAACAACGTGCTGTCGTGCGTTTTCTCGTCTGTGACGTTGAAGTGTTCGACCGTCTGATCGGTGACATTGTGGAGCAGGTGGAGCTTCGCTCCAGCCTGCTCCTCGTGACGTGCTTTGTACTCTTCAGAGAGCAATTCGTGCAACCGCAGGACGGTTCCATCAGCGATCATCACGTCTCGAAACCGATCGAACTCTTCAGAGACGGTGTGGGGGACAGCGACCTCGTCGAAGCCGTATTCGACGAGGTCGCGGAGGTACTCTGCGAGCGTCGGCGTCAACCGCTGATAGAAACCGCCCGGAGAGAGCGACTCGTCAGCAGTGGAATTGTAAGTGCGTCTGAAGGCCGCAAGCGTTCGGCTTTCGCCTGCGGCGAAGCCGAACGCGAACGACCAGACGAGTGGCGGGATCTGAAGCTTCCCCTTGCGCTCGACCACGCCGACATCTTCGGCGTGGTCTTCGAGCGCTTCAGAGGGAAGGAGATTAGTGAGACGACGTTCAATATGACGTGAGGAGGGTCCTGTGTGCACAGCTGAAGCCTCCTCATTCCTTCCGAAAAGTAGCTCCGATAAGCCGCCGCAGTCATGCGGTTCTTGGCTTAGCTAAAGACGGATGAGTAACAATTGAACCGATTGACACACCTTCACAGCAAGTCGGCTCAGGACCGGGGATAGACCGGTTCTGAGCCATGGTATCGTGAGGGTGTGTGCAATGACTTTCAGTGGGTACTATAGGGTGTGTTTTGCAAGTCGTCAACTGCTGTTATCTCCATGGATCGTTTACTGGTTTTGAGTAGGTTTCGTCGGAACACCCCACTTGTGTTCACCAACAGAAAACGCATCGTTTGATGAATTCGGCGTGAGGGAAGCGATTGTTGGGATTTACGCTAGCCCAGATCGGCCCTCGATACCTATGAAATTACTGCGCTGGTGGTGGCAAGTTAACCGAACAAGGAACATTGAAGATTGTTCACCATGACCAATTTCTTATGAAGCGCAACGAAACCGAAATCAGGGATGACGTATTCTATCTCGAAAGTGATGATGGCTGGATCGAAGTCGGACCAATAGACCAGATCTGCGAACTCATTGGAGGGGAAACATACGTCCTCGAGTACGACGAGCGCCAACGTACTGTGGCCTGGCTCAATACGTACGAGCACGGGAGACTCAGGTTCGACGTTCGCGATACCATAGAACAGATGAGCTACGATCGCGAGTTTGTCTCGAACATCGCGTCGATCGACCAGGATGATATGGATGGCGAATATCCGCTACGCGCATCGGTTTTCGCCGATCTTATGGTTTCAATATGGGAATCGAAAGGGGATTTATAGATCCCATATGCCGTGATCAATTTGTAAGTGCTGATTGCCGAAATACTGATATAATCACGTCTGTTTTCAATTAATGTTCGGTAAACACTCACGTGTCAGTGGATTTCAGGACTTCTGTTATACTGTCTAAAAGACTACAAAATGAAGCGTGATAACTTCATACCAACTTCTATTACGTGCATATGTATGTAATATCATGGGCTGACGGGTCAAACGGGCGTCATTGTCCACAATGGTGGAGATTCCACGTGGTCGGTGGCACCCGGTATACAAATCTGCATGTGACAATTGACAACCATCAACTGATCCGCAAAGTTACAACGTGGTATGGAGCAGAGGCTCACAGGTTTGCTTTCCAAATGCCACTGCTGTGAGTTCAAAAGCATCCACTTTAGATGGGACCCAAAAATAACGGCCTAGTTCGTTATTTCCGTAGCCATCCAGATTTAGACTTTGGAAGCTTGTCTGTGCTATAGTAATTGCTAGCAAATACCACATCATAGTATTGATACCGAGCGGGCTCGAACCAGGTGTATGACCGAGCAAATGTACAAGAACTTCGATGAAATCGACGCCGAAATCCTTCGCTTACTCGCCGACGATCCGCGACTCCCGTACTCCAAAATTTCGTCGGAACTCGCAGATGCCGGGTACGAAATGAGCGGTGAAGGAATCCGATACCGCGTCCAAAAGCTCATCGACACGACGATGATTTTCTACCTGATCAATCCGGAGGACATCGAGTGGGAAATTGTGCGGATTTTCGTTACCACATCGAACGAACAGGGGGCCTCGGAGAAGGCCTACGAGATGATATCGGCGATGTCGTTCTGGCACGTGACCAAAGCTCTGGGCACCTTCGACATCTACGCGATCGGGTTCGAGCCCTCGATCAACGAGATCAATAGGCTCGTCACCGAGATCCGAGAGAACGAATACATCGATGAGGTACGCTATGGCATTGTTACCGATTGGCGAACGGACATGGATCAGTACTACTCAAAACCCGAGTGAGGGAAAGCGCTTTTTGACTGTCGACCGAGCTACCAGTATGACCCAAGACGGCTGCAAAGTCTGCCGGCTCCGCCGGGAGTACACACTCGAGGGACTCGACGAGACGTTGCTCGAGCGATGGCAACGCGAAGAGGACCGTGAGGGATACCGCCAACTGGCAACGTACGTCAACGCGTGTCTGCTCGAGTCCGAACTCGAACGTGCCGGCCTGTACACGCTCGATCCGGCCGCCACCGCGCTCTACGAACGGCTCGTCGACGGTGATACGGCGGTCGAACGGAACCTGCGCCGTGAGGAGATACCTCTCGAGAAACTCGAGCGCGATTTCGTTTCCTACGGCGTCGTCAGGACGCACCTCACGGAATGCCTCGGAGAGGAGTGGACGGCTCCCGACCGGGATTCCGACTGGGAACGAAGGACACTGGAGGCGGTCCGATCCCGGCTCGAAGAGCGGACAGCTGCTGCCGTCAGGTCACTCGTCGAAAAAGGCGAGATTCCCGCGCCCAGGGATACGACGGTCCAAATCACGACCACCGTTCGTTGTCCGGCGTGCGATGTTACGGCACCGATCGAGACGGTGCTCGAGAACGAACCACTCTGTTCGTGCGTCACCGCGGACGATGAAGGGGCGCAGAGCGACCGCCTGGAGTAGACTGCAGATCCGTCGTCCAGTGGAGGAGCGTGCTGTCAGGGCCAGACCTCCTCGAGCGTTCGCAGGACGTTACCGCCAAGGATCTTCTCGATTTCGGCGTCAGAGTACCCCTCGCGGACGAGGTAGCGGACGATGTTGTTCCAAGCCTCGGTGGGGTTCTCCATGCCCGCGACGTACTCGACTTTCTCGAGTTCGTCTCGCACCTCCGAAAAGAAGAGGTCGTGGAGACCGACGTGGTCGCCGTAGAGCGTATCCGGACCGAACGTGACGTGTTCGATGCCGACGAGGTCGCGGACGTACTCGAAGTGTTCGATGACGGCGTCGATGGTGTGACGGGGGTTGTTCTCTATCGTCGCCGTGTTGTGTGGGGCCGCCTGGATACCGATGACGCCACCGGTGTCCGCGACGGCTTCGAGGACGTGATCCGGGTCGAGGCGGTTGTCATCGAGCAACTCGTACGCGCCGTTGTGCGAGAGGAAGATCGGAGCATCACTGACCTCGCAGGCGTCGAGCGTGGACTGGTTGCTCGCGTGGCTCGCGTCGATCGCCATGCCGACCTGGTTCATTCGGCTGACGGCGTTACGCCCAAAGGCTGTCAGGCCGGCGTCGCGATCTTCTTTGAGGCCCGAACCAAGGGCGTTCGATTCGCTGTAGGTGAGTCCCATCATCCGAATACCCAGTCCAAAGAGGACATCAATTCGATCGAGTTCGTTCTCGATCGGCATCGCGGACTCGATGGTCGGAATCATGGCGATCCGTCCCGTTTTGTGAGCCTCACGGACGTCATCGACCGTCCGCGCCTGCACCACAAAATCTTGATGATCGAGGTCACAGAGGCGCATCCCGAGGTCGTAGACGATGTCGCGGAACTTCCAACCGGACTTCGAGGTAACGGCCGCCAGTCCGTCGAGCATGTTGTCGAAGACGGCGGTCAGCGGGGACTCGGCGAGGGCGTCGTAGCCCGTTGCTGTTCGCCCTTCGGAGACGTAATCGAGGGTCTCCTCTACGTTCGCCGGAAAATAAAAGGGGTGTTCGTGCAGCGAGATGACCGGATATGCCTCGGCCACTTCTGCCACCCGTTTTTCGTCTGCTGGTTCGATCTCGATTTCGTACGGCTCACCGGCCGCGTGCGGGCCGGGAAGGTCGAAGTCCGGGTAGTCATCGTCGAGGTAGTCGAACGGCTCGTATCCATCGTATCGTTCTCTCATCGTAGACGAGTGATACTCATGCTGTGAGCTGATATACGTTACGAGGCGTGTTACCGAACCGAACGACTCGCAACGATAGCTGTATGAGACCTCCTGATTGTTACCGGCCTGGAAGTGGTTACTCGAACGTCGATCCCGACCATAGCTATTTGCTACCGGCCACCAATCTTCACCACGATGGTACACGTTGCATACCTCGGTTCGACGACCGGTCACTCCGCCGAGGAACACGAGCGCCGGGAATCGATCTCGAACGAGTTGATCGCTGATGACGTGACGCACCTCTCGCCAAAAACCGGACCACTCTCCGTCGAGAGCCGCGTCGAAACCGCGTTTTCAGCCGCTGAAGTCCTCAAACTCATCGCCACACACGAATCCGAATTCGACGGATTTCTGATTGGCTGTTTTGGCGAACCGGGACTCGAGGCCGCCCGAGAGCTCACTGACAAACCCGTCGTCGGGTCGGCCTCGGCGTCGTTTCACCTCGCCGAACAGCTCGCAGACAAGGTCGCATGCGTGACAGTCCTCGACGCGGTCGTTCCGCTTGTCCGCGAACGCGTCCGGGAATGTGGACTCGAGGATGTAGTCACCGACGTTCGCGTGGTGGATGCGCCGATCCACGAGATCGGTCACGAGAAGGGCGACCTCGTCGACGACATGGTCGTGGCGGGGCGTGGAGCCGTCGAAAACGGTGCCGAGGCGCTCGTCCCCGGTTGTATGAGCCTCTCGTATATGCGTGCGAACGAGGAGGTCGCCGAGCGGGTCGGCGTCCCCGTTATCGATCCCGTCGCCGCGGGCCTCGAGACAACCGCGCTGCTCGCCAGACACGGTTTTTCTTCGAGTGCGATCACGTATCCGGAGCCAAATCGGGAGAAAGTGGCCCACTTGCTCGAGTGAACGTGGCTCAGGAGGGGGGTCGGTGCCCCCATCCGTTGGTTGGGCAAACTAGGTCGCTACCAGGTGTCGCTCGAACCACTCGGCAGTTCGTTTCACGGCGTCCCGGCGGGTCCCTGCATCGCGGAAGCCGTGGCCTTCGCCCTCGTAAACAGTGGCTTCGAACGGGATGTCAGAATCCGCCAGCGCGTCCCGCAGGTGGTCGATCTGTTCGACCGGCACCCGCAGGTCTTCTTCACCGTGGAGGGCGGCCAGGGGCGCCTGGATTCGATCCAGGTCATCGTGAAGGCTGGCCGCCTCGTACAGTGGGCGAACCGTCTCGTCGTCGGGCGTGCCCCCCATGTCGCGTTCTCTGAGGAGTCTGCCGATGCGGTCTGCCTGCTCGTAGTCGGTAAACTGGTCGACGACACCGTACCACTCGACGCCGGCGTCCCACACCTCTGGATACTGCACGAGACTGTGGAGTGTCATCAGACCACCCCAAGAACCGCCGTAAATGCCAACTCTGTCGGTCGTCTCCGGTAACTTCCGGAGGAAGGCTGCGGCCGCTCGAGCGTCGCGGATCTGCCCGCCGTGCCAGTCGCCAATCGATAGCTCCTGGAAAGCCCGCCCGTAGCCGCCACTGCCGCGGAAGTCGATCGCGAGTACGACGAATCCCTGGGCAGCAAGATACTGTTCGATCGGGTGCCAGCCGTCGCCGTACTGGAAGTGGCCGCCACCGTGACACTGGACGAGGGCCGGCTTTGGCGACGCCGGCCCGGCCTCGTCTGGACGGTAGAGATAGCCGTTGATGTAGAGGCCGTCGAACGCTTGGTAAGTGATGGTATCGGGGGATGACGCATCTTCGACCGCAAGCGGGCTACGGACGGGACGTGAGTAGCCGCCCGCAACCTGCATCGTTCGCGGGTGATCGGGCGTTGTGTCGTCGGCGAAGACGAACCCGAACCGGTTACCGTCGGGTGCGAGCCTCACGGGACCGGCACCGAAGACCCCGTCGTGGGTCGTTACCCGTGTCGAAACACCACGGGTACCGCTCTCGTCGTGGAGACAGAGCGCTTCCAGGTGCTGTTCACCTCGATCCCTGACCGGATAGTAGATCGTTCCTCCATCTGGATCCCACAATGGCGATTGCTGGAAGTACTGGTGAGAGGCACGAACTGGATAGGCCGCTCGGGTCCCACGCTCGAGGTCGACCACGTGGAGGTCGTCGGCTTGGCGGTACCAGGGCTCGGCAACGCGCGTCGCGAAGAAGGCAAGCCGCCCATCGAGACTCCAGGCGGGGACGGAACTCACCGTTAGCCCGGCGGTCACTCGGACATCTCGACCGCTCGAGAGGTAGATAACATGCACCTCGTCTGCCCAGTCGCGCCCGTCGACTTCGTGAGCGGCAAGGTATGCAATCGCGTCGCCGTCGGGCGACCAGGATGGTATCCAGCGTCGGTCGTCATCAGGGTTGGCACCGTCAGTCAGTCGCTCCGGGTTCCCGCCATCGATGTCGACGACCCAGATGTCTGTCCCCATGTCGCCGCGGTTCGAGACGAACGCGAGTTGGTTCCCATCGGGACTCCATTGTGGCGGCCCGTCGAAGGCATCGCTCGAGGCAACGACTTGTTCCTCGCCGAGCGTGAGGTCGTAACTTCTGAGATTCCCGTCCCGGAGGTAGGCCAGCTGGGTTCCGTCGGGATGCCAGTCATAGCGGCCGAATCGACCCGAAATGCGATCGTCGAACGCGACTAGTCGTTCAGTGGCGCCGAGGTCCTCGCGGTACTCGTAAATCGTGTCGGTCCCCTCGGCTCGCTCGAGAAACGTGAGACAAGGGCCCGACTCGGTTGATCGCCAGGCGACGCTGACTGTGGTTGGGACGTTTATCACGTCGGGCTCGTCAGTACGAACCGAACACCGTTCGGATCGGACCTCGTGGGCACTACGTTCGCTCATGAGGTGTGTGGCGTGATGCCGTTCTCGTCGAAGAACTCACGGATCAACGCCAGAAACTCGTCCTGTTTTTCGATGTTCGGCGAGTGGCCACAGTCCTCGAAAATGACCAGCCGCGAGTTCGGCAGGAGGTCGTGAATTTCCTCGCTTGCCGCTGGTGGCGTAATGAAGTCATGCCGGCCGACGGTGACGAGGACGGGGACGTCGACTTCCGGTAGGTCGTCGGTGTAGTCCATGTTCGGATGCTCCTCGGTGAACATCGTGTTGTGCGTCTCGTAGGTAAATGTTCGATCCTCGAGCTGGTTTCTGGCGGCCTCCGGGTCGAAGTCCTCCATCGATGGCACGTACAGTGGGAGCATGCCGTGAAAAACCCGCTTGATGTCCTCGTTCGAGCGTGCGTTTCCATCCATAATGCGATCGAAGTCGTCTTGGGTGATGTCGGGAACATCGAGATCGGCTTCCTCGAGGTCGGGAAAGCGCGCCTTGGCGTTCTTCCGCGCGAGTTCGTCGTGCTCGCCGCTTGGCGCGGTGTCCCGCAGGACGACCGCGCGCAGGTGTTCCGGATATCGGATGGCATACTCCTGAGCGATGAACCCGCCGTAGGAGCCGCCGATGACAATGATCTCACCGAGGTCGAGGTGCTTCCTAAGGCCCTCGACGTCGTCGGCAAATTGGTTGTTGGAGTACGGCCGCTTTTGTTCGGATCGTCCACACCCTCGATGATCGTAGACGACGAGTTTGTACTCCTCAGTCAGGGGTTCGTAGGCTCGCAAGGACTTTTCGTGATTGCTCACGCCAGGTCCGCCGTGGAGAGCGACGATCGCTTGGTCGTTTTTTTCCCCGTGCACTTCGTAGTAGAGTTCGGCGCCGTTGATTGTCGCGTACATTGTTCGTAGCTCACACCGAGCCGATCGGGTACGTCCTTCTCCCGCTAGCGCAGTGGGAGCGTCGGTCGGTGACGTGTGTACGTCATTCCCGGAGCCGAAATAAATCTATGTCCGGTGTGAGGATAGATGCGGAATATTATACCGATACCGTGCTCTTTATATCTCTCCTTGCCAGCTTCTGTTAGCATGTCAGAGACCCCGATAGAGAAACCGGTATCTGAGTTACCAGAAGCGTCCAGACGGCAGGTCATGAAGTTGCTCGGCCCGGCAGGAGCCGTCGCGCTCGCCGGCTGTCTCGGCGACGATGATGACGATGACGGCCCCGACGGTCCTACCGGCACCGACGACGATCACGACCCGGAGGAAGTTCAACCGGGTGGGACGCTCGAGGTCGGCATGAAGGAGGGTATCCAGTCGCTTGATGGCCGCAACGTCACGGGGTTGCAATCGTTTCAGGTCTCGTATAACATCTACTCCAAGCTCCTGCGCTACCATCACGAGGGTGACGGCGAGTACGTCCTGCGAGGGGATCTCGCTACGTCATGGGAGTGGGAAGACGACACGACCCTGGTCTTCGAACTCGACGAGAACGCGGTGTTCCACAACGGAGATCCGGTAACGGCCGACGATGTCGTTTACACGTTCGAGAGCATGTACGACGAAGACGCGCTCACGGCTTCCCTGCTGTTCGCCGCAGAAGTCGATATCAACGCCATCGACGACCACACCGTCGAGTTCGACACCGGTGACGACCCCTTCGTCCCCCTCGAGTCAACGATCGGCTTCATTGTCGGCATTATGAGCCAAGAGGCGACCGAGGACGGCGACATGGCTCGCGAACCGATCGGCAGTGGCCCCTTCGAGTTCGTGGAGTGGGTCGACGGGGACCACGTCACGCTCGAAGCGTTCGACGACTACTGGAAAGAAGACGACGAAGGCAACCAGTTACCCTATCTCGACGGCATCGAGTTCAGTATCTACCCCGACGAGTCGACTAAGATGCGCGACCTCGAGACCGGCGGCCTCGACTGGATTGATTTCGTCCCGACGCAGGACATCGACGCAGCACGGGAAGATGACGACCTCCAGACGGTGTCGGCCGGTCCCGGTGGGATCATGGGCATCTACCAGTTCAACACCGTCGAACCACCGTTCGACGATCCGGACGTCAGGAAAGCGATTCTTCATACGATCGACATCGAGTCGATCATCAATGTAGTCTACCACGGCCACGCGGAGCGAGCACCGAACCAGGCTCTACCTCCCCAAACTGGATGGGAGTACGACGTCGATGATCCGTACCAGGGAACCGATCTAGAGCGAGCGAACGAGCTGCTCGAAGGGAAGAATCCCGAGGATTTCGAGTTCGAAAACTGGGTACCCCGCGGCGATCAGGAACGCCAGCAGATACAGGAAATGATACAGGAGCAACTCCAGGATGCCCACGACATCGAGTATCAAATCAACCGCGAAGACCGCAGTGTCGTCTTCGAGATGAATGCGACCAACCAATTCGGGATCGACGTTGGCGGGTTCAACGGGATGTGGGATCCCGACCAGATACTCAGCGCGAACGTGGCCGAAGGAGCCTTTTTCAACTACGGCGGCTACGTGAACGAGGAGGTCGACGCCTTGCTCGCCGACGGCCGGTCAACCATGGATGAAGACGAACGACGAGAGATCTACGCCGAGGTAAACGAGATTATTACCGACGACGCCTCGAAGTACTACCCCTACTGGATCGATAACGTGATCGGGATTCAGCCATACGTCAACAACTTCGAACCGCTGCACGACCAGACCTGGTGGTTCGAACAGGTCTGGATGGAGCAGTAAGTCGGCCGTCCTCCAACGCCATTCTCACGGCCACGCAGAGCTTAGTAACAACTGAAACCGACCGCCGACGAACCCGGCAATTAGTTTCAGCGTCTATTATTCTATCGCAGCATTCAAAATCAAAATAGGTCTGAAAACGTGTGTCCGGCGGGACCGTTACTGTTCCATCCAGACTCGCTCGAAGAACCAGGTCTGATCGATCAACGGTGTATAGTTCTGGACGTGCGGTTGCATGGCGTAGGCGATATTATCCCAATATGGATAGTACTTCGCAGCATCCTCGGTGTACTCCTCGAACACCTGTCCGTAGAGATCCAACCGCTCGTCTTCGTCCATCGTTCGACGGGCCTCGACGAGTAGCTCGTCGATTGTTTCGTTCTCGTAGCCGCCGTAGTTGAAAAAAGCCCCTTCAGCCAAATTAGCGCTGAAGATCTGGTCGGGATCCCACATCCCGTTGAAGCCCGAGGTGGTGAAGCCAAACTCGTTCTGACTCTGGAGTTCGAACACGACCGACCCGTCCTCGATCTCGAGTTCGGGCTGCATGTCAAGGTGTTCAGAGATCTGCTCGTGGATGAGTTCGAGCATTGACTGCCGGTTGCCGTAGCCGCGAGTGACGACGTTAACGAAGGGCTCAGTGTGGTCGACCTCTGCCTGATCGATGTACTCCTGTGCGAGTTCGAGATTCTGGCCTTGATACGGGTCTTCGCTCTCGAACCCCCAGTCCAGATCCGGCGGCATCGGGTTGTTGCTACCGCGCTCGGCGTGCCCGTGGTACGTGATGTTCAGTACGGCATCCCAATCGGTCGCGTGTAACACCGCTTTCCGTACGTTCTCGTCGCTGAACGGCTCTTCAGCCGTGTTGAACTGCATGATGCCCATGAAGGCGCCGGCCCCACTGCGAATCGTCTCGAGGTCGTCGTTCTCCTGGATCGAGTCGACGTCGCGCCAAGGGACAAGGTCGATCCAATCAAGACCGCCCGTCTCCAGATCGCGGAGCTTCGTTCCATCGTCGGGGTAGATATTGAACTCGATGCCGTCGAGATACGGCAATTGGGTCCCATCGTCGTCTTCCTTCCAGTAGTCGTCGAACGCTTCGAGCGTGACGTAGTCGCCGTCGACCCACTCGACGAACTCGAACGGGCCACTGCCGATTGGCTCCCGTGAGAGGTCGAACTCCTCGTCAATGTCTTCGCTGACGACCCCCAGGACGAACGCCATGTTCGCCTCGAGTGAGGCGAACGGGTTGTCTCCCGTGTCGATCGAGACGGTGTGGTCGTCGATCGCTTCGGGGAAAATCTCCGACGAGAACATGAGGGCCGCCGTGTGCTCCGGCGCGTCGTACATCGTCTCGATCGTGTAGACGACGTCCTCCGCGAGTACGGGATCGCCGTTGTGGTAGACCGCGTCCTCGTGAAGTTCCATCACCAGAGTCGTATCGTCTTCCCACACCCACTCGCGGGCCAGATCGCCGACGATCAGTAGATCGTCCCCGTTTCGGTCCCAGCGGAGCAGTTTCGAGTAGACGTTGTACGCCACTTGGAACGACTGGAGCCCGGTAACGTTCCGTGGATCCAGTGACTGGATCCCGACTTGCATTCCGGCCTCGAGCGTCCCACCAGTCTGTATGCCGTCGAGGTCCTCATCGGTGCCCTCGTCGCCGTCGTCACCATCGTCATCCGTGTCGTCCTCACCCAGACACCCCGCGATACCCACTGCTGCAGCCGGGCCGAGAACGCGCATCAGATCGCGTCGAGATAGCTCCGACAAGTCAGCGACTACTTTCTCCATGGATTTTTTCGCCATGTGTAATGTGGGGTGTGGTCCCAGACAGCATAAGCTGTTGGGTAGGTTGCTCTCGGGTAACGATCGGGTTGGTCACGGATCTCGCCAGCAAACAGTTGATATCATATGCTCGTCAACAAGGTACTCTGAAGATCCCTGGTTGGTCGAAATATAGTAACCACTGAAAGTCACTACACACCTGGGGACGCGATTCGCATTGACCGTGTGTCAATCGCTTCAGTTGTTACTACAGACCGGGGATCAACCCACAATACCTGCCGACTTGTGCCGCGTACGCTGGGTTTAAGTAGTTCGATTAGGTGTGTCATACCATGCAATGGTACGAGTACTTTCTGAAGCGGGTACTCCTGTTTGTCCCCATCATGTGGGGGGTCTCCGTATTCGTATTTCTCATCGTTCATCTCGTCCCAGGAAGCCCCGCCGTGACGATGTTGGGGGTGCAGGCGACCCCGGAACTCGTCGAAGAGATAGAGCGCGACCTCGGGTTACACCGGCCGTTACCGATCCAGTACGTCGAGTGGATCACCGGTGTCTTGCAGGGCGATCTGGGCCATTCGTACTCGAACAGGCGACCGGTCGCCGGGATTCTAGCCGAACGCTTCTGGATCAGCCTGCAGCTCGTATTGATGACCATGCCCGTCGCATTCATGTTTGCGATCCCGCTGGGGATCGCCGCCGCGCTGAAAAAGCACACCCGTGTCGATTACGCCAGTATGGGCATCGGCGTCATCGGCGTAAGCATCCCGACGTTCTTTTCGGCCGTTTTGCTCATGGCTGTCTTCGCGGTCTGGCTCGGCTGGTTGCCCGTCAGCGGCTACGTCTCCCCGCGTGAGGATCTGGTCGAAAGCATCCGGCACATGATTCTCCCAGTGATGTCAATGGCGCTGGTTGCCATCGCGGTGATGATGCGGATGATGCGGTCATCGATGCTGGACACCATCGGCGAGGAGTACGTTCGATTTTTGAAAGCCAAGGGTATGTCACGGCGGACGATCATGCTGGGCCACGCCCTCAAAAACAGTTTTATTCCAGTGATCACCATTATGGGTCTTCAGTTTGGATACATGTTGAGCGGGGCTGTCGTAATCGAAGAAATCTTCGCAATCCCGGGCCTTGGCCGGACCATTCTCCAGGCAGTGTTGCAACGAGACTACCCATTGGTCCAGGGTTCAGTGTTGTTGATCGCGCTCTGGTTTGCTGTGGTGAACCTCGTGACCGACCTGGCGGTCGCCTACCTCGACCCACGAATCATGGAGGACGACGCATGAGTGCTGAAACTGAAACGCCGACAAGCGAGATTGATCAGGGCGAAGCAGGACCGACACGGCAGTTTCTCAGGCAGTTCAGTGAGAACCGAATCGCTATTTTTGGGTTGGGATTGCTCGGGTTCTTGTTGCTACTCACGCTGCTCGCAGACATCATCGCACCGTACTCCGCGACGGAACAGAACTACGACGCGGTCCTCGTGGGGCCATCGCTCGACCACCCCATGGGGACCGACGAACTGGGCCGGGACCTTTTTTCACGGATCCTCTTTGGCTACCGGATCATCTTCACCATCACCATCACGGGTGTCCTGGCGGCGTTCGTCACCGGTACCCTCCTGGGACTGACTGCTGGGTACTACGGCAGTTGGCTCGATGAGGGGTTGATGCGTGGCGTCGATATTCTCATGTCGTTCCCGTCGCTGATCCTGGCACTCGCACTGATTGCGGCAATCGGCCCATCACAATGGGGGATCGCCCTCGTCCTGGGGATTGCGTACACGCCGATCTTCGCCAGGGTCGCCCGTAGTGAAAGCGTCTCACTCAGCAACGAGACGTTCATCAGGAGCCTCGAGATCCGCGGCGTGAGCACACCGCGGATCCTGGTGGCACACATGTTCCCGAACATTCTGGGGCCGTTGATCGTCACGGTCACACTCCAGTTGGCGTTTGGCATCCTCACGACTGCGACTCTGTCGTTCCTCGGAGTGGGTGTTCAACCACCGACGCCGTCGCTGGGCCTGATGTTGGCAGACGGCAAAGACCTTATCACGACCGCGTGGTGGATGAGTATCTTCCCGGGCATCGCGATCATGCTCCCGGTCATCGCGTTCAACACGATCGGTGACGGCCTGCGAGATACGTTCGATCCAAAACAGGTGAACAACTAATGGCACGACTCTCAGTGAACGAACTCAGCGTCACGTATCGCACCGAAGGTGGCGATCTCACCGCCGTCGATAACGTCTCGTTCGACGTTCTGGACAACGAGATATTCGGCATCGTCGGCGAAAGCGGCTGCGGGAAGAGTACGCTCGGCGATACGTTTCTCCAGTTGCTGGACGAGAACGGCCACATCAGCGGCGGTTCGATTACCTACGACGGCACCAATCTCGCGGCGCTAAGTGAGAAAGAACTCGCCGAAAACGTCCGGGGAAGTGAGATCAGCATGATTTTCCAGGACCCAAACGCTAGCCTCGATCCGGTCTACACGGTCGGCCAACAGTTGATCGAGACGATCACGAAACACCTCAACCTCGATCGATCAGCGGCTCGAGAACGCGCGATTAAGATTCTCGATGACGTCGGCATTCCGGACCCGGGTGACCGGATCGACGACTATCCCCACTCGTTCTCGGGCGGGCAGCTTCAGCGCATCGTAATCGCCATCGCGCTCTCCTGTGAACCGGGCCTGTTGATCGCGGACGAGCCCACGACCGGCCTCGACGTCTCGATCCAGGCGCAGATCCTCGATCTGCTGAACGATCTCGCCGGGAGCCACGAGACGTCGATCATCCTCATCACGCACAATCTGGGTGTGGTAGCCGAAGTCTGCGATCGCGTTGGCGTAATGTACGCCGGCAATATGGTCGAGATCGCCCCCGTTGAACCGCTGTTCGAATCCCCAGAACACCCCTACACGCGAGCGCTCCTCGAATCGATTCCTGAACGGCACGGAATAAAAGAGGGGCTGACGGTGATTCCGGGCCATCCACCTGATCTCCGTCATCCACCCGACGGCTGTCGGTACAACCCGCGATGTCCCGACGCGAGGGAAGTTTGTCAGCGCAGCCATCCCGACAACAGGGAAGTACCCGGGACGGCGCATTCACACAGAGCAGCCTGCGTGAAACACACCGGTTTCGACCTCGGGTACGACGATAGTGTTCCACTGGATCGGGGAGATGACACCCAAGCAACCCCCCGCACGGATGGAGGTGATCGCTAATGGCCCTCCTCGAGGTCGAGAGCCTCAGCAAGCACTTCGTCGTCAACAATGGAGTGGTGCCACGCCTACTCGGGACGAGAAAGGAGCTGAAGGCGATCCGAAACGTGAACTTCGAGGTCGAGGCAGGTCAGACCCTCGGCCTCGTCGGGGAAAGTGGTGCAGGAAAGTCGACTGTGGGGAATGTCATCACCCGCATTTACGAGCCGACCTCCGGGACAATCACCTACGACGGACAGAACGTGCACGAACTCTCCGGCGCAGCGCTCAACGAGTACCGGCAGTCGGTCCAGATGGTCTTCCAGGATCCCTACACGAGCCTCGACCCGCGCTACAGGATCGGCCGGACAATCGCCGAACCGCTGAAGATCCATACAGATCTCTCGAAAGACGAACGTACGGACCGCGTCGGCGAGTTACTCGAAACGGTGAACCTCGAACCCGAGCACCGGGATCGGTACCCGCACGAACTCTCGGGCGGCCAGCTTCAGCGCGTCTCGATCGCAACGGCGCTCTCGCTCGATCCGGAATTCATCATTCTCGACGAGCCGGTGTCAGCCCTCGACGTGAGCGTCCAGGCGCAGGTTCTGAACCTACTCATGGAACTCCAGGCGGAGTACAATCTTTCTTATCTGTTCATCTCACACAACCTCGGCGTGATCAAGCACCTCTGTGACCGCGTCGCCGTAATGTATCTCGGCGAGATCGTTGAACACGCTCCGACCGCGGAGCTCTTTGACCGGCCGTACCATCCCTACACGGTGGGACTACTGAACTCCGTTCCGCAGCCGGTTCCCAATGCCCCGGAAAAGGAAGGTGAACTCACCGGCGAGATCCCATCGCCTCTCAACCCACCTTCCGGTTGTTCGTTCCATCCCCGCTGTCCGTACGCCACCGATCGGTGCGAAAGAGCGGCGCCGCCACTCGAGACGGTCGAATCCACTCGTCGAACTGCCTGTCATCACTGGCAGAAGGTCGTCTCGGGGCCGCCTGAAGAGACACAGGCCAAAGGCGAGGTTGCTCGGGGACAAAAGTAACCATCGCTCCAAAGGTTTCATACTCCCGTCCCGCAAAAAGTGAACGTGGAACTCAGCGACCTACGCAACTCGCTGGCCGTCTTTGATCACGCCGACGGGCGTCTCGAGAGTCGAAAGGTCCTCGAGCGGGTTGCGCTCGAGCAACACGAGATCGGCTCGTTTTCCTGCCTCGATGCTGCCGACGTCTTCCTCGCGGTCGATACAGCGAGCCGCATATAGCGTCGCCGCGTTGAGAGCGTGAGCGGGACTCGCGCCGAGGTCGGCGAGCGTCTGAATCTCATAGTGCATGAGACCGTGCATCGAGTCGGTTCCGAGCGCCACCCGGCATTCGGCGTCGATGATGGCTCGCCAGACCTCGTTTCGGCGGCTGCTCGCTTCTTCGAGTTTCGTCAGGATTGCCGGGTTGTCGGCTTCCCCGCGTCTGATCCCGTCAGGATGTGACGAAATCGCGAAGTTTCCGACGACGAAGGGGTCGTACTTCTCGAGCAGGGCTATCTCCTCGTCGGTGAACAACGCGGCGTGTTCGATCGTGTCGACGCCCTCTTCAATGGCGATCCGCGCTCCCTCACCGCCGTGAGCGTGGGCTGCCACGTGGACTCCGTGACGATGGGTTTCGTCGACGATAGTCCGCACTTCCTCACGGGTGTATAACGACCGGCCGAGATCACCCGTATCGGAGCTGACGCCGCCGGTCGCGAACAGCTTCGTGTGTGTCGCCCCTTCGCGCATATTGGCTCGAATTTGTCGCCGGATTTCATCGGGTCCATCGGTGGCCGTGTGGACCATTCCGTGGCCGTCAGTGGGCGTCAGGTGGATGCCACTCGGCAGCAACCGCGGTGCGTCTAGTTCGCCGGATTGCTCGAGTTCAGCCAACCTGACGTCGAGATAGCCTTCCTCCGCCATCAACCGCATTGTCGTCGTCCCAGCTTCGAGGTCCCGTCGGAGATTGTTCGCGGCCCGAACAGCGGCGACCGTCCGATCAGCACCGAGTTGGCCCAGTTGGTCACCCTCACCGGGCCGGATCGTCGCGTGCGAGTGTGCGTCAACCAACCCCGGAATTGCGTAGCCGTCGTGATCGATCGTCACTTCGATATCGGCCGGCACGTCGTCTCTGATCGCCTGGATGCGGCCATCCCTGACGATCGCAACCTGGCGGGCAATTGACCGGTTAGTTGGGTCGTAGATTCCGGCCGTTCTGATCGCGGCTGGTTCTGACTCGTTAGTCATCGGCACCGATGGGCTCTTTGCCAAAGAGTTTCCCGAGTTTCTCCCGGTTCGCACGCGGATAGGTGACGTCGCTGTGGGTCATCCCATGTCGAGCCCACGTGCTCGCCGTCTCGAGGCTCACGGTCACCGGATCGACAAAGGGGACGCCGACACGGTCGGCGATCTCATCGTGGACCTGCATAAATGAGAGACTCATACAGCCGGGAACGAGCGCCTCTGCGCCGTCCTTCTCGACGGCCTCCAGGCCAGCCGCGACCATGTCGTCGACGAGCGCGTCTGAGCTGTGGTCGATCTCGAGGACCGGAGCTTCTACGATGGGAACGCTAGCCAACTGCTCGCCGAAGCCGTATTCGTGGACCAGGTGCCGGGTGAGCGGCATCGTCGTCTCGAGAATGGTGATGACCGAAAACCGCTCCGAGAGCTGCGAGGCCGTGTGGAAGGAGGCGTTTGCCGGACCGACGATTGGTTTTTTTGTTAGTTCCCGAAGTCCCCGGAAGCCAGGGTCGCCGAAACAACCGATCACGAACGCATCGAAGTCGTCCTCGCGCTTCTCGAGTAACTGGAGTAACCCGACGGCCGACCACTCGTCTTCTACCGCACTTTCGATCGAAAGTGGCCCGGTACCGGCCTCGACGACCGACACGTTCGCAGGGACCAGGTCGTTGGCGATTCGTTCACGTCGTTGTACCTCCTCGGCGTCGAGTCCGACACCAGGCACTAGGTAGGCTATCGAAACCATGCACTATGTGGGTCTGTCCCACACATTAAACGTTGCGTCTTGAATATTCGTGTCCGGTCCGATCAGAACAGATCCTCCGCCAGGTCGATCCCGAGGCCAGGTCCCTCTGGAATAGAGATCGTTGGACGGATCTCGAGAGGGGCAGTCGTCGGATCCGCAGCGATCAGCCCAGGGTCGAGTTCGCAGGCCAGGGGAATCTTCCGGACCGTCGCGGCGAGATGGCAGATCGCAGTCGCCTCGAGGGAGGTGCCAAAGGCACTCACCGGCGTCGCCGCCATCGCGTAATCGTTAGCCGTTTCGGCCATTGCCGACATCCGGGAAAGAGAGCCGGTCTTGGCAAGTTTGAGATGACATCCCGCCGCGAGCCCGTCCTCGCCAAGATCGGTGACGTCCGCTGGACCATTGACGAACTCGTCCGCGAAAACCGGGATGCCAGTGTCGTACCAAAGAGCCCGGAGATCAGTCGGCCGGTCCGGGCTGACGGGCTGTTCGACGTACTCGAGCTGGTCGGGGTTTGCGAGGCGCTCGAGGATACGGGTGGCTTTCGGGGTGTTCTCCCAGGACGTGTTCGGATCGACGCGGGCGGTTGCGCCGTCGGGAAGCCGGCCGGTGACCGCGTCGATTCGATCGATGTCGTTATCGACGTTGCCCGTCGCCTTGATCTTGAACCGGTCAAAGCCAGCCTCGATTCCCTCGTCGGCAAGTTCGAGTGCCCGGTCGGGGGCGACGCCGGGAATCGGATAGACGAGCGGAATCTCAGAGCGGACCGTCGGTCCCAGCAGATCACGAACCGGAACGCCGGCACGTTTACCCCGGAGGTCGAGAAGGGCGAGTTCGACCGCGGCTTTTGCGCCCGGATTATGTGGAAACTGTCGAGCGCGTTCGTCGAAGTCAGCGACGGCATCCTCGAGTTGTTCACCGACCACCGTCGGCAGTAACCACTCTTCGGCCGCGGCGACCATTCCGGGGAGGGTCTCGCCGGTGAACCAGGGGAGAGAGGTGCCCTCGCCGTAGCCGACTGCGCCCTCGTCGGTGTGCAAGCGGACGAAGAGGTGCTCGGTGTCGACGTGTTCTTCGTAACTAACGGGGAAATCGTCAGCGAGTGGAATCCGCCGCCCGACGACGTCCGCTTCGGTGATCTTCACGGCCCTCTCCCGAGCGAAAAAAGCTGTTCCCACCGGTCGATACGGGTGACTCCCTCGGCGTCTGTAATCGTCCCGGAACCCATGCCTTATGACTCACTCGCAGCGTGAAAACAGTTTCTGTTAGAGTCCTCTCACCTCGTATCGAATAATGAGAGGAGCAGGTTGCCCTCCAACTCGACGCTAGTCAGCGGTAGGCGGGTCGCTCCCAGTCGTAGGTCGAACTCCACCGTGCCGCCGCTGCGAGGGCGGTCGCGTCGTCGAAGTGCGGGGCGACGAACTGGAGGCCAACAGGTAACTCTTCGACCGTCCCGCAGGGAACGCTCACGCCGGGGTGGCCGCTTACGTTGAAGGGACCGGTGTTCGACAGTGCCCCGAAGACGTCCTCGATTTCCTCGTCCCACCGCGGTGCCAGCATTGGGACCGTCGTCGACGCCAGCACGTCGATGTTGGTGAGGGCCTCGTCGATTCCCTTGGCGAGGCGACGGCGGGCACGGTGTGCGAGAATGTAGTAACGGTCGTCGTGGGCATCGTTGAGGTGCTCGGCGTACAGCCGTGCGGTGACAAGCGCGTCGCCGAGGGCCGCCTCGTCGTTCCGTGAATCACTCAGGGCAGCTGCGAGCGCGGGATCTCCATCCGAGAGGAGCCAGTGGTTGACGCCGTTCGACCGGAGGTACGCGCCAACCTCCGTCATCCCGATCCCGAGCCACGCCGGTAACCACCACTCGTAGTCGGGGATCGACACCTGGCGTAGCTCCGCCCCTTCGTCCTCGAGTTGCTCGAGGGCCGCTCGCGTCACCTCGTCGAGTTTGGGTGCGTTGCCGAACAGTTCTTCCGGGAGGCCTATCGTCAACCCCGACTCTGGTCCGGACTGTACGTCGTCGACGGCGTCGGCGTACGATTGGGGAGTGCGTCCTCGCGTTCGCTCGTCGAAGGGGTCTTCGCCGGCAATAGCATCCAGGCCCAGCGCCAGGTTCTCCACAGTTGGGGCCAACAGCCCCACGTTGTCCAGCGTCTTCGCGTACTGAACGAACCCATGGTGGGAGACAAGCCCACGAGTCGGTTTGATGCCCGGGACACCGCTCCAGGCCGCAGGAAATCGAATGGACCCACCGGTGTCAGTCCCAAGAGCCAGATCGACCTCGCCGGTTGCGGCGACGATACCGCTGCCAGCGGACGAACTACCGGGCATCCGCTCGTGATCGTGGGGATTGTGCGCCAGCCGGAGACGCATCGTCGAGCGATCGCCGCCGAAGGCGAACTCGTCCATATTGGTCTTCCCAACGATTCGTGCGCCGCCCTCGAGCAGTCGCCTGACGGCCGTCGCATCGGTCGATGGTACGAACGACTGCTCTTCGAGCAACGGCGAGCCACAGGTCATCGGCACACCGGCAACGGCGATGTTGTCTTTCACCGCAACACGCATTCCCGAGAGCGGTCCCGACCCGCTAATCGGGCCGACGTCACAACGAGTAAGATACGCGCCAAGCGGATCGTCCTCCGATTCCGGCTTCCAGTAGTCTCGATCCGGTGTGTCCGGATCGGCGAGTTCCGCAAGCGATTCGAGGACCGCATCCTGTTCGACAAACTGTTCAGCAATGGCACTGGCCGTCCCCTCGTCGATTGACGCATCGATAGCTGCAGCGTACCGGCGCACGTCCTCAGTAGATACCGACTCTTCCATACACACGGCTCTCGACGCTCGATAATGAAAGTGCAGGTCGGTGATCGATTGTGCCGTGACAACGAGAGTGAATCGTGTCGCGAAAATCAACGACAGGCCGACGAATTGATTAGGACGTGCCCGCTACCAGACTTCCTCAAGCACGCGGATTACGTTACCACCCAACACCTTCTCAATCTCGTCGTCGGGGTAGTCGTTTTTCACGAGCCAACGCGGGATATTGTTCCAGGCCTCGGTCGGGTTCTCGAGCCCCTTTACGTAGGGGTTCTGCATGGTGCTCTCGGGAAGTTCGACGCCGTGGAATTCGCCGAGTACCTCGAGCAGTGCCGTGTGGTCGCCGTAGAGGACGTCCGGACCGAACGCAACGTGGTCGATTCCCACGAGGTCAACCATGTACTCGAAGTGGTCCATGTAGGTTTCAAGATCTGGCAAGTGCGTCGAGGAAAGCACGCCGATCACGCCGCCGGTGTCAGCGATCGCCTCCAGTTCTTCATCGGAAGAGCCTCGCTGACCCATGCCCCCGGTCTGTGCCAGCGCGTGGGTGTCGAATATTGGCTCATCGGTCACCTCACAGACGTCGAGCGTCGTCTGTGGGCTCGAGTGGCTCGTGGAGATCGCCATGCCGAGTTTGTTCATGCGTTCGACCGCGTCCACACCGAATGCCGTGAGTCCGCCGTCGCGTTCATAGATGTCACCCTGTCCAGTTCCGACGCTGTTCGAGGCGTTGTACGTCACACCAAGGCACCGGATACCAAGCCCGTACAGGAGATCCAACCGATCGAGTTCGTTCTCGATCATTGCCGTTGACTCGAGGGCGGGAACGATAGTGACCTTCCCTTCTTCTCTTGCGCGGTGTATGTCCTCGACACTGCTACAGCGGAACGCGAAATCGGAGTGAGCGATATCCGCAGCGCGCATCGCGACGTCATGAACGATGTCGTCCCACTTCCAGCCGTGTTTGGAGTGGATCCCGGACAGGCCGTCCAGATGCATATCGAAGACAGCATCCAGTGGTGACTGCGAGAGATACTCGTAGGCAGTGTGCACGCGCCCCTCTCTTACATACGTCCAGATGTCATCGTGGACGTCCTTTGGGAAGTAAAATGGGTGGTCGTGAAGGGAGACGACATCGTTCTGGGCGACCAGGTCTTTCAATCGCGCTTCTTCCTCCGCTGAGAGCGGTACTTCGTGTGGTTCGAACCCCGAGAACAGCTCGCCAAGTTCGACTTCCCTGTAGTCGGTTCCAGCCTCGAGGTAGTCGTACGACTCATAACCGTGGTACTGCTTATCAGTGCCCATGAACCTATACTGCTGGGGAGACACCTAATACTTTGCAATCAGTACTAAGTCGCCGAGATCCACCCTATGCCAACCCTCGAGGTCAACCATCCCAATGGGCACTGTCTAATTTAGCACCTCCGCTGGCGTCTGTCCATTGGGTGATTGATGCTGCCGGCGTCTATTGTAGTAGTGTACAAAATGCTCAAGTGCTCTGCTGACGCTCGCCTGACTGCCCACCCACGAATTATCGAATCGGTCACCCTCCATTTTGAGGATATGAAACCACCTTCGATCAGTTTTCATTCAATATACATGAACTGATCGCTCAATCCTAACCGAGAGACGGTAATCAGATGGCCGTCGCCATCGACGAGATACATGTCGACGGGGAGATCGTATTTCTCGCTCAGGCGGTGCAGGAACGCAGCGGCTGAGTCGGTGCCTCGCCGTCCAAACACTGCGACGTCGAGAATGACTCGTGAGCCGATTCTTATTGTATCTTATTCACAAGACCAGTTACCACTGATCTTAACAGATTTTTTATAAAAAATGACCAATCTCGTTCTCGAAGTGCTTCAGCAACGCCGAGGTAACGACTAACGATCAGTAGAGTAGGTGATTCGCCTTCGTATGGAACCGGCTTATTCGCCCGTGACCCGTCGTTGACACTCAGCTTTTACGGAAAATCGAGGAGAAAGCCCCGTGCTTTAGCGCGGGGATGAATCCGACAAATCCTCAACAACCGACATTATCAAGTATCCCGGCGTCGTATCGTGAGGTAAGACAACTCGCGTAAACTCTCAATCGGAAGAATCGGGGCCACTTCCCGCTGATACGGACGGTTCCACGCCCACCACCGGCAAACCCGGTGGGGAGTACGTGGTTGAGACTCGTTCGCCGTCCTCACAGTACCCCTACCAGTCACTGGAGACGGTCGGCAACGACCGCG
>LKMJ01000844.1_pt1 | contig 25448 bp, 23 predicted proteins | sample 643391 | NCBI WGS metagenome assembly LKMJ01 (sample SAMN04112250, study PRJNA286221) | soda lake metagenome | biome: soda lake; feature: Kulunda Steppe; material: water; isolation source: sample PL-Br10 brine of Picturesque Lake | place: Russia: Kulunda steppe | collected 2010-07 | reverse complement strand
TGTCGACGCCTTCAGCTCCATCGTCCACCGCGACGAAGCCTACGCCTTCGGCAAGGCGATGACGGAGAAGCTCAAGGAGCTGATCCCGCGGCAGCTGTTCGATGTGCCCGTGCAGGCCGCCATCGGGTCGAAGATCATCGCCCGTGAGACCATCAAAGCCAAGCGCAAGGACGTGCTGGCCAAGTGCTACGGCGGGGACGTCTCCCGCAAGCGCAAGTTGCTGGAGAAGCAGAAGGAAGGCAAGAAGAAGATGAAGTCCGTGGGATCGGTGGAGGTGCCCCAGGAGGCCTTCGTCTCCGCGCTGCGGACCACGGCCGGCACCGGCACCTGACCACGGCCGCGCCCGCGGCCGCTCCGTTGACCGCGCCCGCGCCCTCGGGCGACGCGGTTGCTCCACGTCACTACTGCGGACAGGTCGGGGAAACGACGTGGAGCAATCGCGCGGGATCGGGCTACCGGTCGGCGGGGCCGCGCAGTAGCCTCGAGGTGCCTCCCCCACCGCCCAGGAGCGCCCCGTGAGCGAGCAGGACCCCCCGAGCACCGAGCTCGAGTCCGTCGACGCCGAGCAGGTCCTGACCGCCGACGAAGAGGCGGTGGTCGCGCACACCCGCGCGGTTCCCGACGGCTCCGACGCCGATCTGTGGGCCTTCGCCTTCGACTCCTCCCTGCGTGCCCAGGAGGCGCTGCTCGCGGCGATGCGGCTGGTGGCCCGTGAGCACCTCAAGCTCGAGGACGCTGCGGTGGTCGCCAAGGTGCGTGGCAGGGTCCGCATCACCCAGACCAAGGACGTGTCGCCGACCCAGGGCGCGGTCGGCGGGGCATGGATCGGCATCCTGGCCGGGCTGTTCCTCGGTCCCGGTGGCCCGTTGGTGGGTGGGGCACTGGGCGCTGCGGCCGGCGGGTTGTTCGCCAAGCTGCGCGACTTCGGCATCGACGACGATGAGATGAAGCGGATGGGCGAGGAGCTCGGCGACGGGGAGGCCGCGCTGTTCCTGCTGGTGGAGGACTGCCACCGGATGCGCGCGCTGCATGAGGTCGCGCGCTTCCCGGGGCGGCTGTTGGTGACCACCGCGGGTCCGGAACTCGCCGAGGACGTGCGGTCCCGGTTGGCCGTCGATCCCTGGGACAGTTTCTGAGCCATGCCCCCTGCTGACGCTGCCAGGGCCGGGACCCGCTGGCTGGACGAACCCGTTGAGAGCGGCTCGCGCGCCGGCTTCGGGGTCTACCTCCATGTGCCCTTCTGTCACCACCGGTGCGGGTACTGCGACTTCGCCGTGGCGGCCGTAGGCGGGCTCGATGCGCCACGCCGCGACGATCTCGAGTCCCGCTACGTCACCGCCGTGACCGCTGACCTGTCGCGGCAGGTCGCGGCCGGACCGCAGGGCCACGCGCCGGTCTCGCATGGCCGCGCACGCGGAGCTGGGACCGACGTCGCTGCCGTTGACCGCGACCTCGGCGACAGCTGGCCCGAGGTCACCAGCATCTACGTCGGCGGTGGCACCCCGACCCTGCTCGCGCCCGACCAGCTGGCGGCGGTGGTGGCCGCCGTCCACCGCGAACTCGATGTCGCAGCCGATGCCGAGGTGACCGTCGAGGCCAACCCGGAGACCGCGTCAGCCGAGCTGTTCGCGACCCTCGCCGCGGCAGGCGTGAACCGCCTGTCCATCGGTGCGCAGTCCTTCACGCCCGAGGTGCTCACCACCCTCGAGCGGGGGCACGGGCCCGAGGCGCCCCTGGCGGCCGTCGAGCTGGCCCGGGCAGCCGGTATCCCCGAGCTGTCTCTGGATCTGATGTACGGCACGCCGGGTGAGCGCGACGAGGACTGGGAAGCGACCCTGGCCCAGGTCCTGCTCGCCGAGGTGGAGCACGTGTCCGCCTACGCCCTGACGATCCACCAGGGCACACCCTTCGGCCGACGGGTGGAGCGCGGAGGGCTCGACGACATCGACGAGGACGTGCAGGCCGGCCGCTTCGAGGCGCTGCACCGCATCCTCACCGCGGGGGGGTTCGAGCACTACGAGGTGTCGAACCTGTCACGCGGACCGAGCTCACGGAGCCGCCACAACCTGCTGTACTGGCGGCACGGCGACTACCTCGGTGTCGGTGCCGGCGCCCACGGCCATCTGGCCGGTCGCCGCTGGTGGTCGCAGCGCAGCACCCCCCGCTACATCCACGCCGTCGAGGAGGCGGGTACCGCGCCGTGGGGTGTCGGGCCGACGCCCGTCGCCGGTGACGAGGTGCTGGATGCCACACAGCGAGCTGCGGAACGGTTGTTGCTCGGTCTCCGGATCCGCGAGGGCATCCATCCGAACGACCTCCCGCCGATCAGCCCCCTGGCACTGGAGGACGCCCTGGCGGCGGGGCTGGTCGAGACCGCCTGTGGGCGGCTCAGGTGTACCGAGCGCGGCTGGTTCCTCCTCGACGATGCTGTGGATCGGCTGACGGCATGACCCGCGACGCGCTGATCGCTGGGCTGGCGGCCGTCGTCGGTGCGCAGCACGTGCGCACCGACCCTGACCTGCTGGCGGCCCATGAGGTCGACTGGACGGGCCGGTGGCGCGGCAGCGCCCGCGCGGTGGTACGGCCCGGTGCCACCACCGAGGTGGCGGGGGTGCTGGCCGTCTGCGCCGCGCACGGGGTGGCGGTGGTCCCGCAGGGGGGCAACACCGGGCTGGTGGGAGGTGGCGTCCCCCGCGATGGCGAGGTCGTGCTGTCGTTGACCCGACTGGACCAGCTCGGTGCGGTCGCGCCCACGGCGGACGGGGCCGGGTCGATGGTGGTGGGTGCAGGCGCCACCCTCGCCGCGGTGCAGCGCCACGCCCGGGCTGCGGGGCTGGCCTACGGGGTCGACCTCGCGGCCCGCGACAGCGCCACGATCGGTGGCACCATCGCCACCGACGCCGGCGGGCTCGGGGTGGTCCGCCACGGTGCGACCCGGGCGCAGGTGCTGGGCCTCGAGGCGGTGCTCGCCGACGGCACGGTCCTCGACCGGCTGTACCCACCCCTCGACGAGGGGCTCGGCTACGACCTGCGCGGGCTGCTGGTGGGCAGCGAAGGGACCCTGGCCGTGGTGACCGCCGCGCGTCTGCGCCTGGTCCGCGCACCCGACCACCTCGCTGTCGCCGTGGTCGCCACCGACGGGGTCGCCGCCGCGCTCGGGGTGCAGCAGGACCTCGCCCGGGCGGTGGGCCCGCTGGCAGCCAGCGAGCTGATGACCCGGGCAGGCCTGACCCTGGTCGCCGACGCACCCGGGGCACGCCCACCCTTCCCCGAACCGCCGCCCGCGGCGCTGCTCATCGAGGTGGCCGGTGGGCCGGGGATCGGCGAGGAGCTGACCGAGGCCCTGGCTGGGGTGGTGGAGCACCGCACCGGGATCCTCGACGCCGTCATCGGCACCGAGGCGGGGGACCGGGCCGCGTTGTGGGCGCTGAGGGAAGGCCATACGGAGCGTCTCGCCGAGCACGGTGTTGCGGTCAAGCTCGACGTGGTCCTGCCGCAGGACGGCCTCGCGGCCTTCGTGGAGGGGCTCGACGGGCTGGTCCGTTCGGCCGGCGGCGAGCAGGCCGAGGTGGTGGTGTTCGGCCACCTCGGCGTCGGTGACCTGCACTGCAACGTGCTCAGCGTCGACCCGGCTGTGGTCCCCGAGGTCGAGCAGGCCGTGCTGGGCGCGGTGGTGGCTGCCGGCGGATCGCCCTGCGGGGAGCACGGTGTGGGTGTCCAGAAGCGCGACTGGCTCACCCGGGTCCGTGGGGCGGGGGAGCTCGCGGCGATGCGCGCGGTCAAGGATGCCCTCGATCCGAGGTGTGTGCTCAACCCCGGCGTGCTGCTGCCCGACTCACTCCCCGGGTAGCAGGAAGGGGCGGCGGATCACCTCGTCGAGGACCAGCAGCGTCAGCGTCCCGCGCAGCCCCGTGACCCGGTGCAGCTCCTCCAGCAGGAACCCGCGCAACTGGTCGAGATCCTCGGCCCGCACCAGCAGCAGGACGTCGGCCTCCCCGGTGACCAGGGCGGCGTACTCCACGTGGGGCAGGGCCTCGAGCTGGGCGCGCAACGGCTCGAGCTCCAGCCGGGCACCCGGGCCGGCCGAGAGCAGCACGACGGCGGCGATGCTCCCGCCGACCTTGCTGGGGTCCACGACGGGTGCGAAACCCTTGAGCACACCCGCAGCTTCGAGCCGGTCGAGCCGCGCGTGGACCGCGCTGCGTGACAGGTGCAGTTGCTCCGCGAGTGCGGTGATCGATCGCCGGCCGTCGTCCCGCAGGGCTGCGAGCAGCCCATGGTCGGTGGTGTCGAGGTCGCTGGACATCCTGCTCTCCTGGTGTGGCATCTTGGACGAAACGTGCAGTTGAAACCCAGATATAGCGCATCATGTCGTCGTGTGTGCCGATATAGAGCGACAGATCGACGGTTCGCTCTACCTTCTCTCCCCGATCCGTTCTTGGCTCGATGATGACGCGCGGGAGGAGTCCACGACGGTGGAGCAGCACACGGATGCCGACGCACAACTGCTCGAGGCCTTCGACCCTGCGCCGGAGCAGGCTGACGCGCTGCTGGCGGCGGCGGGAGAGCTCGTGAGCGAGCTGGCAGCGGACCGTGCACACGGCGCTGTCCTCGGCCGTCCCCGTGGCGCGGAGCTCGCGGCGCAGTTGGTGGCCGCGCGGCCACAGGCCGGGCCGACGGTGCTCGATGCGGCGCTCGACACGATCCGATCGGTCCTGGCCACCGGTGTCGACAACACCGCGCCCGGTGAGCTCGCCTACATCCCCGGCTCGGGGTTGCTGGCGGCGTCGGTCGCCGACCTCATCGCCGGCGTGGCCAACCGCTACACCGGCCTCGCTGGGTTCACCCCGGCGGCCATCGCCCTCGAGCAGGGGCTGCTGCGGTGGCTCACCGAGCTGTTCGGGCTGCCGGCGACGTCCCAGGGCCTGCTGTTGTCGGGAGGCTCCGCGGCCAACCTCACGGCGCTGGTCGCAGCCCGCGACCGACACGCGCCCGGTGCTGCCGACAGGGCCTGCGTCTACGTCGGCCAGCACGCCCACGCCTCGGTGCGCAAGGCGGCGCGGATCGCAGGTATCCGGCCTGAACACGTGCGGGTGTGCGCCTCCCACGACGGGCTACGGCTCGACCCTGCGGCGGTACAGGTCGCCATCAAGCAGGATCAGGCCGACGGGTTGCGACCCGTGGCTGTGGTCGGCGCGGCCGGGACCACCAACGCCGGCGCGATCGACCCGCTCGTCGAGCTGGCGGGCGTGGCACGGCAGGCCGGGATCTGGTTCCACGTCGACGCCGCCTACGGCGGGTTCTTCCAGTTGACCGAACGGGGTCGTGCGCGCCTCGTCGGCATCGAGCAGGCCGACTCCATCACCCTCGACCCCCACAAGTCGCTGTTCCTGCCCTTCGGGACGGGCGCGCTGCTGGTGCGCGACCGTGACCACCTCGCCGCGACCTTCGCCGAGGACGCGGACTACCTCCGCGACCACGACGACGATCCCGATGCCCTACCGGACTTCAGCGCCATCAGCCCGGAGCTGACCCGTGAGTGGCGCGGGCTGCGCCTGTGGCTGCCACTCACCCTGCACGGCACCGACGCCTTCGCCCGTGCCCTGGACGGTGCCCTCGACCTGGCCGCCTGGGCAGCGGGTGAGCTGGCTCGCGAGCCCGGCATCGAGGTGGTGTCGCAGCCACAACTGTCGATCCTGACCTTCCGGTTGCGGGGTGGCGATGCAGTTCAGGACGCCGCGCTGGCGCGGATCCACGCTGACGGCCACGTGCGCCTGTCCAGCACCGTGATCGAAGGTCGGGTGGTGCTCCGGCTCGCCGTGCTCTCCCACCGCACCACGGCCGAGACGGTCGCCCACGCCGTGCGGTTGATCCGGACCGCAGCTCAGGAGCTCGCCTGACGCGCGGCGACGCCGCGGGGACGTGCCGGCGGCGACGCGCTGGTGTCGGGCCCGGCGGCATCGCGCCTCAGGGCAGCTGGCCGGCGTAGGCCAGGGCACGACGCACCAGCCGGCCATGCCCGGAGGACATCTCATCGGAGATCGAGGGGTCCACCGCTTCGGTCGGGGAGAGCCACGCCAGGTCGAGCGCGTCCTGCGCCGGTGCGCACTCACCGTCGCAGGGCACCAGGAAGCCGAGCGCGACGGCGTGCTGGCGCGGGTCGTGGAAGCCCGAGCGTGATGGTGCGGGGAAGTACTCGGCCACGGTGAAAGGGGCGACGCCGGTGGGGATGCGGGGGGCGGATTCCGGCCCGAGGTCCTTGGTCAGGTGGCGCCACAGCGCGTCGCGCAGGGACTCGCCGTAGAGCACGCGACCGGAGACGACCGCGCGGGAGACCGCGCCGTCCGCCTGTGCGCGCAGGAGCAGGCCCACCTTGGTGATCGTGCCGAGGTGGTCGACCCGGACCGGAACGGCCTCCACGTACACCATCGGGACCTCACCGCGGACGGCGTTCAGCCGGTCCTCGGTCAGCCAGCGCGGGTCGGACTCGAGGATGTCGTTGTCGGACATGCGGGCTCCTGGTCATCACGGCTTCGGTGGTCGGCTTCGGTGGTCGGCTTCGGTGGTCGGCATGGGGGGTCGGGTTCGGTGGTCGGTGAGCTGTGGCTGCGGTGAGGGATGCCGTCGCGACGGGGGATGATGCCATGGGGACGGGCCAACCGTGCACGATGGACGCCGCGGCGTGGGCCGCGGCGTCCGAGGTGGTGCAGGATCCGGGTCAGATCAACGTTCGTAGGTCCCGATCACGCGGTTCTGCTCGATGATGTCGTCGGCGTAGGTGTCGAGGAACTCCCGGCGTGACGGGATGCCCTCGACCTTCCGGCTGAGCGCGTAGACCCAGAAGTAGTAGTGGTGGACACCATGTCCCTCGGGTGGCTGCGGCCCGCCGTACCCGGTCGAACCGAAGTCGTTCGGTCCGGGCCGGTACTGCCGATCGGCGTCCTCGGGCAGTTCGGTGACGTCCGCGGGGATGCCGTACAACGTCCAGTGGGTGAAGCCGTCGGGCAGCGGCGCGTCGGGGTCGTGGCAGACCAGCGCGAGCTCGACCGCGTCGTCCGGGACCCCATCGATCAGGAACGAAGGGGCCTCGTTCTCCCGGTCGTTGGCGTGCCGGTCCTCCAGGGGACCTCCGGGTGTGAACTCCCGGCTCGAGATCGCCAGGTCCTGGATGTGCAGTCCCACGGGGTGCTCCTCCCTCGATCATGTCCACGCGCATCGGTACGCGCGGAGCGGCAGCGCACGGAACGACGCTGCTGCGGTGCAACGTAGGTGAGCGGTTCGGCTCGTGCCGGGTCGAAGGACCGAGGCCATGTGGCCGCTGGCCCGGTGCACCGGCTTCACTGCGCGGTCGATGTCGGCGGCGCAGGTCGGATCGCCGTGCGAGGAGGCTCTTTGTCCACCACCACGCCACGCACGGCGACGGCGGCGACGCTGCTTGCGGCCAGCACGCTGACGGTGATGGCGCCCACCATCGTCGCGCCGGCACTCCCATCGATCGCCAGGACCTTCAGCGACGCGCCCTCGGCGGAGGTGCTGGTCCCCCTGGTCCTGACCCTTCCCGCTCTGGTGATCGCCGTGACCGCGTCGCTCGTGGGGGTGATGGTCGATCGCCGGGGACGGCGGCCGGTACTGGTGGGTGGCATCGTGCTGTATGGCCTGGCCGGGGGAACGGGCCTGGTCGTCGGGAGCCTGCCTGCGCTCCTGGCCGGCCGGGTCGGGCTCGGACTGGCCGTCGCGATGGTGCTGACCGCGGTCACCACCGTGATCGGCGACCTCTACACCGGCGTCGAGCGCTCCCGGATGCTGTCACGTCAGGCGGCGGCGATGGGGGTGTCGGGCACCGTGTTCACGGTCACCAGCGGTGTGCTGGCCGCGGTGTCATGGCGGTGGTCGTTCCTGCTCTACCCCCTCGCCTGGCTGCTGCTACCGGCGGTGCTGCGGGCGATCCCCGGACCCTCGCGCCGACAGCAGTCCAGGCAGGCGGGGGTAGAGGTCGGGGGTGACGGCGAGGGTGACGGCGAGGGTGACGGCGGGGGTGACGGCGGGGGTGACGGCGAGGGTGACGGCGAGGTCCCAGACGATGGCACCTCACCGGTCACCGGCCCGGGCACCGTCACCAGCTTCGGTTCCCCTCCCGAGTCACCACCCCCGATCGCCCGCGCCGCGCTGGTGGTGGTCGTGGTCAGCATCCTGCTCCTGATGGGGGTCCAGGTGCTGTTCTACCTCCTACCGGTGCAGTTGCCCTTCGTGCTCGAGGAGGTGTTCGGTCTTGGTCCCGCGAGAACGGGACTGCTGGTGGCGATGCCGCCCCTGGCGTACGCCGGGGCGTCGCTGCTGGCGACCCGTTTCGCCACCGACCGCCGTCGGGCGAGCGTGGTGGCCGGCGCCTGCGCCGTGACGAGTATCGGCTACCTCGCGATCGGCACGGCCACCGCCCTGTGGGCGGTGGCCGTGGGTCTGGTCATCGGTGGTGCGGGTCTCGGCTTGATCGTCCCCAACCTGGTCGCCTGGGTGGCGCAGGCCGCTCCTGTGCACCTACGCGGTCGACTGGTCGGTCTGATGACCAGCGCCCTGTTCCTCGGCCAGTTCGTCTCACCACTGGTGTGGAACCCCGTCGTGACCGCCCTGGGACGCCAGCACGCCCTGGTGGTCGCTGCGGCCACGCTGCTCGCAGCGACCCCTCTGGCACTGGCGACCGACGCCGTGCGCCGGGTCAGGGGACCGCGCACGACCCCGGACACGACCTAGTAGAGGAACATCGGCTTTCCGGCGACCTGGCGCAGCTTGGGCTTGTAGGCCTCGCTGTCGTAGAGGGCGTCGACGTCGACGCGGCGGGCGCCCTCGCCGGTCGCGGTGATCGGCACGTTGGTGTAGGTGCCGCTGCGCAGGGCCACCATGCGGCCCTTCTGGCCCTCTACGGCGAGGTCGGCGGCCATCACGGCGTAGTTGGTGGCGACCATCAGGTCCAGGGAGTCGGGCCGCCCCGAGCGCATCAGGTAGCCGAGCTGCTGGACGATGATGTCCTCACCCGTGAGCTCCTTGATCATCTCCCCGGTGCGCTGGCCGATGCCGCCGAGCTTGCGGTGGCCGAAGGCGTCCTCCTCACCGGAGAGGTAGATGTCGCCGCCGGTGTAGGTCGCACCCTCGGAGACGGTCACCATCGAGTAGTTGGAGGGGCTGCGCCGCTTGTCCTCCATCAGCAGTGCTGCCAGGCGTTCCGGGTCGAAGGGCACCTCGGAGATGACCGCACGGTCGACCGAGGCCAGGTAGGCGGCGATCAACGAGGTCTCACCGGAGTACCGGCCGAACAGCTCGATGACGGCGATGCGCTCGTGCGAGCCCGTCGAGGTCCGCAGCTGGTGGATGAACTCCACCGAGCGCGTGACCGCGGTGGAGAAACCGATGCAGTAGTCGGTGCCGTGGACGTCGTTGTCCATCGTCTTCGGTATCGCGATGACGGGGAATCCCTCCTCATGCAGCCGCAACGCGAAGGAGAGGGTGTCGTCACCACCGATCGGGATCATGGCGTCGATGCCGAGGTGTTCGAGCACCCTGATCGTGTGGTCGGTGAAGTCGTGGGGGCCGTCGCCGAGGGCCTGGTCCTTCAGGAAGTGGGGCAGTTCCTTGTCGCGGACCCGTTGGGGGTTGGTGCGCGAGGTGTGCAGGAAGGTGCCGCCGGTGCGGTCGATCGTGCGGACCCGGTTGACGTCGAGGTCGATCAGACAGCGCTCGGCCGAGGCCTCCGGCTCGTCGATGTCGTACTCCACGAGCCCGGCCCAACCGCGCCGGAAACCGACCACCTCGTGGCCGTCGTAGATCACACGGTCGACGACCGCCTTGATGCAGGGGTTGAGCCCGGGGACGTCGCCGCCGCCGGTCAGGATGCCGATCCTCACGTTGGTGCCTCCATGGTGGTCGCTTGCGCGTGACGCTAGCGGGCCAGGGCCGGTGACGGCAGGGCTGGTCACCGTCCATAGGCTGGCGGTGTGGTGCCCGCGCGGCCGGATCGCGCGGCCGGATCGCGCGGCCGGTCGACGCACGACCGATGTCCGGCCCGTGGTGGACAGTGAGGTGGCCGTGACAGGCTCGATCGGGTCGGTGCTGGTCGCCGCGGGCGCGCTGGGGGTGGCAGGGGTGCTCGCTGCGACGCTGGCAGGTGGTGTCGCCCAGGGGACCGTGGGGTTCGGGGCGGCCTTCGCGACGGTGCCGGCCCTGGCGCTGACCGTGCCGGAGCTCCTGCCCGGCGCCATGCTCGTCGCGGCGCTGCCCCTGACCGCGCTCATGGCGTGGTTGGAGCGGCGCCGGCTGGACATCAGCATGGCCCGTCGTCTGATCGTCGGGCGGCTACCGGGCCTGGCACTGGGTACCGGGGTGGTCGTGGTGGTCGATGTGCGCTGGTTGACCGCGATCGTGGCGGTGATCCTGCTGGCAGCGGTGGCGGCCTCTGCCTCCGGCTGGCAGATGACGGTGACACCCCGTCGGGAACTGGTCGCGGGCATCGCGTCGGGGTTCACCGGAGCGGCGACGGCGCTCGGTGGGCCGCCCCTGGCGATCCTGTACCGCCATCACGATCCCGGGGTGCTGCGACCGACGCTGTCGGTGGTGTGGGCCGTCGGCATCGTGCTGACGCTGTCGGGGTTGGGCCTGACCGGCAGCTTCACCGTGACACAGGCCGCCGTCGGCCTGGCTCTGGCGGTGCTACTGCTCCTGGGGCTGTTGGTGGGTCGCGTGGTCGTCCGCCGGGTGTCGGTCGAGCGGATCCGTACGGCCATCCTGGCCTGGGCAGCTGTCGGGGGAAGCGCCGCCCTGGTGCGCGCGGTGCTCGGATGACCCCGGCGGGCGGCGCACGACGCGGTTGCCCACCCTCACGCCCGGGCGCCACCGCTGCCGCCGCCGCGCACACGAGGACGCCCCGGCGTCCGTTGCCGGACCTCCGGGGCGTCGCGTCGCGTCCCACGTTCCTCTCGGTGCGGGACGTCAGCTCCCCGCCCACCCACCGAACCCTCTCAGGCCGGGCGGATGGAGCGGCGACCGCCCGATCCCTCGGGCGGCGGTCCGTGACCTCGCGGTCGGGACCGGCTGGCGGTGGCTGGTGTGCCGTGTCCGAGCACGACGTCCGCTGCCACCTCGCTGCGTCGGACGGAGCCGTCTGTCGACGACGTCCGGGACCGGCGCACCGTTGCGGGCACAGGATCCGTGGAGGACCCGTCGTTCGCCGCCGCTCGGTGCGAAGCGCCGCTGTGCAGCAGCTGCCTCCCTCGAGCTGCGACCCGCCGCGCCTTGCGGAGCAGCGTCCCGCCAGAACATCCCGCTGCGTCGGAACGTCCCTCCGGGTCGGACGGTGCAGCGCCCGGACCGGATCACGGTCGACCTCGTGGCCGTCCGTGCGGTGACCTCACCCTCGCGGGTTCGTCCCACCTCGGTTCCGGCACGTTCCCGGTCCCGCGGCAGTGGGCCGGAGCCCATCACCTGCACCTAGCCGCGTCTGCACGAAGCTGCCGGGTGGCCGGAGGGGGATCCGCAGTTCGTTCCCGACCGGCAACCTGCACGTTACGCACCTGTCTCCCGTGCTGTCCAGGGTGTCGGGAGAAGTCACAGGATGGTCACAGGATCTCCACCGCACTTCCCCAGGATGTCCCCAGCTCCTGTCCGGGTAGGCGCACAGTGAGATCGTCGCTGCGCGCTGTGGAACGGCTGTGGAAGGGCTGTGGACAGTGGGTCCTGGACCACCACCTCGCCGTGCGTGTGGTCGCAGCCGCTCAGCTGGAGGGAGCCTGACTCCGGGCAGCAGCGCCTGCCACCCCGGTTGCGTCGTCGCCGGCAACTCGCCCTGCGAGCGCGGGGTGACCACTAGCATCGACACGCCGTGCGACGTGGACACGTGAGGAGCCGGGTGCCGAACCCCTTCGATGATCTCACCGTCGGCGGTGGCGCCCTTGCCCCCGGCACCAACCCGTTCCGGCCGGGGATGGGTCGGATCCCACCGGACTTCGGCGGTCGTGAGGATGCGCTGCTCCGCGCCCGCATCGTCGTCGAACAACTCACTGCGGGTGTGGCACCGGAGTTCGTGCTCTACCGCGGGGTGCGCGGGGTCGGCAAGACCGCCCTGCTCGCCTACGTCCGCCAGCGGGCGCGGCAGCTCGGCCTGGCCACGATCCACGTCGAGGCTGACCGCGACGACACCGAGCTGGCGCGTGCCACCTCGGTGCTGTTGCGTGGCGTGGGTGAGCTCGTGGCCGAGGCTGGTGAGCAGGCCCTGAGCGGTCTGGCCGTGGTCCGGTCGGCGCCCGAGGGTGTGGCGCTCCGCGGACCCGCGGACGCCCAGACCTTCGAGTCGCTGGTGGGCGATGTGGGGGAGCTGGCCACCCGGCTGCGCCGGGGCGTGCTGCTGACCATCGACGAGGTGCACGAGGCCGGTGACGTGCTGCTCGGGCCGCTGCTGCGCGCGGCACACCGGGCCGCACAGGACGACCGGCCCCTCGGGGTGCTGCTGTCGGGGTTGCCCACCGCTGCGGAGAACCTGTTCGACGAGGGGCAGACCTACACCGAGCGTCTCGCCCGTGTGGACCTCGGTCTGCTCGCTGCGGCCGGCACGGCCGAAGCGATCCGGCGCCCCTTCGCCCGGGTGGCCGACGCCGTGGTCGACGACCAGGTGGTCGCGGAGGTCCATGCCGCCTCGGGGGGCTATCCCTGGTTCGTGCAGCTGTGGGGGGAGGCCCTGTGGGATCTCGCGACGGATCCGGTCCGCATCGAACTGCCGGTCGCGCGCGCGGCCGGTGCCCGGGTGCGCGTGCGCGTCGACGACTTCTACGCGACCCGTTGGCGCCGGGTGCCGACGGGACGTGCGCAGCTGTTGGTCCAGGCCCTGGCGGAGCAGGGTGGCGAGGCGGCGATGGGGGATCTCCTCGAGCTGGTCGACATCACCCACCAGGCAGCCTCACCGGCGCGACGTGCGCTGCTCGACCTCGGTGTCTGTTGGGCTCCGGGTCGGGGCCGGCTCGCCTTCAGCGTGCCCGGGTTCGAGGGGTGGGTGCTGTCCACACAGCCGGTCGAGGGCTGACGGCCTCCTGACGGGCGCTGCGCCCGCGACAGGACCGAGGGTCGGCCCGGGGCCAGGCCCTGCTCGCAGGCGGTCCTCCCTCACTAGCCTGTCACCGATGGATGCGATCCCCCTGCCTCGGTTCGAGGAGCTCGTCGGCGCCGCCCTGGACGCCGTGCCCGCGGAGCTGTGGTCGCGGTTCGACAACGTGGTCGTGCTCGTCGAGGACGCCCACGAGGAGGAGCCGGAGCTGCTGGGGATCTACGAGGGGATCCCCCTGACCGAGCGCGAGGAGTACAGCGGCGCGACGCCCGACGTGATCAGGATCTTCCGCCTGCCCCTGTGTGCCTTGGCCGAGGATGACGATGAACTCGTGGACGAGGTCTACGTCACGGTGGTCCACGAGTTCGCCCACCACCTCGGCATCGACGACGACCGACTGCACGAGCTCGGCTGGGCGTGACCGGCCGCCCCGCAGCACCCTGAGCCCACCACCCGATATGGAGGACACCGGTGACCGACGCTTCCGACAACCCCTCGGCCAAGCCCCACTGCCTCGGTGTCCTCACCAGCGGTGGTGACGCCGCCGGCATGAACGCGGCGGTGCGAGCCGTGGTGCGCACCGCGCTCTCCCTCGACATCCAGCCGTACCTGATCCACGAGGGCTACGTCGGCATGGTGGCGGGGGGCGATGCCATCATCACGGCCTCCTCCTCGGACGTCGGCGGCATCCTGCACAAGGGCGGTACCTCCATCGGGACCGCTCGCAGCGAGGAGTTCCGTACCCGTGACGGCCGGCGCAAAGCGGCGCTCAACCTGGTCCAGCGGGACATCACCGCCCTGGTGGTCATCGGAGGCGACGGGTCGCTGACGGGAGCCAACCTGCTCTCCAGCGAGTGGCCGGAGTTGCTGGCGGAGCTGGTCGAGGCGGGTGAGCTCGAGCAGCCAGTGGCTGACGCCCACCCACGGCTGCAACTGGTCGGGATCGTCGGCTCGATCGACAACGACATGTTCGGGACCGACATGACCGTCGGGACCGACTCGGCCCTGCACCGCATCACCGAGGCGCTCGACGCACTCCACTCCACCGCCTCGAGCCACCAGCGATCCTTCGTGATCGAGGTGATGGGCCGCAACTGCGGTTACCTCGCCCTGATGTCAGCCCTGGCCACGGGTGCCCAGTGGGTGTTCATCCCCGAACGTCCACCGCAGACCGCCAGCTGGGAGGAGGCGCTGCGTCGTACCGTGGCCAAGGGGCGTGAGCACGGTCGCCGCCAGAACATCGTCGTGGTGGCCGAGGGTGCCCGGGATCGCTACGGGGTGTCCATCACCTCGGAACGGGTGCGTGACATCCTCTCCGAGGGGCTCGGCGAGGACACCCGGGTGACCATCCTCGGCCACGTCCAGCGCGGCGGCTCGCCCAGCGCCTTCGACCGGATGCTGGGGTCACGCTGTGGCTACCACGCCGTCCACGAGCTGGCGTCGGGTCGGGCTGCCGAGGAGGCGCAGCTGGTCGGCATCAGCGAGAACCGGATCATCACCTCGCCCTTGATGGCGGCTGTGGAGCGCACACGCTCGGTCGCGGGGCTGCTGAAGGAGAAGCGGTACGACGAGGCCATGGAGCTGCGCGGCTCCGGGTTCGTCGAGGCCTATGAGACCATGCGCACCCTGGTCCGTGGCCGTCCCCGGACCCCCGATGAGGACACGGAAACCAAGCGCATCGCGATCGTCCACGGCGGCGGTCTGTCGCCGGGGATGAACACCGGGGTGCGTGCCGCCGTGCGCTACATCCTCGATCGCGGTCACATCCCCCTGGCGGTCAAGGGCGGCTTCCCCGGGCTGCGTGATGGCAACGTGGAGGAGCTCGGGTGGATGTCGGTCCACGGCTGGGTGTCCCACGGGGGCGCCGAGCTCGGAACCAAACGCTTCACCCCCACATCCGACGATCTGCCGCGCATCGCGCGCACCATCGCCGAGCACCACATCGACGGGCTGTTGATGCTGGGGACCTTCGACGGCTACGTGGCGGCAGAGGTGCTGCACCAGGCCCGCAAGCGCCATCCGGAGCTCGACATCCCCATCGTCTGCCTGCCGATGACCATCTCCAACGACATCCCCGCCACGGAGTTCACCATCGGGGCCGACACCGCCCTCAACGCCATCGTGGAGAACGTGGACAAGATCAAGCAGTCCGCTGTGGCGTCGACCCGCGTGTTCGTCGTCGAGGTGATGGGTAAGGAGTCGGGCTACCTGGCGCTGGCGGGTGGCCTGGCCACCGGCGCGGAGTTCGTCTACACGCCCGAGGAGGGGATCAGCCTGGACCGGCTCAAGGATGATGTGGAGCAGTTGACCGCGCGGTTCCGCAGCGGCCAGCGGCTCGGGGTCATCATCCGCGGCGAAGGCGCCGACGACGTCTACACGACACCGTTCCTGTGGGCGCTGTTCGAGAAGGAGGGCGGCCAGCTGTTCGATGTCCGCCAGTCCATCCTCGGTCACGTCCAGCAGGGTGGTGATCCGAGCCCCTTCGACCGGATCCAGGCCACCCGCTTCGCGGTGCGCTGCGTCGACCATCTGATCGACAGCCTCGACAGCGACGCCCAGGACAGCGCCATGTGCGGCCTGGTCCAGGGCAAGGTGACCTTCACCCCGCTGTCCCGGTTCCGCGACATGCTGGACCCGAAGGGCGCACGACGGCCTGCCCAGGAGGCGTGGTACGACCATCTGCGGCCGATCGCCACGACCATGTCCGGGGTCGATCGGGGTCAGCTGTGAGCACGTGGACGGCGGTCGCCTACCGCAGCAGGTGGTGTGGCGTGCGCCGGGCTTCCCGTCCGCGGCGCGCATGACCTAGCGTGAGCAGACCGACCGGCCAGGGACGGGCGACGAGGAGGCCTCGCGTGGATGACCAACGCCGAACCAACCCGTACCGACGGCTCACCGTCGTGGCAGCAGGCGTGCTCCTGCTGTCTGCGTGCGGTGCCGAGGACCCCGAGGGGGTCGCCCTGGCCAACATCGGGGAGGACCCGCAGACCACGGCCGAGTCAGAGCCCGAGGCGGAGCAGGCGGCGGACCCCGAGGTCACGGATGAGGGGTCGGATGCGGGTGCCGGAGATGACGCCGGTGACGATGCAGGGGACGAGGCCGCCGATGAGCTCGGCCACGGCGGTGACGGCGCCACCACGGAGGGGACGGCGACCGAGGAACCCGAGGATGCCCTGGCGGTCGGTGCGTGTGACCTGGCGGAGGCGGAAGGCACCGAGCCCCTCGCTGTCGACAGCTACGAGCAGCTGACCCTGGAGACCAACTTCGAGCTCGAACTCCTGGTCACCGACCTCGCCGCGGACCTCGATGAGCTGCTCTCCGGTGTCAGCGACGGGCCGACGCTCGAGGACCAGCTCGCCGAGCATCGTGCGGCGTACGCCGCCGCCGTGGAGCCCCTGCGCGACGTGGCCCCGCCCGAGGGTGCCACCGAGTGGCACCACGGTGCGATGGGCAGTTTCGATGCCGTGTGCACGGCGATCGAGGACGGTCTCGCGGGCAGTGCCGAGGGCGACGACCAGCGCTTCGAGTCCTTCGTGGCGGCGCTGACGGAGTTCCCGGGGCTGCTCAACAGGCTCCATGCCAATGCCGCCTGCGGGCCCTTCGAGAGCTGCTGAACGACCCCCCGCATCCATGAGGTGAGCACCGTGACCACCACCAGTAGCACCGTGGCGGACGCGCAGCTCGAGCTGGTCCGCGGTGACATCACCGCCCAGGGCGACCTCGATGCCGTGGTCAACGCCGCGAACGCCCACCTGCAGACCGGGGGTGGTGTCGCGGGCGCCATCCACCGGGCCGCTGGTCGCCGCCTGGCACGGGCATGCCGTCCGCTGGCGCCGATCTCCCCCGGCGAGGTCGTGGCCACCGACGCCTTCGATCTGCCCAACCGCAGGGTGCTGCACGCCCTCGGACCCGTGTTCGGGCGGGACGAGCCGGCTGCGGAGCTGCTCGCCGCCTGCTATCGCAACGCACTGGTGCTCGCCGATGCCGAGGGGCTCACGTCCGTGGGGTTCCCGGCCATCTCCACCGGCGCCTTCGGCTACCCCCTCACCGAGGCCGCCGAGGTGGCGCTGTCCACCGTCCATGAGGTGCTGGCTCGCGAGGCGCAGGGGGTCGGATGGTCCGTTCGGCTGGTCCGGTTCGTGCTCTTCTCCCAGGCTGACCTCGAGGCCCACGCCCGCGTCCTCGACACCCTGCCAGCTCCCTGACGCCGGTCACCCGATGCTGACGAGACGACCTCGCACGTCCGCCGCGGCCGAAGGAAAGGCCCGCCCCGATGTCCTCACGGAAGATGACCCTCGATCTGCACCCGGTGTTCAACCAGGGGCGTGCCATCGAGCAGGCGCTGCACGAGGCCATGGACGAGGCCGAGGCCCGCAAGGTCAAGGAGTTGGAGATCATCACCGGCAAGGGCAGCGGCGCCCTGCGCAAACGTGTGCTGCGCTTCCTCGACAGCACGCAGATGCGGGCGCGCTATCACCGCATCGACAAGGATGCCGGCAACCACGGCCGGATCTTCGTCCACTTCCGGTTCCAGCGGGGGCAGTGACCCGCAGCGGCCACGGTGGTGTCCTGGTCAGGCCGTCAGGTCGCCGACCAGCGTGGTGAGCATCGCGTCGCAGGCGTCGAGTTGCGAGGTCGCGATCCACTCGTCCGGGCGGTGTGCCTGCTCGATGGACCCCGGGCCGCACACCACCGTGGAGATGCCCGCAGCCTGCAGGTGGCCGCCGTCGGTCGCGAAGGGCACGGAGCTCGCAGGTGCGGTGCTGCCGGTCAGGCGTCGGACCAGCGCCTCGGCAGCCCCGTTCGGCTCAGGTGCCAGGGCACGGGCCGAGGCGTCGGCACGGAAGGTGATCGTGCCCTCGCCGGTGGTGGCGCGCAGGTCGGGCAGTACCACCTCGGTGGCGTAGCGCTCCACCTCGGCGAACAGCGCGTCGGAGTCGTCGGCGGGGACCGGCCGGTACTCCCAGGTCAGCTCGGCGCGGCGCGGGACGATGTTGATGGCCTGACCGGCGTGCAGCGTCGCCACGTTGAAGCTGGTGTAGGGCGGGTCGAAGCTGGCATCGGCAGCCGCGTCACGGCGCTGGCGGGCGAGCTCGTCGATGCGGGTGGCGATCCGCACCGCTGCCACCAGGGCGTTGCCGGCGCGCTGGGGCTGGCTGGAGTGGCCGTCGACGCCCTCCACGACGGTGGTGAAGGCGCGCACACCCTTGTGGGCGGTGACCGGCTCGAGCAGGCTCGGCTCTCCGACGATCGCGGCCGCAGGGCGCGGCTGGGTGCGCAGCAGGAGCTCGACCGCGGCCGGCGCGCCGACGGTGCCGAGCTCCTCGTCGTAGGTCAGCAGCAACAGGATGGGGCGGGCCAGCTCCGCACGCACCATCGCCGGCAGCTGGGCGAGGACGCTGGCCAGGAAGCCCTTCATGTCCGTCACGCCCCGGCCGAAGAGCCGGTCGGCGGTCGCGGTGACGGTGAAGGGGTCGCTGGTCCAGGGCTGGCCCTGGACGGGGACACAGTCGGTGTGGGCAGCGAGCACGATCCCACCGGCCACGGACGGCCCGATACGGGCGACGAGGTTCGCCCGGGTCCCGGTGGGGTCGAGTTGGCGGGTGTGCCAGATCCCGTGGGCGTCGAGGAGGTGCTCGACGTAGGCGATGAGGTCGAGGTTCGAGGTGGCGCTGGTGGTGTCGAAGCCGACCAGGTCGGTGAGGATGCGCTGGGTGTCGTTCACGCGCCGGGCTCCTGGTCGCCCGGCAGTTGCTCCGCATGGCGGTACAGCTCCGCGAGGGCGAGGTAGCCGGCCACGTTGCGCCGTGGAACCGGGGGCAACTCCGCCTCCCGGATCTTCGCGGGGACCCCGACGGCCAGGGTGCCGGGCGGGACCTCCTGGCCTTCACGGACCACCGCACCGGCACCGACGACCGCGCCGGCACCGATCCGTGCGCCGTTCAGGATGATGGCGCCCATCCCGATCAGGGCGTCGGCCTCCACGGTGCAGCCGTGGAGGATGGCCCGGTGCCCGACGGTCACCCGGTCGCCGATGCTGGCCGGGAACCCCTCGTCGGTGTGGATCACGCTCAGGTCCTGCAGGTTGGTGTCCCGACCGACGGTGATGGTGGCGCGCTCCGAGCGCAGGACGCAGCCGAACCACACCGACACCCCGGCAGCAAGCTCGACCCGGCCGGCGACCGTGGCCCCGTCGGCCACGAAGGCACTGGGGTCGATGCGGGGGGTGTGCCTGTCGACGGTGAGGATGTGTGGCACGAGCTGGCTCCTGATCGGGGCGGACAGCGGGGGTGGACAGCGGGGGCGGACAGCGGGGCCGACAGCAGGGCCGACAGCGGGGCCGACAGCGGGAGTCTGCCACCTCGTGGCGGTGGCCCTCGACCAGGTTGCACAGCCGGCTCGCACGAGCCGGTCGGCTGTGTCAGGCTGCGACCCTGAGCGGATACGGGAGGCAACGACCCATGAGCGAGGCCGCCGGGCGGATCGCGTCCCTGCTGCGCAAGGCTGACGACGTGCGTAAGGCCGCGGCCTCGCGCCAGGATCCGGCACCCGTGCGCGAGCAGCTCGCCCGGCTGCTGGGTCAGGCACGGGACCATCTCGACGAGGTCGCCGATCCGGATCTGCGCCTGGAGTTGGCTGGAGCCATCGCCCGGCGCGTGGCCGATATCGACCATGAGGAGGTCGCGACGATGCTCGGGCCGAGCCCCGATGTCGCTGTGGCGCCTACCTCCACTGACGATGCGGACCGGGTGCCGCCCGGTCAGCACCTGACGGCGGGCTTCCCGGTGCTGCACGTCGGCCGGGCGCCGGCATGGCGCCCGGCCGACGTGCGGTTGACGGTCACGGGGCTGGTCGGGCGGCGACTGGTGCTCGACCTCGACGAGGTGAAGGCCATCGGCAGCGTCGAGCGCACCCGCGACTTCCACTGCGTGACCACCTGGTCACGTCTCGACAACACCTGGACCGGGGTGCGCGTGGCCGACGTGCTTGCGCACGCGCAGGTCAAGGCTGCGGCCACCCACGCCGTGGTGGCCGGCTATCCCGCGTACAGCACCAACCTGTCGCTGCAGGACCTCACCGCCGACGACGTCCTGCTCGCATGGCTGCATGACGGCGTTCCCTTGTCGGTCGAGCATGGCGGTCCGCTGCGGCTGGTGGTGCCGCACCTGTACGGGTGGAAGTCGGTCAAGTGGGTCACCGAGCTCCGCCTGACGAACCGGGATGTCCGCGGGTACTGGGAGGAGCGTGGCTACCACGATCTCGGTGATCCGTGGCGGGAGCAACGCTGCAGAGGTGACTGAGGGTCGCGCTGGTCTCACGCGGCGGCGCTGCGCAGGTGCCGGGCGGCGGCACGCAGCGCGCTGAGGGTGACCTCGATGGCCGGTCGCATCCGCGAACTGGTGCGGCTCAGCGCCAGGATGGAACGGGCCGCAGGTCTCGGTAGGGCCAGCGAGGTCACACGTTCCCGGTGCGGTGTGCTGATCGCGAGCTCCGGCAGCACGGCGATGCCGACCCCATCGCCCACCAGGGTCGCGATGGTCGCCAGACCCTCGAACTCCCAGACGGTGCCAGGTCGGACGCCAGCCGCGGCGAGCACGGCGTCGAAGGCGGTCCGCGACGGCTCGCCGACCGGCGCACAGACCCACGGGCCCGGTGCGAGCTCAGCGAGGCTGACGGGCCCATCCTCTGCTGTCAGCGGGTGATCGCAGCCGACAGCGAGCACCATCGGATCCACGAGCAGGACCTCACGGTGGAGCCGTGCGGTGACGGCATGATCGAGGGTCCCGTGGTCGTCGATGATCGCCACGTCGGCGTCACGCGCCCGCAGACGTGCCAGAGCCTCGTCCGGTGGCGCCTGGCGGACGACGATCTCCAGTCCGGGGTGCGCGACACGCAGCGAGGCCAGGCTGGGCGCGAAGGCCACCGCGGCGGAGGGCACCGCGGCGATGTGGATCGGGCCGGTGGGGGTGCCGGTGTGGGCCGCGAGATCCACCTCGGCCTGCTCCACGGCGTCGAGGACCCGGGCCGCGTGGGTGGCGAGTCGGCGGCCGAGGATGGTCAGTTCGGCGCTACGCGCCGTGCGGTCGAGCAGCGCGACACCCGTCTCCCGTTCGAGGGTGGCCAGCTGCTGTGAGACCGCGGAGGGGGAGTAGCCCAAGGCCTGTGCGGTAGCGGCGATGCTGCCCTGCTGGGCGAAGTGGTGGAGGAGCTGCAGGCGGTGCAGATCGAGCATCGGTTTTCCTGACGCTGAGAGTCACTATATCGCGCTTGCGCTGATGCTCGGGCGGCACCATCGTCGCAGCAACAGGCAACAGGCAACAGGCAACAGCGCCGCGTCGTGGCGCCGCGTCGTGGCGCCGCGTCATGGCACGGCGTCGTGGTTTCGCGTCCTGGTGGCCGCCCCAGTCCTTCTGTCCCCCTGTCCCGCACACACCGCCGAGGAGCACCAACCGTGGCCGTCTCCGCCACCCTGGCCGTCAACGAAGCCGTCGAACGCGCCCGGCGCGCCGGACGCCACGTCCTGCCCCTGGGTTTCGGGGAGGCGGGTCTGCCCGTGCACGCCGCCCTGAGGGAGCGACTGGCGGGCGCCGCTGGCGCGAACAGCTACGGCCCCGTCGCCGGCCTGCCGGAACTGCGTGCGTCTGCGGCTGGCTACTGGCAGCGCCGTGCGTTGCCGACCACCGCCGAGCAGGTGGTCGCTGGCCCCGGGAGCAAACCCCTGCTGTATGGGCTGCTCGCCGCACTCGAGGGTGACGTTGCGCTGCCCCGTCCGAGCTGGGTCAGCTACGCCGCCCAGGCGACGATGCTCCACCAGCGTGCGCACTTCGTGGCCACGGCTGCCGGTCAGGGAGGGGTACCTGATCCCTTCGCTCTGGCGGCCGCAGCGGGTGAGGCCCGTGATCGAGGACGGCCACTGCGTAGCGTCGTGCTGACCCTCCCCGACAACCCGACGGGCACACTGGCTGATCGCGACCGCGTGGCTGGTGTGTGCGCGGTTGCCCGCGAGCACGATCTCATCGTGATCTCCGATGAGATCTACCGGGACCTGGTGCACGATCCTGCAACACCCTACGTGTCACCTGCGGAGCTGATCCCCGAGCGCACCGTCATCACCACGGGGCTGTCGAAGAACCTCGCACTCGGTGGTTGGCGGCTTGGTGTCGCGCGCCTGCCCGCCAGCGAGCTCGGCGTGATGCTCCGCCAGCATCTGCTCGACATCGCCAGCGAGATCTGGTCGTCGCCCCCCAACCCGGTGCAGACCGTGGCGGCCTGGGCCTTCACCGAGCCCGAGGTGCTGCGCGATCACCTGGCTGCGAGTCGTCGGCTCCACGGCAGGGTGGCCCGTGCCGTGGCCGAGGTCTTCGCTGAGGTCGGTGCCCAGGTGGCGCGCCCGGAGGGCGGGTTCTACCTCTACCCGGACCTCGGAGCGCACCGCGAGAGCCTCGGGCAGCGGTGGGGGATCACAGATGGCCCCGGTCTGGCCCGCGTACTGCTCGAGGAGTTGGACGTGGCAACCCTGCCCGGAGCCGCTTTCGGTGACCACCGTGAGGCCCTGCGGCTGCGTGTTGCCACCAGCCTGCTGTACGGCCCCGATGAGCTGCGCCGGCAGACGGCGTTGATGGATGCGGATCCGGTTGCCTTGCCGTGGGTACGCGAGGGACTCGGCCAACTGCGTGGTGCCCTTGGCCGCCTGGTCGGCTGAGGCGTCAGCCGGGGTGCGGCCCGGCACTCGCACGCGCATGCGCGCGCGAGGAGGCGCCGCTGCGCAACAGGGGTCTGCAGCGTGCTGGGGTGTCAGGCGCCCGACCGCGGCGTGTCAGGGGTCTTCTTCGGCACCCTCAGCGGAGTCTCGTATCCGAGACTTCGCTGAGGGACCGGAGTTGGGGATCGAGGGTCATCGCCACACCCTGTGGACGCAGGGCGGGGCTGTCGCACCCCGCCGTTAGGGTGTCGGGCACCGCCCGCGCGGACCCCGTCGCGTGGCCGCGATGGCGGCACACCTGAGAGCCCCGACCAGCCCACATACCCCACCACCCCGGAGGACCCCGGTGCGCGTGCTGCACACCAGCGACTGGCAGCTGGGTATGACCCGTCACTTCCTTGCCGGTGAGGCGCAGGCCCGTTTCAGCGAAGCACGTCTGGAGGTGCTCACCCGGCTCGGTGCGCTGGCACAGGAGGAGGCGTGCGTCTGCGTTGTCGTCGCGGGAGACGTCTTCGAGACCCGGCACCCCGACGCGCGCACCGTGGCGCGGACCCTGGAGCGCCTGGCACGTTTCACCATGCCGGTCTACCTGCTGCCGGGCAACCACGATCCGATCGATCCCGGTTCGGTGTGGCGCAGCGCTGCCTTCACCGATGCCTGCCCCGATCATGTGGAGGTCCTGGAGGACGCCAACCCGCGCGTTCCCGTCGATGGCCTCGAGATCGTCGGTGCGCCCTGGCCGAACAAGCACCCCGTCGGTGACCTCACCGCGGACGCCTGCGAGGGCGCACCGGCCGACCACGCCCGGCGTATCGTCGTCGGCCACGGTGGCGTGGCCGAGGTCAGCGGTGGCTTCGACGCGCCCGGCACCATCGATCTGGCGCGGGTCCTGGCAGCCGTAGAGGAGGGCCGGGTGCGCTACGTCGCGCTCGGGGACCGCCACTCCGCCACCCAGGTGGACGGCACCGGCCACGTGTGGTTCTCCGGCGCACCCGAGCCCACGGATCACGACGAGGTCGATCCCGGGACCGCGCTGGTGGTGGACCTCGCGGGCACACGGCCGGAGGTAACGCGGTATCAGGTTGGCACCTGGACCTTCCGGCGTCTGTCGCGTGCCGTCGACACCGACGACGACCTCGACGCCCTGGCCGCCGACCTCGACGCGGTGGAGGAGCCCTCCCGCGCCGTGGTCAAGCTGGCCTTGGAGGGCACGCTGGATCTCCAGCAGGTGGCCCGGCTCGACGCACTGCTCGCGGACCGGGCCCTGCGCTTCGCCGCGCTGGAGCACCCTGAGCGTCACCGCGACATCGCCGTGCGGGTCAGCGACACCGATGTGGAAGCCCTTGCCCTGTCGGGCTACGCCGCGGTCGCCCGTGATGCCCTCGGGACACGGTCCCGCAGCGGCGGTGACGAGGCGGTTACAGCCACCGACGCGCTGTCGCTCCTGCTGCGGCTCGCTGGCAGGGAGCAGTCGTCATGAGGATCCACCGGCTCGAGATCGAGCACGTCCGTGGCCTGTCCCACGCGGAGGTCACCTTCGCCGCCTCCGGCGTCACGGTGATCGAGGCCCCCAACGAGACGGGCAAGACCACCCTGTTCGACGCCCTGGACATCCTGCTGACGGAGAAGCAGGGCACGAAGCGGCAACGGGTCCGCGATCTCCAGCCGCGCGGGGAGGACGTCGCCAGCAGCGTCACCGCGGAGCTCACCATCGGCCCGCACCATCTCACCGTCACCAAGCGCTACAACCGCGACCGTGCCACTGAGCTGACCGTCCACGCGCCGACTGCCCGGCAGCTGACGGGTGATGAAGCCCATGACCATCTCCGTCGCCTCCTGGAGGAACACACCGACCTCGCACTGTGGGACGCCCTGCGGTTCCGGCAGGGTCGCAGCCTCGATCCCGTGGCCCTGGCAGGTGCCAACGCGCTCACCCGGCAGCTCGACGTCAGCGCGGGGGGCGGCGGTGCCGTGGAGGACGACGCGCTCTACGACCGCATCGTCGAGGAGTCGGCGCGCTACTTCACCAGCCGTGCAGGCAAGCCGACCCGGCTGCTCACCGACGGGGACACGGCCGTCGAGGCCGCAGATGCTGAGGTGGCTCGTCTCCGCGAGCTCGAGCAGCGGCTCGACAGCGCCAGCGAGCGCAGCGCCGCCCTGGCGTCCGAGCAGCGACGACTGGAAGCGCGACGTCGCGAGCTCGAACCTGAGCTCGTCCGCCGACAGCAGGCCGTCGAGGAGGTGACCGCCCTGCGCAACCAGCTCGTCGCCGCGGAGGCCGAGCTGCGCGGTGCTGCGTCCGAGCATCGCCAGGCGACGACCGCTGTGGCGGCTCGCGAGGAACTCAGCGCCGAGGTGGCCGCGGCTGCGGCTGCGGCGCAGCAGGCCGCCGAGGTCTCCGACCAGCACGCTGAGGTGGTCACCCCGCTGGCCGCGCGACTCGAGCAGCTCAGCTCCGAGCTGCGCAGCGCCGAGGAGGCGGCGCTGGCTGCCCGCCGCCGCCATGAGCACGCGCGGACCGGTGCGGATCTCTCTACGGCCAGAGACCAGCTCGCCACGGCTCGCGGCCGGCTCGAGCGTGTGGACAGCGCCATCGCCGCCGCCCGGTCCGCCGAAGCCGCGCTGGCGGCCACGGCGTCCACGCCGCAGCGCCACACCCAGGTC
>LKMJ01000843.1_pt1 | contig 25454 bp, 37 predicted proteins | sample 643391 | NCBI WGS metagenome assembly LKMJ01 (sample SAMN04112250, study PRJNA286221) | soda lake metagenome | biome: soda lake; feature: Kulunda Steppe; material: water; isolation source: sample PL-Br10 brine of Picturesque Lake | place: Russia: Kulunda steppe | collected 2010-07 | reverse complement strand
GTGTTGGTCCCAGGACCCTCAGGAGGGGGCCGACACCTCATCGGTGACGAGGCATGGTCTTGTTGTGCTGCTCTGTGCCCGCCAAATTGGGGGCAGGGCTGGACCTGGCTGTGCGCAGCTTGCCCTGGAAAGAGCAGAAGCGTGTCCACACAGACAGACATGTACAGGCACCCAACACATGTGTGCACACTAGCATACGCACCTGATGTGCGTGTGTGCACTGGCACACACGCCAGGCGAGAGAACAAAGGCCCTGCGTGTGTGCCTCTATGCGTATTCGTTTTCAAGGGGGGGGGCGTGTGCATGCGTGCATGTATGTATTCAAGATTCAAGGGCCAGGCAGTGTATGTGTGTGCGCCTCCTCGCTCAATTAAAAAGCGCATGTGTGAGGCACAAGTGAGCAGACCAAGTACAAAAGTGGTTGGAGCTGTGCCACACACCCTTTTGTGTGCGCGACATGCAGAGCTGGAAGAGGACAGCGAGGAGTCGGAGGTGTCAGAGGAGGCGGAGGCAGGCTCTGAGAGGGGTGTGACGGAGCACGGAGAGGCGTCAGGGTCTGGGGCAGGCCTGCCAGAGCACAGGGGCGGCGCGAGGAAGCGGAGGGCGGAGCGGGCCGCCGAGCGGCTGCGTGACTACGAAAAGTACCACGACGTGCGTGTATACATGCTTGCCATCTACGTGTGTTCGCGCGCGTGTGTATGTGTGTGAGTGTGTAGAGGTTGTGCACTCCTCTGGCTCCACCCAAGGCTCCACTTCGCATCGCTTGAGGTTGCAATGCTTGAAGTTAAGGAAACCGGGGCGTGCTGTGGACGAGTGCACGGCAACTCGCCAATCGGGCTAGAGAGTTGATAAAAAAAGAGTTGCTTCGCTGCGCGCTCTTGGATGCGTGTGATGTGGAGCCTTCATGCCGCCATGCATGCCGCTTTGTGGCCGCCGGCCTCGTCGGCGTGCCACAGCCTGGGTGCCATCATACATATGCCGTGGGACCGCCTGCCTGCGTCGTGCAGGACCTGGGCAAGTACTGTGTCCTCCACAGGCAGGCAAAAGCAAAAGCAACGCCGCATCCATGCACCCTGTGCTTGCCCCTGTGGCCTGGGCCACCCCCTGCGCCCCGTGCTTGCTTGCGTGGCCTGCGCCCATACTCAGCAGCCGCCTGTGTTGTGCGCGCACTTAGCACGCTGCGTCCCTGCACCCTGTGCTTGCCCCTGTGGCCTGGGCCACCCCCGCGCCCCGTGCTTGCTCGCGTGGCCTGCGCCCATACTCAGCAGCCGCCTGTGGTGTGCGCGCACTTAGCACGCTGCGTCCCTGCACCCTGTGCTTGCACCTGTGGCCTGAGCCAACCCTTACGCCCTGTGCCTGCTTTGGTTGGAAGCGTGCCCAAATGCTCAGCGGCCACCTGCGTCCTGCAGGACCTGGACGAGTACTACGAGTTCAAGGCAGGCTACGGCAAGCCCACAGCGCTGCTGCTCTTTGAACTCGCGAGCTCGCGCCAGGAGGAGGACAACTTCCACATCTGGTGAGGGGGGCCACTGTGCCCTGCTGACAGGGGCGCTCACATTTGGTGAAGGGGACAGCAACCGCCTCCGGTGAGGGGGAGACGCGCACGTCTGGGGAGGGGGGAGGCGCACACATCTGGGGAGGGGGGGGACGCGCACATCCGGGGAGGGGGCCACCGTGCACTTATGAGGGGGGCTTCCACGTTAGTTGAGGGGGGCTTCCAGCTCTGGTGAGGTGGACGGGGGCGCGCACGTCAGGGGAGGGGGCCACTGTGCACTTTTGAGGCTGGCATCCCCGTTTGGTGAGGGGGGCTTCCGCATCTGGTGGGGGCGGCCATTCTGATCGAGTGAGAGGGACAGCGCCTGCATCTGGTGAGGGGAAAGCAGCCCAAGCTGCATGTGTTCTGGGCAGTGGGCACAATGGGGTGCTCCCCGCTCCCCGCTTTTGGCACCCCTGTGAGGCTGCTAGGGTGTGTCAACGAGACTTACGTCAAACAACGTGCGTGTGGGAGTGGGCAGGGGTCGTAGCTGGACGCTCCCAGCTGCAACTGGTGCCGCCTTGAGGTCGCCGTGGGTGTCGGAGCAAGCTTGATGTGGGTGTCGGAGCGAGCTTGATGTGGGTGTCGGAGCAAGCTTGGTGTGGGTGTCGGAGCAAGCTTGATGTGGGTGTCGGAGCAAGCTTGATGTGGGTGTCGGAGCAAGCTTGGTGTGGGTGTCGGAGCAAGCTTAGTGTGGGTGTCGGAGCAAGCTTGATGTCGGTGTCGGAGCAAGCTTGATGTCGGTGTAGATGGCCACTGCTTGCAACTTTGGTTGCAGTCTAAGAAGTGCGCTGGCTGCGCCCTTGTCTGATCTTTTGTGCATGACCATCGTGCTCTGTCCTGGAGGGAGTCTAAGCATCTAAGCCCATCGCCATCGTGCATGATCCTGCTGCGATTGCGCCCTTGTCCGCCTATGCACACCCAACCGCCGTGCACACGCATGCATGTTAACATGCATGCACATGTTTGAACATGCACGTGCACCAGCACATCCATGCGCAACATGTGCGCGCAGGCACGCACGCTCTCACTCATACACACACATACACACGTATTTACACAAGCATACAAGCGCTCATTCACCTGCTAGCACAAACAAGAGCAAGCGTGCATCTGCGCCCACCCACCCCCAAGTGCACACACATACATGCACGCGCGTAGGCTTGCCATCCTAGGATTGACAGACCAGTACCTGACGCAGAGAGTGGACCCCCAGAAATACTCTGAGTGGCGGCAGGAGCTGCAAAACTACGTGGTGCAACACAACATGGAGGAGGAGCCCGATGAAGACTATGTGAGCAGCAGCAAGAGTTGCCGATCACTTGCGCCCCTGATTGCCGCCATCACGAGTCAGCTACCATGTGCTATTGCCCAGCATAGTTTACGACGAGCCTGGTGTTTTGCTGCATGCATGTCTAATGCGTCATATCCTGTGCGCAGCTCCCGTATGCCAGGGCGTGTACCAAAGGGCATGGGCAGGCTTGTTGGGCAGCGATTGAGCAGGTGCCACGGGTGCATTGGCAGCAAGGGCAGCTGGCCGCATGCAGCGCTGTCGGCAGGAACGCGAGGCTCGGTCCATGCTGTGGTCGGTGGCAGCCGACAGGCTGTCGGTGCAGGGAGTGTTGAAGCAGGCCCTTCTATTGCTGCGTAGCAAAAGGGCAGGCTGCAGCAGCCGCGCGCACAGCACGGCGTGCCCAGCTGGCTAGGCGGGGGCCAGGTGCTGCACAAATCCCCACCACCACCACCACCGTTCTGCGTGCCATCCTTCTGCCCACCCGTGCAGGAGCAATACGGCAACAACAGGGCCAAGCACAGACCCACGGTGGTGCGCGTGGACGGCTTGAGGCTGGCGTTCCTGACGCGCTGGACGCTAAGCAGCTCCATGCTGTACAACCACCATGTGGCCACGCGCTTCCAGACGTGGCGCGAGGTGTGTGTGCGCGTGCGTGCGTTGGCATGTGGGTGGGTGGGTGGGTGTGCCATTGTGTGTGCATGCTTCGGCGCACCTGTGTGCGTGGGCGTGTGCATGCGTGCATGCTTTAATGCGTGAAGGGGGGGTGGGGGGTGATGCGTGTGCACGCGTGGCTCTTCAGTGCTCGGAGCCAAAGGGTGGGATGCCTCCGATGTGCATCCAGCCCTCAAAGAAGGGCGCATCATATCGCATCTGCCGTCGTCCCACTCTCACTCAGGGGCCTTGCCTTGATCTCTCAACTCATGTGGTGCTGGGCATGTGCGCTGGTGCGCGCCACCTGCTGCCAGCGTAAGTGCTGCTCATCGCCACGCGTGCGGGGTGGGTGCACACGCAGGCCGGCAAGAAGCAGGTACACTTCCTGCTGTCCAAGATGAACATCCGCATGGACGAGCGCCAAGCCCGCTACAGTGAGTCGCGCACAGGGGAGAGCTGCACGAGTTGGGGGACGCTGTGCGGGGTGGGCAGGGGAGAGCTGCGCAGTGTGGGGGGAGCTGCGCGGTGTGGTGCTGAATCGCAAAATTGCCCTCACTTGTGCCTTTGCTCTTTCTAGACATGGAACGGCTGCTTGCTTCTCATCAGGTCTTTGACGAACCAGGCGTAGGTGACGCTGCATGTTAGGAGGACTGGGCTTGCTTGCTTGCTTGCTTGCTTGCTTGCTTTGAACCCTGGCATATGCATGACCAGCGCGCGCATGTCTACTGCGCAAGTGGCCCTGTCCTGTGTGATCTGCCCCCTGAAGCCCAGCAGGGCTGACAGCACAAAACACCACATGCGCAAGCGTGCGTCCTGGCCCTTGCAAAAAAAAGCTACAACTGCTCTTCCTGCAGCGTCCATGCACCCGGCAGTGGACCCGCACTTCAGGGAGAAGCTGCCAGAGGTGGGTGCCCTGGTGTGGTGCGGATGGTGCGGATGGTGTGGTGCGGTGGTGCGGATGGTGTGGTGCGGATGGTGCGGATGGTGTGGTGCGGATGGTTCGGATGGTGCGGTGGTGCAGATGGTGTGGTGCAGTGGTGCTGTGGTGCGGATGGTGTGATGCGGATGCGCTGCAGAGCTGCTGGGTGTGGGCACGCGCCGCGGTGCTGATGCAGGCGTGCAGCAGTGCTGCTGGATGTGCTGGATGTGCGCGTGTGGTACAGTGCGCTGGTGGAGGTGTACAGCAGCGCGGCCGGATGTGCATGTGCCGCCAAGCAGCAGGAGGAGCCAAGACACTGCCAGAGTGGCTTGATGGCCTGATGTGAGCGCGAGTGTGTGTGTGCACAGCTGTGCGCGCTACTGTAAGGACTTGCCCCCTAACAGTGGCATCCAGAGGATGGCGTGTTGGGAACTCAGTGGCGGCCGGCGGCGCGCTGGAGATGCATATGGGTGCTGCACATGGGCGCCTTCAGCAGAGCAAAGGGTGTGGGGTGCGAGCATATGCCAGGGAGCCTCTGCTGGCTACACTCTGTGGGGGGCCAAAGGGGGCAAGGAGCCTCTGCTGGCTACACTCTGTGGGGGGCCAAAGGGGGCAGGGAGCCTCTGCTGGCTACACACTGTGGGGGGCTAAAGGGCTGGGGACGAGGGCACGAGAGGTCAGTGCTGCGTGCAAGACCTCTGTGCACGCTCACAAGCCTCCTGCTGGGCCAGGAGCTAGGGCTGCGTGCGTGTGAAGGGCTTCTTTTGTTTTGAGCCGACCATCACGTACATTGTGCCTCTCTTTCTGAGGATCATACGTTGGGTCTTGGAGGCTTGGTTGTGATGCTTGCAAAGCTTTTGGCTTTTGCCATCCCTTGCTGCTGCCCTGCATCAAGCATGTGCTGACAGGAAATGATGCAGCAGTGCCAACAACACCGTATTTCAGTACCTGCACACTGCAAGAAGGGGAGCATGGGCATGCCTGAATGCACCTGTCTGCACGCACATGCACACATGCGCAAATGCGCCAGCCTTGACGTGCATGCCCCCCTGCTCCCTTTTTTAAAGCAACCATTTGCTGACTGTGCCTGTGCCTGGAAATGCAGACCGTCGCGACCTTTGGCTTGAATTGGGAGCAGCTGAAGTATGATGGCTTTGAACTGCACTACAAGAATGACTTCAAGGTGTGCGCCCTCAAAGATAAACAAAAAAATGCATATGCTTACCCTGCTAGCCCCTCATATTCGGGGCACACCTTGCGTGCATGAGAAGGGTGCACACCTCCAGTATCTTTACTACATGACACTGCCAGGTCCATGCATCCCCTTCCCACACCAGCGTCTGTGGAGTGTGCACAGCCCTGCGCCTCTGATATCACAGCCGGTACCTGCTATGCATGCCCTTCTTGTGCCAGAGCCTGCAATCAATGCACAGCGCTGCGCCAGACGCTGCTGGTTCTGGAGAGCCCTGCCTTGCACCAGCGTCTGCACAACTTGCACAATGCCGCATGCGCCCTCGACCGCACCGCCGGCAGCCTCGTCCCTTCTTGCACAAGAGTTTGCTTGGTGTGCTCCATGCCACATGCGCCCTCGACCCCATTGCTGGCGGCCTCGCCCCTTCTAGCACAAGGGTTTGCCTGGCATGTCCGCACTGCAAGCGCCCATGAACGCACTGCCGGCAGCCTCGCCCCTTCTTGCACAAGAGTTTGCTTGGTGTGCTCCATGCCGCATGCGCCCTCGACCGCACCGCCGGCAGCCTCGCCCCTTCTTGCACAAGTGTTTGCATGGCGGGCTCCACGCTGATCGCGCTCTCGACCGCACTGCTGGCGGCCTCGCCCCTTCTTGCAGATGCCGGCCATGGATCACGTCATGGCCATCACAGCCATGCTCGGGCGGACCCGCACGCTGGAGCGCTCCCCCCAAGACATCTTCTGGTAGGGCCCCTCTCTTCCTGACCTAAACACATCTTCTGGCGGCCCCCCTCTCTTCCCGCCCTAGAGGCATCTTCGGGTGGGCTCCCTCTCTTCCCGCCCTTCAGACATCTTTGGGTAGGCTTCCCTCTCTTCCCGCCCTCCAGACATCTTTGGGTAGGCCCCCTCTCTTCCCGCCCTAGAGGCATCTTTGGGTGGGCTCCCTCTCTTCCCGCCCTTCAGATATCTTTGGGGAGGCCCCCCTCTTTTCCTGCCCTAGAGGCATCTTCGGGTGAGCTCCCTCCCTCACTCCCTTGGGAAAAGGCATCCTCTGTCAGGTCCTTTTCTCCCTGGGTTTCTCTGAGAGGCCTGGCCAGTGTGCACCGCTTCCCCCTGCGTCTCCCATCCCTGGTACACCATTGGCTTGATGGTCCTGCGATGGTCCTGCGCCTGTTGCGGCACGCCAAGTAATTTTGTGCCAGTATTTGTGCGGGGGGCCTGAAGCTGGGACCAGCTCGTGCAGCAAGCCATCCCTGGAATCTGCGATGCGTGCTGTTTGCATGTGATGCGGCAAACTAGGAGAGCCACCTCAGTAGTCTGGGCGCCCCAGTACTTTACTACTGCTCAGTAGTAAAGTACTGGGGCGCCCACCCCTGGGATGGCCTCTAGTGCACACGGCCATGCGCCAGAGGCAAGCAGGCCGTGCTCATCGCGCACTGGAGCCTGGATCTGTGTGTGGGAATCGCTGGAAGGCCTCCCTTCTATGCACGACAGCTCGCTGTGTGCGCATGCCATTCATTGCCCCCGCTGCAAGCGTGTGCCTGTTGGCCCACTGCAAGCTGTGTGCGTGTGCTGTCGCCTCACTGCAAGTGCGTGCCCGTCGCCCCCACTGCAAGCATGCGCCGCCTCCTTGTTGCGTGCCCGGCAGGGAGGCGGAGAAATGCCTGTACCCCCACACAAAGGAGGGCATGCAGCTGCTGACCAAGGGGATCGAGCGCGCCAAGGAGATGGCGGTGCAGATTGTGGAGCAGGGTGGGCTGGCGCTGACCCGGAAACAAGTGCAGGTGCGCTGGGCCACGCTGTGCGCATGGCGGGCAGTGGGAAGGAGATGCACGTGCGCGGGGGCGCAACAGTATATTAGTCTTTCTAGAGCTTGCTGGGTTCACAGGCTAGAGGCTGCGACCTTAAACCGCGCCGTCATGCCAATGCCTTTGCGAGGGCGCTCTGTAATAAGTGAGCTCACAGGCTCTGGGTGCGTGACTGACAGCCAGCTCCTATGGTTATGCTGGCTTTTTGAAAGGGAAGGTGATGGGTGCGTGGCTGACAGCCAGCTCGTATGGTTTTGCTGGCTTGTTGAAAGGGAAAGTGATGGGTGCGTGGCCGACAGCCAGCTCCTTTGGTTATGCTGGCTTGTTGAAAGGGCATGTGATGGGTGCGTGGCCGACAGCCAGCTCCTACGGCTTTGCTGGCTTTTTAAAAGGGCATGTGAATGGCACGTGAGTTGGAAGGCGTAGGGTCAGCTGCCAGCCAGGGTGTGCGGTGGCTGCCTTACAAAAGCGGAGAAAGTGTGAACTTTCAGGGCACGGGGTCCGCCGCCTGCTCAAGGTTTCCAGGCTGGCGGCCCACACGGACCCTGCGCGTTCTTTTACCAATCATTTGGCCTGACAGCCCGTTGCCCACACGGCTTTGCGCAATCGCAGGGGCAGCGCGGGTTCTGGTACCTGGACCTGGCCAACATCAGCTTCACTGGGCAGCACGAGTTCCATCACCACTCCTCCCTGCTCAAGCTTGCCATCTTCCTCAGGTGCGCGCTGCTGCCACTCCTCCCTCTGCTCAAGCTTGCCATCTGCCTCAGGTGCGTGCTGACGTCACACTCCTCAGGTGTGGCCCCCCACCCGGGGCGCGCGCAAAGGAACAAAAGCCTGGCGCGGTGTGCGGGGTTGGCATCATGGTGTGTGAAGTGTGAGGATCCGGGAGGGGACTCGAGACCCCACCATTGATGGGCTCCAACAATCCCCCCCTCCCCCCCAGCCGCCCCTGAGGCGCACGTTCAAGGGGTCCATGTGCGCCAGGCGCACGTTCAAGGGGTCCATGTACGTTCAAGGGTCCATGTGCGCCAGGAGTGGAGTACCTCTACAGGGGGAGTTGCACTCAGGCGCACGTTCAAGGGTCCATGTGTGCCAGGAGTGGAGTACCTCTACAGGGGGAGTTGCACTCAGGCGCACGTTCAAGGGGTCCATGTGCGCCAGGAGTGGAGTATCTCCACAGGGGGAGTTGCACTCAGCGCTACCCTTTGTGCTGAGGGAAGGGTGCCTCATGACTTGAGTGAGGGCCCCTTTGCTGGGTGCCACCTTCCACAGCACTGCCTTTAATCTCCATGAACAGCGTGAAGCTTTGCTGCCACCTCCACTGCCGGCCGATGACAGTCGTGAGCAGCAAACTTAATGCATGCCCAACAAGCCAGCCACGCCGTGCATGCCTTTCAGGCCTGCAGGCTTCCCTTCCAAGAACAGCGCGCATTTTTGTGTGTGTCTGGTGCATGTCCTCATAAAGCCCCGTGTGCAAGGCGCCTCGCGCGCAGGCGGCAGTGTGTCTGGGCCCGGGTCTGTACTTGTTGGGCTGTGTGGCGGTTTACTGCGTCGGACCACTCTCCAAAGGGGTTGCCAACATGTCAGCTGTTAGCCCTTGCCAGGGCATTTGGGTAGGAGGAGCGGGGTGTGCCTGGAGGGAAGAGCTGGGAGTGGCTGGTGGGAGGAGCTGGGAGTGCCTGGAGGGAGGAGCAGGGAGTGCATGGTGCACCCCTGCCTCAGGCGCTGTCCTGGGCCCGTAGATGCATGTGCCCAGGCCATGCCCACTCCAGCCATGTGAGCCACTGGCAGCCAGGCAGCTGTGGTCACGAAGCTCCTTGTCGGCACCCAAAACGAATGAGCGGGAAGGTGCGCATCAGGGTTCGCGCCCACACTGCTCCTCCTGCGCCTGCGCCCCCACCCTGCTCCCCCAGGGACGCCAACGCGCAGCGCATCAAGTCGACCGCAGGCCTGATGGTGGTGGGCCCCCCCAACCAGAACGACGACTGCTACATCGTCGTCGTGCGCGATAAGCACCAGGCTGGCGTCAGCCTGCAGGTGCGTGTGCAGCCGTGCTGGCCGACTCAGCTGCACGTCCCCCTGTCTGGGTGTTGGGGGGGAATGCAAGGGGGTGTGTGTTTGTGGGTGTGAGCGTATATCTTTGTGGATGGGTTTGTGGGTGGGCGTTCTATGTCTTTGAGACTCGGGGCTTCTGTGAGGTGCTGCTTTGTTTGCTGTGCTTGGGTGCCACAGTTTTTCCTTTCCATTAATTGATGCAGGTAGCGTCTTGCTACCTGCGTATTTGTCCTTACTCTCTTTTCACGGCAGCATTAGGGAGACAGAGCAGTTAACGTCCCATTGGTGTGTGTCGCTCACGCTCCACTGCAGCTAACCCTAAGGCATGCCTATGCAGTTGGCTCAACAGCTGGGTTTGTTTGTGACCCTGAGGCATGCCTGTGCAGTTGGCTCAACAGCTGGGTTTGTTTGTGACCCTGAGGCATGCCTGTGCAGTTGGCTCAACAGCTGGATTTGTTTGTGACCTTGAGGCATGCCTGTGCAGTTGGCTCAACAGCTGGGTTTGTTTCTGACCCTGCTCAGCCTACATTGTTGATCTGTGCACGGTTGTGCGGGCCTGCTGCACTTTGCTCTGCAGTCATGCCAAGCCAAACAACCACATGTTTCCTGCAGACGGCCATGCTGCACTTGCGTAGATGTGCCCCTGTCCTCTCATGCTCCCTCGTGTCTCGTCTCAGCCTGTTGCACCCACACATCCAGTCCGTCCCTCTGCTGCTTCCTCTACATTTTGGCCCACCCTGCTGCTCCCTTGACACTTTTTCCCCATTCCTGCTGCATCTGCACCCTCAGAGCAATTACTTTGCCCGGCCCCTGAAAGAGGCCCTCAACGACTGCGGCGCCAGCGTTGACTACAAGCAGGTGGGTGCTAGGTTGCATGTGCTTGCATGCATGGGGCGAGTGATGGGGATTGGGACAATGATTCGCCCCTAAATGGATGGTGATGTTGATGAGAGGGATGATGATGAGGGGGATGATGATGAGGGGGATGATGGTGAGGGGGAGGATGGTGAGGGGGAGGAGGAACAGGATGGTAACCTTGGTGGTGGTGTGGTAGTGGTGGTGGTGGTGGTGATGAGGGGGAGGATGCGAGGGAGGGGGAGGAGTAGGAAAAAGAGTGTGATGATGATGATGATGATGATGATGATGATGATGATGATGATGATGATGATGATGTGCAGTGTGATAGGCCCATGAGGTCCACCTCGTGCACCCCGCCCTACCCTGCACCAACCATGAGGTCCCCACGGCGCCCTCGCGCCCGCGCGCCATGCAGGCCACGTTTGACCCGGCCGTCTTTGTCATCAAGAAGCACCTGGTGACCGCCTTCTGCGAGGAGATGCGGGCGGTCATCTCCGAGATCCAGAGGCGGTCCATGACCGTGGCCAACGCCTGAGGTCCATGTGACCCCCGCCCAACGCCTGCTGCGCGTCAGGAGGCCTCGGCGGCCGTCCAGCACGGGGTGCCTGACCCGCACGAGTGCCAGGAACACGCAGTGTTTCCTTTTGTGGCGCTTTGAAGGGCAGTGGCACATGCTCCACTCTGAGCGCAGCAGAGCCGGCCTTGAAACTGTACACCTAGCACGTGCTCCTGCTCAATAGCCAGGGCGTTACTCCAACAAAGCCAGACAGGCATCATGCACGCTGAGGCATGCTGCATTTTTGCTTCCGAACAACTTGTTTGCACGAGATTGACTTACCTTCCAAATCTCCGAGCCTCATGAAAATCCCAGATGCACTTGGACCATAGACTGGGTTATGCCAACTCATAAACAGGGTATTATTCTTGTTGCCAGAATCTGACTGCTTTCACATGTCCACAAAGGTATACACAAAGCAACTCGGAGCATATCCAATCTCTCTTTTCAAACGGAGTGCAATATTTTTTGCTACGCACAGGCCCCCTCTTTTATCAGAAACATGCTGTCCGCTTTAAAAAGTCCAATGACCTTCAGCGTCCACTCTGTCAGCAAGTAGATAGTATGTACTAATGCTCTTCATATCCTTTCAGGGTGCAAACAGAATCATTTCTGGAATGATTACTGAACGCCATAGTATTGCTTGCTGGCTCATCATGAAAGCCATCATCAAAGGCTGCCTAGCAGGATGTTTGGTCCATATCATATCCAATATGATGGTCCATCCATGGTGGATGCTAGCAGCAATCTTAGGTCAAGAGGGAAACAGCCCAGACCACCAGCTAAGGCCCCTAAATGGCTTCTTTGGAAAAGCATGTGAGAGTGCAGAAATAACCGGGAGGTCAGAAGCAACAATTCCTTGAAAAAGTGTGGAATAGTCCACTGCCAGTGGGAAAGCGTTCTTGCGCCGACAATCGCCGGGACTAAGAAACCTGGCCAAAGAATCTTCAAGTTCATGACCATGCTAATAATCATCATTGGATAATGTATGATAGGACATCATCCAGCCGGCCTTTTGATGCCCGTTTATCTATTACTAATAGGTAAAGCAGAGACAGCAGTAGAGTAGTAGAGACAGATTGACCTCAAGTTACCCTTATGCCATTTTGGTTACTCTCATACCCATAATATTCAGACCACCTTCCACTCCTCACTCACAACAGGTGCAGCACGCCAGATCTCATGGGGAATTACGCAGAGCTCATGAGCTCAAAGTTAATAAGAGGGAGGCTCAGCTGGCTCGCAAACGTGCGAGCGCTCTGGCGGCTGGTTGGTTGAAGTAGCTAGTCAGCAAGCCTTGCTCTTTTTGATCTCTCCAGTTGTCATCCTTTGCTGTGATTTTGCCCTTGCGTGCTTGTGAACTGCTTTCAAACGTCTTCCGGTCTTCATTCACCAAAACATCTGGCTTCCAGACACTACCTTTCTTCTGATTTGAGCGCTTTTAGTTTTGGTTTGGGATCGCAGGCCTTTCAGGCTGCAGCTAAGCTGCCCTTGTTCGGCGGATACAGCCTATATAGCTGAGCTATGTAACCTAACCTAAATAGAGGGAGGTGCACCTGGTAGAAGTCAAATAGTGTGAAGACACCGTGTCTTGGTGACCAGACCTTGACACCAGCTGGAAGCCCCGAGCGAACAGCACAAGACTTCATGCAGGCGCTTGAAAGCCAAAAAGGTTATATTCCGCACTGTCCTTCTTGGTGTAGGAGGTTCAATTTACATCTCTGCAAAGTCTTTTGAGAACACTTTGAGAGCACCATCATGGTTTAAGACGATCTTAAAGAGCTCGGCCTTGATTCACGAGGGGTCCACAAGCCTGCCCTTGAATTACATCATGATGTTCACTCCGTACATTGTGCTCACAAACTGACTACTACAAGCGCGCGCTCGGAAAAATGAATTGCTCTCAAGGTCTTGGTCTGGAGCAGGGGGTTACCAGCTACCCTCCAGATCCCCACTACTTATCTTTTCCATTGGTGGAGACTCACGGCACTTCGGGCCAATGTGTCTCCTTTTCCTTCATTGATGCAGGGAGCATCTTGCTGCCTGTGTACTTTTCTTCAAGTGTGCATGCATGCATGTTGCTACTAAGGTCGCCAAAAATAATGTCCTATAGCATTTTTTGTAAGGTTATGAGCATGCAACAGGAGTTCGCAATAGTTAATTGGTACAAGTCGCAAGCCTTGATGTATGAAGTTTGAATAAGCTTCAGGCAACGTACCCCACGGTCATTTGCACCTCCTTTTTAGGCAGCAGAATGTTAACAGACAAAAAAACTTCCAGGAAAATAAGATATAGTCTGGATGGATGCAGTGCAAGTTTGCAGACAAAATTGGCGCGCGAGTGTTTTGCATGATTTGCACGTCCTGCAAATCTGCTGTGAGATGAATGAGATAGACAGACTGATGACAGATGAATTGGGTCACAAAAAGGAAAATAAGACACCCAATGAAGAGCCATGAGATGTTGGCAACCACATGTAGTTGCAGGGCTGCCTTGAAATTGCATGCCATGCACACTGCATATACAGCTGCAAGCAAGGAGGATATGCGGGCATGCGGCTGCGGGGACCTCTAAGGAGGACCTCACAAATGATGACATTGTGCGTTTGCTGAGGCAGATATGCTCTGGTGTGCTTGCAGAGGCATGCTATCAAGAAGCACATAATCCTCTGAGCTGACGCACAAAATAAATGTGTCAAAGCCTTCGATTAAGGAAGCAATAGCTCAATGAAGGCGCTTGGAAAATGGTGTCCTGATAGACTGCCCTTGCAGCCGTTTATAAGGCAGCCACAGATGCTGCTCTTGATGCTCTGTACTCAGGGTCCGTTCGCCACTTCTCATAGTCTTGTAGCAGGTTGCGCATGTAACCTGTGCAGGAATATAAAAAAGAGATACGTGGGTCTTCTGGAAAGCTAAAGCTAATAGATATCCTGTTACTTAATAAAGCCTGCAATTTCCGGCATACTCTTGCAGATCTATCCACCCAGTCTGCCTGTTGATGCCTCGAACCTTGACAAAACGAGTTTTGTTCAGATGCCGCTTCATGCGCAGCCCTGGTATACGGCACTTCTGAGCTCGCCATGCAGCAGGTTCAGCCTGTTGCTAGGTGCTGCATCTGCCTGAGGCTTGCTTGATGTTCAGTAAGCCGGGGCATGACTCACCGTCAAGCATGACTTGAAGGGTCGTCGCAAATGCAGCATTCCCTGTGGCTTCAACTACCGGTTTGGGGGTGGCGTTGAATGGGAAGGGTACATCAAGATCGACCGTTATAGAAGCCTGCAAGGAACCAAAAGGCATGGAAGAAATTTAAAAGGCAACCGAATTTGAAAGATGTTTAAAAGCAAACTTGTACCTGACGATGAGTACAGCCAGAAAAACACGTTTGTTAAGGATGCTCACAATTCAACAGCAGCCTACCCCTTTGCCTATGTTGCCTCCTCACAAACTTTGAGTAATCTGGTAAGGGTGAGGGTATGTGTTGCTATTGCACGTGCAGCGGAGTGCATAGGGCAGCGCACCTTGCTTGTAATTGACGGCCGTGGTCCGTTTTCATCATACTTGAATTGCATTGTCACCAACAGGTTGAACACTGGCAGGGCAGAGCGTAACAGACAGGTGCAAAAATGTGCAAAAATGTGCGCACTTAGAGGCAAAAAGCTACAAAATCATTCTTCTAAGGGACCAAGGGCAACATATAGAAATACATTGATCACGCTGAGTTGCATTTGTGATTCTGCCTGGCAGATATAGGGAAGGGAAAACGGGGTCGGATCAAAATGCCAGAGGCTCTCTAGAGGCTCAAATAGGCTCTAAAGAGGCTCTACAGAGCCTGGACGAGGGTCTGCCAAACCCAATTTACCCATCCCTAGGCAAGTACACAATGGTGCTGTGCTGACGGTGCCCTAAAACTCACAGTCATTCATGTTCGGGATGTGGTCAGAGCCCTTCAGGTGGCATTGGCTGCAGACGCGCAAACAGAAAAATGCTGGAGTTGAAAGGTGGAAGAGGAAATGGGCCAAAGCGATGCTCATGCCACCATGCACAAGCATGACCACTGTTAGAGGAACGGCATGCCTACCACCTTGTGGAAGCAATTTTGGTCTTGGACTCATCCTCAGAAACCATTCCATGAAACCATTCCAATGGAGCCATGCAACTTCACCCACTTGGCCTTCAGTTCAATGAACCCATCGCCGTACTCCACGGTGGTCAGGCTGGTGGGCTGGATCCACACCTCCCAAAGCTGCGGGGGAGGTTTGAGAAAAGGGGGGATGTAGAGAGTTTGAATAAACCTTTTGTTGTGTGAAGTGGTCCTTTGCAAGCACGGCCTTTGGCGTCCTTGGCCTGCACATGCGCACTAAGACCCACAAAAGCGTGCCCACTCACTTGCATGTGCGGTGCCATCACTCGGTACGTCTGTGCCTACTCACTTGTATGCGCGGCGCGATCACTTGGTACGTCTTCCCGGTGAGCTTCGCAAGCGTCGCTCCCAGCGGCATCTGCATATGGGTGTTTGTGAGCAGCCATGTCTTGGAGAGGGGCACTTGCTGCCAACATGCTTGGATGTGTATCATACTGTGTGAATCATGCTGTGTGTGTGATACAGTGAGATTCATACATGAAGTGTAAGTACGTGGGTTGCGTGTGGGCATTTGCAAGCTAACCAATCTAAACATGGTTAGCTTCGGGGGGAGGTGAGATAGTGATTGAACAAGGCAAGCATCTTGTAATCCATCGACTGATCGGTATCATGACCTCAGAAGGTCATGGCTTCAGTGTAACTTCCTACTTCGGGCAACTAACACTGCAGCTAGAGTTGCATTCCTTTCCTCATGTGATGACCTAGTGTGGCAAAAGCTTCACACCAAAGATGATTGGCAACCATCAGCATTTGCACGCCTCATCCATTTTTTGCACAGAGATGCTGCATGCCTGTTCCTTGTCTTTGCAACAGGGGGACCGCGTGGCAACAGCCGTAGCCCCCACCTCCAGGTAAGAGAGGTCCTGGCCAAGGAGGTTCATGTACTGTCCAAGGGACAAAGAGGGGTCAGTGGCCGGCTTCAGGTTTACACTGTATCTGCACATCCCGGGCAAGTGAGCAGGCAGAGGCTCGCCACTCTAAGGCCATTGGATTTGCAATAAGACAGCAGAATGCAGCGCCAGGCAGCAAGCCAGCGGGCACATGCCCCCCAGCACAGAAGACTTACGTGCGCGAGCCCTGTAGCCTCACAGGGTCCTTCAACTGCTTGCCAGGAAGAGGAAAAGGGATGTGAATGTCCTCCTTGGCTGCTGCTGCTGCTGGGCGGTAAAGTGGCTGCTTCCTCCATTGGATCTGGGGGCACGGGGCTCTGGAACAGCCTATGGATAGCTTGCATGTGGTGCAGTCATGCAACAGACTTCATAAAATTATGTGTTGGAGACGGCCCCTCGAACAGAACGTGGTAGAATGTGTTAACGGAAATGCTGAGCCCAATACCACCTAACTCAAGCAAAAGCAGGGACAACTGAGCAAAACACAATTGTAGGCACGAGGTAGCAAGCAACGAGCCAGCAGCGTGTGATGCACAACTGGCCTTGCACAGTGCAAACCATTCATCGTTGTTGATGCTGACTGTCAGCAGGATGCTTAGATTATGGAAGCCAAAATAACAGTCTTATAAGGATGCACTTACGTACTTCCTTGTCTAGACTTACCCGGAAGACCTACTGCCTTGGAAGATTTGCCAAGGAGTGAGGTGCGCTGCATGTCGCCTCTTGTCCTACACAGCTATTTGATGTGCAAATTATCAGTAAAATTATTGTTGGAAAAAACATCGGATCATGACCCATCATCTACACGACCCAACAAACTGAACGAGGGCTGCAAGCGCGAGTGCTGAATTACCAGGCTCAATTTAGTCATCAAGCGTTTGAAATTAACAATCTAGGTAGACAGATGATTAGGCTTCTGCCGCGAGGCCTGATCGGCTAGGGTCATCCTTCTTCTTCCTCAGTCCAAGGCGCTTAAGCGCGCCTGTGAGAACAGCCACACAGTCAGTCATCAGGTGGGTTTTGCCCTTCTCCCTTCATCATCTACTCGCTGGCCCTCCCTTGCTTGTGTTTAACCTGTTGACCAGGCGTGCCTTCTCCCTCCCTGTCTGCGCCATGTCACAGCTGCTGGCTGGAACAACAATGGAAGGAAGCAATCAATTTTCAAAGCAGGTGAATACTCTCCCTCTTGGAATGTGCATGAACCCAGATTGTCATGAGTCAAAGCTAGTCTTTTGACCAGCCCTGTCTGGTACAAACCAGCCACCAGAAGGGCTTCACATGTGCATGTATAGAATATATTCAAAATTTATGTTATTATGAATAAAATGGAGTCTGGGTGCTTGTGATTGGCTTGAATCCTCCTGCGGTCTGCCTCCCTGTCCTCCACGCCCACTAGGTACGAAAACATGCCGCAGATGAGGACGTGCAACATTGAATCTTTTGCATCTACTTAGGTCTGGTAGTCGCGTCCCTCCTCCCCTGGAGCAAATGCAAGGCTCCAAGAAACTCTACAACTGGCGTGTGAGCAGCGGCCAACACACAAGGCCCTGGTCAGCGCATGCTCAGCCAGGCAATCACAACCATCAGATTTCCACTGATGCTGCAGAGAGTGCCCTTCCAGTATGGCATCAAAGACGTGACGGGGCTCCTGTGGTCTGACTCAGACAACTCGGCGGCACCGTCACCAGCAGCAGCTCAGCGCTCCCCCCCACGCAGCATGGGGGTCATCCAGTTCCCTTCTAGCTTGAGCCCACATAAAGCTTGCAAAGGGTCCACTGTGGAACAGGTGCGGCTGCGTGCATGATGCGCACCTGCATGAGTGTGCCAGCCGCCACGCTGCCCCTCCCAGCGCGCTCCCGCTGTCCACGCTCTGGTGGAGCGCCAGCAGAGGAGTGCAGTGTAGAGAGTCGGTGCGCAAATGCGTGCTTCATTCTCTCCCTGGCCCTGAAACTCTCGCATTTGAGCATCAGAACAGCCTCACAGCATCTCCTCCATCACACTCGTGGAGGGGGGGGGCCTGGCTTACTGCCAAGAAGCCCCCCACCCCTGACGTGTGCGGATTGGGGATGCATCAGCGCAGCTGGGAGCGGTGGCAGTAGAGCACATGAGGTAAAACTAAAACTGCCAGAGGCATAATGCGTGCGTCCCTTTGCATATTTCTGCTCAAGTCTGTGGTTACCATCCACACATGTGTCGCTGCTGGCGCGGGGTGAGGGGCGGCCCACGTGTGCAACAGCATGCGGTGTGCATGCTTGCCTGTACAACAGGACACTGCAGAACGGCTGGCCCTGGACCTGCGCGCGGGCGGCTGGCGCGCAGCGGCCCAGGCAAGGGCGCCTTCACCCCTCAAGGGCAGCACCGCTCTGCGCCACGCCACACCCTCGCGCCGGCCCCCCCACACTTCTGGCCAAGAGGAGGCAGCGCCACTCCCGCCGCCACCGCCGCCTCTGCAGCCCTTCCAGCAGGTGGAGAGTGCAGGAGCAGCTAGTCGCCCGCTGCCGCCACCGCCCCTACAGCGTCAGGCGGCTCAGGTCTCGGTGCAGCTGCCGCCAGCGCCGCAGTCTCCTCCGGGCGTGGGGGCGGCGGAGGCAGGTCCCTTGTTTGGTGCGCACGCGGGGGCCGCCAACTTTGTGGCCTTGGCCCACTCACCTACCAGCCGGAGCAAGGTGGGGGGCGCTCGCGCACGCGCGACTGCCTCCCCGCCCTCCGTTGCTCGCCCCCCTGCGCCGCCCGCACACGGTGCGTGCATGCTTTGTGCTTGTGGCCAAGGTTTCATGCGACAATGCTTCATATTTTGAAGACAGAAGACAACGCATGACATGCGCAGCAAAGCAAGCAAATACCCTGTGCATGCACGTACTATTGCTCATAGAGCACGCGTACATGCACACATGCATGAGGTGCACACCTTGCGCTCACACCCAAGCGCATGCCCCCACAAGCCATTCACACCCAAATACACACGACCTCCTGCGTCGCGCGCAAGTGCACACGCTGCACCCTCGCTGCATGCACGCACTTCCCCGCAAGTGTCCAGGAGCATCGCGCAGTCGGGCACCCACACCCACCCACGCACGCACGCAGTGCGTGTGCAGCTCACGTGCATGCTCACCCACGTGCTGCCGCCAGGTGAGGGTAGCACACAGCAGCAGCAGCAGCAGCAGCAAAGCCCCCCCTCCTGCAGCTGGCAGGCCTCGCTCCGCTCTAGCAGCCCCACCTGCAGCGCCCGGAAACCCTCCCCCTCCCCCACACCGCCCTGCCCAGGCCAGACAAGCCCCTCTTGTGGCACTAAGCGCCCCTCCAGCGCCCCGCGGGCAGCGCACAAGCGGCAAGCGCGGGCGCAGTCCGGGGCAGGTTTCGGGACACGCAGCAGCAGCAGCGGCAGCAGCTCCGCCACTGCCTGCCCGGGGGGCCAGCAGCCGCTGCCACCGCAGCAGCCGCAAGAGGGGCCCGTAGATAAGGTACACCTGGGCCCAGGAACTGGCAGCGGCAAAGCCTCCACGGCCGGTGCTACTGTCCTAGACGCAGCAGGCCAGTGCCAGGCCCAGCCTGCGCTGGGGCTGCGCGTCGCGCCATCCGCTCCTGGCACCGCCGCGGCAAAGGAGACCGCACTGCAAGCCGCGCCTGCACCCGCGCCGTTATCCCCCCCTGCAGCGCAGCAGGGGTGGGAGCAGCAAGGAGGAGCCGAGGATGGAGGACACAGCCCTAAGGCCGGCTGCGCGTCGCCTCAGTCGGAGGTGAGTGTGGGGGCCCGGCCGCTGGCTGCTGCTGTGCTGAGGGCATGGCTTCTGCTGCAGACGTGCTATGCTGTGCCAAGGGTGTGGCCTGCGCCAAAGGCGTGGCCTGTGCAGTGTATGGCCTGGGTTGAGGGCGTGGCCTGCGCCAAAGGCGAGGTCTGTGCAGTGTATGGCCTGGGTTGAAGGCATGGCCTGCGCCAAAGGCGAGGTCTGTGCAGTGTATGGCCTGGGTTGAAGGCGTGGCCGGCGCCAAAGGCGGGGTCCGTGCGGATATATGGCCTGCGTTGAAGACGCGGGCACATGGGGTGTATGGTTGGGTAGATGAGAAGGGCGCAGGCCTTGCGCAAAGGGAGTTACGCGCATGTGTGGCCATATGTAGTGAAGAATTTGGGGGACAGAAACGCGCCAACCTCATCCAGCCCACCTGCAGCTACTTGCCTCTCATTGTACAGCCAGAGGGGCTCACATCCTCAATCTGCCAGGCTGGACACAACAGCGCATCTGAGTGTGCGCCTGTATAAGTACGTGCTTGCGTGGGGCATGCACTTGCGGACGTGTGCGTGTATACTACGCGTGCATGAGTCTGTGTGTGCGGGCGCGCATCTGCGCTTGTGCGTTCGTGCGTGCGCGTGTGTGTATGCAGTGGGTTCGTGCTTCCGGGCGTGTTTGTGTGCCTGTGTATGCATGCCTTGCTTGCATGGCCCGTCAGTCATTGTCCATAGCTCCCCTATGTCACACTGCCTGAATGTGCTTCACTCCCTGTGCGCGTGCGCTTCATTCCTGTGCACGTGTGCAACATTCCCTGTGTGTGCGCGCTTCATTCCCTGTGCACGTGTGCAACATTCCCTGTGTGTGCGCGCTCCATTCCCTGTGCACATGTGCATACAAGTGCACACTCGTTGCCCCACAGCATTGTGTGCGTGGCTTTGCTGCATTTGCCCCGCCCTGCCGCCGTGTGTGGACCTAAGAGCACGAGTGTGTGTGTGTGTGTCCCCCCCCTGCTGCCATGCGTGCGTCTGTGTGTGCGTGTGTGCATGCTTCCCCCTGCTGCCATGTGTGTGCCTGTTTGACACGTGCACGTGCCCTGCCCTGCCACATGCAGGTTGGCAGCTGCCGTGCCCCGCCCTCCGATGGCTACCTCACCTCCCCAGGCTCCTGCATTTACACACCCTCTGCAGAGCCCAAGCGCCGGGGCATGTCCGTGCCTCTGCAAGGCTTCTCCCCCGACACTGCGGCCAGCGCCGTGCGTGCGGCTGACGCAGGGCGGGGTGGGGCAGGGCTGGAGGTGCGCGGGGGCTGGCGTCCAGGGGCGGCAGCGGCAATGGACCCGGACCACCTGTTTGCCAACCCCATGTTCATGCACAGGTGCGCGTGAGCTCTCTGCAAGGATGCGAGGGTGCAGCACCAACCTCTCGCACCCACCAGCAGCGCGCGCAGGCCCGCCAGCAGCATGCACAGACCCGCCAGCAGCACACGCAGGCCAACTAGCAGCACATGCAGGCCCACCTACCTTGCCGTCCTTGCCATGCACACAACACAGGCGGTCTGGAATCATAGGGGCATGCACCACAGGCAACACACTACGCCAATCCCATATGCTTGCCAGCTGGATCTGAGCCGCTCAGATGCACGTGTGCTAACACATGCAAAAACGCACAGGCACACACGCACATATGCACGCACGCACATGCAGATGCACTGCCTCCACACCCAACCGCAGGGAGGCACGCATGCACGCGTGCGCACAAACAAACACATGTGCGTGCACACACGCACACACAAATGCACTGCCTGCACGCCCCACTGCAGGGACGGGCCCAGCAGCCCCGCCATGCGCTTGCCCGCCCTCAGCGCCGCTGCCGGCCATGGTCTCAGTGCGGCTGCCACGCCCACGCACGCGCGCCCTCCAATTAGTAGCCCCACCTCAGGCCTCAGCACGCCCTGCCCCGACGGCCACAGCGACCCTTGCTACCGTTTAGTCGCCACCCCGCCCCCGCGCGCCCAGCTGCCCGCCGGCTGGCACAACGTGCTGGCGGGGGGCGCCGGCGCACAGGCGGCCATGTCCCTGTTTGGGTGCGACGGCAAGGAGGGTGCTGTGCAGGGAAGCCCGCAGGCTTTTGGCAGCCGGTGCTTTCCCAGCGGCGACAGCAGCTGCAGCGTCTCAGCGGGGGTGCAGGGGCCGCGTGCAAGCGCGGGGGGCGCACCAGCCTCTGGCCACAGCGCCGGCCGCCGCCCGTCGCCCCACAGTTTTGCGTTTGGGGGACACGGCGGCCAAGGCAGCCCTGCCGCCGCCGCCGGCACGCCAGACAACGGGCCGGCCTGGTGCTGTGACGGCGGCAACGAGGTGTCGTCTCCGGCGGCGGCATCCACATTGGAGGGCGCGCTGTCGCCGCCAGGAGCCGGTGTCGCCACACCGCGTGCGCTCATCAGCACGCTGCAGCAAGGCTGCGGCGCAGCGCCCCATGGTGGGGATGACGGCATGGCCTGCAGAGGGCCTGCTGCTGCCGTGGCCGTGCAGTCAGCTGCCGCAGCAGGCGAGCCCCGGGCGCAGGTGAGGCCGCAGCGGGGCATGCAGCTGCAGGCCCACCCTGCCTGCCCGCCTCAAACATGCCTCAAACAAGGGTAGGCGCCTCACGACCTGGCTGGCAGCAGGCGTGAGCTTGCTTGGCAGGGGGTGGGCCGTACTTGGCATGCAGGGGCACGGAAAAACAAGCGCGTGCGCGTGCATGCTGGTATCAGCTATGCGCACTTGCACGGTCTTGAACGCACGCACGTGCTTTGTACTGATGCTTTGTTGGACAGTACTGATGCTGTGTTGGGGTCTTGTTGCTGTGCTGCTTGTTCCAGTCTGCACAAAGTGGTGCTAAATGCACACACACACATGCACGCACGCACACACACATACATGCACATACGTTCGCACGGACAAGCGCACGCACACAACACCCAAGGACACGAGCACACAAGCATGTGCACAAGCAAACGCACACAAGCACACATTCACAAACAAGCAAGCACACCAACACACACACATACATGCACATATGCACGCATGGACAGGGGCCAATTCAGCACCAATTGCCTGAGGCAGTGTACAAAACACGTGCTTGCCACGCCATACACTCGCCCTCCAGTGCCCCTGCAGGCATGCCAGGCACACGCGCACGCGCTCCCCTGCTGGTGCATGCCCACCACCCCCGGGTGCACCCTCGCCTGCCGTATCAAAACACGCTCACCCGTGCGCATGCGCGCAGGCCTCAGGCAGCTGTGTAGCCGCACCGGAGGGGCTGGCAGACGCTGATGGGCCCTGCACCCCCTTGCGCCAGCATCATGAGCATCACGCCCCGGGGCAGCAGCAGCTGCAGCAGCAGCAGCAGCCAAAGGCAGCTGGCACGGCTGCCCATGCACAGAGGGGGGCCAAAGGCAGGCCAGTCTGTACAAACCCTGCCGCATGCGCCAGCCTGGTGTCGCCCCTGCTCAGGGGCATGGACGCCAGCCTGCAGGACCTGCAGCAACAGTGGCAGCGGCAATGCAGTGCGCAGGGGTTCGGCCAGCGCAGAGCGCGGCGGCGGGGCCGCCGCGCCGCTCGGCGCGCAGGCACCTCGAGCAGCGAGTGGGACTCAATGAGCGGCGGCAGCGGGGGGGAGGCGGCAGCCAGCAGCGGCGGCGGCGGCGGCGCTGCCGCCAGCTGGGGCACAGGCGGCACTGTGGCCTCGGGCTGCAGCGGCGGCAGTGAGGGCTGCAGAGGGACCATGGCTGCAGAAGGCGGCGACGTGGCATTGAGCAGGCCGCCGCCCCAGCAGGGCAGCCCACGCAGTGTGAACATAGGCAGCCACTGCAAAAGCACCAGTGGTAGCAGCAGCCCGGCTGCGGTGGACCTGGAGCAGTTGCTGGGGTGCGCTGGCGGCCCTGGGCCCACCCCCCGACACCTCATCCAGGGCCTGCTCGGCTCAACGCGCGCAGGCACGAGCGCAGAGGCAGACAGCGCAAATCAGGGGCAGGGCAAGCAGCCGCAGCGGCAGCCACAGCAGGAGCAGCAGCAGCAGCAGGAGCAGCAGCAGCAGCAGGAGCAGGAGCAGGAGCAGGGGGTGTGTGGGGCGGACATAGGTATGGCGGCGGCCGTGCCGCCACTGGGCAGCAGCGACTCGTGCGTGCGCATGCTGTCCTGGGGCCCCGCAGAGGCTGAGGGCACTGACGGACAGCTGGGCACGGCGGTAGGCAGAGCGGGCGAGGGCAGCGCAGAGAGGTGCAGTGCGCATGGTGCTGCCCTTGAGGCTGCCCAGCCGGCAGCGGCGGCGGCAGCAGCAGCAGCTGCTGCGCCCTGCACGGACCCTGAGTGTGGTGCAGCCGCAAGCTTCGGCGCCAGCAGCAGGGGTGGTGCTGGCTTTGGCAGCTGCGTCGGCAGCGCCGGCAGCGTGTGCGGGGAGGGGGAGGTGGACATGCTCAACGCGGCTGCGACGTCCGCGCTACTGCCGCTGCCCGCAGTGCCCGCCGCGGTGTGGGGGGGCCTTGACGGTGGGGGCAGGGCGACAGGTGGAGAGTGGAGGACCCAGTGGGCATTGCCGCCGGGCATGCCCTCGGTGCTGGCGCAGCCGCCGTGTGCATCATGGAGTAGCGGCTGTGGTGCGTTGGACGAGGGGAGGACCGATGAGGGCAAGGCGGCGCGGGACACGGGCATGCAGGGCGACCAGACGCCCCGCGCGCTGCAGCTGAGGCGGCGGAGCAGCTGGGGCGACGGCAGAAAAAGCAAAGCTGACGGCAGCGCCGGCAAAGCGGTCGTGCTGACGCAGCAGCAGCAGCAGCAGCAGCAGCAGCAGGCTGGCCCACAGGGTGAGAGCGAGCAGGACGAAGCGCATGCGTCGCCCCGCGCAAGTAACGCCAAGGATAGCTGCAGGGGCAGCGGCAGTGGCGGCAGTGGCACCACTCTGCAGCAGCCCGTGGAGGTGGCACGTGCTCAGAGCAGGCGCGCGTGCCCTGTGCACGCGCCCCCCTCTCCGGTACCCCACACGCCAGGCACGGGGCGCGGCCGCGAAGCAAGGCAGCGTGATGGTAGCCACGGCGCGTGCCCAAGCAGCGACAAGCGGCCGCAGCAGCGCAGCCACGGCATCAGTAGTAGCAGCAGCGGTTGCGGTAGCCGCGGCAGCAGCAGCGCAGGGAGACGGGGCTGGCTGGGGCGCCTGCTGGCCGCGTGCGTGGCAGCCCTGCTGCTCGCCTCTGGGCTGCTAGTGCTAGTGGGGCAGCTGGGCGGGTGCGTTTGTTTTTGCACCTGTGCATGTACACCTTCATGTCAGCTGTGTGCGCGTGTGATCCTGTGCGTCTATGCGCTGTATGTGTGCACGCGTCTATGCGCTGAGGGCACAAGCTATGTCGGCCATTGTGCGCATGCATGCGCCTGTGAGTGTGGGCCTGTGCTGCGTGCGCACGTTTTTGCCTGCGTGCGTGCATGTGCACGAGCCGGCGCATGCAGTTTTGTGTATGCATGTGTGTTCTTGAAGCGTGCATGCAAAGCAGCCCGTGCCACTGCCAGAGTGCGTATGTGGAACAAGAGGGGAAGCCCTCCAGGCACAGCACCCAGACACACCTTTCAAGCCAGGGAACTCCAGCACACAGATGGGCAGTGTGCATGAGCACGCAGCGCGCGCGCACACGCACACATGCACGGAGCTGACACGCCAGCTCGCCCGTGCTGCTCTCCCTCTCAGGCAGCCGCCCCTCCAACAGCAGCAGCAGCAGCAGCAGCAGCAGCAGCAGCGCCCCACGCTCCCACCGCCTGACCACCCGCCGCCTGGACCTCAGCGGCACCCGCAGCAGTACCCGCACCCTC